>Ga0116219_10000923_pt1 | contig 28903 bp, 22 predicted proteins | sample Sb_taG_4_FD_91019 | JGI IMG/M metagenome (GOLD analysis project Ga0116219, IMG submission 91019) | Peat soil microbial communities from Weissenstadt, Germany - Sb_50d_6_BS metaG | ecosystem: Environmental > Terrestrial > Soil > Wetlands > Peat | place: Germany: Weissenstadt | collected 2010-09-21 | reverse complement strand
CTTTTTTTATGTTTCTCCCCCCCCCCCCCCCCCCTTATGTATCTATTATTAGTCACTCAGACTGGGAGAAGGAGAAGAGAAGGGCGCTACTACGAGCAGGAGGTCAGCGCTTGAATGCGACGAAATGGCTGTCCAGAAGCCAGCCTGGAAGGCTTGATAAGGCTTCGCAGGCGATCTTCCTCGACGATGACGCCAGCGAGGAGGTCGCACGAGGGCCGCCGTATCAGGGGCAGTGACGCTCCGCACAACCTCGTCCGCAGGGAAGCCGCCTGGTACAAGGGAAGGCTTGCCTTGCGGGCTGGTTCGGTTGCTGGACGTCACGCAGGAGGCAGCCCCGATGGCATCGAGAAGATGGGCGTGGCCCCCCTGCCTGCGATTGAACTGCTTGGCAAGGTCAGGAGAAGCTCGCTTTCTGGCAGCTCCTCCCGGCGACAGGAGCGATTCCGCCTCCTGATCGTCTTGGTTCACGGCGAGAGCCTTTCGCCTGTGTGGCAAGCGGCACGGGGTAGGTGTGTAGCAAACGCGACGGGAGCGGAAGACACGCTAAGGCACGTCGATGCTTCGGACTGGGCGCTGCGCGAACGTGGAGGTGTGCAGGCCCGGGTGGGAGGTGATGCGCCTGACGGCCGAAGCGGCATGATGCGCAGAGGTACGGAACAGGCTTGTGTAGCGTTAAAAGAAATCAATCATCTTTATTGACGAATCCTTGTGGTTAAGCGAGGGGGCGGGTGAATTGAAGGTGAAGCCGGCTGTTTCTTGTGTTGCACTTCTTGTTTCTCGTCGCAGGCCGGCGTAACCAATAGGGCTAAAGACTTCTGACTAAGTGGCTATCGAAAAATCCGCGGCATCGATTCTTTTCTTCTGCCAGGGATCAGGGCGTCCGGCGCCAACCGAATCAGCGGGTAGAAGAGAGCGATCCCGGCCTCAAATTGCTCAGCGTGAGCAGTTGCACGCGAGCTTCCGGTCCTGGCGCAGGGAATGGGCCGAGCCTCCTGAAGCGAGCAGCCGCTCACTGTGCCGTTGGGCGGAACTGCGCAGCGCCTGACACGGCGCCCCCACCCTCCAGAGGGCAGGGCAATTGCACCTAACCGCCGGGACAGCAACGGCACAACCGGCACGGCCGGCGACACCCGCAGCGCCCTGGCACTGCCGGTCATCCGGCCGCCCCGCCCACTCCCGGCTCGGACGGCCGGGCGGCACAGCCCGACTGACCGCCAACGACCGCTTCCTCCGACAACAACCTGGGGCCTCATCACTTTCTCGTGATCGGCCGGGCCTCCGCGGCGCTTCGGCCCGGCGCCTCTGCTACAATCGGCGCCATGGCCGCGACCGACCCGACGTCGAGCCCTGCCGACGAACAGCCGACACTCCCCCCGTCCGGCCCTTCGACCGCCGGTCCGGCGGCTCCCGCGCCCGGGCAGCGCTTCGGCGAGTACGAGTTGCTCGGCGAATTGGGGCGCGGGGGCATGGGCGTCGTTTACAAGGCCCGCCAGGTCACCCTCAACCGCCTGGTCGCCCTCAAGATGCTCTTGCCAACCGGCCTAGCAGCCCGTTGAAAAAGTCGTTCCAAAGCTCAAGCTCAAGTGAATTTCCTGCGAGCATGATTGGTCGAGCTTCAGCTTCTGGATGCCTTTTTCAACGGGCTGCTAGCTGGCCCGGAGGAGCTGCGGCGCTTCCAGACCGAGGCGGAGGCGACCGCCGCCCTGCAGCACCCCCACATCGTCCGCGTCCACGAGGTCGGCGCGGTCGGGGGACAACCTTTCTTCACGATGGACTTCATCGGCGGCGGCAGCCTCGCCGCGCGGCTGGCCGACGGGCCCCTGCCGGGGAAGAGTGCTGCCCGGTACGTCCTGTCCATCGCCCGCGCCCTTCAGTACGCCCACGACCACCGCATCCTGCACCGCGACCTCAAACCCTCCAACATCCTCCTGGACGGCGAGGGCGAGCCGCACGTGACCGATTTCGGCCTGGCCAAACGCCTCGACGTGGACGCCGGCCAGACCCGCACCGGGGCCATCCTCGGGACCCCAGGCTACTTGGCCCCGGAGCAGGCGGCGGGCCGGGGCGAGCTGACGCCGGCCACCGACGTCTACGGTCTGGGGGCGCTGCTGTACGAACTGCTGACCGGCCGCCCGCCGTTCCGCGCCGCCACGGCGCTGGACACGCTGCTACAGGTTCTGGAATGCGAGCCGGCGCCGCCGCGGCTGCTCAACCCGTCGGTGGACCGAGACCTGGAGACGGTCTGCCTGAAGTGCCTGGAGAAGGACCCGCGCCGCCGCTACGCCAGCGCTGCCGCCCTGGCCGACGACCTGGGGCGCTTCCTGGCGGCCGAGCCGGTGACGGCCCGCAGCCTGAACCTGGTGGACCGGATCGCCTCGGCCCTGGGCCGCAGCCAATACGACGCCCAGTTCGGCGCCTACGGGCGGATGCTGTTCGCCTTCGCCGCGGTCGTGCTCCTGACTGAAGCGGCGATCACGGCGGTGGTCCTGACGGACCAGCCCCTGGCCCTGCTGCCGCTGACGCAGTTCGCTCGCCTGGCCGCCCTGGGCTTGCTGCTGCGGCGCTACAGGCCCACGGGGCTACTGCCGGCCAGCGCCGCGGAGCGCCAGATGTGGAGCGTTTGGATCGGCTATGTGGTCACCTGCCTGGTGGGCGCCCAGACCTATCGGCTGGTGGCGGGGTGGGACCTGCGGCTGGAGCTGAACGTCTACCCCACGATGTCGGCCGTAACGGGGATGGCCTTCTTGGTCCTGGGGGCGAGCTACTGGGGCTGGTGCTACGCCTTCGGCGTGGCGTTCTACGCTCTGGCGTACGTGATGACGCTCGACCTGCGAGGGGGGCCGCTGGAGTTCGGGGCGCTGTGGGCGGCGGCCCTGGTCGTCATCGGGCTGCACCTGAGGCGCCTGGGGAAGGAGCAACAGCCCACGCCCGCGGCAGGGCCGCCGATGCCAACTGGCCCTCGATGAGCGCCCAGTGATGCGGAAGCCTCCCCCGTGCTCCTGGTCGCGCCTGCTGCCCGGCCGGCCTCGCGGTGGATCACCTCCTCTTCAGGTGCCCGTCGAAATACTTCAGCAGGGCCTGGTCGGCCTTCTCGGCGTCGGCGCCCTTGAAGCCGTGCCCCGCCCCTTCCAGCGTCAGCAACTCCGCCTCGACCTCGGCCGCCTTCAGCCGCTCCACCAGGCACACGGCCTGCTCGTGGGCGACGTAGGTGTCCTTCGTCCCGTGGACGCACAGGGTCGGGGCCGCATGCGGCGTCACCCAGTACAGCGGGCTGGCCAGGACATGCTGGCGCCGCGCCTTCTCCAGGTTGCCGCCCAGGAACAGGGGCAACACCTCGGCCGCATCGACGCTCTTGCCGTACGACTTCGTGAAGTCGCTGGGCCCGTAGTAGTTGACCACGCACGCCACCCGGCTCGACTGCTCACGATTGTCGCCGTCCCCCTCGAACTCCTTGACGTCGGCCGTCACGCCCAGGAACTGCGCCAGGTGCCCGCCGGCCGAGCCGCCGGTGGCCCCGATCTGGTCCAGGTCGATGCGGTACTTCTTCGCGTTAGCACGGAGCCAGCGCACCGCCTCCTTGGTGTCGTGGATGGCGGCGGGGAACGGGTACTTCGGCGCCAGCCGGTAGTCCACGGTCACAGCGAGGTAGCCGTTTTCGGCCAGGCGAATGCAGAGCGCGTCGTAGCCCTGACGGGAGCCGGCCCGGAAGCCGCCGCCGTGGATGCAGAGCACGGCAGGGAACGGCCCATTGCCGTCCTTCGGCCGGGCCAGGTCGAGTTTGAGGTGCTGCCCGTCCGGATTGGCGTACTCGAGGTTCGGCTCGAAGGTGACCCCTGCGGGGACCGCCGGCCCGGCCGGAGGTTTCTGTGCCGGGACGGGCTGGGTGAGCAACAGGCCGGCGACGGCGACGACAAACCACCGACCGTAAACTGTCAAAGCACGCATGGGAAGACTCCTGGAAGCGGGAAGACCGCGGCGCGGGCTGACAACTCGCGACGCCTCGCGACGCACGCGCGGCTCAGGGCAGCGCCCCGGCTGCCCCGGCGTAGTGATGCACGAAGGCCTCGGCATACTTGCGGCCGCACTCCAGCCCCCGGAAGCGGTTCATGAGATCGTGATAGCGCGGGTAGAACTGCGGGCCGTCGGTGTGAGCGTAACAGGCCTTCCGCTTGCGCTCCTCGGTCTCGGTGATGTCCACGTAGTGCGTCGGCCGGAACAGTTGTGTCTGTGCGCCGGCATCGACCTCGAAGTAGAAGAGGGCGAACTTCTGGCCCGCCTTGAGCCAGGCGTCGTAGACCAGCAGCGATGTGACTCGGTGGTCGCGGTGAGAATCCACGGGCCAGTGGGTGAAGACGACGTCTGGCTTTTCGGAGTCGAGGAGCTTGGCGAACTCGTCGTAGCGGGCGGCATTCACCTCGGTGCCGCCGTCGATCTGGCCTGCGAACAGCGGCCGGACCTTGAGGATCGCGCAGGCTTTCTCCGCTTCGGCAGTTCGGATAGCGGCGGTATCCTTAGGCGCCTTCCCCTTCATCCCCGCCTCGCCGCGGGTCAAGTACAAGCAAACGACATCGTGCCCCAGGTCTGCATAGCGAGCGATGGTGCCCCCGGCGGCTGATTCGGGGTCGTCCGGATGGGCCCCGGCCACGATCACCTTGAGCTTGGGCCGTTGCGGCGCGGTATCCGCGGCCCTGACCTCCAGCAGGGGCAGCCCGACGGCCATTGCCCCCGCGGCCAGCCCGGTCAACAGTTCGCGCCTCCCGGCCAGCGACGTCATTCGCTTCGGCATGTGGAGTACCCCCAAGTTCGAGAATGGGACGGGATCGTTCTACCGCAGTTGGTGCCCGGGGAGAAGTGATGGGCTGACAACGCGGCCGCCGGCCTCCGGCCCCGCTGTCCTCGCAGCCTGGAGGCGGTGGCGCGGGAATGGGCACGCCAGGGCGTACGCAGCCGGCCCGGGCGGGAGTCCAAGAGGAGGCCCGTGTCCCCCCGGTCGAAGTGGGCATGGCAATGGCGCAAGGTCGGCGAGCAGCTGTCGCAGGTCTTGGCGCACATCGGCCGGCTTCCCCCAACCTGTCCGCTGGCTGGGCGCTGCGGCGCTCACGCTTTTCCGGCTCGCGGTCGCCGCACAGGGGCGGACCGCATTTCTGGTCCCTTCTGGGACAGAGGACACCCACGTCCTCAATGCGCGGACGCCTACGTGCTCTGAACGTAACTGGCCGCATCCACCTGCCACCACACAGATGTTCAACTGGTGGTCGTCGCGTCCGGCATATTGCTCACCGTGCGCGATTTGAGGCCGACCTGCTCGCTGGCGACGCTGCACAGCAGACCGCAGGGAGCTACGGCGGGATACTCCATTTCCGAGTCGCTGCATGGCCATCGGCCGCCATTCTTGCGGAGTGAGCGGCGTGGTGGTCTGCGAAACGCTTCGTCGGCCTGGCGGTGCCGTCATGGCGAACCGGTGGCCGAGCACGCTCGGTCCGCCCCGAACGTTCGCCGGGCCGCCGCGCGTCGGCCCGGCGCGGGTCGCGGTCGGTACATGCGTAGGCGGCGCAACGCTTTCTTTCGGCAATGGGCCCCCTGTTTGCGGAGTCCACGTCGGCCCGAAGCCTTGACGGGGCCTGGCGAGTCGGCGAGATTAGCAGGGAGCCCATCCCTGAGACGTTGTTCCCCGGAGTTCATCTCAGCCATGTCAGACGCCACCCTCCCGCTCGATGACCTCACCCAACAAATCGCCCAGCGTGAATCCGAGCTGCAACGCCTTCGACAACAGCACGAGGCGCGGCAGGCGCGCCTGGCCGAACTGGCCCGACACCGCGAAGAGCTCCAGGCTCAACTCCGCCAGGTGGAAGACGACATCCAGGCTGTGACCGGAGGGCAGGGACTCGCCGCGGCCGCACCCCCGGCCTCGTCCCCCGAGCCAACGATTCGCCCGACGCTGAGCGACGCCCTCGTGGAAGTGCTGCGCGAGGTGAACCGGCCGCTGACGGCCAGGGAGCTGGGCGAGGAGTTGACCCGCCGCAAGTTTCCGACCACGAGTGGCAACATCACCAACCTGGTCCAAAATCGCTTGTCGGACCTGGTCAATCGTGGGGTTCTCCGCCGTGCCGAGGGCCAGCCGGGTGTCCTCCTCGCCGGGTCCCGCGACGGGACGAAGGCGGCCGCACCCAAAGGTCTCCGAGGTAGTCCGGCGGCGCCCGCGAAGGAGGCTGCCCGAAAGATTGCGCCCCCGACGGTAGCTGCCCTGCCGTCCCGGCCTGGTCTTCGCAATGGTCAGCCGTCCCTCCGGTCCTTTCTCACCGACCTGCTCCAGAAGAGCCGCAAGCCGGTGGCGGCGCGCGACCTGGCCGAGCAGGTGTTGGCGACGGGCTACCAGACCAAGAGCAAGGACTTCACCGGCGTAGTGTGGACCGCCTTGGGCCAGATGAACAACGTCGAAAACGTCAAGGGCCAGGGCTGGCGCCTCAAGAAGAGTTAGCTTCCCCCGCCGGGGTTAGAACCTGGCCGTCCCCTCGTCTTCTTCACAGGCAAAGTGTCCTCTCGGGCGCAGGAGGTCTCCCCATGAAGAAGTTCCTTGTGCCGACCCTCGGACTTGCGATTGCCCTCATGCCGGGCCTCGGCATCGCGGCCGAGCCGGAGGTCGTCAAGGTGACGAAGGCCGGCGACTGCGAGGCGACGGTCGGTCAAGAAGTGCAGTTCGTCTTTCGCTACGACGGCTTTGCCGGACAGGTCATTTCCGGGCTCGAAGTGGCCATCGATGGCAAGGCGGTCCCGAAGCCCGAGGTCGTCTCCCGGCCCGACCCGAAGCAGGTAGAGGTCGGGGTCGTAACCTTCGTCTTCCGGCCCGACAAGCCGGGCACCTACCGCGTGTCAGTCACCCCGACGGTTGGGGACGTGAAGGGCAAGCCGAGGCAACACGTCTTGAAGGTCGTCGCGGGGGAGTAACCCGTGTGGTGGCACCCGGCCAGCAGTCCACCACGTCACGCCCGCGCACGGGTGGTCGGCGGGCCCGGACGTCCCCGACTACCAGCGACGGGCAGGTGAGCGGCCCCGGCGTCCATGACTCGAGGCAGTTCGTGCGACGCTCCGCCAGGGCTCGGTTTGGCCGGACCATCCGCGGCCCGCAACGTGGCCAGCGGAGCCAGGAGCAGAGCGGCGAGCATGAGGAGGCCCCGTCTCAAGGGCCGCGACGATGACATGATTCCGATCCCTCTCTTGTCGGGGGTTGGTCTTTGACTCCGGCAGCAGATCGGCGCAGCGAGCGTCGCTTGGTCCTCCCGTCGTCTATTTCGGCTTGCCGCCGAACTGCTTCTCGTACAACTCCTTGAACGGGTTGACCTTCGGCCCGACAGCGTCCTCGTTCACCAGGCCCGGCTGCACCGAGTCCCACCAGCTGTCGTACGCGGTGTCCAGTTCCTTCACTACCTCCGGGTGCTTGACCGCCACGTCGGTCTTCTCCCCGGGGTCGGCCTTCACGTCGAACAGCTGCCACTCCTTCGAGCCGTCCCTGGTGTCGCAGACCAGGTGCCAGCGCGGGCTGCGCACGCTGCAATGGGCGTACTTGTGCTCCGCCGGCTTCGCCCCGTTCGGCCAGCGACCGACGTGTGTGAAGAGGATCCGCTCAGGCCACACGGCCTTCGGGTCGCGCAACAGCGGCACCAGGCTCCGGCCTTCCACCTGCGCCCTCACCTCGTCGGTCAGCTTCGCCCCGGCGATCTCGGCCACGGTGGGGAAGAAGTCGATGTGGGCGGCCAGACGGTCCACGTCGCCGGCCTTCAGCGTGCCCGGCCAGCGCCAGAACGACGCGGCCCGCGTGCCTCCCAGCCAGGGCGTGACCTTCGCGCCGCGCATGCCGGCGTTGTGGACGCTCACCCCCGCCGTGCCGCCGTTGTCGTTCATGAAAATGACCAGCGTGTCACGCTCAATGCCCCATTCCTTGAGCTTGTCCAGGAGGCGGCCGACGTTGTCATCGATGTTGGCGATCATGCCGAAGAACTTCGCCACGTTCGGGTCCTTCACCCGGTCGGCGTAGCGTTTCTCGTCCTCGGGCCGCACATGCAGCGGGGCGTGCGGGGCGTTGGTTGCGAGGTAGCAGAAGAACGGTTTCTTGCCCTTGACCGATTCCATCCACGCCAGGGCCTGACCGAAGAACACGTCGGTGCAGTAGCCCCTGGTCTTCTCGAACTTGCCGTTGTGCAGGATGGCCGGGTCGAAGTAGGTGTTGCCGGGGGCGTCGCCGCAGCTGCCGGAGTAGCTCTGGCCAATACCGCCACAGCCGTGGATGAACATCTCGTCGAAGCCGCGCTTGTCCGGCCAGCGGGCGGGCTCGTCGCCGAGGTGCCACTTGCCGAAGATGCCGGTCGTGTAGCCGGCCGACTTCAGCACCTGGGCCACGGTCGTCGCCTTCAGCGTCAGCCGTTCGCGCTCGAGGATGGTGTGCGTGACGCCGTTCTTGAACTCGTGACGGCCGGTCATCAGGGCCGAGCGTGTCGGCGAGCAGGTCGGGCTGACGTGAAAGTCGGTGAAGCGCACGCCCTCGTCGTGCAGCCGGTCGAGGTTGGGCGTCTTGAGGATCGGGTTACCGTGGCACGACAGGTCGCCGTAGCCCTGGTCATCGCTCAGAACAAAGACCATGTTGGGCCGGCCTACTTGCGGCGCTGCGGCAGGCTCGGCCCAGGCGCGGCTACCGAACGATGCGACCAGGACAATACCGAGCAAGACCCATCCGCTTGGTTTCATGGGTTCTTCTCCCCGTTTGCTTTGCCTCTGGGAGCCGGATCGACGGAACTCGAGGGCCTTTTTAGTCATCGTTGCCCCCGGGGGCCCTCCTTCTTCGGCTGGCGCGGCGCCGGCTTGCCGTTTGCCGGAATCCAGCCACGTATGCCGAGGCGGTTGGGAACCCGCCCGGCTTGTACCGCCCCACCGCCTGGAGTGCCTGCCATCCCTTGCGGAATGGCGTCATCGCAACCGGATCGTTCGGACCACGCGCAGGCCGAAATAGTCGTCGATCATGTAGGGCCGGTTACTCAAGCGCGCGGCGCAGCGCAGGAACGAGGCGTGGTCGTAGAACGCGCCGCCGCGCAGCACCCGGCCGTGCAACTCCGCCACGGGCTCGGTGTCCTCGCGGTCCTCGGCCGGGGCCGGCTGACCTGCCCACGGCCGACTGGCCAGCGCCCGCTCCTGGCACCACTGCCAGATGTTGCCGTGCGCGTCGAACAAGCCGAAGTCGTTCGGCTTGAGGCTTCCCACCGGGTGCGTCCGCACCCGCGAATTGCCCGCGTACCAGCCGTATTGGCCGAGCAAGTCCTCGGAGCCGCCATAGAAGCGGCTCGTCACCGCCTCGGCCCGGCAGGCGTACTCCCACTCCGCCTCGGTCGGCAGCCGGTAGCCGGTGCGGCTCAGGTAGTCGGCCGGCAGCCTCATTCCCTCCTTGATGTCATCGATTCGCGGAAAGCACATCTCTTGTTCGGGCACCTCTTCCTTGTCGCTCAGCCAGCGGCAGTACTGGGCGGCCATGAACCAGTTGACGGCGGTGACCGGGCAAGCCTCGTCCGGGCAGTACTTGTGCGTGTAGGTGTGCTCGCGCAGGAAGCGCTGGAAGTGCGCCAGCGTCACGGGCGTGGTCGCGACGGCGAACGAGTGGGCGATCTTGCGGCGGACGATGGGCTCGTTCTCGCGATCCGGCTCGCCGGGCGGCGAACCCATGTCCACCGTGACGGGGCCGCGGAACACGGCGAAGGTCTGCCCCTGGTGGTTGACGTACCATCGCCGCCCTGCGACCGGCTCGTTGCCCATCGGCAGGCCATCGGGCACGGCCTGCCCCCAGCGGCGAAAAAGCCACTCGACCGAGGAATGAATGCCCGGGTCGGGGTCTTCGCGATACCACTGCGCCAGCCGTGCCATCAGCGGACCACGGGCCACGGCCGGCAGGCCGTCGCTCGCATACTCGCCCAGGCTCAGGATCAGGGCGCGGCGGGCCGAGACGTCGGACTCAGTCAGCAGCCGCTCCGCCAACGGCCGCGGGTCGGCCCCCAGCGGGCGGAGCCGATGAATCAGGTAACTCCGCAACCGCGGGTCGGCGCGGTGGATGAAGAGCGACCAGACCGGGTCGGGCTCGCCGAGGTGAAGCAGCGTGACGGCGGCGTTGGCTTGCCGCTTGGCGAGCGCGTCTTTGTCCGGGTCCGGCGCGGCGGGATCGACCTCGCGTGCCAGCTCGGCGCGCATCGCGACGGCGGCCCGATCCGGGAATGGCTTGAGCCTCGGCAGCAGGACCGCGTACTGCTCCCCGTCCGCGTCCTTCAGCAGGTCGGCCAGCACGTCGGGGCGATCCGCGGCGTAGTCCGCGAGCAGCGTGGTGGTCAATAGGCGGTCGTAATCAGGACGGCGGCGGTCGCGGAACACTACCCCCAGGGCCTCGATCAGCAGGAGGCGCACCGGACGCAGCGCCTCGGCCAGGACGGCATAGGAGCCGGGGTCGGCACGCGCCGCGGCCAGGAACTGGTCTACGAGAAAGCTCGCGTGGCGCTGCCAGCGCGGTTCCTCGTCGGGCGGGTCGAGACCGGCCAGGGCGAGAGCGGCGTTGAAGCGCTCGCCCGGCGCGGCGGTGTCGGACTCCAGCACCTCCCAGAGCCGCGGACTCACGCCGGCGCGATACGGGCGCAGGGCGTCGCGGATGACGGCCAGGTCGCGCGGGCCGGCGCGCAGGAGGCGATCCCGGAGATAAGCGATCTGGCCGGGGTCGGACGGCAGCAGGGCGAGGCCGGCGTTGAGCCGTTCGCGCGAGTCCGGGGCCGCGTCGTCGGCCAGGCGCCGCAGCATCGGGTCGGCCCAGCGGCGGTAGGCGGCGAGGTCGCGGATCGTTTCCGGGGTATCGGCGGTGTCGGCCGACCTGAGCACGCTGACCAGCGTCGCCGCCCGCAGGTAGCCGCGGCCCTCCCAGGCGCCCCACAGACACAGGCCGACCACGACGGCCGTCACGACCAGGCGCAGGCCGTAGCAGTAGTGAGCCGAGCGCATCATCCGCCGCTGCGGCGGCGACCAGTCCTTTTTCCGAGTGAAGAGCAGGATACTCAACCACTCCGGCCCGGAGGGAAGATGGCGTCGCTCGGGCCGGGCGGTCCACAGCGCGGCCCGCTCACCCAGGCACAGCTCGGCACGGCCGCGCCGCGTCTCGCGCTGCCGGCGCGTCAGCCACTCCCGCAGCGCGGGGACGAGGTAGTCGTGCGTGAGTTGGTAGTACTGAAAGCCCGCAGATTGCGACCCGTGGGCTTCCGGATCCGTGGGCGTGATGAGCCGGAGGTCGGTATCCAGGATGCGCAGGAGGGCGCTCAACTCCTCCGGCCGGCGCGCGTAGCCGGCGGCGGCCAGCAGTTCCTCCCGCGACCGCATGGCCCCCTTGATGTTCGTCCCCTGTTCCGGCAGCAGCGCCCGGAGTACGGCCCGCGCCGCGTCCTGGTGAAGCCGGTGCTCGGGCCGGGAGGCGCGGGAACCGAGCGATTCTTCCAGGAAGAGGACGCCGATGCCCTCGGTCCCGCCGACGGCACGGAGGGTGGCCGGCGTCCACGATTTCCCGCGCGTCATCTCCGCGAAGAGGCTCAACCGGACGGGGATGATCTTGCCGTCCGCGGCCAGCCCTGAGACGGCCTGGTCCAGGAAGCGCTCTTGCTCCGGCACCGGTTCCGCGGGGCGGGCCGGCAGACACCCCAGGGCCCGGCCGAATTCCGCCAGCACCTTGTGCGCGTGCGACGGGTCGAACAGATCGACCAGGCCGGTGTTGTGGCCCTCGACCAGCGGCACCTCCAGCTCGCGCATGAAGCGGCTGACGGCCAGCCAGAAGTCGTCGCGCACCAGCAGCAGCGCCTGGACGCGCCGGCCGTCGCACTGCCGCAGCGCCGCGACCAACTCGCCGGGGGGCGCCCCCGCGTGGGCCTGGAGCCATTGCTCGAACTGGTCGATGACGAGCACCACCCTGGCCGCGCTCGTAGTGCCCCGATTTATCGGGGCGGCTTCGTCATCGGCTTCGTCACCGACCGCATGAATGCGGTCACTACGAGCCCCGCGTCCCTGCCGGAGAAGGGCGAGGGTTTCGGTCAGTCCCGCCGTGTCGGGCAGACCCGGCCAGCGCCGGCGCAGGCCGCCCAGCAGGCGAGCCTCCAGGTCGTCCGGCGTTGCCTCCACGTACACCGGGACCACGCTCTCGGCCAAGCGCGGCAGCAGGCCCGCTTTCACCAAAGACGACTTGCCGCAGCCGCTGGGGCCGTAGAGCAGCCCGACGCGAAACGATTCGTCCGGGTCCGTCGCCTCCAGGCGCACTTTCCAGAAGCGGATACTCTCCGGCAGCCCGTCGCGGTCGCGCGGCCCCGGCAGCAGGACGAGGAAGAAGCCGGCGTCGGCGGCGTCGAACGAGCGCAGCCCCCGGGGGATGACCGAGGCCGGCCGCGGTGTCGGCGCCGACTTGCCCAGCAGGAACTGCTCGAAGTGCCGCAGATCCTCGGCCAGAGCCAGCGCCGTCTGATGGCGCTCCGACGCCCGCTTGCTCAGCGCCTTCAGGCAGATGCGTTCCAACTCGCGGGGAAGGGTGGCATCGCACTGGCGCGGTGGGCACGGGTCGCCGGTTCGGATCTGTTCGAGCAGTTCGGTGTGGTCCTCGGCCTGAAAAGGGAGTCGGCCGGTGAGCAACTCGTAGAGGACGACGCCCAGGCTGTACACGTCGGTGCGCGCGTCCACCCGGTGACCTTCGCCGCGGGCCTGCTCGGGACTCATGTAAGCGGGCGTCCCGGTAATGGTGGCCCCCGTGCCGAATGCCTCCTCGCGCAGGGCCTGTCCGAAATCGCCGACGTAGGGGCGGCCCGCGGCGTCAAGGAGGATGTTGGCCGGCTTGACGTCGCGATGGATGACGCCCCGCTGGTGGGCGTAGTGCAGGGCCTCGGCGACAGCGACGACGAGCGCGACCGCCTCCGCGCGGGTCAGCCGGCCGCGCCGCAGTTGGCCTTTCAGGTCGCCCCCCTCGATGACCTTGGAGACCAGGTAGCAGAGGCCGTCGTCGGTGCGGCCGACGTCGAATACGGGGACGATGCCGGGATGATCGAGGCGGGCCAGGGCGCGGCCTTCCGCCAGGTAGGCGGCCAGGTCGTCCGCGGAGGCGACGTGGCGGGGGTGGAACGCCTTGACGGCCACTTCCCGCGCCAGGATCTCGTCGTAGCCCTTGTAGACCGTGCCGAAGCCGCCGGCGCCGAGCCGCCCCGTGATGCGGTAGCGGCCCAGCGAAATCGGCACCAGGGCGGCCGCGGCTTCCCGCGCCGCCCCCGGCGGCACGGTCTCCGCCTCGGCAGGCACGGCTCCCACCGTCCGCGCCGGGTCGTTCGCGGGGGGCCGATCTCCGCGGGTCGTATCGTGCATGACTCATCCATCCCAAGGGGCCGGCCGTGTGGGCCGGGGACGAATGGCCCCATTATGCCACGTCCGGCGTCACTTCCGCACGAGATTCTTCTCGGCCCCAGCCAGTTTGTCGAGCTGCGCCGTGTGGTCGAACGCCTTGTCCTTGGGTGCGGCCCCCCGACACCAGCGAACGTCGAGGGGCGACCGGAGGCCCCTTCGCTCGCACGCCTGAACGATCGCGTAAGGTGGGGCATCACAGTCGATCAGGATCGGACCCAGTCGGGTGGACACGGCGAACCTCCTCTCACGCGCGCCATGCAGGACGATGCCTTCGCCTGGCTCGACCCGCATTTGGATCACAAACCGCGATAAGAAGCTCTAACCCGATCTTTCCCAGCGAAAGGCCGAGAGCCCGACCTCACTCGCTTAGTCGATGCACCGTGTTATGCAGGAAGCCTTGCACCGTCGAACCGTCGGACGCCTTGATGTTGTACTTGATCTCCATGCCCCACGTCGGTTTCATGTCGGCGATCTCCAGCGTCACCCGCTTGCCGTCTTCGGACACCTTCGCCGCCGTCACCTTGGCTAGCTTCTCGTCGTAGTGCTTGGAACCGTACTGCTCACTCCGCTTCAGGGACCAGGTTTGCACGGCATAATTCTTTGGGTCGCCCGCCATCTTCGGGTCCAGCGCCGCGCTGAATGTGATGGTCATGCCGCTTTTCGTCGCGCTCAAACCGATCGGCAAATGGACCGGCTTGCCCGTGTAGCGGACGCGGTAGAAGCCGCCGGGCTGCGTCTGGTTGCCGGCCCAGGCGAACAGGCCGCAACAATACAGCTGCCCATTCTCCGGATGGAAGCGGCCGCGCATGACCCCCGTCGGAAACTGCGGCATCGGCAGCTGACACATCCCACCCTGAACCTGGCCGTCGATCTTCTCGTAGGGCACCACGTAGACCTTGCCGTAGCCGTAGGAGAAGTTCAGCAACGATCCCTTCAGCGGCCCCCAGCCGTCGCCCGTCACCCACAGCAACTCGGACGGCGAGCGGTCGAGGACGCTCGTCACAACGCCTGAAATGCTGCGCCACCCGGGTCGTGTCGGGGTTCGGCCCGCACAAACGCAACGGGAGCGGGAGATGCGCCGAGGCACGTCGAGGTTCCCGACCGGGCGGCTGGGTGATGCTTGAGGTGTGCAGTCCCGGGTGGGAGGTGATGCGCCTGACGGCTGACGCCGCATGATTGCGCCGAGGTACGAAACCCGCTTATGTAGCGTTAAACGAAATTAATTATCTTTTATGGCGAATCCTCGTGGCCAAACGAGGGGGGCGGGTGGATTGACGGCAAAGCCGGCTGCTCCTTGTGTTGCACTTCTTGTTTCTCGTCGCAGGCCAGCGCAGCCAATAGGGCCAAAAGCGCCTGACAAAGTGGCTGTCAACAAAATCGCGGCGCCGCTTTTCTTCTCCTGCCAGGGATCGGCGCTGGCAGGGCATGCCGGTCCGACCGACTCGGCGAGTAGATGATGGCGATCCGGGCCTCAAATTGCTCAACGTGAGCAACCGCACGCGGGCTTCCTTTCCTGGTGCGGGGCAGTGGGTCGAGCCTCCTGACGCGAGCAGCCGCGTCACTCGGCCGTCGGGCGGAGCTGCGCGGCGCCCCCTCTCCAGAAGGGCAAGGCCATCGCAGCTAATCCCCTACCCATTATTCGCCCGGCAATGGCCGTCGCCGAGTCGAGCACGGACGACACCTCATCCGTCACGTGTCGCGGAGGGTCCCCGTCTACGTGCTGATGAGGCGGGCGCGGATCTGCTTGTCCTGGGGGCACAGTACCGCCGGCCCCACCGCATCTCCTCACCGCGTGCCCTCCCGGATCGTCAGGTACTTCGGCGAAGCGGTCAGGTCGAGTTGCCGCATCGTCAGGAGAGACGGGCATGCCCCCGGGCGACGGCCCCGAGGCGACGGCCGTCGAAATGCGCACGCGCGTCTCTCGCCGGAGCAGGACTCTGGATAAGATATCCCGGCAGGAGGGTCCCGGGTATGAGTCCCGCGGCCGGGCTGCTGGGGGCGGCGATTCTCGGGACAACCACGCCAAGGGCGCGGGCTCGCTTGTGTTTGCCGCCGACGGCCCTTGTGGGATGAAGGTGGGAGGTGACCTATGAGAGAAACCCTGATCGTGCTGTTCGTCCTCCTCGTCGCACGGCCGCCGGCCCGCGGTGCGGAGCCCGAGGTGGTCTTGGAGGACGCCTTGAAGGGGAAGCTCGGCGCCGGCTGGGAGTGGCTGAGGGAGAACCCCAAGACCTGGCGCCACTCCGACAAGGGGTTGGAGGTCCGCGTTGAGCCAGGACTGGCCGACACGGTCAAGAACGCGCTGCTGCGCCAGGCGCCGGACCGCTCGCGCGGGAAGTACGCCATCGAGGTAACCGTGGAACTCACTTCCCCGCCGGCGCAGCAGTACGAGCAGGCGGGGCTGACCTGGTACCAGGGAGGCAAGCCCGTGTTCAAGCTGGTCCACGAGTTCATCGACGGCAAGACCTACGTCATCCCCGGCAAGAAGCCCACGGACACCCGGCTGATGCAGCTGCGGCTGGTTGTGAGCAAGGACGAGTACGTGGCCCAGTACCGCCCCGGCGCCAAAGGGGAGTTTCAGACGGCCGCCTCCGGGAAGCTGGCGCCCGGGAAGGATGAGAAGGTGAGCCTCCAGTGCTACAACGGCCCGCCCGCGGCCGAGCACTGGATGCGCTTCTCGGACTTCCGAATCGTCCGGCTGCCGGACTGAGCTGCTGGACCGCCGGGAGCGAAGGAGGTTCTCGGGCCTGCCGCGGCAGGCCCGAGGAACGGGCCGGGCCACACCGATGGCGGGCCTAGTCCGCGCTCAGCGCGTAGAGCGTCACGCTGCACGGGGCGACCCACAGCCGGGCGGCGCCCCCGCTGACCTTCTCTTCCTCGATGGCTACCCGCGGCGGCTTGCCGGGGTCGTTGGACGCCAGCGGGTCGGCGTGCGCGATCTGCCAGCGGCGCCCCGCCCCGGTCATGCGGGCGCCCCGCACCTCCAGGGCGACGTCGCGCTTCTGCAAGGTCGGGTTGACGACCGCCACGGTCAGCACCTTGCGGTCGGCTGTCCAGGCGGCGGCCACGTCCAGCGGCGCGTCGGCCGTCGCCGCGACCGGGAGGGTGCCGAAATGCCGGCGATAGAGCTGCAGCACCAGGCCCGTCGTCTCGAAGGCGGCGGCCGTCTTGCTGGTCTTGACGCAGCCAATCACGTTGACCGTCTGCGCGTAGTTGGCCATGAACACCAGGTCGCTCTGCCGTGCGTACTCGTGCAGCCCGGCGGCGATGCCCAGCGCGTCCTTCTGGAAGTACCGCGTCCCCAACTCGCCGAACACGTGCGGGCCGTACCAGTAGTTCCATTCGTCCATGGCGATGCGGACGTCCTTCCCTTTGAGGGCGTCAAGCTGCTGCCGGTAACGGCGGTGGGCGGCCACCTTGGCCCGGATGGCGTCGGGCACCTGCCGGACGTGAGCCGCGAGATCCTTCTTCTCGTGGACGTAGAAGTGCTCGCTGAGCAGGTCCATGTGGCTGGCGCAGTTCTTCAGCATCCCCTCGCTCCACGGTCCCGCGTCGCCAACGGCGATCAGCTTGACCTTCGGGTCGGCCGACCGCAGGGCTTCGGCGAACTGGTTGTGCTTGGCGACGTACTTCGCCAGCGGCATGTGCCCCAGCTGCCACCGGCCGTACATCTCGTTGCCGATTGCCCACCACTTCACCCCGTACGGCTCGGGATGGCCATTCTTCGCGCGCAGCCGCCCCATCGGCGTATCCGCCGCGCCGTTGGCGTACTGGAGTTCCTCGGCCGCGCCGGCCACCTCGCCCAACCCGCTGTTGACCGTCACGTACGGCTCGGTGCCGACCAGCCGGCAGAAGGTCAGGAACTCGTCGAGGCCGAAATCGTTGTGCTCGACCCCTTGCCAGGCCGGGTTCTTGCGCGGCGGCCGGCGGTCGGGGTCGCCGAGGCCGTCTTTCCAGTCGTAGCCGCTGACGAAGTTGCCGCCCGGCCAGCGGTAGACGGGGGCGTCGAGCTGCCGTAGCAGCTCCAAGGTGTCGGCGCGCATCCCGCTCATGTTGCCAGCCGGCATCAGCGACACCGTCCCGACCAACACGCTGCCCTTGCCGGCGGCCACGACCTCCAGGCGCCCCTGGTCGGTGTCGCCGCCGGCGACAAACGAGAGAGGGGTCTTGACGTAGTCCGCCGTCAACGTCTTGACCGTCACCGTCTGCCGCCCGGCCGGGCCGTCGCCCCAGGCCAGGCTCACCTTGACGGGCGCGGCGCCGGCGTCGCCAGCCAGCCAGATGCGGCCCACGTAGGTGCGGCCCTTACGCAGGGCCAGCTCGCCCTGGGCGATGCCGCCAGGGGCCGTGATGTTCGGCGTGTGGCTGCCCACGAAGGGGCTGCCCTTGTCCATGACAACCCCGCCGGCGCCCCCGAGGGTTTTCCAGGGCGACGGTTCGCTCCCCACCCCGTGGTAGAACTTGCGGTCCTCGAGCATTTCCGCCCAGATGCCGCCGTAGATGCAGCGGCCGAGGTGCTCGATGAACTGCCCGTAGACGTATTTCGAGATCGGCTCCCCCGTCTTACCCGCCTCGACCGTGACCCGCGCGGGTTGGGACTGCGGCGGATCGGCGCGAAGGTCCGCGCCCCGTAACAGCAGTCCGCCCACCGCGGCGACGACCATCATCAATGGCGATTTCATCGGACAAGCCCTCGGAGGGAATCGGGTAGGACGGCCAGGATCCGCACGTGGTCCAGGCGCGGGGCGGTCGGCTTGCAAATCCTGTTCCTGCCCTCGGCCGTTTGCCGGCCCGGGGCAGAAACCCCGCGTCTGTGTGGCCGACGCGATTGCCGACGATGCCCGGGTGATCCGGTGCCGGCGCCTCATTTGGCACACGACTGACCCGAGAACGCACACACCCAGCCGCTTTCGCCCCCCTCAGACGCCGCAATTGCTCGGATCGACCGCAAGTAACCGCGCAGCCCAGGCGATGCGGAGCGCAGGCGCGTTTTCGCCGGCTCGTCTGCCCTGCGGGTACGCGGTTTGCTATCCAACGGCCGGCGGCAACGTGCCCGCCAAGGAAATGCGCCCCCCGCTCGTAGCTCACCGAGCTTTCCACGCCCTGGACGAGCCAGGGAAACTTACCCGCATGACTTAGCCGCCCCCCGCAGGGGGCCGTTTCTCCCGCGCCCCCTGCGGGGGGCGGCTAAACGAACAACATCACCTGGTGCGTGTATGAGGAGACCTGCCATGCCTCGCAGCGCAATCCTTCTGGCCGTCCTGCTGACGGCCACCGCCGTCCGCGCCGAGCCGCCGAAGGGATACCGCCTTGTCTGGGAGGACAACTTCGACGGCGACCAGCTGGACAAGGCGAAATGGACGCCGGAGACGTACGTCCGCCGCGGGAATCCGCTGTCGGCGGACGCCGTCACGGTCAAGGGCGGCGTGCTCACCATCACGACCTACACCGAGGGCGGCAAGCACTACACCGGCTTCATCACGACGAAAGGGAAGTTCGAGACGACCCACGGCTATTTCGAGGCGCGCATCCGCTTCAACAGCTCGCCCGGCCAGTGGGGGGCGTTCTGGCTGCACTCGCCGACCATCGGCAAGCCGGTCGGCGACCCCGCCAAGGCTGGGACGGAGATCGACATCGTCGAGCACCGCGCCCGGGACAGCAAGGGCAAGGACGTGAGCGACCTCCTGGCCATGAACCTGCACTGGGACGGCTACAAGCCGAAGGTCCACCAGCACGCCGGGCAGAGCACTACCGCACCGGCCGGCGCGGCGTCGCTCCGAGGCCACTGGCACACCTACGGCCTGTTGTGGACGGCCGAGGGTTACACGTTCTCCCTCGACGGCGTGGAGCAGTGGAAGACGGACAAGGCGGTGTCGAAGCGAAGCGAGTTCCTGCTGCTGACCTGCGAGATCGAGGACAAAGGCTGGGCTGGCGACATCCCCGCTGGCGGCTATGGCCCACGCGGGGAGAGCAAGACGACGATGGAGGTGAACTGGGTGCGCGTGTGGCAAACGGTGACTCCGGGGAAGGGGGGAACGGGGAACTGACATCGCGGGCCCAACCAAGATGCGAGGTGAGCGATGAGCGGCTGGCTTCTCGCCTGTTCGGCCAGGGTCTCCGGGGTCGTGGCCCTGGCGGCCCTGTATGTGTTCCTGGTGCGCCCCTGGCACCTGCGATGGGGTGCGACCGACGGGAAGTTCCGAGGGGAGCCTGGTCCGCGGCTGCGGGATTCTGGATACAACAACTGACAATGTTCCGAGTTCGCTTGCGGTGCCCCCGTCCCGGCCGCCGGCTTCCCTCGCTCACCCGCACAGCTTCGGCCCGGCGTTCGGATTTCGCCCGACCGCGCCGGGGCGGTCGCCGGCCGGCGACGGCGGGTCGGTCCGCAGAGCGTGACCGGGCGGCCGTATTGACGACGCTCGTTGGCTCCGGTGGGAGAGCGGCATGACCTGGGAACAACGCTGGCACCCGTTACGCGAGGAGTGGGTGATCGTGGCCGCCCACCGCAATAACCGGCCCTGGACCGGGGAGACGCGGCCGGACCGCGGCGTTGGGCCGGCCCGATCAGCTGCTGGCCCTGCTGTGCCAGCCGGCCGAGGTGCGCGGCTTCGTCCCGCTGCCGCCCTCGGTCGGCTTCTGGGGGATCGACTCGGGCATCCGCCACGCCGTCAGCGGCAGCGACTACACGTCGGTTCGGGCCGGCGCCTTCATGGGCTACCGCATCATCGCAGACCTGGCCGGGCTGACCCCGCTCGCCGGCCCGGACGGTACGCTGCGCTTCGAGGACCCGCGCTGGAAGGGCTACCTGGCGAACCTGACCCCGGAGGAATTTGCGGGCCTCTATGCGGATCGGCTGCCGGAGACGATCCGCGGCGACGAGTTCCTGCGGCGGTATGGCGGCAGCACCGACGCGGTCACGCGCATCGACCCGGGACGCACCTACGCCGTCCGCCGGCCGACCGCTCACCCCATCCACGAGCACGCCCGGGTACGGCGCTACGCCGAACTGCTCTCCGGGCCGCTGGACGAGGCCGGGCTGCGCACGATGGGTGAGCTGATGTACGCCTCGCACGTCAGTTACTCGGCCTGCGGCCTGGGCGCGGCGGGCACCGACCGTCTGGTCGAGTTGGTGCGCGAGGCCGGGCCGGCTGCCGGCCTGTACGGGGCCAAGATCACCGGGGGCGGCAGCGGCGGCACGGTCGCCGTCCTGGGGCGGGCCGGCGCCGGCGAGGCGGTCGCCGACATCGCCGACCGTTACCGCGGAGAGACCGGCCGGGAGGCGGCCGTGTTCTCCGGGTCGTCGCCCGGGGCGTGCGACTCCGGCGTACTCACCGTGGACTGCTAAAGCCTCGTGACGGGGACACGAGCCGTGAGTGACGAGCTGAACCTCTCGATGTTTCGCGGCTCTGGCGGGACGACTCGGCCCGGTTCAAGCGGCTCTTCGAGGTGCAGGCGCGGACGGCGCGGCGCGGGAGTGGGGCTACAAGTTCCCCACGGACGAGGCCCGCCCCGTAACCCTCGCTGGCGCGGGGGCCTCTGGATTCACAACGACCGCAGCAGCTCCAGCATCTTGCGGTCCAGCTTGTGGCCCTTGAACTCCTCGTAAGCCACGTCCCGGCGCCCGCTGTCGAGGATGCCGAAACTGCCGCGGAAGTTCCACAGGGCCCAGCCCCAGCCGGCCTCCTTCCACAGCTCCAGGCCGTCGCGCATCCAGGCCAGGACCGCCTGGTGCGGCGTGTCCTGATGGGCCCCCCACTCGCCAACGTGGACGCCCACGCCTTTCCGCTCCAGCGCCTGCCACGGCTCGATGCGCCGCCGGCGCAGCCAGTCCCTGTCCCACTTCTCGCCCTTGGGGCCCTCCAGCGGCCAGGTCGGCTCCGGCCAGCGGTCGGAGCCCTTGACCCACGACGCCTTGTAATGGCTGACCTCCATCGGGTCGTAGCCGCGCGTGCTCTGGGCGATCTTCAGCTCGGCCAGCCCGGTGACCGGTTTGGTCCCCCACTCCAGGCCGTCGGCGATGATCAGGCAGCGCGGATCCTCCTCCCGAATCGCTTCGACCAGCCGGCGGACGACGCGCACGTAGGTCTCCTCGGGGACCTTGCCGGGCTCGTTGAGCAGGTCGAAGCTGAGGCGCGTGTTGGCGACGCCCTTATAGCGCTGGGCGAACCGGCCCCAGTGATAAGCGCAGGCTTCCCGGGCGCGCTCGTCCGCCCACAGGTCCATCGGCTCGGCCGGCGGGTTGACGCAGTAGCCGGGGGCGCGGTGGAAGTTCAGGTTGACGTGGACGCGATATTGCCGGCCGAAGTCCAGCGCCTGGTCGATCTCCTTCAGCACCGGCTCGCGCACCCGCTTCCAGTCCTTCGGGTCCGACCAGCAGTGGTACGACAGCGGCAGGCGGACGAAGTTGAACCCCCACTCGGCCAGCCAGGCGAAGTCCGCCTCGACGAAGGCGGCATTCTTCTGGGCGGTGAACTTCTCGAGCAGGTTGAACCCCCGCCAGCGCGGGAGCTTCGCGGCGGCGACCTCGACCTCCGCCTGTGGGGGAGCGGCCCCGGCCAGCGAGCCGGCTCCGGCCGTGGCGGCCACCACCTGGAGGAATTGACGACGGTTCATGACGCGGTCCTCTGCCGGGGAATTCTCGTTTGCGACACGATGCGGCCTCCCCTCCTTGCTGCCAGCGGCCAGGGGACCGCGCTACTTCGTCGCGCGGCCGGCGCCGGGCTTGCTGTTCTTGGCGAACCACGAGCGCAGGAGCTTCTCGCGGTCAGTTTGCGTTCTGCTGGGGGTGTGGTCCTTCGGGTCGGGGCCGTGCTCCACGCTCCAGCCGTCCCACTCGCGGAAGGCGTGATAGGCCCAGTCCCAGCCCTGCTCCTCGAAGATGTCGATGACGTCGCGCAGGTAGTGATACGCGCTGGGGCCCGGCGCCCAGCGGATGGCGCTGAACTCGCCGAGGTAGATCGCCACGTTGTAATCGCGCCCGTAGTCGATGGCCGGCCGCAGGGACTCCCGCAGTTGTTCCTTGCCGACCTGCCGCCCGTCCATGCGGCCGGGGTAGTTGATCCCCGTCGCGCCCCCGTGAACCCCCTGGTGGGTGAACTTGTGCGGCAGGTACATGTGGACGCTGTAGACGACGCCGGGCACGTCCAGCGGCTCGAACCAGTCCAGCGCCTCCGGGTTGCCCCACGGCGCCGGCTCGACGACGAGGGCGTGGTCCAGGTCGATCGCCCGGACGGCCTTCGCCGCCCGCGTGGCCAGGGCGTGCCAGTCGAGCAGCCCGTCGGCCACCACGCCCTCGACCGGCTCGTTCAGCAGGTCGTACCCCCAGACGGTCGCGTCGCCCTTGTAACGGCGGGCGATCTTCTCCCAGGCGCGCAGGAAGACGTCCTGGAAGCGCTTCTCGTGGAACAGGCGGCACTCGCTGGCGCCGTTGCGGCCGCCGGGCGGGGTGTGGAGGTCGATCAGCACCAGGAGTCCGGCCTCGCGGCAGACCGGCAGCAGTTCGTCGAGGCGCTTCAGGGCGGACTCGAGCCAGTCGTCGTAAGCGGCAAGGTCGCCCTTGTCGGCGGGGCCGTGCGGGAAGCCGCCCCACAGCAACTGCCAGCGGACGTGGTTGGCCTGCCACTGCCTGCCCAGCACGCGCAGGTCCTCGGCCGTCACGTTCGGGCTGATCATGGCCCCGCGCAGGCGCGGCAGGTCGTGTCCGCGGGCGACCGGGCCGGCGGGGCGCCGCTCCGGGACGCGGCGGCGCAGGCCGACGACGCTCACCTTGAGGTCGTCGAACCACACCCGCCCGGTGGTCTCCTCGAGTCCGAGCACCAGCCAGGCCTCGGTGGCGTCGGCGGGCACCTCGGCCGCGAAGCGGAGCGGCCTCCAGTCGAAGGTGCCGAAGAGGTTGTCCTGCTGCGACCAGCGCGGGCCGGCGGGCGCGACCGTGTGCAGCGTGCATTTGATGCCGTTGTAGGCGTGCGGCGGCCGGGCCACGTCCTCGGCGCGTGCCATCACCTCGACCAGGACGCGCGTGCCGCGCACCTTGTCCAGGGGCAGGGCCGCGCGCACGGTCTGCTGGCCCGCCCCCTCCCGGGCCGGGCGGTCGATCAGCAGCGACTGGGACTTCTGGAAGCCCGGCACCAGGCGGGCCCGGCGCTCTCCCCCCTCCCAGCCGCGCAGCGCGTCGGCCCCCTCGAAAGCGGCCCGGAAGGCCACGTCGCCGCGGGCGGCGGCCCCCGCGAGTAAGTCGGCCTCCGAGGGTGGGGCCGCGCTGACAGAGGGATCGAACGTGGCCGGCCCGACCAGCAGGGCCAGCGCAATCAACACAGAGGAGCGTCTCATGGTGGGTTTCCTGTCGGGCGAAGCCACGGGGGCGCGGCTCGACGAACACCAATCAGGGCTTCAGCAGACGGCAGCAGAACGCCTTCTCGTCGCAGGTGACGACCAGCAATCCGCCCTCGCGGCGGAGCGGCTCGCGCGCCAACACCCGCCCGTCCTCGGCCAGGCGCTCGACGTGGGTCGGCTCGGGGAGCTGCCAGGGGAGCTTCGACCAGCGAAGGCGAGCCTCGAACGGCGCAGGGCGGTCGGCCGGCAGCGGGGTGACGACCACGGCCGCACCCTCACGACTCAGCCGGCAGCCGCCGCCGGTGAGGACCGCCCCGAAGTCCGTGACCTCGGCGTCGGGCCCCCGGCCGTTGACGTACAGCCCGCTGGGTGAGCGGACCATCTCCGCCACCCGGCCGCCGCGCCGCGCGAGCGACGCCTCGACGGCGCCCTCGTCCGTCGGCACCCGGGCGTAGAAACCGTACTCGGGGAGGGTCACGCCCTCGACGTCCCAATCGCTCGCCCCGCGGTTGACCCAGACCTGGCCGCCGCCGCCCCAGACGACATGCTGTCGGTGCAGGTCGCCGCCGGCGTACTCGACCGCTTCGATCCGCCTCGAGGCCAGGGCCCGCATCAGCTCGTGCAGCAGCCAGTACGTGCGGACCACGTCGCGGCCGAAGGGGCGGGAGACCATCGCCGGGTGGCCGGTCAGCACCTCGGTGGCCACGTAGTCGTCGCTGAAGAGGCCGTGCCGCGACGGCTCCAGCCCGCCCTCGTAGCGGCCCGGGTAGCCGGCCCCGTGCAGGACGAAGCGGTCGTGGTGGGCGGCGTCGAACCACGGCGTCCGCTCGGCGTCCGCACAGGGGACGTCCCAGGTCCACCCGCTGTGGCGGCCGGGCAGCGGCTTGCCGACGCGGAGGTGGTTCGCCTGGGCGCCGTCGAGCCGGCCGATGAGCTGATCGTGGCCGCTCTCGGAGACCTGCGGCGCCCCCGGGGCCAGCGCGGCGGAAATCCAGGCGAAGTGGCGGCCCCAGGTGTCGCGGGTCCGGACGCGGTCGAAGAAGCGGCCGTCGGCGGTCCAGTAGTCGTACGGCGCGATGCTCGACCAGACGTCGATGAAGTAGGCCGTCGGCGCCAGGCCGGCGCGGATCTTTGCCACGTTCTCCTTCAGGTAGGGCTCGACCCGGTCGGCGCGGAAGCGGTAGGACTGGGCGGCTCGCCCTTCGTTGTCCCAGGCCCGCACCGGCTCGCCCGGGGCGCGGAAGGCGACCTCGCTGCGGTAGGAGAAGCCCGCGGCGTCGGGGTAGAAGTCGATGTAGTTGTCGTGTGGGGCGAAGAGCGCCCCCGCCCGCGTGCAGGTGCGGACGAGGTCGCGCATCTCCTCCGGCGTGCCGAGTTGCGCGTTGGGGGGGTAGATCTCCGGCAGGCGGTAGTCATAGCCCCAGCGCTGCCAGTTGTGCCAGACGACCAGGGAGTCGGTCAGGCCGTAACGGAAGGCCCGGCGGAGGGCCTCGGCCGACTCAGCATAGCGGCCGCCCCAGAGGTCGAAGACGAAGCGGCCCGCTAGCCGCGGGACGCCGTCGGCGGCCTTGAGGCCATTGACGTCGTGCCAGCGCCGGACGCCGTCCCACACGTTCTCGGCGGGGATGAAGGTCCAGAGGGAGGCGTGCGGGGCGTGCAGTGAGTAGTGCCGGTCCCCCGGGCGGACGTCGAATAGCTCGGGCGGCACGTCCACGCCCTGGACCAGCGACCCGCCTCCTGCGAAGTCGAGACCGACGAACGACGTGGACAGCCGGTGCCCGTCGAAGTTCAGCCGAAACGCCCCCGGCCCGCGGACCACGTTGCCCGCGCCGGCGTAGACCCGCGCGGCCGCGTCGCTCCACGGCCCCGCGGCCACGTCCTGCAGGTACACGACCCGCCACGGCTCCGGCGGAGGCGTGTTCTCCAGCTGGAATCTCGCCCGCAGCACGCCCTGCTCGACCCACAAGCGAGCCACAAGGTCGAACGTGCCGCTGATGGCGCGGAAGTGATGGCGGACCTGGCAGCCGCCGGGGCACGGCTCGTCTCGGGCGCCCAGCAGGGCGACGGGCGAACGGGGGTCGTCGAGGCGGCCGTCGGGCACCCGCACCTCGAAGCCGCGGAAGGAGAGTCGCCGCGAGCCGTCGGCGAAGCCGATCACGGCGTCGAGCAGCCCGCGGCGGCCCGGCCAAAGGCGGACCTCGTAAGTCTGCTTACCGCGCGCGAGCCGGCCGAGCAGGCGCGACCCGGAATCGTCGCGGGGCGGGCACGGCGGCGGCTCGGCGGGTCGGCCGGCGATCAGCGTCGGCTCGGCCCAGTAGGAGTGGTCCCAGCCGGTGTCGTTCTTCGGCCCCGGGTGCGACTCCAGCTGCAGGCGGACCTTCCGGCCGGCGAACGCGCCCAGGTCGGCCTCGCCGGCCTGCCAGGTCTTCGCGTCGGTGTGCCGCTCGAAGACGACCCGGCCCAACTCGCCGTCAGGCGCCTCCCAGGGGAGGACGCGGACGCGGAACGTCACGCCGTCGCCGTGCCCCTCGGGCGTCATGCCGTTGGCGAAGACGAGCCGCAGCGGTTTCGTCCGGGGCAAGGCCAGGGGGAACTCGACGGCGACGGTCCCCACGCGGCGCTCGCGCCAGGGCGGGTGAAGCCCCACGGCGCTGCGGCCCTGGCCGGCCAGCACGACCTGCTCGGCCCGCAGGGTCGCCCCCGTCCGCTCGTCGGAGCCCTGCCATCCGACCGGCATCACGCGCGGCCCTTCGCCGAAGACCACGATGACCGCGCGGGACACCGGGAGCTGCCACAGGGCCAGCGAGCCGTCCTCCGCCGGCTCGAACGGCTTCCAGGGCAGCGCGGCCGGCAAAGGCGTCCGGGGGAACTTCGTCGGCACGATGAGGATGGGGTGGGCCGTCATCGGTCGGCCGTCGAGCCGGAACTGCGCGAAGGCGTGGATCGGGTAGTGGCCGGAGACGCTGTCCCCGGCCGGACGGACCTGGAACGCGAGCTTCGTCGTCGCCTTCGGCTGGAGCGCCAGCGGCACGTCCCCGGCCGGTTCCGACTTCCAGCCGTCGATCAGGCCGAGCCGGACGGCCGCGTCGATCGATCGGTCACCCAGGTTGTCGGCAATGACGCGGACCTCCAGTGGCGTGTCGGCGCGGGTGATCTCGTCCGGGCCCTCGATCCGCACCCGTAGCGGCCCGGCCGTATCGACCGGTGGGTCGAAGGCCGGTGCGACGGCCGGGAACAGGACGGCGGCGATGACCGCCCAGGGGCATGAGAAACGGGTCGGTTTCATTGGAGTCTCCCGAAGCCGCAAGAGGGTACGTCCGCCCCCACTCCCGGGCCAGCAGCTGGCCGAGGCGCCCGGTGCGGCGCTCGCGGTAGGTCTCGACCAAACAGTCGGTGAGTCGTTGATGCTCCCCAGATCGCGGTCCCAAACAACGCTCTGGTCTTCCCGGCCGTCCCGCGGGGCAACGGCTTCATTTCCAGTGCCGCCCCCAGCCACGCGCCGGCATGCTCTGCGGCGCGCCGTCGCGTTTCACGACGGCCGGGGCGGCGTTGAAGTTTTCGTTGACCGCCAGGCGCTGGCTGAGGAAGCCGTCGGAGAGGCGGCCCCGGCCGGCCGACGGCGCCTGCTGCCTCTCCGGCGCCGCCGGCGGGACGCGGTCCATGACCGGCAGACTCCCGGCCACGCACGGCAGCGGAAGACACAGCAGGACGAGAGGAACAACGAGGGTTTTCATCTTCCTTCACCTTGCCGCGAGCGGGGGACCTGTGCCCGCGGGACGGATTCGGCCTTCCCCCTGTGGGCAAGTGGCATGCCGCTTGCCTCTGACGGCGGAGAAGTTGGTCCTCGCCCCCGCGCCGCCGCCTTTGGGGCGGTGCGCGAAGGCCCAGGCGTCGCCCTGGGGGTGCGGAAACAGTCCAAGGGTGGGCGGTCACGCACAGGCGGACGGGGCTGAGAGGAGGCCATCGCGGGGAGCCTGGCACTTCGGCGCGCTCACCCGCTCACCCCGGACTGTTGACAGCAGCACCTTCGCGAGGGCCCAGCGGCAGACTGGCCACCAGGCTGGGTGATGGCGGGGTTTGCGGTCTTGGCCGCAGGCGTTTCCCCGTCAGGGCCAGCCCGGACCGCCGACAGGGTGACACGCAAAGGCGCTGCCGGTGCAGCCGTTCGCGACCCAGCAGGTGCGCTGGCTGCCCGGGCCGTTCCGAGAGGCGATGGGACTCGACCGCAAGTCCCTGCTGGCGCTCCACACCGACCGGCTACGGCACACCTTCCGCGCCAACGCCGGGCTACCCGCGTCCGCCAAACCGCTGGGCGGCTGAGAGGCGCCGACCTGCGAAGTGCGCGGGCACTTCGTCGGGCACTGCCTTTCGGCCTGTGCCCTCAGGTACGCCGGTAGCGGGGGCGTGCGGCTGAAGGAGAAGGCCGGCTACGATGGCCGGGCTCCCGGTGCGGCAGGTTGATTACCCGACGGATCGCGCTCCCCACCGCGCCACTCTCCACCGGCCGGCCCTGTCGCGGGAACTGCCCGTAGGCCCGGTGGCCGGCCTCCAGGTGCTTCGCCCGGTAACCCAACAGCTGGACCCGGAGGGCAAGGGCAAGGCGGCTGGCGCCGCACCGGCGGTGTGGAGACGCTCTGGCGGGGGCCAGTCAAGGCGCCGAACCGGGCGAGGTCCTACGGGGTTGGCGCAGCGCTCGTTGAGAGCAAGGCAAATACCACTAATATATATTATTATAGTGATTTTCTTCTTATGTATCTATTATTAGTCACTCAGACAGGGGGGGGAGAAGACGACAAGGGCGCTGGTGCGAGCAGGAGGCCAGCGCTTGAACGGGACGAAAATGACGTCTGGAAGTGCCCCCGAAGGGATAGATGAGCGTTCGCAAGCGTTTGTCGTCGGCGCCACGGGCGGTGAGGAGGTCGTGCGAGGTCCTCCCTAATCATGCGCCATGACACTCCGCACAACCTCCGCCATAGCCAGGTGGTTGTCGCCGGGGAAGGGGCCGGTCCCGCTCGCGGCCGTCGGGTCGTAGCCCATCACCGCGGTCGCCACGGCGTCGGTACACACGGCGTTGCGGCCGGCCAGCAGCAGCCCGGGCGCCTGCCGCGCCAGCTTGAGCCACGGCCCCTCGCCG
>Ga0116219_10000922_pt1 | contig 28943 bp, 22 predicted proteins | sample Sb_taG_4_FD_91019 | JGI IMG/M metagenome (GOLD analysis project Ga0116219, IMG submission 91019) | Peat soil microbial communities from Weissenstadt, Germany - Sb_50d_6_BS metaG | ecosystem: Environmental > Terrestrial > Soil > Wetlands > Peat | place: Germany: Weissenstadt | collected 2010-09-21 | reverse complement strand
TCGCGCGAGGAATTGATCGGCCGGTTCCAGACCGAGGCGCGCGCGGCGGGACTTCTGACCCACCCCAATATCGTCGTGGTCTTCGACGCCGGCGAAGAAGAAGGCCTGTTCTACATCACCATGGAGTTCGTGGAGGGGCGCAGCCTGCAATCGCTGATCGATGCGCATCAACCCTTCCCTGTGTCCCGAGTCATGAAGATGATGGAAAAGGATTGCTCCGCGCACGATTTCGCGCACCAGCACAACGTGGTGCACCGGCACATCAAGCCCGCGAACCTCATGCTGACTTCGGACGACGTCGTCAAGATCACCGACTTCGGCACCGCAAAAATTCTGCAATTCGGAACAGCGCAGACGGCGCACGTCATGGGTACGCCCTCCTACATGTCGCCGGAACAAGTGAAAGGCAAGCCCGTCGACGGCCGCTCGGACATTTTTTCCTTGGGCGTAATCCTCTACGAATTAATGACCGGCGAAAAACCATTCCCCGGGCAAAACATCACCACGGTCATCTACAAGATTATCAACGAAGAGCCCATCCCGCCGAGGTCGCTCGATTCTTCCATCCATCCGGGTCTCTCGGCCGTGATTACCCGGGCTTTGTCGAAAGACCCCGCCGAACGTTATCAAAGCTGCCATGAATTGCTGAGCGCTTTGAAGAACTACCACGAAATGATGGGCCCGGACACAACGGTGAGAATGGCGCCGGTCACTTCGCACCCTGCTCCGGGAATGAACCGCCCTGCCGCTCAGCCGCCCCGGATCGCCGCGGTTCCGGCGAATGCAGTCCCCAGTGAGCCGGACCCATCCGCCCAATTCATGCTTTCGGTTGGAGTGGAAGAGGAACCCCGGAAGAAGCCCGGGGGCCTGCTGCTCATACTCTTTTTGCTTGGGGTCATTGGGTATTCGGGATATCGCGTTTATCCACCGCTGGTGGATTTATGGCAGCGCGCCCGTGAAATGGAAAGGCCGGCGATTCCGCCAAAGGCGGAACCCGCGCCGCAGACGGCGATTCCAGAAAGCTCCAATGCGAAGCCGGATGCCCAATCCAACGGCACGGCTCAGAATGCAGTGCCGGCTCCCACGCCAACTGCCGCACTGGCGGAAAATTCCGCCCCGAAGGCTGCGTCGCAGCCAACGGCCGCGCCCGCCGCTACGATGAAAGCACCCGTGGCTGCGCCTTCGACAACCGGCAGCGCGGACAATTCGATTACGCCGCAAAAACCAGCCGCACCCGCAGGGCCTTCCCCAGCGCATCAGCTCGAATCGAAATTGCGCGCTGAGTTAGCCGGGCAACCGATTCTAGATAAAGTAACGATTCAAGCCACGGCAAACGCTCTCACCCTTTCCGGCTCTCTGAGCCTCGCCGAACATCGCGACCTATTAGACCACCTGCGCGCGGTTCCTCCCGGTGTTCGGGTGATCGACGACATTGATTTGACTGAGAACCTGAAAGCATCTCCCGCGCCTGCCTCGGCCGGCTGGATTTGGGTGCGATCCTCTCCCCCAGGCGCAAGAATTCTTGTGGATGGGGCGGAGACAGGCCTTCGCACTCCTGCAAGATTGGAATTGCAAGTAGGAGAACACGAGGTCCGTTTAGTGCGTCGAGGATTTGGGACCGCGCACAGGAACGTAGTCGTCAGTCAAGGCCAGACCCAGCAATTTACGGAAACTCTATCAATCGAATAAATCTCTTCATATGTGGTGGTTACAGATATTCATTTCCTGACCGTAGAATGGCTAGAAGCCAAACCGGACAAGCATGGTTTTGCTATAGACGCAGTTCCCTGCCTTGTACCAATTCTATCCAACTCCTTCCCGTAGGTTAATTCTTAGGCATCCGAGGGTTAGCAATCCCCTGTATTTCAATGAGCTAGAGGCGCATCCTTAAGGCAGGCGACTTGCTCTTATTAGGGAATACCCGTATGCCCCGACGCATAAGGTGCTTTAGAAAAACTGCCTCCACGAACTTGAATGTGCAGGTTTACAGCTGGTCCAGGAACCCTACATTTCTTAGCAAGGGACCATCTTCAGAATGAAAGTCCTCGACAATTCGAAGGTTCAACCCAAAGAGGATGTTCCGGTTGTCAGCGCTATACCGGCCTCTTCGCGTAAGCCGGAACCTGTCCGCGCGGATGTGATTCCCGTGCGCCCGGCGTTTTCGAATGCCGAGAGCGCCATAATTTTCTTCCTCCGGCAATTCCGAGTTCTATTGGGCGCGGCGCGCCTGTACCAGCGAAATCATCCGCGGCTGATGGAAATCCTGGCCTCCACGGAACAGCAGTTGCGAATCGCGCTGGCGGCGCGGTCGCCCCTGGTCGTAGCCGCGGAGCCGAATGGAATTCTCCTGCCCCGCCAGGAAGGGAGCGTCGCCGAGCTGTTGCATGACCCGCGCGGCGAATTGCGTGCCCTCGCGGAAGAACTTCTGCGCGCCGGCATTTGCTCGTTCCTCTTCACTCATCCCATCAACGTGGGCGAATTGGATCTATTGGCGCAGGAAATCAGCCTGGTTCCTCGCAGCGCCACGCCAGGCGACACTTCCTCGCGAAAATTGTGGGACAACTGGATCAGGAACCGGGGCGTCGTCGGGATTCGCATCAATATTCCGACCGAGCGGCGCGATTCCCTGCTGCTGGCAAGCTTGGTAGCCGCTGTGCTTGCTTACGACAATGCGGCGCAACATTCCTCCTACTCTCGCGCCGTCCGGACGATGCCGGAGGCGAGCTTCGAGCAGATTGCGGCCACCTTGCGCGTGCTCGCAAAACTGGCGCCGCCCAACGATCCGGAAATGCAGCCGTCCACCGAAGACGTTGCTCGGCGTTTTCATTCCGTGGTGTCCGGAAGCGAACCGTCCTCCGTCTCCCTGATCGTGTACGGAATCTCCAACGTAAAACCTCGCGAAGGCGAAACACTGGAGCCGTATCTGGAGAGGCTCACCGATGAACTGGTGCTGGCATTCGTGAAACAGGAGTTCAATGCCGGCCGGACAACTCCGGAGGGGCTAGTCCCCTTGCTCGTCCGCCTGGACCAGGAACGCGGTCAAACGGACAATACGGGAACCAGCCGGTTTGGCGGGTCGCAGCACGACGAACTGCGCGTGTCGATTCTCTGCGAAAGATTCTGGAATGCGCAGCCCGCCCGAGTGAAAGGGAAAATATTGCGGAGCCGCGACGCGTGGTGCGTGCCCGCAAATGTGCTGGCCCGCTACCTCGAACCGCTGGCCGCAGCCGCCGAAAAAAAGAAAGTCGATGCGGCGGCGCGCGAGGGCCGCGCGGTGCTTCAGGCGTATGCGCGGTGCCTCGAATCGGAAGAGAGCAAGGCGCGGCGCGCCGTGGCCGCGGGTCTCGCGGAAATCGCGCCGCAACTGGAACGATTGTGGCCTCATTCCTCTGCGCCCGATTTTGGGCGGGGGATCGTGCAAGCCCTTCTGCGGGAAACTTCGCCGGGGATTGCTGGATTGCTCTCCGCGGTGGCCGAGAAATTGGCGCGAACTTCCTTGTTGAAGTGCGAGTACGCCGAATTCGAGCGAATCCTTGACGCGCTCGAGGCCGCGCCGCGGGACGATGAACACGCGCACATTGCCACCCTCGTTGGGCGCGTTCTCAACGACGAGCAGTGGCTCTATCTGGTGGACGAAGCCCTCACCAGCCAACCGCTCAGCCCGGTCATCCCTCGATTGCTGAAGAGGTGCCCGGACCGGTTGATCGACCGGCTGGGCTTGCTGTTGACCGCGGCGGACGGATTGAATTCCCTTCCCGCGATGGTGCGCTTGATTCACGGAACGGGCGAGCCGGTGTTTGGCGCGCTGGAAACACGGTTGTACGAAGCGCGCCGGCAGCGCGTTGCGACTTCCATTCATCTGCTTGCATCGGCGGACCCGAAACGTTTGGCCGGCGCATTGCCCAGGGCGCTGGCGAGTTGGGAATGGAGTTTGCAGGATCTTGCCGCGACGGAACTCATGAAGTGGACGAATCCGCCCGTGGTAGCGGCGACGGCGCAAGCTTTTCTCGCCACCCTTTCAGAAGCGCATGGGATGGTCGTGCCCTGCATGATCGATCATCTCGGGACTGCGCACGAGATGGCGGCGGTTCCCACGCTGCTTCAGATCGCCATGGGCGAGCATGTGACGCTGCGGGACATTTATTTCCGGATCAAGGCGATCGAAGCGCTTGGCAGAATGCGCGTCGGGGAAGCAGCTCCTTTCCTGCTGCAGATGGTGAGGCTGCGCAATGGCCTGGCCCATGACGAACCGGCGGCGCTTCGCTCGGCAGCCGAAGAAGCGCTTGCCCTGCTCGAAAACCGGCCTTCTTCCGCACGCGCCCGGATCGCGGAAAGCGCTGGCACGAAATCCAGCGTGACCCACACCCGCCCTCGCCGTTATGTTCGCGCGCGCCTTCTGCCTCCCTTGCAAGCGGTCATCTCGGGAACACGCAACGGGTCCGCGCGCGTTCGTGTCCTGGCGCTCGGCGGAGCGTTCCTGGAAACGGATCTGCGCCTGGCGCTCGGCGATTCCATGCTGCTGGAAATCCGGTCCGGACTTCGCAAGATTCTTTCCACCGCAGTGGTCCGCAACATTACATCGACGGGAGCCGGCGTTGAATTCGTCCACATGAAACCGCGCGACCGCGAGCGCCTGCGCCGCCTGATCACGCAGCTGCTCAAGTAAATCTCACCAACTGTCCCTAATTTCTGAAACGCGGGGTTTAGTGGCGCAGGGCTTCCAGCCTGTGGGTTTTGGTATTTGCAAGGACTAACCCCCACAGGCTGGAAGCCCTGCGCCACTAAACGCCACACCACATCTGTTACTGTTCTTCGGAACTGGGAGTGGAGAGCAGCGGGCGGGGGAACGTCTCGACGGGATCAACTTGTGGAACGTCCGCGCTGCCGACGCCCATCTCTCTAAACTTCCGGGCGGAGGGGATCAGGCGGCTGTCAAAAGAGGCTACGGCATTGTTGTACGCCTTGCTGGCGCGTTCCAAACCTTTTGCGATTTCGGAAAGATGTTCGGCGAACTTCACGACGCGGTCGTACAATTCCTTGCCCAAATCCTTGATGCGCTCGGCGTTCTCCGCGACGAGTTGCTGTTTCCATCCGTAGGCAACCGCTCTCAAAAGCGCGATGAGCGTCGTGGGGCTGGCGAGGACGACGCGCTTATCGATGGCGTCCTCAATGAGCGTGCGGTCCTGCTCGAGCGCGGCGCTGAAAAAAGATTCTCCGGGAACAAAAAGAACGACAAATTCAGGGGTCGGTTCAAACTGCTTCCAGTATTCCTTTCCCGACAGGCCTTTGATGTGATCGCGGACCAGGGCCGCATGTTGAATCATGGCTTCGCGGTATTCCGCGTCCGACTGCGCGCTGACGGCCTTGAAAAAGGCGTGCAGCGGGACCTTCACATCCACGACGATTTGCGTGCCGCCCGGAAGATGGACAATCAGATCCGGGCGCAAACGGCCTTCTTCCGTGTCGATGGATTGCTGCTCAAAGAAATCGCAGTGAGGGGACATGCCCGACAACTCCACGACGCGCCGCAGAGTCAACTCGCCCCATTTCCCTTTGACCTGCGGCTGCTTGAGCGAGTTGACCAAGCTTCCCGTTTCCTCCCGCAATTCCTTGCTGGTCGTGGCAAGGAGTTGCACCTCGCTGCGAAGGCTGCCGTACGCTTCCTGTCTTGCGGACTCGACGCGGCCCACCTCGGAGCGAAGGTCTTTCAAGGCCGTTTCAAGGGGGTCCACCATGGCCTGAATGGCAATCTTGCGGTGCTCGAGATCGCCTTCGGCTTCTTTCTGAAGGGAATCGAACTTCGACTTGGCGAGCTCCATGAACTGGTCGCTGCTGGCTTTCAGTGCTTCGCCGGCCAGAGACTGGAAAGCTTCTCTCAGCTTCACCTGGGCGTCATCGAGCAAACGCCTCTGTTCGGCAAGATTCGCTCGTTGCGACTCGGCTTGATTCACCGCGGCGGCGCGCAGCCTCTGTTCTTCTTCAATTCTCTTCTGAGAAACTCGCAAATCTTGTTGCAATGCGTCGTTCTGTTTTTTTAACTCTTGAGCCGTGCCATCCAGGCCTGCCGCGCGCCTCTCGAGTTCCAGCCGCGCGGCGCCGGCCGAGGAATTCGCCCACGCCCACGCAACCGCAAAACCTGCCGCGAGACATGCGATGGCAATCAAAATTCCGGTTCCTGTCATGAAGGCGCCTTAGGCGAAGGATCCAGCGAAACATCACAGCCGAGGACGAAATTCTATCATGCCGTCAGTGGCACAGGCTTCAGCCTGTGGGGGTTAGTCCTTGCAAGGACCAAAACCCACAGGCTGAAGCCTGCGCCACCAAAGAAACGCGCCCGCAGCATTACTCGTGAGGAATTGCGGATAGCAGCCTTGCCGAAACCAAGTAGTTTCCGCCGGTTTCAAATTTCACTTCTACCGGCGCGGAATTCTCTTCGCCGCCCGAGGTCTTGAGGCGCTGCACATTTCCCTTGGCGAGTTGGATCACTCCCGGCGATCCATTTCGGACTTCCAGGAGGAGCGGCTCCGTTGTGCCACGCGCATGCACGATAAGTTTCCCGCTTGATCCTGCATTCACCGCTTCCGTGGGGCCGGTGAATTCGAGCAGCACAGCCAAGACGGGAAATTGACCCGCGTCAACTCCACCCACAGTGACATGGAGGGTCACGTCGCCAATGGGGACGCTCGGACCGGGCAGCGCCACGAGCGAAACCGGAGAGGACGCCACAACGAGGCATGGATCGCCGTTCAGATAGACGTGATTCGAATCCGCCGCGCCTCGGAAGCCGGCGCCTTCCAGAATGAACCGGTCGTGGATAGTAATGGCGTGCGGGTAGGAAGCTACGTGGACGGCTCCAGGTGCGCCATCAGGCGCCCCCCGCTGGGCCGAATCTTCGGAGGCTACCACAGCGGCGGACGCACTCGCTGCTTGGCCGGAAATCTTGGCAACCAGTATGCCGGACTGATCGGGCGCCTTAAAAATTGCACGGCCTGTCATATCGGTCGTGGCGTTCCGGCCTCCCGAAAGTTCCACCGTGACGTTGGGCAATAGACGGCCCTGGGAATCGAGGACTGCGAGCGTGGTCGGCGCGCCAGCGACTACTTTAGGGGGCAGGATAATGAGGCGGGGGGCAGGAGAAGCATGTGGTTTCGGCTGTTGCTGGGCTGTGGCGAGCGCGGGACACAGCCCTGCCAGGAGGATTAGAAACTGGCAGCGACCCGGAAGTTTATGGCGAACCCACGCGCGGACCATGCAGGGATTCTACCGCGCCAGGGGTAAGAGAGCGAAATCGGCGGGAAAGGGTAAGTTTGCTTTGGTCGGACCCATTTGCCTCGCTCTGGGGCTCCCGGGAACGCCATTCTCCTGAATGGCGTCTTTGACACTCGCCAATCGGGAGATTGGCGTTCCCGGGATCTTTAAGTTTTGTCGGCCAGATGGAAGACTTTGGCTTCCAGAAAGAGGCGATACAATTCCGGATCGAGTTCCTGGTCTTTGACTGACATTTCCAGAATATTGAGCGCGCGGTCGGCGGCCACGGCTTTCTTGTACGGGCGGTCGGAGGCGGAAAGGGCGTCGAAAATATCGCAAATCGTCATGATCTTGGCCTGGACCGGAATTTCATCGCTTCGCAATTTGTAGGGGTAGCCTGTGCCGTTTAATTTCTCGTGGTGCGCGCGAACGATCCGCGGAATCTCGCGGATTTGCTTGGTCCACGGAATTTGAAGCAGGAAATTGAAGCTATGAACGACGTGGGATTCGATCTGGGCGCGCTCGTCCGCGCTGAGGCTTCCCTTCGGAATGGAAAGATAGCGGATTTCTTCCGCCGTGAGGATCGGTCTTTCGACTCCTCGCGGGTCGTGATAGGTCTGGCGGGCGATTTCAAAGAGGCGATCGAAATGCTCCTCTGGAAGCACCGTCGGCTCGTTGGCCTGAAGCACAGCCCCGAATCCGTTCTCCACCTGGGCCCTGCGGAGACGATATTCTTCCTCCAGCAAAGCGATGCGGGCCAGCGCTTCCGGCCGGTCCATTTCCAGGAGGAGCCGGACCTTCTCGCGCTCCAGCTGCGCTTCCATCTCCATGTAGAGATAATCGAAGCGGTGCGCGATGAGGTCCATTTGCATGGGATAAAGCTTCTTGGCCTTGACCAGCACATCCTCGCGCACGCCGACTTTTCCGAAATCGTGCAGCAACGCCGCGTAACGGATTTCCTTCATTTGTTCGGGAGAGAAACGAATCGATGCATAGCTCCCTTTATCGACGCGATCCACAATTTCGGCGAGACCTACGGTCATTTGCGAAACGCGCAGAGAATGTCCCGAGGTCGTTGGATCGCGCTGCTCGATCGCTTTTACTGAGGCCTGGACGAAGCCTTCGAACAGTTTTTCAATGTCCTGATAGAGGCGGCCGTTTTCGTAGGAGACCGCGGCCTGCGAGGCAAGGGAAAGCGCCAGACGGACCGCGCGATCGGAAAAGGGCCGCACTTCGCGGGTGACGACTTCCTGGCTCGTCAGGCGCGCTTCGCGATGAAGTTTGCAGTTGATGAGCTGCAGGACGCCGATGACCTCACCGCGGCCATTCTTCATGGGAAGTGTCAGCATGGATCGCGTGCGGTAACCGGTTTCCTCGTCGTAGCGCGGGTTGAAGTGATAGGGCCGGTTGCGAGGGATGCGCCGGGCATCGGCCAGGTTGATCACTTCGCCGTGCAGCGCCGTGTAGCCGGCCAGAGAATTCTCTTGCAGAGGAAGTTCGAATTCGGCAAAGGGAAATTGCACACTGTCGTTTTGGGTCAGCTTAAAACGCAAATGGCGGTCGCCCGGGCCGGGGGACAGGACGTCCGGGCGCGTCTCCTCAACGAGGTACAGAGAGCCCGCATCCGCGCCTGTGATCTCCCGCGCCTTCGTAAGAATCATATTGAGCAGCGCGCCGACTTCATGGGTTTGCGACAGGGCGATGCCGATGCGATTCAGTTCCTCCATCTCGCGTTCGGCACGCGCGAGGTCGGCCCGCGCGGCCCGTTCCCGCTGCGCCAGCTCGATGTTGGCAATTGCGGCGTCCACCGTCTTGCGAACCAGCGAGGGGTTCGCCTTGCGCGGAAGGGTGGCAAAACAGCCTGGAGCGCTCTGACTCCCGCCATTGCGCGAAATGCCGATGAGCCGGACGCGCGGGGCCCGTCGCACGAGACGCCGCAAGGCAACCAGGTCTCCAGCGCCTAGATCGGCAAAACAAACGACAGGGGTATCGCCCAGCTCGGGAGCAGAATTACGCCGGCCTGGCGAGGGAAGCGGCAGCGCCCGGACCGCATACTGGCGGCGCAAGGGGCGTGCCAGAGGGGCGGCCAGGGAGTGCTCAAAATGCCAGATTTCCGCGCGCTGCTGCATGTGAGAGGGTGCGGGATGCTGCAGGGGTGGGATTTCTGCGCTCTCTCCGCTCAGACAAGTATAACGAACTTGGCGGGTCACGCCTAGCGAGTCAATCTCCAAGTTGTCGTGAAAGGATGTAACTACTTACGTCACAGGCTATTGCTGTCTCAAAATCGGTTTGCTAGTCTGATTTTTAGTAGCAGACGAGCCTCGTGTGAACGAGTCTCGAAGTGGTACAGGTCTGGCAGTGCAATCCGTCCAGGCTTCGGAAAGCGTAGGACTTCACCGCCAGCCGAATGAGGCCCCTTTTGCACATCGAAGCCGGCGCGCGCACCGACCTCGGGCGCGTCCGAAAAAACAATGAAGACTGCTATTCGATCGATACCTCGCTGCAATTGTATGTGCTGTCCGACGGAATGGGCGGAGAAGCGCATGGAGAGGTGGCGAGCAAGCTTGCCGTCCAGACGATCCTGACGCACTGCAGGCAATCCGAAAACAGCCGCGCGACGCCCATCTTCGGGGAATCCAGCCCGGACGTTTCCGAGCGGACCAATCGCCTGGCCAGCGCGATCCATCTGGCGAATCGGAAGGTTTTTGAGACGGCATCCGCGAACGACGAACAGAAGGGCATGGGAGCGACCATCGTGGCCGCCTGGATCGAGGCGCAGAGACTCTCCATCGCGCATGTGGGAGATAGCCGGGCATATTTGCTTCGGGCCGGCACGATGGATCAAATGACGGCGGATCATTCCCTGGTAGCCGAAAAGGTGCGCGTCGGGATCCTGACGCCGCAGGAAGCGGATGCGAGCGAGATGCAAAGCGTGTTGACGCGCGCAGTGGGAACAAGCAGCACCGTGGAGGTCGACACCGACGAACAGGTTTTGCTGGCCGGAGATTTCGTGCTGCTTTGCACGGACGGGCTGACGCGAATGGTCACCGACCCGGAAATCGCGAGCATGCTTCTGACCAGCACGTCCGCGCAGGAAGCCGCCGAGCGCCTGGTCGATCTGGCCAACGACAACGGCGGAGTGGACAACGTCAGCGTGATTGTTTTGCGTATTGCCGAGAAATCGGAAAGCTTGTTCCAGCGCCTGAAGATCTGGAAACGACACTCCGGGTAAGGTCGCGCCGGCGTCGACCGGAGGAGGAGAGACATGTCGAGACTCGTACTGAAATTTGAAAATTCCTCGCTGAAAGAAGTTCCCCTGGGAACGCGTCCGGTAACGATCGGGCGAGCGCCGGACAACGATATTCAGATTGATAATTTGGCCGTCTCGAATTATCACGCGCGTGTGTACAGCGAAGCGGGGTCGCTCGTGGTCGAGGATTTGAACAGCCTCAACGGATCGTTTTTGAACGATATTCGCGTCGAGCGCGCCATGCTCAAAGACGGCGACAACATTCTGATCGGCAAGCACGAAATCTTCGTGGATCAAGCGCACGATGCGGTCCTCCCGGAGGACGGCTTGCGCAAGGCGCCGGCTCCGCGCGTGAATGAAACGATGGTCCTGGATACAGAGGAACGCCGGAAGCTGTTCGACATGGCCGCGGCAGCGGGCGAGCGGTCTCAACTCTCCTCTAAACGATCGCGCATTCCGACGCTCACCGTATTGTATGGCCGCACGGATCAAAAAGAGTACCGGATCTCCGGCAAACTGATCGTGATCGGCCACTCCAAAATGGCCACGGTCCGGCTCCGCGGATGGTTCCTGCCGGCAGTAGCGGCGCAAATTAATAAGCACGAGGATGGCTACTACCTTGGCCGAGGGGACCGCGTGCCGACGCTCAACGGCGTCAGCATCAACGGCCTGACTAAGCTCAACGATGGAGATGTGATCGATGTAAGCGGCGTACGGCTCACTTTCTTATATCGTGATTAACCATTCGCCGCGCCCTCGGATACAATCCCCGTACTATGCCAGGAACTCCCACGGGCGGTGAGTCGCGTCGCGCCTTGCAGGTCCCGCGCGAATGGTTGCGGGCGTGGTGGCAGCGGCGCGTTCCCTTTGCAATCAGCCTGGGCCTTACGGCATTCGCGCTGACGATCTACGCGTTGACCTTCATTGGCGACCGTCCCAACGCTGTGTTTTCCTTCGTCAACCGGCTAGAACTCGACGCACTCGATTTGCGCTTCCGCCTCCAGCCGGACGCCCTTAAGCATCCCGATCCGCGCATCATCATCGTGGACATCGACCAGCGCTCGCAGGAAGTCCTGGGGCGCTGGCCGTTCTCGCGGACGTATTTCGCGAAAATGCTCGACGCGCTTCGGGAGGATGGCGCGAAAGTCGCGGCCTTTGACATCACCTTCAGCAAACCGGACGAAACGGCCGCGCCGATTCGCGAGCTGCGGAAAACCGTCATCGAGCGGCAAAAACAGGGAGGGCAGACGGACCCGCGCGTGATCGCGGACCTCGACCGCCTGTCGAAGGAATATGACGGGGACGAACAATTCGCGCGGGCCATCGAGCGGTTTGGCAAGGTGGTCCTCGGAAATTTCTTCCTTTATTCCGAATACGATCTGAAAGGGGTCGATGACAATACGCTGGACCGCTACGCCAACATCCTCGCCGACTTCCCGTTTCCGGAGCTGCGCCCGGTGAACCCGCAGACGGGCAAGCGCGATTTGCACCATCTGATCCAGCAATTCGCCAATCCCGATCCGTACCCGCTGCTGCCGCAGGGCATGCAGGCGAACATCGAGATTCTGAGCGACGCGCTGCGCAAGGCGCATGGCGCTACGGGTTTTTTCAACGTTGAGCCGGACCCCGATGGCGTGGTGCGCCAGTCGCTGCTCGTCCTCCCCTACGGGCGGACCAACGACTTAGACACCTGGGACCTGTACGCCTCGCTCGACGTGCAGGCGGTGAAGTTGTTTGAAGGCGTGCCCGACGAGAACATGAACCTGGACTTCAGCGAAACGGGCGTGGCGGCGCTCGAGTTCGGCCCTTCGCTCGTGATTCATCCGGATGCGCTCGGGCGGATGATGATCCGCTACGAAGGCGGCGTGGCAACATATCCCTACGTCTCAATTGCCGACGTGGTGCAGAGGAAATTCTCACCGGGAACGTTCAAGGGGAAAATTGTTTTAGTCGGCGCTTCGGCGACGGGCATCGGGGATCTGCGCTCGACGCCGTTTGGCGGGATTAATTACCCGGGCGTCGAGATCCACGCGAACGTGATCGACAACATATTGAACCGGCATTTCCTGTTTCGCGGGGCGAACCAGGTCGCCGTGGATTTGCTGCTGATATTTCTCTTCGGCGTGCCGCTCGGATTGTGGCTGGCTCTGGCGAAGCCTACTTCGATGCTGTTCGGCTTGCTGCTGCTCGTGCCGTTTGGGTTCGGCGTGTGGTACGCGTTCCTGCACGGGTGGTGGCTGAACTTCATCGTTCCCGCGGGAACGCTGGTGGCCAACGTGGGATTCGTCGCGATGTATCGGGCGCTCGTCGAGGAAAAAGAAAAGCGGCGCGTGCGCGGCGCGTTCCAGCAATATCTCAGCCCGGAAGTGATTCGCCGGCTTCTGGAAAATCCCGATTTGGTGAAGCCACGCAAGACGGAAATCACCGTGATGTTCAGCGACGTACGCGGGTTCACCAGCATTTCGGAAAAACTGGACGCGCAGGAACTCGCCGCGCTGCTCAACGAATACTTGACGGAAATGACGCAGATCGTCTTCCGCCACAACGGCACGCTCGACAAATACATTGGCGATGCGGTGATGGCGTTCTGGGGCGCGCCGTTTGAAGACGCGAAACACGCCACCGAGGGTTGCCACGCCGCGCTGGAAATGATCGCGCGTCTGAAAGAAATGCAGAAAAAATGGAGAGCCGAGGGCAGGCCGGTGCTCGACATCGGCGTCGGGCTGTGCACGGGCGTCGCGTCGGTTGGGAATATGGGGTCGGAGCTTCGCTACGGGTACACGGCGCTGGGCGACATCGTGAATCTCTCCTCGCGCATCGAGGGATTGAACAAGGAATACGCCACGCACATTCTGTTGAGCGATACGACCTATGCGGCCGTGGAAGATCCGCTCCTCGTTTTCCGCGAGCTCGATCTGATCCGGGTGAAGGGAAAATCACAGCCGGTCACATTGTACGAACTGGTTGCCGCGCGCGGCACGCCGGAAGGCGACGCGCTGGACGTGGAAGAACGCCTTGAATTTTTTGCGCAGGGGCGGGCGTGCTACCGCGAACGGCGCTGGCAGGATGCGCAAATCGTCTTTGAAAGATTGCTGGAGCGCTGGCCTGAAGATGGGCCCGCGCGCATGTACTTGAATCGGTGCAAGGAATATCTCGTCGCCGGGCCCGAGGAAAATTGGGACGGCGTGTACGTGATGACGCACAAGTAGGACAGGCTTCAGCCTGTCGGTTTTGAATTGTTTCAGCGTCGCAATAAGTCAAAAGCAAACAGGCTGAAGCCTGTTCTACTTAACCCGGAGGCCAGCGAAAATCACGGCCGCCTAGCAAATGTAGGTGCAGGTGAAATACCGACTGGCCTGCACCGCGCCCATTGTTTAACACCGTGCGGTAGCCGGCAGTCAACTTGCGTTCCCCTGCAAGTTTCGCGGCGATGAGTTGCAGCTTGCCGAGCATCGCAGTGTCCTCCGCAGTGGCATCCGTAAGCGAACCTAAATGCTTTCGCGGGCAGATGAGGATGTGGTTCGGCGCTTGCGGTTGGATGTCCTCGAAGGCGAAGATTTCCGCGTCTTCGTACACGAGTTTCGACGGGATTTCTTTCTTTCCGATTTTGCAGAACAGGCAGTCGTCCATGAGGCTTACCCCGAGTTCAGAGTTTACAGTTGAGAGTTAAGAGTTCAAAATTTTTCATCGCGCTTACTTGATGCCAAAATCATTTGGTTGGTCCAGGCGCATCACGAAGGTCTGGAATCCGTCGCTGTTCTTCAGTTGCACGGCAAGCTGCTGCGCGGCGTCTGGACTCGGAACGCGTCCGACGCGCACGCGGTAGAAATGGCCCGTCGGCGCATCGTAATCCTGGATAAAAATCGGCTGGTAGTGCGCGAGCAAACGGTCGCGCAGACGCTCGGCGTTCGAGCGGTCCGCGAAAGCGCCGACTTGCACGGTGAAGTCTCCCACTGCGGGATTCGGGCCGGAGAGCAATTCGATGCGCACGGGAGCGGTGCCTGTGCCGATCATGTCCAGCGACACCGCCGCGGCGCGCGCGAGATCGAGGATGCGGTCGCCGACGAAAGGGCCGCGATCGATCACGCGGACTTGCACGTCGCGGCCATTATTCAGATTCGTGACGCGCAGGATGCTTCCGAACGGCAGCGTGCGATGCGCGGCCACGAGCGAGTTCATGTCGAAGATTTCGCCGTTTGCCGCGCGACGTCCGTTGAACGGGATGCCATACCAGGACGCAGTGCCCTCTTCGATGAACATGCCGGGAACGAACGGCGAAGTTCGAGTGGGGGGCTGCTGAGCGTTTGGCGTGGAAGGAGGGCGAGTCGGTGCGGGAGCGGATTCCGGCGGTGACGGCGGAGGAGGGGGAGCGCTTGAGATTGGCCGGTGGCCGGCGCAACCCGCCAATAGGAACGCCGCGAAAAATGGGGCAATCAGCCAGCCCAGATGCAGGAGGTTTGCCAGCCACGCGGAAGGGCGCTCACTCACCCCAAGCACCGCTGTCTTTGAGCAATTGCAATGAGGATCCTTTCCAATTTCCCTGCGTGCGATTCGGATCTGGTCGTGGGCCAGATCGCGGTTAAACCTCATGTTTCGCCCCTGACGGGGCTTTTCGTTATTGGCTGCACGTTTTCCCACCGCTTCCGCGGTGGGCTACGATATGCCGTCCCTCCGGGACTCCCGGCAAAATGCAATGCGCCCGAGGACAAGATACTTCGAATTTCGCGTCCGCGCGCGATTCCGGCTATTATAGGCATGCGAAATTTTTCGATCAAGGAGACGACGTGCCACTTCCCGTTCGATGGCGCTACAAAATCGACCGCTGGCGCAGCCAAATTGCGGAGATGTTTCACTCCGAACCGAAACAATTGCGCCCGCGGCTTTGCCCGGCCTGCGGGACGCTGGTCGGCGCAACGGCCACCAAGTGCCATCAGTGCGGCGCGAGCATGACGTTTTCCTTCGCCGCCGCGAGCCGGTCTCTCAGCCGCTGGATGCCGCAGACTTCGCCGGTGACATACGCAATGCTGGCGATCTGCTGCGTGATGTATGCGCTGTCGTTTATCATCACGATGAGGTTTTCCGGCGGCGAAGGCGCGGGCGGCGGTTTGATGAACTTGGGGGGAATCGCAACTCAGGTTAGCTATCGTTTGGGCGCTTCGCTTCCATTGGCCTACAACATCAGCCAGCCCTGGCGATTCGTAACAGCAATCTTTCTTCACGGCGGATTATTGCACATTGGTTTCAACATGTGGGTGCTGATGGACATTGGGCCGATGGTCGAGGAATTGTATGGCTCGGCGCGATATTTGTTCCTGTATGTTGCAACGGGCGTGGCGGGATACATCCTCAGTTCATCGGTGGGCCACTTCAGCGTGGGCGCGTCCGGTTCATTGCTGGGCCTCATCGGCGTGCTGCTCGCGGCTACGACGGGCAGGAAGAGCATGGCCGCGCAGGCTCTGCGAAGCGCGTTGATTCGGTGGCTTATTTACATCGCTGTCCTCGGCTTTATTTTTAGCGGTACTGACAACTACGCTCATTTCGGCGGCGTGGCGACAGGCTACCTGCTCGGCCGCTTGATGCCGGACCGGACTCCCGCGGACGTGAGCGAGCGGCGCCGCGCTGATTTGCTGGGATGGGCTGCTGGGATCGCCATCGCCATAAGCTTCGGGTTCATGGTCGTCAACTATTTGCAAAGTGCGTAAGCCACCCTTCAACAATTCACGCTTCAGAGCCCGTCTGGCGATATTGCGGCGGGAGCTGTAGCGCTCGCCTTCAGGCGAGCAGGGGCATGAATCCAGAGTGCCCGCCTGAAGGCGGGCGCTACAAGAATCACGTCTGCTGCTCGCTTATGCGGCGGGCAACCGTGAAGCAATAATGAAAGCCGGAGAAGACGGTGAAGCCGGCGACTAGATATCCAATAATATTTCGGACGAATTGCAGCCAGCCCCAATCCGTCACCGCCAGCAGCACCACCGCAAACACGAGCAGGATTTGCAGCGCCGTGGTGGTCTTGCCGTAAATGCTCGGCGGGAACGGCCGGTAGCCGACCACCACCAGGATCACCGCGGCCGCCGTCAGGAGCAGGATGTCGCGGCTCAGGACGAGCGTGGCAAGCCACCAACTGATCTTCCGGTTCAGCGCCAACACAACGAAGGAAGAGGACAGCAGCAGCTTGTCCGCGATGGGATCGAGATAGGCGCCCAGCGCGGTCTTCTGGTTCAGCGAGCGCGCGAGAATGCCGTCCAGCCCATCCGTCAGCCCGGCAACGATCAAAATTACGAGCGCCAATTCATACCTGTCGTAATGAATGGAAATAATAAATACCGGCAAAAATCCAAGCCGCAGAAACGTGAGTTGGTTCGGTACCGTGAAAACGCGAGAGGACATTTTTGAATTTCGTTTCCGTTCAAACGAACAGCGCGAGATAGTCCCGCAAGGAGCGCCCCACGCGCTGCTCGAACCGCCCGGAAAGCGAAGGAATCGATCCGTGGGGCTCGTCGAGCGCGATTCGCTCGATGCGTTGCATCGGGAAAAACAGCGTGGGAAGCCCGATGCGCTCCCCCTCCGGGTCCAGCACCTGCCGGATAAAATCGTCAAACGAATTCAGATCGATGCCGCGCAACGTGACTCCGGAAGAGTTCATGGACACAAGCGAGCCCCACAATTTTTCCTTGGGCGAATGCAGGCTCACGATGACGATGGAGTTTGGTTCCAAGGATGCGCTCGCTTCGCTCCCGGGTTGCGGAGCTTCGGTTCCTCATGTGTTACAACGAAATCGTTTTCAATTTATTGTCAACGATCAATTTCGGCTCGGTCAGTTTCTGAACGTCCGCGGGCGTCAAGCCCGGCGCCACTTCGCGCAGGACCAGCCCTTCCGGCGTGACCGCGATGACGGCGAGCTCAGTCACGATCAGGTCCACCACCTCCACGCCGGTAAGCGGCAGTGTACACTTCTTGAGAATCTTAGGATGGCCATCCTTCGTGGAGTGCTCCATGGCGATGATCACATACGGCGAGCTGGCGACGAGGTCCATCGCGCCGCCCATGCCCTTGAGCATTTTGCCGGGGATCGCCCAGTTCGCGAGGTTGCCCTTTTCATCGACTTGCAGCGCGCCGAGGACGGTCATGTTCACGTGCGCGCCGCGAATCATTCCGAACGAATCGGAGCTGGAAAAATAGCTCGTCCCGGGGATTTCCGTGACGGTTTCCTTGCCGGCGTTGATCAGGTCCGCGTCTTCTTCTCCTTCGTAGGGAAAAGGACCGACGCCGAGCATGCCGTTTTCCGATTGCAGCACGACGTCCATGCCGGCCGGAATATAATTCGCCACGAGTGTCGGAGTGCCGATGCCGAGATTCACATAGAAGCCGTCGCGCAACTCTTGCGCGACGCGCCGGGCAATCTGCTCGCGCTTGCTCTCCTCAGACGGAGCCATGTTCTTCCCTTCCGAATGCGAAGCCACTTGGGTCATGCGCGTTTCCTCACCGTCCTCTTTTCGATATTCTTTTCGTAGTTGACGCCCTGAAAAATCGCGTTCACGAAAATTCCCGGCGTGTGCACGGACTCCGGCGGCAGCGTTCCCAGCTCGACAAGCTCTTCGACCTCGGCGATCACATAATCCGCGGCCGTGGCCATGACCGGATTGAAATTTCGCGCCGTCTTGCGATAGATGAGGTTGCCCCAGCGGTCGCCCTTCCACGCCTTGATGAACGCGAAATCGCCGCGCAGGCCGCGCTCGAGAATGAATTTGCGGCCGTTGAATTCGCGGACTTCTTTTCCTTCCGCGATCATCGTGCCGACGCCCGTTGGCGTGTAAAAGGCCGGAATACCCGCGCCGGCCGCGCGCATGCGTTCGGCGAGCGTGCCTTGCGGATTGAGCTCGACCTCGACTTCTCCGCTCAACACCTGCTGCTCAAAAAGTTTGTTTTCGCCGACGTAGCTGGCGATCATTTTTTTGATCTGGTGCGTCTGGAGCAGCAGGCCCAGGCCGGCCTCCATCGTGCCCGCATTGTTCGAGGCCACCGTAAGATTTTTCGTGCCCTTGCGGCGCACGGCAGCGATGAGGTTTTCGGGAACGCCGCAGGTTCCGAATCCGCCCGAGAGGATGACGGCGCCGTCGAAAAGTTTTTCGATCGCCACATCGGCGTTGGCTACGCGTTTATCCATCGAATCCGGCTCCCTACAGAGTAGGATGCATTCAATATTTGTTTGTAACAGTTTACTGCAAATCGCGCAGAATCTTGTAGAGTTCTCCCGCGGCGGAGAATTCCTCTTCGAGCGCGCGCGTCCGCAGATCGCTCCGAACCTGCTCCAGGGCCTGGATCATCTGGTCCAGGACGCGCTCCAGATTGTCGCTGTTCGTGAGAATAATATCACGCCAGACCGAATACGGACTTCCCGCCAGGCGCACCGCGTCGCGGAGACCGCGGCCCGCCAGTGTGATCGGCAAACCTGTTTCGTCCGTCTGGCTTCGGACCACTCCCGCGAGCGCCACGGAAAGAAGCTGCGGCAAGTGCGAGACCACCGCCGCGGCGCGGTCGTGCGCTTCGGCCTCCAGCCAGACTGGCTCCGCGCCCAATTTCTCGATGAGCGCGACGAAGCCCGCAACGCGCAGTTCGCGTTCCTTGCCGGCTTTTTCTTTCGCGGATGCACGAATCAGCGCGTATTTCGAGCCGCGAAACAGGTTCGCGTCGGCGGCGGCGATCCCGGAGATTTCTTTTCCCGCCATCGGGTGGCCGCCCAAGAAATGCGCGCCGCCTTCGTGGAACGATTCCGACGCCACGGCGCAGACCGATCGCTTCGTGCTCGAAGCATCCGTGACCAGCGCGTTCGGGGAGGCGAGCCGCGCGATTTCCGGCAGCAGCTCGATGGTGTGTCCCACCGGAAGCGCCACGTAGACTAAGTCCGTTCCGGCGACAGCGCGGGTCAGATCGGGAATCGCTTCATGGATCGCGCCGCGTTCGAGCGCATGGCGCAACACTTGCGTTTTGTCCCAGCCGACGACCACCGAATCCGGAAAATATTTGCGAAGCGCGAGCGCGAACGAGCCGCCGATCAATCCTGTGCCAATGATTGCAACGCGGCGGAAGGAGGCGGCCATGGCTTAGGCGATGGTCCGGCCGACGGCGGGAGCGATGATGCGCAGCTCGGCCATGAGTTTTTCAAACTGATCGAAGAAGAGCGATTGCGCGCCGTCGGAAAGCGCGTGCTCCGGATCGTTGTGCACTTCGAGGAGCAGACCGTCGGCTCCTGCGGCGATCGCGGCGCGAGCCATGGGAGGAACTTTGTCGCGAATTCCGGTGCCGTGCGACGGGTCGGCCAAAATCGGGAGGTGCGAAAGTTTCTTGATGACAGGAATCGCGGCGATGTCCAGCGTGTTGCGCGTGGCGGTTTCAAATGTGCGGATGCCGCGCTCGCACAGGATCACGTTGTGGTTGCCGCCCGCCATGATGTATTCGGCGCTCAGCAAGAGTTCCTCGATCGTCGCGGACATGCCCCGCTTCAGCAGGACTGGTTTACTGATCGTTCCGAGCGACCGGAGCAGGAAATAATTCTGCATGTTGCGCGCGCCAACCTGAAAAATATCCACGTAGGGCAGCATCAACTGAATCTGCGACGCGTCCATCACTTCGCTGCATACGAGCAGGCCGCTTTTTTCCGCGGCGTCGCGCATCATGATGAGGGCTTTCTCACCGTGCCCCTGAAAACTGTACGGCGAGCTGCGCGGCTTGAACGCTCCGCCGCGCAGGATTTTCGCGCCTGCTTTCGCGACGCGATCCGCAATTACGCCGATTTGTTCGGGATTTTCGACCGAGCAAGGTCCCGCGGCAACCACAACTTCCGTGCCGCCAATTCGCACGCCGCGCGGCAGCTCCACCACGGTTCCCTGCGGGCGAAACGCGCGGCTGGCCAGTTTGTAAGGCTGCGTGATGCGCACGACTTCGCGCACGCCGTCGATGACTTCGACGTCCCGCGGATCGAAGTCCGGCGGAACTCCCACGGCGCCCAGAACCGTTTGCGACGCGCCCGTCGAGCGATGAATGTCGAATCCCATCGACACCAGGCGGTCGATCACGTGCTGGATCTGCTCCTCTTTCGCGCCTTCTTGCATGACAACTACCATTTCAACTCCTGTTCCGTTTTACAAATTTCGCACGCTTCGTGGCGCAGGCTTCAGCCTGTGGGGGTTCGTCCTTGCAAGGACCAAAACCCACAGGCTGAAGCCTGCGCCACGAAAACCGTTTGCGCATCGCAGAAAAAAACGAGCTTAACTTTCTTTTTTGCCGTCGCCGCCATGCATCACTGTGCGCTCGACCGATCGCGCTTCATCCAGGATTCGCTCGAACAGGCGGCGAATCGCGGCATCCGGGAGCGGGCCGGGATTCGCGTTCGCTACGCCGTCGAGCACTTGCTTCTCCCTGTCCGGCTGGTAGAGCGCTTCGCCTGACGCTTGCTTGATCCGCCCGATTTCGACCACGCAGCGCGAGCGCTCGTTCAGCAGCTCGACGAGCCGCCGGTCGATTTCGTCAATTTTGCGGCGCCAGCCTTCCACGCTTTTATCCGGCACGCTCATGCCTGTGGCTCCCGCCGGCTCATCCCGGTCACCGCCGCGCCTTTCAGCAGCTTGACGCGCGCGGCCAGCGCCGCAGCCACCGCGTCAACACTTGCCGCGCGTTCGATCTCTTCCACCAAAGCCGAACCGACCACGGCGGCGTCGGCCAATCCGCCAAGCAACGAAACATGCCCCGGCAGCGAAATGCCGAAGCCGATGGCGATCGGTAGCTCGGTGAAGCGCCGCACGCGCCGCGCCAGGGCCGGCAATTCGTCGGCGAGCTGGTCCTTCGCGCCGGTTACGCCGGTACGCGAAATCAGGTACAAAAATCCGCTCGTCGATTTGGCGATAAGCGCGAGGCGCTCGTCGGTCGACGTGGGCGCCGCGAGGAAAATTGTGTCCAGGCCGCGCGAAGTCATTGCCGCGCGATAGTCGGCCGCTTCCTCGGGCGTGAGGTCGGTGATCAGCACGCCGTCGGCCCCAGCCGCTTTCGCCGCATCGCCGAATTTCTCAAGCCCCATCTGCAAGACTGGATTGAAATAGCTGAACAAGACGAGCGGCACCTCGGTCTTTGCGCGCAGTGATTTCACGAGCGAAAGGACGCCGGAGAGCGTCGTACCACTGCGCAGCGCGCGTTCGCTCGCGCGTTGAATCACCGGGCCATCGGCCACGGGATCGCTGAAGGGCACGCCCAGCTCGATCACGTCCGCACCCGCGCCTGCCAGAGCGAGGACGAACCGCTCGGTGGCGGCAAGCGTCGGGTCGCCCGCGGTGAGATAAGCGACCAGGCCCATTTCACCCGTCCGGCGCAGGCCGGCGAACCGTTGCGCGATGCGCGATGGATTCGTCATGGTTGTGGTTGCATGGGCCATGGCTTGAATCTAGTGGAACAGGCTTCAGCCTGTGGGTTGTGGCCTAGCTCAAACTAAAATCCACAGGCTAAAGCCTGTTCCACTTAAAACTTACAAATAGCGGGCTAGGATTTCCATGTCCTTGTCGCCCCGCCCTGATAAATTCAGAATCACAATCGCGTCGCGGGACATTTTCGGCGCGCGCTCGATCAATTCGGCTAGCGCGTGCGCCGATTCGAGCGCGGGAATAATGCCCTCCATCCGCGCGAGCGTGCGTGCGGCGGCGACTGCTGCGTCATCGCTCACGGCCGTGTATTCGGCGCGATGGCGGTCGGCAAGCCACGCGTGCTCGGGACCGATCGCCGGGTAATCCAGGCCCGCCGAGACGGAATGTGTTGTCGCGATCTGGCCGTCAGGCGTCTGCAACACGTAGGAATACGTGCCTTGCAACACGCCGGGGCGCGCGCCCGAGTATCCGGCCGCCGCAGCCATACGGGCGGCGTGTTCGCCAAGCGTGGTGCCGCGTCCTCCCGCCTCGACGCCCAGTAATTTTACGTTCGCATCGTTCAGGAATGCGTGGAACAGACCGATCGCGTTAGAGCCGCCTCCAACGCACGCGACGAGCAAGTCCGGCAAGCGCTTTTCAGCTTCCAGAATCTGCGCGCGCGCTTCGAGTCCGATCACTCGATGAAAATCGCGCACCATCATCGGATACGGATGCGCTCCCAAAACCGAGCCGAGCAAATAGTGCGTCGTGCGCACATTCGTGACCCAGTCGCGCATGGCTTCGTTGATCGCGTCCTTGAGCGTGCGTGTCCCTGAATTCACGCCCACCACTTCCGCGCCCAGCAAACGCATGCGAAAGACGTTGAGCCGCTGGCGCTCCATGTCTTCGACGCCCATGTAAACCACGCATTCGAGGCCCAGCCGCGCCGCAACCGTTGCCGTGGCGACTCCGTGCTGGCCCGCGCCGGTTTCCGCGATGACGCGGCGCTTTCCCATGCGCACGGCCAGCAAGCCCTGCCCGATGCAATTGTTGATTTTGTGCGCGCCGGTGTGGAGCAGGTCTTCGCGCTTGATGTAAATGCGCGGCCCGCCGAGACGCTCCGTCAGCCGCGAAGCAAACTGCAGCGGCGTGGGCCGCCCGGCAAAATTCTTGAGCAAGTAGTCGAGCTCTTTTTGGAAGCTCGGGTCTTTGCGCGCTTCCTCGTACGCGTGCTCGAGTTCCTCGAGCGGCGCCACGAGCGTCTCCGGGACGTAGCGGCCCCCGTAAGGACCGAAGCGGCCTTTCGCGTCCGGCCAGGTTTGTGTTGCAGTGGACAAAAGTTCGTCTCCGTTTCAATCAAATTCAAGCGCTGTAGCGCCCACCTTTAGGTGGGCATTTCATGGCCATGCAAGTGTCCGTCTGAAGGCGGGCGCTACACAAACGAAACCCGTTCAAACACGCCCTAAAAAACGGCGGCGAACAGCGCGCGCAATCGCGCGGGATCCTTGCGGCCGGGCCGCGCTTCGACACCGCTGGCAACATCCACAGCGTACGGCTGAGCGACGCGAACAGCCTCGGCGATATTTTCAGGCGTGAGGCCGCCCGCCAGGATGATCCGCCCATAGCGGCTCGCGGCTCGCGCCAATTTCCAATCGAGTGTGCGGCCTGTGCCGCCGTGCAATCCGCGCGCAAATCCATCCAACAGTATTGCATCGGCAGCGCCGTACCGGGCCAGCGTAACGGCACGGAATCCTCGCTTTACCTGAACCGCCTTGATCACCCGATGCTTTCGGGCCAGTTCGCCCACTTCCTTCGGAGACTCCGCCCCATGAAGCTGCACCGAACCGAGCCGCAACGCCCGTGCCATCGCATCCACCACCAGCGGCGGCCAGTTCACAAACACGCCGACCGCCTCCACAAACGGCGGGAGACGCCGAATGATGCTCCACGCTTCCGCGGGGCTGATGGCACGCGGGCTGGGCGGATAAAAATTGAATCCGAGCGCGGAAGCCCCCAAATCAATAGAAAGGCGCGCGTCGACCCAGGTGGTGATCCCGCAAATTTTAACACGAGTCGGCATGAGATTTTGGTAGCACAGGCTTCAGCCTGTGGGGGTTAGTCCCTGCAAGGACAAAAATCCACAGGCTGAAGCCTGTGCCACTTCAGCCGCCCAGCAAGGTTCGCAGCGCCGCCGCCGGGTCAGGCTGAGCCATCAGATGCTCGCCGATGAGGAACGCGTCAAATCCCGCAGCCCGAAGGCGCGCCAGATCTTCGTGGGAGCGCAGGCCGGATTCGCAGACGGCTACACATTCGTCGGGGATGGCCGCAATCAATTCCGTCGAAGTTTCGACGCGCACTTCGAGCGTGCGCAGGTCGCGATTGTTCACGCCCAGGATGCGCGCGCCCGCCGCCAAAGCCCGCGCCAGTTCCTCGCGCGTATGGACTTCGACGAGCGGCTCCATTCCCAGCTCGCGGCCGAGCGCGAGCAGTTCGCCAAGGAGCGCGTCGCCAAGTCCCGCCACGATCAGCAAGAACGAATCGGCGTCCGTCGCGCGCGCTTCCCAGACCTGCCACGGATCGATGATGAAATCTTTGCGCAGAACCGGCAAGCCCACCGCCGCGCGGGCGTCGCGCATGTATTTCAAATCGCCTTGAAAAAATTCCTCTTCGGTGAGCACAGAGAGCGCCGCGGCTCCGGCCATCTCAAAACTCTTGGCCAGCCCCACCGGGTCAAAATCCGCGCGAATCAAGCCACGCGAAGGCGAGGCCTTCTTGAGTTCGGCGATTACGTTCAGGGAATCGCGCGTCAGCGCGGCGGCAAAATCGCGCACTGGCTTCGCATGCTTCACCTCGAAACGCAGCGCCGTCTCCGGAACGGATTTCTTGCGGTGAGCGATCGCGGCGCGGCGCGCCTCGATAATGCGGTCGAGCACAGTCCCGGATTTGGTTTCAGCCGCCATGGGCGCGTCTTTGGTCTCCAATCAGAGCGGAAGCGGAAACCATCATGCTATCGTCCAGGGCAGGGGGAGTCAATCGCGCAACCCGGGAACGCCAATCTCCCGATTGGCGTTTTGCACGACGCCATTCAGGAGAATGGCGTTCCCGGGCCACATCATCAGGGAATTCTTCGTCAATTGGGAACCAGGCGATTGACGTCATATAATTTCAGCCCCAACACAAGCAAGGCGTAGAGGATTGAGGTTGTTCTTGCTCGGGAGGCGTGGTGCCGAAAGACGAATTGACGATCCTCGAACTCGAAATTACAAATTGCCGGAAGTGCCCGCACCTGGTTCCTTATCGCGAAGAGGTCGCGCGCACCAAGCGCCGCGCCTATCGCGACTGGACCTACTGGGGACGGCCCGTTCCGGCGTTCGGCGATCCGGAAGCTCGGCTCGTCATCATCGGCCTTGCGCCGGCGGCGCATGGGGCCAATCGCACGGGGCGGATGTTCACGGGGGACCGGTCGGGGGATTTTCTGTACGAGCAACTCTACCGCGCTGGCTTCGCGAATCAGCCGAACTCGAAACGGGCTGATGATGGGCTGATCTTAAAGGACGCGCTGATTTCGGCGGCGATTCGCTGCGCGCCGCCTGCCAACAAACCGCTGCCGGAAGAAGTAAGCAACTGCCTGCCTTATCTTGAGCGTGAACTCGCGCTGATTCGCCCGCGAGCCATCCTTGCGCTCGGAGGCATTGCGCTGAACACGTATCTGGATTTGCTGAAGCGGCAAGGATTGATTGCCTCGCGCGCGGCGTATTCCTTCGCTCACGGCGCGAGCTTTGCCTTGCCGGGCGATCTTCCTCACCTATTTGCCGCCTATCATCCCAGCCAGCAAAACACGCAGACCGGGCGATTGACGCCCGCCATGTTCGCGCGGGTCCTCAGGAAGATTCGCAAATATTTGGAAAAGTAAGCTTGCACAGTGGTTTAGGTAGCACAGGCTTCACAGGCTGCGGAAAAAGTAGTTTATTTTGTCATTCCGAGCGGAGCGAGGAATCTCTCTTCGATTTAACGCCATGAAAAGAAAGAGAGATTCCTCGCTCCGCTCGGAATGACAAAACGAGTGGTGCACTCTTTCCGCAGCCTGTTCAGCCTGTGGGTTTCCATTTGATCTAGTCTGGTGCGTAAACCTCGGCGAGTGCAAGCGTTTCGGGCTCGCAAACGAACCCCCACAGGCTGAAGCCTGTGCTACTAAAATCTAATCGGCGGGGGCGTTGGCGTGGGTTGTGGCTTCGATGCGTGTGCCGTGGCCGAGACGCTTCGCCAGGCGGTCAAACGCAAGATACACGACCGGGGTTGTGAATAGCGTCAGCGCCTGGCTGAAGATCAAGCCGCCGACGATGGCGATGCCCAGCGGCTTGCGCAATTCCGCTCCGGTGCCTCCGCCGAGGGCCAGCGGCAGGCCACCGAGCATGGCTGCCAGGGTGGTCATGAGGATGGGGCGGAATCGCAAGAGACACGCCTGATAAATAGCATCAATGGGATTCTTGCCTCCCTTGCGCTCCGCATCGAGCGCAAAGTCAATCATCATGATCGCGTTCTTCTGAACGATTCCGATCAACAGGATGATTCCTATGAGCGCAATGATGCTGAAATCGGTGTGCGTGAGCAGCAAGGCGAGAAGCGCTCCGACTCCCGCCGAGGGCAGCGTCGAAAGAATCGTGATGGGATGGATGTAGCTTTCATAAAGCACGCCGAGAACGATGTACACGGTCACCAGCGCGGCCAGAACCAGGATCGGCTCATTCGCCAGCGCGGCCTGAAAGGCTTGCGCCGTTCCCTGGAATCCCGCGTGGATGCTCGCCGGAAACCCGATATCCTGCTGCGCCTGTTTGATGGCGTCGACAGCCTGGCCGAGCGAAGCGCCTTGTTTCAGGTTGAACGACAGAGTCACCACGGGGAATTGTCCCTGGTGGTTGACGGCGATGGGAGCGAGTTCCGAGGAGTACTGGGTGAACGCGCTGAGCGGAACTTGCGAGCCATTCGACGAGTGAACGTAAATATCTTTAAGCGCGTCGGGATTCTGCTGGAACGTCGGATTCACTTCGAGCACGACGTGGTACTGGTTCAATTGGGTGAAAATCGTGGAGACTTGCCGTTGGCCGAAGGCGTCGTACAGCGTGTCGTCAATGACTTGCGGAAGGATTCCCAGCCGCGACGCGGTGTCGCGGTCAATCTCCAGGGAAGCCTGCGTGCCCAGTTGCTGCTGGTCGCTGGCCACATCGGTCAACTCCGGCAAGTTTCTTAGCTTATCGATGAGTTTTGGCGCCCACTCGGCGAGCTCGCGCCCGTCCGCGTCTTCCATCGTGTACTGGAATTGGGTGCGGCTGATTCGATCTTCAACGGTCAGGTCCTGCACAGGCTGAAGGTAGAGTGTAATTCCCTTCACGTCGTTCAAACTCGCTTGCAGGCGGCGAATCACGGTTTCCGCGTCATCCGTTCTTTCCTCGCGTGATTTCAGGTTGATCTGAATGCGCCCGCTGTTCGGCAGCATGTTGACGCCGTCGACGCCGATGAAGGACGAGAGGCTGACGACATCGGGATCCTTCAAAATAACTTTCGCGAGAGCCTGCTGGCGTTCCCCCATGGCCGGAAACGAAATCGTTGCGGGAGCTTCCGAGATCCCGAGGAGGACCCCGGTATCCTGCACGGGGAAAAAGCCTTTGGGAATGACCAGGAACAAAAATATAGTCAGCGCCAGGGTTCCGACCGTCACGACCAAGGTGGCCTGTTGATGTTTCAGCACAAATCGCAGGATCGCCGCGTATTGATCGATGATCCAATTCAGCGAATGTTCCGAAACCTTGTAGAACCAGCTCTTTTCCGATTCTTTTTGGTGGCGCAATATTTTCGAGCACATCATCGGAGTGAGCGTCAGCGACACCACAGCCGAAACCAGAATCGTCACGCTCAGGGTGATTGCGAATTCCCGGAACAGTCTGCCCACGACGTCCTGCATGAACAGGAGCGGGATCAGCACGGCGATCAGAGACACCGTGAGCGAAAGAATCGTGAAGCCGATTTGCTCGGAACCTTTGAGCGCGGCCTCGAGTGGAGGGTCGCCCTCTTCGATGTAACGGGTGATATTTTCGATCATCACGATCGCATCGTCGACGACGAACCCGGTCGAAATCGTGAGCGCCATCAGCGACAGGTTATCCAAACTGTACCCCAGCAAATACATCACGCCGAAAGTGCCGACGAGCGAAAGGGGCACAGCCACGCTGGGGATGGCGGTCGCCGCCGGGCTGCGCAGGAACAAAAAGATGACGAGCACGACCAGCGCCACGGTCAGCATCAACTCGAATTGCACGTCCGACACGGAAGCGCGAATCGTAGTCGTGCGGTCGGTCAGAGTGGAAAGCTGGACCGAAGTGGGCAGCGAAGCCTTGAGTTGCGGCAGCAGGCTCTTGATGCGGTCCACCACGTTGATGATGTTCGCGCCCGGCTGCCTTTGAATGTTGACGATCACGGCGGGCTTGTCGTTTTCCCAAGCCGCCAGTTTGACGTTTTCCGCGCCGTCAATGACATTGGCCACGTCCATGATGCGAACGGGGCCGCCGTTCTTGTAGGCGATCACGATGGGCTTGTACGAATCGGCGGTCATCAACTGATCGTTCGCCCAAATCGTGAACGCCTGTTGGGAACTGTCCAGATTGCCTTTGGCCTGATTGACGTTCGCCTGCCCCAGCGCCGTGCGCAAATCTTCCAGACTCAATCCATAAGAAGCGAGCGCGGTTGGATTGGCCTGAATTCGCACCGACGGCTTCTCGCCGCCGCTGATGCTCACGAGGCCAACTCCCGGCAATTGCGCGATTTTCTGCGACAGGACCGTGTCCGCCATGTCCTCCAGTTTCGTCAAGGGCAGCGTGTCGGAAGTCAGCGCGAGCGTCAGCACGGGAGTATCCGCGGGGTTGGTCTTGCTATAAATCGGCGGGTTGGGAAGGTTCGTCGGGAGATACGTAGTCGCGGCGTTGATCGCGGCCTGGACCTGTTGCTCGGCCACGTCGATATTCAGATCGAGCACAAATTGCAGCGTGATGAGAGACGCCCCGAAC
>Ga0116219_10000921_pt1 | contig 28957 bp, 18 predicted proteins | sample Sb_taG_4_FD_91019 | JGI IMG/M metagenome (GOLD analysis project Ga0116219, IMG submission 91019) | Peat soil microbial communities from Weissenstadt, Germany - Sb_50d_6_BS metaG | ecosystem: Environmental > Terrestrial > Soil > Wetlands > Peat | place: Germany: Weissenstadt | collected 2010-09-21 | reverse complement strand
TCGACACGAACTTTCATATTTTCTTCGCATCCCATTATTTCCATCACTGGTTCGATCCCTGGAACACCAAGTGCTTCGCGGGCTTTTCTCAAGCCACGTATCCTCCTTTGTCGCATCAGTGGGTGGCTGCGATTTCGCCCATTTTCGGGTTCGATTATGCGTACATGGTCGTGCAATTGGCTTCGATTCTGTTGCTGGTGGTGGGCGTTTACCGGTTTTCTCTGCTTTGGACCAATGCGCGCGCCGCGTCGCTGGCGGCTGTAGCGAGCGTTTTCGTTGGGGCAGAGAGCTTTCTGGTTTATCACGCCGGACAGTTGGCCACGACGAGCGCCGCTCCGATTTATCTGAATGCGCTGCCGTTTCTGTACGCCTGGTTGCGGTATGGGAATGGGCGGGCATTTGTGAAGGGGAGCCTGCTGTTCATTACGGCGGCCGCGGTTCATCATGCGACTCTGATATTCGGCTCTGTCCTCTTTGCGGCACCGGTCCTGGCGCTTGCGTTTCTTGACCGTACCGATGGCAGGCGAGCCGCAACCGGGAAGGTCCTTGCCCGAGCCGTGGCCATTGGGTTGTTGGTAGGAGTGGCGGTTGCGATCGTATTGCTTCCGTACTGGATCGCTCTGATTCACTACCCGATTACTCAGACGCCGATTCCGCATGAAAGCCGCGCGAACTACATCCTGAGTCCAGAATATGGCCTTACGTATTTCATCGTTCCATGGGGCGCCCTGATCCTGGCTCTGCCGTTCATTTTCCTACATGGCTCCGAAAACGTTAAGCTCAGGCCGTTGCTTTTTGGTTTCTGGGTGGCATTTCTTCTTGGCCTGGGAGGGACGACACCGGTCGGGTCGATCCTGCTGGGGCGCGCATTCAAGGTGCTCACCATGGAGCGGTTCAGTTACTGGGCAACCTTACTCGCGCTCCCGTTCGTGGGTATTCTTGCGGCCAAGCTGATCAGGAGATTTCGCCTTGCTGCGGTGGCGGGCCTGATGGTACTGGCCACATTGACCTGCGCTCTTGCCGTGGCGTGGTCGAGTATCGAGCCGCCGGACCCCGATAATTACTCGGTTGACCCGGTGGCTTCATGGCTTAACCGCGACGGACACGACCAATATCGCTATTTCACGCTGGGCTTCGGAAACAAAATCTCGCGGCTGGCCATGATGACAGACGCCAGCAGCGTGGATGGCGAATGGAATTCCGGGCGATTGTTGCCCGAGCTGATGCAATATTCCGGCGCGGCACTGACAAGCTCGAAATACTTCGGAACCGGAGGACTGGATGCGCTTCGGGCCATTCTGAAGCACGCAGACCGCTACGGACTGAAATGGGTCTTCGTTCGCGATCATTACTACGACGCACTGCTGTCGTATGCGGGCTGGCGTCCGGTGGACTATCTCGAAGACAAGACGATTGTGATTTGGAGCAAAGATGGCGTGCCGCCTGCTCAGCCAGTGAATGCGCCTCAAAGGCCCCCTCACTGGCAAGGCCTGATGTGGGGAACTCTGCCCTTTGGAAGCAGTATTCTCGCCATCCTGGTTCTTCTCTTGATCCCGGAAAGACGAAGACAGCACGCGGAAGCGGGGTTGCACGTTACTCCGGATCAAGGCGTTGCGGCGAGGAGCCTGGCGTCATGAAGAGGGGAGCATTACTTGCATTTGTTTTGATCGCGGCAACGGTGGCTTTCATCGTCATCGGAACCGTTTGGCCGATCTCCACCGCCGTCGCCTTCGCCGGCGGCGAGCGGCTGTTGGAGTCGTCTTCAACGCCGGAGGCTGCGGCCCGCAACCTGGGCCAGGAAATTCGTTTGAAAGACTGGGGCAAGGCATATTCGAGCCTCGCGAACAGATCGAAATTCACCGAGCAGGAGTTTGTCGAGGACGTAACTGGATACTATCCGAGCCTCCGGACCTACTCATCGCTGGATCACTTTGAGATCAGGCCGCTTCATGCTTCGGACAGTGATGCCGATGTTGAGTTCACGCTCGATTGGTCGACGGTTGTGGGAACATTGCCTGACACGCGCACAGTGCACGTAGTAAGAAATGGTGACCACTGGGAAGTGGACTGGCCAATGCAGAAAAAGCCAGTGCTGCCGCCGCAGGTGATTCCGGTAGAGTACCTGCGATGGGACGTAATCAACAGAGGACCCGGTGATGACTGGGGAGTTCAGGATGTGGACGGGCCCAATGTGCGAATCGTCGACATGCATCCTGTGCAGCGAGCCGAAGGCGTGGTGGTGCTGGGCGAGTTGCTCAATGAGGACGTATTGCCCGCGTACGTCTCAGTGACAGCGACATTGCACAGGAAGGATCAATCAGCAATCGGTACAGAAAGCGCATTCGACAGGATCTCGCACCTGCTCTTGCCCAAACAAGTGACACCGTTCCTGATTCAATTCCCCAATGCTTCGTTGTCTGAAGTGAGCAGTATCCGCATGGAGCCTTTTTCCACCCTGGTCTCTGCTTCGGCGGACCCGGTGATCGAAATTGATAACGAGCAGCTCAATCCAGCTCCTGATGCAGCGCTCACGGGTCAGCTCATCAATCAAAGTGGGCAGGTCGTCAACGTGGCCCACGTGCTGGGGACCCTGTATGACAAGAGCGGCAATCTGGTTTGGGTGGTGGACCAGTATGTCGACCGGGCACTTCTTCCCCAGACACCTGTTTCGTTCAAAATTCCGATTCCTGAAGATCTGGCGAAAAAAGTCAGTAGCCAAAGGACTGTGGTTGCGACGTATAGTTTCGGAGGCTTCCTGTGAAGCTTGCGCTCATCTTCGTGATCGGTGTGGGGATGTTCGTTGCCATGCAACGGGCAGCTGCCCAGGGCAGCATGACAGTGCAAACGAGCGTGCAGGCGGGCAGCGCATTTTCGATCCAGACCTCGGGAAGCGGAGAAGCGACGTTGTACGTGATCGGGTTGGGCCAGGTACTCAAGCGAAGCGTGCAATTGGGCAATCCGGTGTACTTTGAGGCTGGTTCGCTTTGCGATGCCGGTCATTATCTTGTAGTTCTTGAGCAATCGTCGACCGTGGAAACGAAACCGCTGGATGTGATGGCGGTGAGCGCTCCTGGGCGTTTGAGCTTTCTTGCCAAACCGTCACGACTTCCAGTCAGCGTGCATGAAGGAATCACCGGCGCGGCGTACGTCTTTGACAGTTACGGCAACCTAATTGTCTCGCCGATGTCCGTGTCGTTCCAACTTTCCAATTCCGCCGGCAGCGTGCAAAAGAGCGACGTAACGACTCACGCCGGGGCCGCCTGGATTGAAATGGATTCCACAGGCCACCAGGGGATTGATCAATTTGTTGCGCAAGCCGGAGGAATCTCGAGCACGCGCGTGATCCGGCAAGTTCCAGGCGATCCGTGCGCGTTGAAGATGAGCGCCCAGCAAACAGGACCGAAGCTGGAGTTGAAAACGGAGCCGGTTGTGGACTGCAGCGGCAATCCAGCGCTCGATGGAACGATTGTTACATTCACGGAGACGTACGACGGCGGGCAATCGACGGCAGATGTACCTCTCAAGCACGGAATTGCCGAGGTTGCGATGCCCGCTCACCACGGAGCGACGATAACTGTGGCAAGCGGGGTAGTTTTGGGCAATCAGATTCGGGAGCAGTAAGTATGCTAAGGAGTCTTCTGGTTCTTTGCGCGAGCTTCGCGGCAGCCTCAGGCATTGGAGGCGCGCAAGCCGACGTGCAAGTAAGTACGGCACATTTGAATGCTCCGCGGCCCCTCAATGACGAGACGCGAAGCGCAGCGATCCGCGACTATCTCGAGGCGTGGCAAGGCATGAGCGAAGCGCTCGCGCAAAATCGAACTGACCTGCTTGATGCGGATTTCGTAGGCGGGGCGCGGGACAGGCTGGCTAATACCGTCCAGAACCAGGCTGCGCTGGGACTCTCAACCCGCTACCAGGATCGCTCGCATAACATACAGGTCCTCTTCTATTCACCAGAGGGTTTGTCGATTGAGCTGGCAGATACGGCCGAATATGAGGTCCAGGTATTCGATCATGGGAAACAATTAACGAGTCAGACGGAAACCGCGCGGTACATTGTCGTGTTGACACCATCGGAAGTGCGGTGGCGAGTGCGCGTGTTTCAGGCAGTTCCGGATTAGCCCTTGAAACTGCGGCGTTACGCGCAGACCATGCAGTGGTATAGCAAGCGCGATTTGGGAAAAAGAAGTAATGAAAGGCCAGGGCCCAAGTCTTAGCTCAGATTCAGGAGTTCACAATGGTTTCGATAGTTGTCCCTATTTATAACGAGGAAGCGCTCATCGTTCAATTTCATGAAGCGATTGCGCGAGCCATGAACGGTATTACGGAGGAATGGGAAGTCGTTTACGTCAACGATGGATCGACAGACGCTTCATTAGAGCTGCTCAAAGGACTGCAGTCGATGGACTGGCATGTTGTTGTGTTGGAACTGTCGCGTAATTGGGGTCATATGGGAGCAATTACCGCCGGCCTGCACATGGCAAACGGGCGCGCAGTGATCCTGATGGACGGTGATTTTCAGGATCCGCCTGAAGTCCTGCCACGGCTTATTGATGCGTGGAAGAAGGGCGCCGAGATCGTGGTTGCCGTAAGAAGGAGCCGCCAGGAGAGCAGAAAGATTCTGGCAGCGCTGTTTCCCCTGTTTTATCGGGTATTAGGGGCTCTTTCCGATTACCCGATCCCGCTCAATGCGGGGATCTTCAGTCTCATGGATCGAAAGGCAGTAGATGCTTTGAACTCGTTGCAGGAAAGAAGCCCTTACCTGCCGGGAATGCGGGCGTGGGTTGGCTACCGGAACGCGATCGTTTACTACGACCGTCAGGACCGGGCGGCTGGGGAAGGGAAGCTGTCGTTCATAAGCCGGATCAAGTACGCCATGGACGCGATCACGGGATTCAGCTACAAACCTCTGCGGCTCAGCTTCGTGCTATTTGGGTTATCCTGCTGCGTATCTCTCTTGCTGGCGGCCGCGATGCTGTTTGCAGGGAGCGCGGTGGGAACTGCTGCTCTTGGCGTGTCATGCGCCGTATTCTTTGTAGGCGGACTGTTGTTCCTGACCGTAGGTGTCCTGGGCGAGTACATCGGGCGCGTCTATGACGAAGTGCGCGGCCGCCCGCTTTCACTGATCAGCCATGTTCACCGCTCGCGAGTTCAACTTGCAACTCAGGCAGATAAGATCACAGTTCCAAACGGCGGCTTTACGATTCAACCCGACGGGTCGGGCGAAGCCGGAATTAAAGCGGCATAAAAAGCGTGGCAACAACTTTTGTGTAGTCTCCCTACGGGAGAGCGGCGTGCGGCGATGAACTAGAGCAGTTACGGAAACACAGCCAGCCACGGTGCTAGCAAGACGCAGGGAGGGACGATCGGGGCCCCCGAGCCGACTTCAATCAGCTCCTCCAGGAACCTTGCCCGAAGCAGGCGCAGGTGTTTGAGCTGTGTCAGGCGGTAGAGTTGTTCCCTTTGATGAGCCGCACGATGGGATGCCACGCTCAATCGCGGTGCCTTCCTCGTAGTCGTTCCAAGTCTCGATCATCATGAACGGGATAGGATCGCCGGGTGGGAAATCCTTGCGCCAGAAATTAAACGTATCTGAGAACGTCTCACCGCAACGCGCCGAAACATGACGATTGAGGCCCCAGGAGGCTTTGCTGTCGTTAAACTGGGCCCAAGCGCCTCCGACGATCATTTTGTTGGGGTACTTGTCGCGCATGGTTTGGTAGAAATCGCTCAAGTATTCCTCTCCCCAATTGCTGCCATCCGGTTTCCACCCCTCTTTACCTGGCCCGATCCACGCGTAATATCCGTCGAACGCGTTTACATATTCGCCCGGGAGGTTCTCATAGATGAGAAACGGCGCAGGAGACCAGGTGTTGACCAGCGCGCGCACCTTATTCCAGTCTGTGTGCCCCCCCTTGGGAAAAATGAAGATAACAGGCCTTCCCTCGTAAGTCAGATATGCAGAGTGTCCCGGAGACTGCGGGGAAAGATATGCATCGTGAAACAGTGTGAAATCGGAAACAGCCTCGTCGGTCGCTCCAACTTCGTCGTCAGTTTCGTCGTACATCATGGCGACGTGAAATCTGTTCTTCTCCGCCTGCTTCTGGATTAATGCATAGCTTTGATCGATGAAGGGTTGGCGGTCCCCGTACCAGTCAACTACGAAGGCCGAGATTCCCAAAGCCTTAGCGTGGCGAATCTGGCTCTTAATAACCGCAGGGTCCTGCGAGGAATAACCGACTGAGATGTGCTCCGGGTGCCCAAACCACGCTTCATAAAGCGCGATAACCTCGGGCGAGTTTCCCGCAGCCTTGAATTGCAACGGTGCGGGATGGCCCGACCGTAAACCGGAGCATCCGTGAAAGAACACGAGAAGAAGAAGTGCGGAGGAGGCGCGAACAAACATGGGTCTCAGTACTTAGAATCCCCTTCCAATCCTGCGGGTTGCGTGGCCAATGAAGAAATCGCAGACTGCCTGCGCAGGGCAGCCAATAGGGGTCGCGGAGCATCGAAGTGATTGTCGCCAATAGTGCCTCTACGCTGTACTTCGATGCACTTCTGGCGTGGCGAACCGGAGTGCCCGTAGCGTGGTAAACGACTCCCTGTACAAGCCGAAAGCGCTGCACGCCCGCATCATGTCGGGTAGCGCCGTGTTGCTTGCGGGCTCCAGCCTGACGATAGTCGTCAATCTTGCATACAACATCGTCATTGCGCTGTTTCTGGGACCAGCAGGGTTCGGACATGCGACGGTCGTTTACACCGTTCTTACCATCCTTTCGGCGTTGGCGCTCGCATTTCAGATCGTGAATGCGAAGGTTGTGGCGCAGCAGAGCTCGCTCGAGGCAAAGGCGCAGGCTTACCGCGTGCTGCATCGCGCCGCGTGGGCGTGCGGAACTCTGGTAGCGGTGGTTCTGCTGCTATTCCGAATCTCGATTTCGAATTATCTGAATCTTCCCGACCCGATCCTGGTGGAGATGCTCGCGATCGGCTCCGGCTTTTTTGTTCCGCTCGGATGCCGGCGCGGCTGGATTCAGGGAATACTTGGATTTCGGAGTTTGGCCATCAACCTGTCGCTTGAAGGAGCTGTGCGCCTGGCGGGGTCGTACGCTCTAATTCTGATGGGTTTCGGACTGCGCGGGGTGATCGCTGCCAATGCCGGATCGGTCGTTGTGGCATATCTGGCGATCAGGCCGAAATTAGCTGCCCCCTCTGCCAACCCGCTTCGCCTTCGAGAGGCACTTAGCGAGACGTACCAGGGCCTGACGTTCTACGCCGGCCAAACATTAATCAATAACTTTGACATCGTCCTAGTGAAGCATCTGTTCTCGGCGGAAATGGCAGGGCTCTATGCGGCTGTCGCACTTGTGGGCCGCGTGATTTCAGCACTTTCCGCAGCGGTTGTGAATACGATGTTTCCGCTTGTGGCGGGGACAGGGGAAAAGGAGAGAAAGGATCTTCGAGTTATTGCCACGTCGTTGTTGCTGGTGATCGTTACGGGCTCACTATTCGCAATCGGCTTGAGCTTTACACCCGCGTGGGTCTGGACGAAATGCCTGGGCGCGGGATTCAAGATCAGTGGCGCCTATGATCTTTCTTATCTTGCTACGCTCTACGCCATCAAGTCGGTCATCTATTCCATCAGCGTCGTGTTCATCACCTTCGAGATGGCTTACAAGATCGCGCATTCGAACGCGGTGCAGTTGGCCTTCAGCGTGATCCTGGTCGCGGGGGTCTGCGAATTTCATTCGTCGCTTCTCGAAGTCATCCTGGTGCAGCTTGTCCTTTTATCGGTTCTGGTAGTTTTCTCCGCGGTTCCGCTGCTCATCGATCTGCGATCGGACAGGAACGAACCCGACGTGAGTGAGCATCTTGAGCCGATACGGCTCATTCGCAAAGTGTCTGAAGATGAGGTCATTTCGGAATTCCTGAAGAGCGACTTCAGGGATGCGGAATTTCGGGAATGCCCGGTTCAATGGCGCGAAATCATCGTTCGTCCGAATTTCGCGGACGCGAAAGAGAACCAGAAACGGCGAGCAATGCATCTGCTCCGGCACCTTACGCTTTGGAACGAAATCCCCAGGGATACAGAGTGGTATGAGGTGGAAATCAACGAAGTTGCCCTGGAACAAGTCAGGGTCTTCCCGCGGGCCCAGTGGAGAAAGCTCGCACGCGGCAACTTCGCGATTACCAGAATTGCCGACGATTTACGCGCCAGGCGGCATAAGCTGGATGCCGATTTTATATCGAAGATCGAGGCACTCGAAGAGCAACTACGCCAGGGAAACCGGGGATTCGGCACGGTGATCCTTCTCGGGCACCGCAAGAAGAAGCCAGTCACGGTACTCGATGGCAACCATCGGTTGGTAGCGACGATGTTGACATCGGCGGGCAAATTGTCAGGGTTGCGATTCATGTGCGGCTTATCAGAGCGAATGGACCGATGCTGCTGGTACAGGACAAATTTTTCCACCCTGTGTCGATACGCGAAAAATCTATTCCTTGTGGCGCTTCAAAATCCAAGAGGCAAGCTCCTGCGATCGTTAAAAGAGAGCGATAGGTTGAAGCCTGAGAAGGATGTCGCGGCGGAGCTGGAGGTCGGCCGCCTGGTGGAGGCCGACGATACGCGCATCTAAGGTGCGAATTTGCAGGCGAGCAGGGATGGAGCGTGAAGATGACTGACCAGCCAAAGAATGTGCTCGTGGTGACGGTTCCTGAAGCGGCTGATGTCAAACAGCAGCGCTCCTTCCTGCGCGATTTGGCGAGCCGCATGAGCGAGTATCGTCCTCACGTCGTGCTTGATTGCTCTCGGCTGAACACGATAGATGGACCCAGGATCTATTTTCTACTTTGTTGCCTCGAGGAGGCCTTGAAGCGGAATGGCGACCTGAGGCTTGCCGGCTTGACAGCGCAGGCAAAGACGATGCTCGAGGCAGTGGGAGCGGATCGGATTTTTCAAATTTTCGCATCAAATGCGGATGCGATCGGCAGCTTCATTCAGCGTGGTGTGAGAGTTGAACGGCGCGAGGAAGCACAAGCCGAGGAGGATCGCGTTTCGCAAACTGCGGCTTAGGCGTTATGGCACCCAGGGTTCGGGGTCTATAGCTGACGATCATCCGGAGAGACATCATGAGGCTTGCAAATTCGCGATTCCTGAGGCAAGTCGCAGGCTGCCTGGTGCTGTTGGTGATGTTGCAGGCGGCGGAAGCGACAGCGCAGAGCAGTCAGGAGAGCCCAACTGCCGAGAGGGCGCAAGTCCCGATGTCCAATTCCGCCGAAGCGGGGAATCCCAACGCCGATGGGCAACAAGCAAACACGAGCAATGCGGCCCAACCGCCGTCTGACCCGAATGTGAGCGGCGAGCAGCAGGGGCAAAGCCAGGCGGGGGCAAGCGAGAACAGCAGCGCGGAGTCGAATTCCGGACAACAGCAAAGCACTCCGGCGAAACCGGTTGGAACGGCGGCGGCGCCGGCTGTAAATTCCACGGGGGTCGCGGGATCAAGGCCGACGGGGGCCGTGATCGCACCGGCGAAACAGCGCAGGGTTCGATCGATCCTGATCAGAGTCGGCGTGATAGTGGGGGCTTGCGTCGCGATCGGAACCGTTGCAGCCCTGTCGCATTCGAGCCCCAGCCAGCCGCGCTGAGGCAGCACGGAAGAACAGCCACTTAATGAGATGTAGGACACACCGAGGCATAGTGATGGATGCGCAGCGCGACAACCGAAGAATAAGAGTCATTAGTTTCTCTGGCATCGACGGTGCCGGTAAAAGCACGCAAATAGAAAGGCTCCGCGCTTCGCTGGAGCAAATCGGTTTGAGCGTTCGCTTGGTTTGCTTCTGGGATGATGTGGCGACGCTGACCCGATTTCGCGAAGGGATGGCACACCTGGTTTTTCGAGGGGACGCCGGCGTGGGAACTCCCGAAGCTCCCATTCGCAGAAGAGACAAGAACGTTCGGTCGTGGATCATGACCGGCATTCGCCTGTTTCTCTACGTCGCCGATACGATTTCCCTTCGGCTGCTGATCAAGCGAGTGCAGCGCTCGGGCGTTGACGTTCTCATCTTTGACAGGTTCATCTACGACGAACTGGCCAATCTGGAGTTGGGGCAGTCAGCCATGCGGGCATACGCTCGCGCGATCACGAACATGGTGCCAAAGCCTGACATCAGCTACCTGCTGGATTCGGATCCGAACGAGGCGAGGGCGCGAAAACCTGAATATCCGCTCGAATTTCTCGATTTCAACCGCAGGTCGTATCTTACGCTGAACAATTTCCTGGGCATTTTCCAAGTCGTCGCGCCCATGGCAGTCGACGATGTGGAACGCGAGACGTTGAAGATTGCGCTCAAAGATCTTTCGCTGGCGAAGCCTTTGCCGGCGCCGGTACCCAATACGGAGGGTTTGAGCCCGCAAACGAGCTGCGTCCCCTAACCGATTGCCGGCCTAAGGAGGAACGACCATGATCTTCAACCTTGCGCGCGGTCGAAATGTCCTGGGCGCTTTACTGCTGGCGTGCGCCTGGAATCTCGTTCCAGCCGCTTATGCCGCTTCGTGCGCCACCCAGTCACAGATGACGCCCGCGGAGCGCGAGACGTTTTCGCGAACGGCGGAAACCATCCTTTCTGATGTTCAGACCGGCAACGTGGACAACATTCGAGGGATATCGGTGCCTGCGGTGGCGGCCGACTTCAAGGGAATGAGCGATTCGGTGGCGCATCTAAGGCCGCTCGTGCAGACTGCCACGATTACTGTCGACAATCTTTACATTCTTGACGCGACTGGCAATCCGCTGGGTGAAACGCGCACCGATTTCTATTGCGGATCGCCGGTGGTTGTGTGGAGTTTCCCGATCCCGTCCCCGGGCATGTATGCGGTGGCAATCGTACACGCAACGGGCGTACAGCATCCGCAACAGGTCACGATCATTCTGTCAAAGACGCCTGACAATCGCTGGCTGGTTGCAGGCATGGTTGACAGAGCCATGACAGCCGCAGGGCACGATGGGCTCTGGTACTGGGTGTCGGCGCGCAAATATGCGCAGACCAAAATGGACTGGGATGCGTGGTTCTACTATCGGCTGGCGACCACCCTTCTGGATCCTCTCGATTCTCTCGCCAGCCCCAACCTCACAAAGCTGCATCAGGAAGCTGACCAGATTCACCCGCAAGATCTGCCCGGTACAGTGCCCATGACGTTTTATGCAGATGGAGAGTTGATTACGGTTAGTACGGTAGATACCACAACAGCCTTGGGCGGGCTCGATCTGGATGTTCACTACAAGCCCGATACGACGCAAGCGGCGCAGTTACAGGATCCAGCCGGAGCGAGGAAGCAGGTCACTGCCGTGATGTCGGGCCTGTTAAGAATGCATCCTGAGCTTCAGAGAGCTTTCCACGGCATCTGGGTGCATGCCGACCAGGGAACGGGTTCGCTTTTCGCTCTGGAACTGCCCATGGATCAGATCGCTACCGGAACTCCCCAGGTGAGCGTTTTCCCCAACCAGAACTCGCATTGACGTTGAGTCGCGCAGTGACGAAGGCTGGTCAGGCGGCGGCGCCCGAAGCCAGTGTTTTGAATCTCGCCTTGAGTACCCAGAGGCTCACGGGTTCTTCCTGCAGCAACAACTCGGAGGCCTGAATAATCGGGTTCGAATGAAACCAGTGCTGGATGACGTTATTGCGCAGCAGATTCGTGACTGCCAACAGCGACATTCCCTGATGATGAGCCATCCACTCGCGGACCAGGACCGGAGTGCGCGGGGACTGGGTGAAGTCGGCCGATTCGTAAAAGCCATACGGGCCAATCCAGCCCGCTGATTCCATGCGGCGAAGGTTATTAATCGCTTCAGCAGGATCGGCGCAGAGCGCGAGGAAGCTCGAGTAGGGCGAGATGACCGGGCCGGCCGTGGCATCGGGGCTCAGCGCGACCCGCGGAACACCGTAGGCGTGGTAGCAGTAGTCGCCGGAATCGTTTTTCTGTGCCGAGCCCGACTCGGAGATACCCCAGGGGATATGGAGAGAGCGGGCAAATTCGCGCTGGATGTAAACACAGGCAGCCTCAGTGCGAGCGACCAGCGAGCCCCTGTAACTGCGCATCCACAGCGATGGCATCAGGTATTCGAACATGGTTCCCGTCCACGAAAAGGGAAGGAATTGGCCGAATGCACTAGTGTGCTCCCGGTCCAGTTTGAACCAGCTCCGCTGAGGAAGATTGCCCTGCGCGACGGCGAGAAACGTCGCCAATCTTGCCTCCGAAGCAAACAGGTCGTAGCAGGAATTGGTGAGGTGATGTTTCGCCGAGTTGTAGCCGACGGCGAGAACCTGGCGGCCAGGACAAACAAGAAAGGAGAAATCCGTCGCTTCGATCAGCCGGTCGACGGCTTGTTCCATCGTGTGCAGATCGGCGACCAAAGAATGGAGCTTTTTGAGCGCCGATTGAACCGAATGGAGCAGTTGTTCAGCAAGATGTACCTGCCCCGGCAATGTAGCGAGAGCGGCGCGCGACTCCCCGATGTGGGTTGCAAGTTTTTCGGCAAAAGGAATCGCATCTTCGAGCGAAAGCGAAATACTCGATCTGGGGACGGTAAACCGCAGCGGCTTGTGAAGCTCTTTATATTCCGGAAGCAACCAGGGAAGGTAATCGTGGAGCAGGGCGCGGATGGTGGAGACTTGCGCGAGAGTCTCGTTCAGCCACGGAATCCGATTCTGATGAGCAGAGTGTTTTCCGGAGGATGCAGTTAGCGCAGTTTCTGCCGCCGGCAACCATCGAGTCCAGGCGGCGATTGTAGCCCGTTCGCGAGGGAGCCGGAGCCGAGCAAGCGCCGGCGGCAGATGTTTTTGCGCTCGCATGAGTCTCCAGTGAGCGCGCAGACCTGAAAACAAGTGCGGATGGAGCAACGGCTTTTGCGCGAGCGAACGAAGGCCGGCGCGAAGGGTATAGAGCGATGCAAGGAAGTTGCCGCTGTCGACGGAAGAGACGAACGGCTCGGGGCCAAGGGCCTGAAGCGTTTCCGTGTCGTACCAGTTATAGAGGTTTCCATGGAGCGTTTCGAGGCGTGCGACGGATGCGAGGCTATGGGACGTAAGGGTTGCGAACTGAGGCACAGTCAGGAATCCGAGTTCACAAGCCGCCTGGCGGGCGTTGAGGAGGAGCCCGATATTCGTCGGAGAGACCCTCGGGGCCTCATGGAACCGTTCTTCCGCCACATTGTCGGGAATCAGGTAGTTGTGTCGCGCGGAACTGAACTCGGAAAAGTATCGCCAGCATCGGAGCGCGTGCAGCAGAAGAAATTCCTGCTCTTCCCGGTCGAGGCGGCAGATCTCATAGGGGCGCTGATTGAGCCAGGCAGCTACAAAACCGGAGAAGCCCCATGCCACGAGGAGCGGAGCCGCAATGAAGATGGCATCGTGACGCTCCGAAAACAGCCGTATTGCGACCCCCAGCGCCACGGCGGTAAACGGCATTGCGGCAAGATAGCGGTCGACCGGGCCTTTCTGATCCGATTGCGCCTCGGACTGAGCTGCTGTTTCCCATTCCAGCGTCCGCTCCCCGGTGATGAACCGGCGGATCAGAGAGCGCAGGACGGCGTCGACCGTGAGGAAGGTTTGATGAAAAAGAAGAACAAGATGGAGAAGCGTATGGAGGGTCGTGCGCCCGAAGGCGGAAAAGGCCTCAAGACACTGTCCTCTATTACCGCCGGCTATGGCACGGCTCAGACTGAATCCCAGCTGAAGAATCATGGGGAAGCACAACAGCAAGAGGCCCACGATTGTCCAATAGACCGGGCCGCCCGGCAGGCGGATCCAGCCTGCGACGAAGAGAATCAGGAGACATGGATCGACCAACGAGCGGCGAAGATTGTCAAAGATCTTCCAGCGCGAAATCGCGGAGATCGGGTTCGGCCCCCAGTGACCTGACTCGTCGGGGACTTTGGAAAAAATCCACTGGGCGATCTGCCAGTCGCCACGCAGCCAGCGATGTTGACGACGGCTGTATGCGCTGTAATGGGAGGGGTAGTCGTCGATCAGCTCGACATCGGAGATGAGGCCGGCGCGGGCGTAGGCGCCCTCAATGAGATCGTGACTAAGCAGAGCATCGCGCGGGAATCTGCGATTGAGCACAGCGTGGACCGAAGCGACTTCATAGATGCCTTTGCCCGTGAAGATGCCTTCACCGAAAAGATCCTGGTAGGCATCGGAGACGGCGCGCGTGTAGATGTCAAAGCCACTTTAGCCGGAAAAGATGGCAGCCAGGCGTGAGCGAAGCGCGGATCGAACGGCGACGCCGATCCGTGGCTGCAGGATGCCATATCCCGAAGTGACGATTCGTAACCTGGGATCAATGACCGCCTGGTTCAAGGGGTGGGCCATGGCGCCGACGAGGCGGCCGGCGGTCCCACTGGGAAGCTGCGTATCGGAGTCGAGGGTGAGGACGTAGCGAATGCCGCGCAGCTTTTCAATGGGACCGGCCTTGATGGGAAACGCGTCATGTTCCCCGGTGAGAAGGTTATTCAAGTCGAGCAGCTTGCCACGCTTGCGCTCCCAACTCATCCAAACCCCCTGCCGCCGATTGAAGATGCGATGGCGATGGAGAAAGAGGAACGATCCGTTCTGCGGCGACGCGTATTTGGCGTTCAGCTCATCGATGAGGCGGATAGCCAGGTCCACAAGCGGGTCAGCATCGCCTTCTCTTGGCTTGGTCACGGAATCGCGCAGATCGGTCAAAAGAGCGAAGTGGAGATTAAGCTGGCGGTTGGCGAGGAAACGAACTTCGAGATTGTTTACCAGCTCATGCACCTGTGGTTCGTTCAACAGCAACGATGGCACGACAACCAAGGTTGCGCGATCGTCAGGGATCCCCTTGCTGAAATCCAGCTTGGGAAGCGACTCCGGTGCAAACAGGTCTGTAACGAAGTGATTCACGAGATCAACAGCGATTTGCATCGTCGGGGGCAGCAGCAGGAGGAATGCGAAGACGAGGGAAGAGACGCTGTTGAATCGAGACAAGACCGGGAAGAGCGCCAGCGCGAGAGCGACGAAGGAAAGGACGAGAACGCCGCCGATATAGAAATCTTCGGCGAAGTCGCGAACCCATGCGCGCACGCGCCAAGCCGGGGTTGGATGGAAACCCACGTGTGAGGCGAGGCGGCTGAACCCCTTATCGATCAGGTAATAGCCGATATGCAACCGGCGCTGCTGCATGCGCGGATCGCCTGACGGTTGCTGGCTGCACTGGCCAGCCAGTTCAAGCGCGGCCTTCGCCACCTCGAGTTCGGTTGAATCGGAGCGGCGAGCGATTTGGGCGATACGATTGCGATAGGCCTGGCGGCTTTCGAAGTCCATCTTCTCGTACGCTCCAGCGGGATCCTGGCGCAGGACCGCGTCGAAGACGATGAGAGGCTCAATCAGCGAAACCCAGTCAACCTGAGGGATGGATTGCAGGCTATTGAGCCTGGTGGAGAAGCTCGACACAGATTCCGCGTGCTTTTGGCGCAGCAAAGCGAAGGCATCGTGCAAAAGAGATTCCAGAAGAGCGAACTGAAGAAAGGGGGCGATAACCCATAACTCATCAAGCGTGAGCGGATCGTGGGCCTGCAAAGCCTCGACGAAGGCGCAGAAGGTCGATGGAGTGAATGTACCTTCCACACTGTTCAGATAGGCGGATGCCGCCGCGGCAATGCGCGGTTCCTCCCGCCGCTCGGCGAAAACGGCGCGCGGCAAGGAACCTATGAGCCCCTGGCGATCGGCTACCGCGGCCAGAGCCAGGTGCAGCAAACGGACATGACCCCGAAGCTCGCGCAATGCCTGTCGCGAAGATTCAGCCGGCGGATCCTGTTCGGAGCCCTTTCCCGCGTCGCGGGCCAGGCACTTCTCCAACTGGGCGAGCGAGCGAGCGGCGCCATTGATGCGCCCGTCAAAGCTGCCCGGGGAAGAAGGCCGGTGGTTGACGTCCCATGAAGCGACCAGCCGGGCCGCATCCTGCACGCGGTGCAGCGACTCATCCCGGGAGTCGGGAAGCTGAGATTCGAGAATGGAAGCAAGATCGGCCATTGGGTATCAGCGGTAACTCGCGGCTTGCATTTCAAACATTTCGGAATAGCGCCCGCCAAGCGCCATCAGTTGGCTGTGGTTTCCTTCCTCGACCAGGCGGCCACCTTCAAGGACGACGATTCGATCGGCCATGCGAACCGTGGAAAAGCGATGGGAGATGAGGAGCGCCATCTTACCGTAGGTAAGCTCGGCAAACCGCTCGAATACCTCGAATTCACTGCGCGCGTCGAGTGAGGCCGTAGGCTCGTCGAGAATGAGCAGTTGTGCGTCACGGAGATAAGCGCGGGCCAAAGCCAGTTTCTGCCACTCTCCGCCAGAGAGATCGACGCCGCCCTCGAAGCGACGACCGAGCATCTGGTCGTAGCCATTGCGAAGCCGGGCGATCACTTCGCTGGCCATGCTTTTCTTCGCTGCGTATTCGATCGCGCCGTCTGCGTGGTCCACTTCGACGCGGCCGATGGAGATATTTTCACGAGCCGTCATTTCATAGCGCATGAAGTCCTGAAAGATGACGCCGATTTCTGAATGCAGATCGGCCAGGTCGTATTCGCACAGGTCAACGCCGTCAAGCAGGATGCGCCCCTCGGTGGGGTCGTAAAGGCGCGTGATCAGTTTGACGACCGTCGTCTTGCCCTGGCCGTTTTCGCCGATGAGGGCAACGCGCTCTCCCGGTGACAGCGTGAAGTTGAAGTTGCTGAGGATGCGCCGGTTGGTGCCGGGGTAGGCGAACGAGACATCGCGAAATTCGAAGCCACGCTGGATGGGGCGTGGCGCGGGCAAAGCGTTCGGTTTTGATTCAACAGCGGGTTTCATTTCAAAAAAGGCCAACAGGTCGGTGAGGAAGAGAGCCTGGTCGGCGACGCCCGATGCCGTTGAAAACGCCTGCTGTATGTTGCTCATCGCCTGCATGATGGCTGTGGTGATCACGGTCAAGCCGCCGATGCTGTAGACGCCATGGATGGTGCGGTAAATGCTGAGCACATAGGCCGAGTAGTAGCCGAGCTGGGCAAGAATCGCCAGCAATCCGGTCCAGAAAAGGCGGCGACGGTTGAGGGTCACGTCTTCTTCGTAAATACGCCAGGAAAGCTTCTTGAAGCGCTCGGTAAGATAGTCGCTCAGGTTGAACAGCTTGAGCTCTTTGGCCGCTTCCTTGCTGCCGCCGACCTGGCGGAGGTAGTCCATCTGGCGGCGGATAGGCGTCTGACTGAAATTCTTTGCATACATGAGAAACGCGAAGTGGCTTTCGCCGAGAAAGGCCGGAATGACGCCAACCACGAGCAGGATCAGCAACTGCGGTGAGTACCAGGCGAGCAGCGCGGAATAGGCGGCCGCGGTGATCGTTTGCTGGATGAGTCGGCCCATCTGCTGGATCATCGCGAGGCGGTCGGTGGCCTGCACACGGGCCCGTTCAAGCCGGTCGTAAAAGACGGGGTCTTCGTATACGGTGACATCGAGCGCAGCGGCTTTGCGCATCACCTCAACGCTTACGTGGTACATGTATCGGTCGGCGAGCAGGCTGTCGAAGTAATCCACCGCGCGGGAAAGAATGCCGATCATGACGGCAAGGACGGCTTCTGCTGCTACGACCCACCAGAAGTACCCAGGCAGGGGCTTGTGAAACAAGGTCTGTTTGACGCCGTCGATGATGTAGCCGCCGATGACGGCGATTCCCACAGGAAGGAACGCCACCAGGACGCGAATCGCGAGGTTCCAGGACACTACCGCAGGGCCCGACTCCCAGACAAAATGGAGGACCGGGGGAATGTTTTTGAGGGCACGAACACGGTCGGCCCATGCGCTGGCGGACGATCCTGGCGCGTGTGACGGCTTTGGCTGGGTCTTCTTTTCGGGCTTTCCTGAATCCGTGGTTGAGGGCATTCGACTTCCTGCGGCAAAACCAGAGTTACTGTGTCCTGTCTTGCGGTGTTGAAGGCCGCCGCTCCCTTTTGCACCGGCCCCCAACGACGAAAATCCAGGGTGGGGCCCGGAGGCTTGCGGCGACTTAACCGGAGAGGCCCAGGCAGAAAGCTACTCTGGTTTCGTCAAGGGCCGCCTGCCATTCGCAGATTCGGGCAAGTTGCGCCGCACGGGACATCTCAAGAACCAAGACCAGGGTCAAAGGCGTGAAACTGACTCACAGACAGGGTCACCCTTCTATATTCCATTCAATTAGTGCGATGCATAACTGCTGCTGTGTGTTGTTTTTGGCGCCCGCCGCGAACCCCGAATTTCACGACCGAAAGCTCTGTCTGCAAAGGCTTTTATCTGCGTCATATCAACCGGTTGGAGGGGCTGGGTTGTTGGAAGAAGAGGAGGTATCGGGCTGAAAGCCCGCCAGATCCATGGCGCGGCGTGCCTCGGGGTTCTTCATGAACGTTTCCCAGACAAAGCCGGTACGGGCATTTTCGGCCATAAGCATGGTGATCCCGGTGTCAATGCCGATGACGTCGGTGTCGTACCATCCGGTCAAGGGATTGAACGCATCGACAAATCCGTAACGGCACCATGCATTCGGATAGTGGTCGTGAATGGTTCTCAGGACGCGCATTGTTGCGCCGGGTAAGAACGGGAGCGAGCCTCCCGCGGCCGCAGGTGCGATGGTGCCATCGATAGGACCCATAGCGGGCGGGCCGCCCCAGACCACATAGCCTTTCGGTGAATCGGATGCGGTGATGCCCCAGAGCGCGTTGCTGTAGTCGGGGAATTGTGTGTTGAGTTCCAGGCAAAATCGCCGGTGGACGTCGGTCGCAATGACGGAATTCGCAAAATAGTCGGCAAAGCGGTCGCGTTTGCCGCGAAAGTCGAACCAGGCCTGCGAATACTGATGAACAAAGAGAGGGGCGAACGATCCCACATAGCGAAGCCCGTCGAACTCGAACAAAGTTCGCTTCCACGCAAACCACACGTCTTTCGGTAGTGGATGGGAGGAGGACCCCATCGCCAGCAAATACATCATCATCAATTCGCTGTATAGATCCCAGCGCGACGAAATGAATCCGAGCTCCGGCGTCCAGCCATGCGAAAGGAGCGTGGTATCTTCAGAAAGCCAGGACCAGTCAACACGGTCGAAGATGGCATGAGCCAGTTGGTCGATGTCCTTGTCTTCAAAATGCTGCCGGCAAGTGAGCAGCCCACAAAGCAGGATCGAAGTGTCGACCGACGACACTTCCGAGTCCCATAACCGTTCCCCGGTATTGATGTTCGCGAAATGAAAGAAGAAACCGCGATGCGTCGGCAGCTTATGCCACACAAATGACAACGCACGCAGGACGCGCAGGTGCGCTTCGGCGTGGCTGATGAATCCACGCTGGTCCGCGATACAGATTGCAGTGAGCCCAAATCCGGTTGCGGCGATGCTGGCGGCCAGGCTGGTGTCGTTGGTACGTACATTGCAGCGGTCCTTGACGAGTCCGGTCTGGGGATTTGCCTGCTCCCAGAAAAAAAGGAATTCGGCACGCTGAAGCCCGTCGAGGAATTGATCATCTTCGGGGGAGAGTGAGGTTGGCGAAGGCGGAGCGGCTGGCTCGGTGTGTTGCTTGCGGTTTTCGCGCTGGATGACCTGTTGCCCGGGTAGAGCTAAGGCTTGCGTCCGCAAAAAAGGCAGCCCCAGCGACAAGGAAGACATTTGACGTAACAAGCGCCGGCGCGAGTTTTGGTGTGGTTCCTTGTCGCTGGTCATCTCAGTTTCACGCCAAATCATTGCCTCACTCAAAAAGTTCGCAAGGTAAAAGCGTGCTTCTCGATCAGATTCGGCTGGCGTCGCTAGCTGCATTAGGTTGGATGCAGAAAATCAGCAAAAGGTGGATTCGGGGCGGACGGCATTTCCAACGGGAATCGCGTCAAACCCCATTATGGATGGAAGAAAATGGGACGTAAGAAACTGGTAATCCTGATCGTTATTGCGGCCGGGGCCGTGATCGGGGCCGCTCTCTGGCTCTCGGTGCGCCACTGGAGGCCGCGCTGGTCGGTCGTGCAGGGCGCGGTCTTTCGCCAGGATAAAGACGCGCGCAAGGAGGTGCCGATTGCCGGTGTTCATATTACGGCGACGCATGGAAACGTTAGCCTTACCACGGAATCGGATGCTTCAGGGTATTTCAGAGTCGCATTTCCCGAGTCGGTATTACCCGGACAGATGGTTGATATTACTTTTCGGCATCGGGATTATGAAGCTCTCGACGTTCAGGTTCCCATCCGATTTCGCTCGTCGCTCAGGCAACTGGTGATTGCGGCTATGGCACCGATTCCGGCCGCGGAAAGCATCAGCGCCGAGCATCCATCCACAGTTGTCTCAAACATCAGGGTGAGGTACACAGTAAATTCCAGCAACGACCAAAACATCGGCAGTGAGGTCAGGACGTTTCAGGTCGACAACCGCGCCAACGTTCCGTGCCGTCACCAGGCGCCTTGCTCGCCGGATGGATTCTGGAAGGCGTCAACCAATTCGGTGACGCTGGATGCAGGCGCTGGGAATGAGTTTCGGGATGCACGAGCGTCATGCATTGCCGGACCGTGCCCGTTTGCCTTGATTGACCCCAGCGGCTTTGCCAACGGCGGGCGCACCATTGTGGTTTCAGCAATGGATTGGTCTGACACGGCGACGTTCCTGGTGCAGGCTGAGGTCTTTCACACCTCGATCGTTTCCATTGTGCGCGACTCGTATCCTGTCGAATTTGGAAATACCCTCACCTTCACGCTGCCGCAGACTGCGGAAGGCGTGAGCCTTGACGCCGACATAAGCGGCGTGCAGATTGTTTTTCCATTGGGCCCCGATCTATACCTGAGCTGGGCGACCTGCTCCATTCGAACCGGCTCTGATCGCGACAAGTCCACGCTCTATCAATGCCGGCTCAAGCCCGGGTTCCAGTTCTGATCTGCAAGGCTCTACAAGCGATTTTCGCTCGCGCCGGACCCCATGCCGAGTCATGGCGCGGCACACTCAAGTGCCGCTGCGGAACTATGCCAATCATCGATCAGGCGGACTGGTAAGATCGACGACCGCGCGGCGCACGAAGTTTCCCGGCAGGTGATTTCGGAGTTGAGAACGGTAATCGGGCCTGCCCGGACCTGAGACGGCGGGGAATTTTTCCGGTTCTCAAAAAAAGGTTGCCTGAGGGTGTTTTGTCATGTAAGGATAGCTGTAACACAACACAGCGACTGGTTGCCTTGCAGTCGGAACCTAAATAGATAGCAGAGAGCGGGCCCCCTCCAGGAAGGAAGGGCTCAGGTCTTGTTAGATTGTTTTGTTGAGCGACCCCCAAAAGGACTCTAGCCGGGAATCAAACCGCAAGTGCCCTTACTCGGTTGGATGCCTTTTTACTAAAGAGGTTTGTTAAGCCGCAAGAATTTCTCTGGCTCAAGACAGCCCACCTGAAAATTTCTTAGTAGCGGTTCGTTCCTTCACGGCACATGAAAGAACGCTGGGACGAAGCTGTGTCATGCGGAAGGCACAGGTTTCGTTCGGATGCTGCTGCATGCCGATACGGAGTATGCGACGCGCAGAGCAACGTTCGTGTGTGTGCTGAAACGTGGATGGAACGTTGCAAGTGATTAAGAAAAACAAGCCGCGCCAGCTTTCTTAAATTGCCGAACCAATGGTCTTGATGGTTTGCCTCGGTGTTCGGCCGCGCAGAGCGGCACTCAATTCCTTCACGAAGGTATCTGCCGATGAAGTATGCAATGAAATTCGCCCATCTTCTTTTTTTGATGATTGCAACCGTGGCGGTTCCCGTAGCAGCGCAGACGGTCATCACAAGCCCGAGCAATGGCCAGCAAGTAGGAACGCCGTTCAACCTGACAACAGATTCGCCCACGTGCTCGTCACAGGGGGTGACGGCGGTGGGATTTTCACTCGATGACAGCTCCAGCACGGCGATTTTCTCCGGGCAGACAATGAATGGTCCGGTCAATGCGCCGGCAGGATGGCACACGGTGCACGTCAAGGCATGGGACGACTACGGCGATGTTTGCGTAACTGATGTTTCGGTAAATGTCGCGGGCGGGTCGTCTTCCATCATCCCCTCTAACGCGGTTAGTGTTAGCGAGATCCAGACGCTGGGTAACTGGACAGAGATTCACGACGGCGGCACGCCTGGTTCTTCGAGCGGGGTTATGAGCCTGGTGAATTCGCCGTCGCTCACTGGAACCTCAAGGTTCTTCGCAAACCAGTTCAACTATTTCGGTGGCGAGCGGTATACCGCACAATTCGACGACGACATGTATTCGCAGAACTTTTTTTACGATGGGTGGGTGTACATCGACGGTTCCTCGGCCGGGTTTAACAACCTAGAGTTCGATCTGGACCAGACGATGGAAAACGGTGAGACTGTGATCATGGGATTCCAGTGCGACAGCTGGACCTACACCTGGGACTACGCTGTGAATGGCGGCTCTCCAACCAATTCGTGGGACACATGGCTTCATTCCTACGCGCCGTGCAATGTGCAAAGCTGGGCCCCCAATCAGTGGCATCACGTGCAGATCTACTTTTCGCACGACGAGAACGGCTGGGTGACCTACCACACCGTCTGGCTCGATGGAAACGAGGAGGACCTGAACATCAACGCTTTCTCGGGTTACGAGCTGGGCTGGGGACCGGCGGTCCTGACCAATTTCCAGATCGATGGAAACAGCACCGGAACGACGTGGGGAAATGTGTATCTTGACAACTTGACCGTGTATCGCTGGTAGGTGCGGCGCAAAGGAGCAAGTTGATTCGGGGCAGCTGGCTTAACCGCCCAAGGGCCTGTTGCCTCCGGATTCTGACGACAGCAGCGAATACATGATGCGCCGGGCGTCTCGGCCCAATTGATACACTCACCCCGTGGGCCGACTGATTGTGAACGCCGACGATTTCGGGCTGACCTCGGGCGTGAATCGCGCGATTGCCGAGCTGCACAATGCCGGGGTGGTGACCAGCGCCTCACTGATGGCGTGTGCCGCGGCGACTGAGGAAGCAATCGAACTGGCGCGGTCCATGCCCACACTGGGCGTGGGTTGCCACATCGTTCTGGTGGATGGTGAGCCGGTGCTTCCGGCGCACCAGATTCCCACGCTCGTCGATCGCAAGACGGGGCGATTTCCCAGTTCGCTCGACAAGTTTTTGGCGGGGCTCTTCACGGGCCGGATCCGTGCCGCGGAGATCGAGGCGGAAGCCGCGGCGCAGGTCGGGCTGCTGCAGCAGCGGGGTGTACGGTTGACGCACGTGGACAGCCACATGCACACGCATGTTTTTTCCGCAGTGCTGCGACCGGTGCTTCGCGCCGCTGGCGCGGCCGGCATCCGAGCGATCCGTCATCCCTTTGAACCGGAATGGGCAGCCCGCGCGACTGCGGGCGCCTCCCTGAGGCGCATTGCTGCGCTCACAGCCTTGCGCACCCTCGAACCACGTTCCCGCCGCATCCTCGCCGGGGAGGGCTTTGTGACTACCGACGGAACGATCGCGATAGCCGGCACGGGGACCCTTAACGCCTCGGCTCTTCGTTCCCTGCTCGAGAGACTGCCTCCCGGTACGTGGGAGCTGGTGACGCACCCCGGTTACAACGACGCAAGCCTTGCGCAAGTGAGAACGCGGCTGCGCGCCTCGCGCGATGTGGAACGCCAGTCGCTACTCGCCGTCCGAGAGTTCCCTGCGATTCAGCTCGCATCATTTGCGGATCTTCGAGCACCTGCTGCGTAAGGGCTGAGGTTGGCGAGACCGGTCCTCTGAATCTTCCTTCCTCTTCGCGGCGCCCGTTACATAGCCGCGCAAAAAGAGAACAGCAAAGAAATGGTAGGCGAGGCGGGAATCGAACCCACAACCCCCGGCTTAGAAGGTCAAACCGGGAATAATTCCCTGCTTTGCCTCCATTTCCCACTATTTACTTTCGGCCAATGTTTATGCGGGTTTCGGCGATGTGTCCATTACTGCAGTGTCCCATGAGCTACTGTGGAGACTCCCCACAAATTCCACCACACTCCCCACAATTTCCCCCACAGTTTTTCGACTCATTTTTTGCGCTCCTTCAGGCCAGAATCCCCCACAGCGCGCCGATAGAAAGCAGGGTATGCAATCTCCCCCTGCATCGGTGGACTGAAGGCACGGCGGGGCGCTGGTGCGCCGGGCCGGGCGTTTCTGACGCTGGCGGCGATTGCTTGGCGATGAGGTAGTCTCGCCTCTGGCGGCTCCCGGTGTAGCTTCTCAGCAACTGGCGTGTCCGGCCCCCCTTCTTGCGCGACGCTGGCTTACACATGCCTGCGTATGGCGCGGCAATTCCGGCAGAGTCTGAAATTCGGGACGCTCATGCTGAACCTTTCCTAGTCCGGCATCGGCTATTCCGTGGGCATGCGTGGCTTCCGGTTGGGCCAGGATGCAAAGGGCAGATCATTCGCGGCGGCCTCCATCCCCTATAGAAGCATGAGGTAGAGATCGCCGATTTGCGTTCATCAATGACACCTCTTCCAGCACGCCGAGCGGGCTCGTCTCCCGACGCGGTTCCGTGTGCCAGATGTGTGCTTGACTCGATCGAGTTTTTAGGGGAATTCTGTTGGGAACTGGCGGGGCGTGCACGAGGAGTTTCCCGACCGCTTTTAGTCTCGGTGGCCCTCTACTTTCTCGGCACACTTTTTGCCCACCGGCCGAGGCACGACATCGCGAAGCGCGCAGTCAGATGGAACGGGCTGGCTGATGCCGGATCAGTAGCGGCAAGTACTTTCTAAATTTGCATGTCTACGACTTCTAGCGTGCGGTTGGAGAATGCAGATCGAGCAGTTTGCCTCAATGCCCATTCATCGATACCTTATCGCCAATCTGCAGGAGTGACGACCACTGCAGGGGCCGGATGCGCCGGATCCGCACTCTGCATAAACTCCACTCGGGTGCCGTCCGGGTCAAAGAGATTGAAGTTCCAGCGATTATCGAGTCCATAGTGTGGCGTTGTCTCACGCAGGCCGGGCTTCATATCGTTTACCCGCAACATCAGAGCTTTCACGTCTGAAACTGTAAGAGCAAAATGGGCTGCTTCGCCCGCGCGATTCCTCGTCAATGGGGTTTTCGCATCCGTCTGGTTCGACAACTCGACGACGTCCTCGCTCGTGCCTGGCATTTGTATGTGATCCAGTATCACCCGGCCGCGATCAACAGTAAGTCGCCGCCAGGTTTCATTGAAGCCCAGTGTCTTTGCATAAAAGTCATAAGCGGCATCGAAGTTGGTTGCGATAACTCCTACATGCTCAAGCCGCGTTGAGAGACGATGCGGGCCAAGGTACTTGCCTTTTGTCCGCCCTGCGAGCGATTTGGGTCCGTATTGCACGAATTCGAGAAAGGCGAGGTTCTGCCCCGGTAGGTCCGTCAAGTTGAATCCGCGGCTTCCATCGGAGTCCGAATGAATTTTACCCGGGTGTAATCCGCGAGCTTCGAGCATGGAGCGGAGTTTTCGAATCTGATCAGTGAGGATGGCGAATCCGTCCATGGGCCGCACTTGATCAGACTTTAGTCCCGGAATAACCTCCAGAAACTGGTGATCGTTTACTTTGAAATACGCGACTTTAACCGAGCCATCGGCTCTGCGGACATCAAAAGCCTCATCAAAGCCGCATACGCCAGAGTAGAATGCGCGGGCACTGTCGAGATCAGTTACGTGGGTACTAACTCGGCCAATTCCGAGGAGCGGTAGTGGATCCGCCAACGCCGAAATCCCGCACAAGCAGCACACCGCGATTAACAATCTACAGAGCGCAGTCATCATTGTTGTTCTCATAAGTCCACGCATTGAACTGGTTGTCGATTTCGTCTTTCCCCGCCCCATTCCCTATTCCCTATCTCCCTGTTTTCTTCACCTGGATTGGCTTCTGGCCCTCCGGCTTGGGGACAAAGATGTCCTGCCATTTCAGGCCACATTCACGCACCATACGGATCGGGTATTCCAGCCGCCCTAGCTCCGCTTCGGCATTGTTGGTGCCGAACGAAAACTTGGCGCCAGCGGCCTTGGCGGCTTTGAGGAACTCTGGGCTGGGGATCTGCCGCCGGTTGTTGATCTCGATGGCGACGTCGTTCTCGATCGCAGCATCAATCACGCGCCTCATGCGCTCAGGCGTCCACAGTTCGTCGTAGCGCGCGGCAATTGGATCGGGAAGATAAGTTGGATTCGCGAAGATATCGATTGGCTCGCGCATCACGTCCTCGATGCGTTTCACGTACATCTCCATGAAGGCCTGGGGATCGGGAATCGGGGGCGTCTCCTCCGGAAGCCAGATACGCACGCGGTGACCCTGGTCGTCGCGGAAAGTCATGGCGTCGGTGAAGCAGTAATCGAAACGCGCGATGGATTCGGGCGAGGTCAGCGTCATCCATTCACGGCCCTCGCCCTGCAAGGCCACGTAGCAGGGCTGGCCTTTCATGGTCTCCAGGTATTCGTGGATGCTGGCGTCGTTATGCACCGGGAAGCCGAGTCCGCAGTTGATTGCGATGCCATAAAAAATCCCCAGCCGGCGCGAGTTGGCCAGAGCCTCTTCAAGCGTAAGCCCACCCTTCAGGTGAACGTGGTAGTCAACCACCGGATAGTTCTCTGTGCCCAACCGCATGGCTTCGCGCCAGAGTTCGTCAACGTCGGGCAGTTCGTTCGAGGGCGTAGCTAGATTGTCCGGCAAGTGCCGCACGCGAATGTTTTTGAAGTACGTGGTGCTGCCTGGATCGTGCTCCGACAAGGCGAAGGTGCCGTGGTTCAAAACGGGCTGAAAGTTGGGATCGGCGCGGAACGGCGGATTGGGCTCCACGTAGTCAACGACGAGCATGTTATTGAGTCGCACCTTGACCACCCCGCCGCGGACCACGATGTTCATCGTGAACCACTCGTTGTCGTTCACCAGTTGCTTGTAGACGTTGCGAATAGCTAACAGGGAGCCTGTCTTCTTGATTTCCCCCGGATAGGCGTTCCCAATCTGCACCTCGAACCCCGCCGCCGGCCAGCCAGAGAGCTGAAATGCAGTGTGAAAATAAATGCCGGAGTTTGCGCCTGGCCGCGTCATTACGTCGGCTGAGAGTTCGAAGTTCTTGAAATCGGCGTCGTGAGCCGTACCTATATAGAACAAGTGCGATCTGCCAGGTTGCACGACGATCTCACCGCCGACGACCGAGAAGGTTCCCTCGTGTTCGTTCGCCTTCCATCCCGCCAGCGATTTGCCGGCGAATAGCGAAACCCACTGTCCCTCGTCATCACCAAAGGCGCGCGCGGCCCCGGGCGCGGCGAGCAGCATTTCAAGAACCTGCCGGCGTGTGAGCGAATGCATGAGCCCTCCCAAATCCGGATTCAAGTTGAAGCGGCGAATGTAAGGTCGCCGGCGAAGCCCAGAGCTCTTCCTCGAGCTGTGACTTCGCGGGAATCATCGCTCTGATGCGCTATTGTGCTAATGCGTCCGCCATCGATATCACATGTGGGATCAGATTCCTCAACGGCTCCTTGCTTTGTACGCTGATTTCGACTGGTTGGCCGGGCAGAAGATCAAAGAAATTGTCGCTAGGCCTCGCATCGGGATCCTGGAAGTCTATCGACACGTCATGCGCGAATACATCGGAGGACAGCCGCAGCTTGCTGCCATCGGCTACAGTCGACCAATGGATTGTCGCTTTCGGTAATAGAAGGTCCTTTGCCGGCAAGAAGAAGAGACTGTTAGAAGAAAGAACTTGATCCCCCTGCATCCATTCCACGTAAGCAAACACTCTCTTAGGGTCTTGTCCATTCAGAAACTGCTCTTCATCTACCGTAACAACAGATGTGCTGGAAAGCGGCGGAATATCCACGGATTCGCTCTTCTCTAACAAAATCTTTCCATAAAAATCCATTATGCGAATACGAACTGTTCCTTTCATCGCCTCCTGCCGATCGCTGATGGCGAAGACATCGATCTTCCCATCACGCAGCCGGGGAGAGACAAGCAGTGGCGCATAGAAGCGCTTCGCATACCACTGCAAGGCCTTCCAACGACCAAAATAGTCGATGCTTGACGAATAGATATCCGGCCACGCGTCCTGCAGCTCCCAGTAGAGGGAACCCATACAATGTGGCCGCAGTCTTCTAAAATCCTCTGCACCAGTTTTGACTGTGTCCGCCTGCTCCACCTGGCTTAAATAGACGAGGGCAGGAAAGTCGACCGGTTTTCCATAGTCTCTCTGCACGGCAGCCGCGATGATCTGGTTGCCCTGAGCACCCATGCTCTTTTGGTGTTCTGACATAGTCGCAGAGTCGAGCGATAACTGATCAGGGGCGGCAAAGCTGCGCAAAGTCGCCATTGCAGGGAAGCTCTCGAAGCCGAATTCGCTCATGAAGCGTGGATGTTCTGTGGTATACAAGGACGCAGGCTTGTTGCTAAACCAGACAGCCCACGAATGCATATCGCCGTCTCTGCTATCACTCGGCATTTCATCGTAGTTGGCGCTGGGGGAGCTCGGCCAGAACGGTGTTCCTGGCGCATAGGTTGCAACGACTCCACCGAGAATGCCATCGGTCAAGTGAGTATATCCTCCCCACACGGCATCATGCTCGTCGGGAGTTAGTGAGTTCTTGAACTGGATCCTGTCTTTCCAGACGAACCAAGCTTTTTCCACTTCATTGTTACCGCACCAGAGGACGATGCTGGGGTGGTTGCGTAGGCGAGTTACCTGGTCGATAGCCTCTTGCCGTGTGTTCTCGAGGAAAGGCGGGTCGTACGCAGGCTGTTCGTTGCCGAACATGAAGTCATGCCACACCATTAACCCCAGCTTGTCGCAGATTTCATAGAAGAAGTCAGGCTCGTAGATACCACCACCCCAGATTCGCACCATGTTCATGTTGACGTCGCGCGCAGCGGTCAGCATCTTTTCCACGCTGTCCCTGGTGATCCGCGCGGGAAAAAGCTCGATGGGCACTAAGCTCGCGCCTTTTGCGAAAATAGGTACTCC
>Ga0116219_10000920_pt1 | contig 28977 bp, 16 predicted proteins | sample Sb_taG_4_FD_91019 | JGI IMG/M metagenome (GOLD analysis project Ga0116219, IMG submission 91019) | Peat soil microbial communities from Weissenstadt, Germany - Sb_50d_6_BS metaG | ecosystem: Environmental > Terrestrial > Soil > Wetlands > Peat | place: Germany: Weissenstadt | collected 2010-09-21 | reverse complement strand
TTGCCCGGGCATCAGCAACTCGGTGATCTGAGGGGGCGGGAGTACTGTGACTGGAACTCCGGGAGATGTGGCACTGTTCGAAGCGACGGCGGTGACTGTAACTGGATTGGGGTCTGGGATGTTTGCGGGAGCGATGTAAGTTGTGTCGGTCACGCAGCCCGAAGGAGCTTCCTGGTCGATGGTGCCGATCGTTGGGTCGCCCCCGGCTTCATTGTTTACGTTCCAAGTCACTCCGATGTCGGAGTTCCCCAGACCTTCAACTGTCGCGATAAAGTCCACGCCTTGGTTCACGATGGCAGACGCTGAGGTCGGGGTTACAACCACCTTCGCTACGGGGGTCGTCGTTATAGTCACGGACTCCTTCCCCACCACCTGAGGCTCTGCGACGGAAACGGCTCCGATCACCACGGTGGCTGGCGTCGGCACGGTCGATGGTGCAGTGTAAACTCCCGCTTGCGTTATTGTTCCGACCGTACTGCTGCCTCCCGTGATTTGATTGACCTGCCAAGTTACGTCTTGATTCGGCGGTCCGGTCACAGTCGCCGTGAAGGTTGCGGAAACATCGATCGGGATAGCGTCCGGGTTTGTACATGGATCGGCAGCCACGGTGACTTCCACTTTCTGAGCTGGAATCAGCTTCACCAGGATCGACGACTGTGCGGCTGGTTGCGCATTTGAAACTGCGGTCACGAAGACCTGTGGCGGGTCCGGGAGTTGCTCGGGCGCTGTATAGATCGCCGCACCCTTCGCTTCGGTCGCGATCGTGCCGGTATAGGCATTCCCTCCGGGTATGGCGTCGACTTCCCAGGACACAGTCGTGTCGCTTGCGCCCGTCACTTTGGCTTGGAATGGTGAAGTTTGTCCGGCTTGCACGGTTGGAGGCACTGGAGGATTAGTGATCAGCACGACTGTGCCGCCGACCGGGGACAAAGTCACTACCGCCGAGGCACCTTCTTGGGGATCGGCTACGGATTGAGCGGTAACGTGTACTTCGAAAGCCTGGCTCCCGCCCGGCATGACCAGAGGAGCGACGTAATTTACTCGATCCAGCGTGCCCGGGACGGGCGAGATTGTGCCCACAACCGCGTTCCCCCCTGGCACATTTTCCACCAGCCAGTTGACCGACGGGTCGGACCCCTTGACAGTCGCGGTAAATAGAGCAATGTCGCCCAATTCCAAACTCGCGGAAGTGGGCAAAACTGAAACTGGAGATGGAGTTCCGTCCACCGAAACCGAGGCGTTTGCGGTTGCGCTGTTGTCAGCCGTGGCGACGGCGGTCACCGTTACGGTCGGCGGACTTGGAATAAAAGGAGGGGCGGTGTAATTTCCATTCTTGTCGATGGTTCCGAATGGCGAACTGCCATCGTTGGGGTTGATCCCGCCCGGGAATCCGTTCACCAGCCAACCGACACCGGTCTCACCCGTGTTGATTACGGTCGCCGTGAACGTTTGCATGGTACCCGTGGCTATGGTCATGGTTTGAGGCGAAACGCTGACCGCGACCTGGCCAAGAGTAGCGCCATTGATCGGGGCTGATCCCACTCCGCCACAGCTCACCAAGGCGAACGTCAGGCATAGCGACATAGCAACCACAACAAATCGACAAGGATTCTTCAACATGAGGAGGGCTCCAAAGTGCGGCCGCGGCACAGCGCCAGAAAACCTAGTCACCGTGGTTTTAATCATCATGGTTCGAGCCGACATGATCCGATTCGACAGCTGGCCTGCCCGCCTGAGAATTCTGCGAATTCCGAGCAGAAGACGGCATCGGAGAAGCCGGCCCCAGCTGAGCTTTTACCCATTGCAGGAGCTTGTCTCCTGAGCGGGCATTGGAAAACTGAGTCGTGGTGTGGAAAGCCACAATCTGCGCGGTTCCCGAAGCCGCTGCTTTCATGCGTTTCTGGACAATTCTTGGCGTGACTGAGTCGTCGAGCACCTGTTGCAGCCGAACCCGCTGCGATTTCAACTTCGGCAGCCATTGCACGGGATCCAAAGGCGCGACTTTCTTCAAGAACTCTGGCTTCACATAGTTTGGGCGCTCCGACTCGGGGATCAGCGAAGACTTGGCCATCCAATCCGGCCAATCTCCCCATGGATCGATCAGGTCAAGCGTCTTGATGCGGGGATCGGCCGCCGCAGCCAGGATCGCAATAGTCGCGCCGGAGCCAACGCCGAACATCCCGATGCGGTTCATATCCAGATCATCACGCGTAGAGAGATAGTTCAGGATCATCTGGACGTCATGAACCGAACTTCCGAGGGCTTCCTGCAGTTCGCTCACAAACCACTGCTTCATCGGTCGATTGGTATAACGGTGACCGGTAAGAGCGGATACGAACCCGATGGCCGCGAATCCGTCTTTGGTGGCGTTCGCACAATAGACATCGTTTCGAAAGATTGCGGTTTCTGAGGGGTAACTGTAGAGATATAAAATTGCTGGAGGCTTGGCCACGCCTTTTGGTCGAATCACATACAGGTCGATCGGGTCGCCCTGCCGCCACTTCACCTGCAGCAATTCGCGAGTGAACTGAGGATTGTTATCCTTTTCCCCAAGCAATGGCCGATCCGGAATCAGCTCACTGTTGGCCAGCGAAAGGGAACCCCAGTCCTCAAGGTTACCCACCGGGCGAGCGCTAACCGAGCCAGACAGATTCCACCCAGGCTGATTCAAGCTCGATTGTTGAGCCCAGCCGGCGCGCGGGATTAGCACTAACAAACAAAGCAAAGCATCCCAAAACATCTGTCGCTTACTCCGACCCTGCATTCCAGCCTCTTTCGGACAATCTTCTTTTTTCAGCCAATCACGCGAGAATCAGGATTGAATCTTGCCCGGACAGTTCCGCTAACCTTCCGCTGAGGAATTACAACCAGGGAGCTGAAATCGAAAATCTGGCTGGCGATAACTTCCGCGATCTCGCACGCCAAATCCTCTGGTTGCTCAGCCGCCTCGAACACTTCATGGTCCGGAATCTCAACAATGAACTTCATTCTTCCGTACCGGACAGCCTGCGCTGTCAGTAAGCGGAGGCAGACTGCGAAACTGACAGCCCGCCTCCATAAACCACTACTCCACGGTTCCACTTCGATCGCGCCGACTCACTGCTTCAAGTTGGTACGTCCACTGTGGGTGTTGGTAGCGGCGCAGTAGTCCTGGTCGCCCTGGATGGAAATCACGGCGCCGCCCACATCACCCCCTGCCTCAGCATTGGTGCAATCTCCTCCGGAGCCGTTCTGCGGAGAGATGCCCGACCGTGAGAAGTGAGAGCGCAACACCCCCATTGAACTGAGTGGAAGGAAGTCAGGGTAGATGTTCACGACCTGGTTTTGCGCCGTCGTGATCAGAGCTGAAACTCCGGGCGGGACGGGTTTGTGCGAGACCACGCGCAGAGTGTTCCAGACCGGATATGAGCCAGACGCCACGTTGGCGAAGCTGACGATGCCCGGGCAGGGAGCCGTGCAGGTGGGGAGAGTTCCGTCAACATAGCTGAGGTTGATGGGATCAACGCCATCCACCGCAAGGTACCGAATGGCTGGCGACTGGCCGCCCAAATTGCCAACGCTCCAGAAGGCGTATCCCAGAGCATCGCCGTTTGCAGCAGTGCCAATCTCCGCGATCATTTCGCCGTTGCCAATTGCACGTTTACGCCATCCAGCCCCATCGGAGAGGTTCAGCGGGTTACCGCAAGGCACTGCGGGGCAAGTTGAGCCCTGGCCAGTTGCCGGGTTGACGCCCAGTTCCTGCGTAGAGGTACTTTCCAGGTTGCGCGGAATATTGAACTCCAGCGCGGTGAAGGTGCCGGAAAGAGGCTCGCGCGTGATGACGTTGAGGGGTACAGTGCCTTGGCCCGGTACCGACGTCAGGTCTTTGGTGTAACCATAGCCACCGCTAAGAGCCAGCGTCCAATCGCGGCGGTTGACATTAAAGAACGAAGTCGAGTCGCCAAAATGACCTGAGTTCTGTCCGTTGCCCTGTTGAGCGTTGACAATTGCCATCACGACTTGCACTCCGACGTCGGTCGTCTTACTCGCCGGGATGGCTCGGCCCGTGATCGGGTCAGTCCCGCTGAGGGCGTAGAGTGCAGGCGTCGATGTTTTGGTGCTGAAAGTGCTCTGGATGGGAGTTCCAACCGGGCCAGGACCGTAGCCAAGGCCGGCATAGTTGGTGGTATTCAGCGGAGCCAGGACGCGGGCTTCTTCAAACAAAGCGTCTTCCGGGCGAATGTCCGTGGGCGCGGCATTGAACGGCTGGCCTTGAAGAACATTGATCACGGCTTGCGGAATCGGAGTATCGGTAAGCGTCGGGACCAGGTTCATTCCTGCTGTGCCCGCTGGTTCCAGGATGTTGAAGGTCGACGCCGGCTGGGCATAGAAGAGCTGCTGCCCGATAATGCTATCGACGGCGATGTAGCTGCAGACGATTGTGGGGTTGGTGGAATTGTTCCAAGCGATCCAAACGTTTCCAGTCTCAAGCAAGCCGGTTCCGCGGTTGTCCACTCCCTGGGCACCGTTCTTGAAGGTCCAAATGAACTGTCCGCAGATTCCTCCACCTTGAGCCGGACCCGCAGCCAGCGCGAAGGAATTGAAGGCACCGCTCGATCCTGCTCCGTTAAAGTAGGGTTTCACTGCTGCAAAGCAGTTCGCTCCGATAAACATCATCAAGGCCAGCGACAGAGCCGCCGACAATTTTGTGACTCTCTTTGTCATTTCAGTAGTCCTCTCGGCGCAATTGTGCGCGGTTGTGGGGAACGCACCCCGTTGAACAGCGGCAGTGCGGCAGATCGTCAAGACCGCACGCCAGGACCAATCCTCGAGGCGGCCCAGCAACCGCCAGTTGACTCGCTACAAAGGCTCCGAATTCAGCAGACCGGTAAGAAAACTACGAAAAAATCTGTAGATCGAGTCGGGGTGAATATCGTTGAAGTTTGTTGCAGGAAAACTACCCGAGGATTAAAATCCCGTGAATTTCTCCAGAGAAACGCGCCCTTAAGAAAGAATCTTGTGGAAACCGGTCACCGAACTTCGCCATGCGTGTCGAGAAGCCGTGCAATCATCCATTGGGAGGGTGCGGCCCGCTCGCCAGAGATCACTGTGGCGTTTTTCATCTGAAATTAACCTGCCCGTCACAATTTCGTCACCCTCCCTCTGTAACCATGTGTCTCCTTTTACTCCCTAAGAGAGCGGGTGAACGGCTGTGAGATTTCTGAGGGAATCTTTGTGCATTCTTGCTGTCGCTTTGATCATGTCAGCGTCAGCCTCGGCGCAAGGTGCAAAGCCAACCCCGAATGCCGCTGCGAAACAAGGGACTATTCTCGGAGACGTGACCGATCAGACCGGCGCTGTGCTTGCGGGGGCGACCGCGACCATCACCAACGGAGCCGGGATAACGCAGGCGGCCACCACCAATGATCGCGGCGAATACTCTGTCGAAGGATTGCCCACTGGCACCTACAGCCTCACCATTTCCGCTCCCGCCTTCAAGGACTTTCACAGCGATGGATTGGCGCTGAGCGCGGGCGAGAGCATTTCAATTGATGCTGTCCTGGAACCCGCCGGTACGGCCACCTCAGTCAATGTGGAAGGACAGAAAGTCTCGCAGGTGGAAACTGAGACGTCTGAGATTGTCGGCAACATCACACAAAAGGAGTTGGTGAGCCTGGGGTTGAATGGCCGCAATTTCACCCAACTGATCGCCTTGACTCCGGGCGTGAGTAATCAGACCGGTCAGGACGAGGCCAAAGTCGGTGTGCTGGGCAGCGTCCGCTACAGCGTGAACGGTGGAAGAGTTGAGTACAACTCTTTCAATGTGGATGGCGGCGATGTCTTGAACGCAGGCCTTAACGGCAATCAGAGCACGTTGACCGTCTATCCCAGCCTTGATGCTCTCAGTGAGGTACAAGTCTTAACGTCGAACTATGGGGCGATGTACGGGCAGAGCGCGTCGGGAACAGTGATAGCCACCACGAAGTCCGGAACCAATCAATTTCATGGCGTTGGCTACGAGTTCATCCGGAATGAATTTTTTAATGCACGCAACTACTTTGATCAGACCACAAAGGCGCCCTTGTACCGCAGAAATGATTTCGGAGGTGCTCTGGGCGGCCCGGTTTACATCCCGGGGCTCTTCAACGCGAATAAAGACAAGACCTATTTCTTTTTCTCGGAGGAATTTCGCTTTGAACGTACTCCCACCGCTTTCAATCAGGCGGTTCCGTCACTCGCAGAGCGCACGGGAAACTTCAGCGATCTTTGCCCACTCGTATTGCCAGGATTTCAGACTGATTTTGCGCGCTCCACCTATCCCGATTGTCCCGCCTTCGGCACCGATCAAAATACCGGTAAGCCGGAAACATTTCCGGGCAATCAAGTGCCCATCGATCCCAACGCCCAGGCCATTCTCGGCACCAACGTCATTCCAGTTCCTGATTCGACTACGGGATGCAACTCCACTTCGGGGTCATGCTTCGATGCGGACGTTTCCCCCAGCACCTATTGGCGGGAAGAACTGTTCCGTATCGATCACAATATCAACTCGAAGATGAAGGCGAGTTTCCGCTACATTCACGATTCCTGGGATACGACCATCCTCTCACCGCAATGGGGCGCAGTTCAGAACACGTTCCCGACGATTCAAAGTACATTCACGGGGCCGGGCCTCAGCATGTTGGCGCATCTTACAAACACCGTTTCACCTTCACTGCTGAACGAATTCATCTTTAGTTACACCACCGATCACATTACGCTCAAGAACATCGATGCGAACGGCGTGGAGTGGCAGCGGCCATCCGGCTTGACCGCGGGCTACCTGTTCAATAACGGATTTGGCGGCAAAGTGCCTGGCATCGTGATCGGAGGCACTAATGCAGCGTATGGCGGATTCGGCTTCGGAGTTGATCCCGGCTATTTGCCTTGGCATCATTCGAATCCAACTTATAACTTTCGCGACGACCTGAGCAAAGTTGTGGGCAAGCACACACTCCAATTTGGAGTTCAATTTCTCATTGCCCAAAGAAACGAGTTGAACCAGGCAGTTGGAGCGAATATTGGCGATCAGCAGGGGGTCATCGCATTCAGCAACGTGAGCAGCTTCAACTCTAAAGGAAACGCTTTTGCGGACTTCCTGCTTGGGGAGCCCACCGGCACGCCGGGAGTTCTCGAAGGCGGAATCAAAACCTTTCAACAGGACAGTACCCAGCGGAACTATTTCAGCCGTTACCGCATCGCTGAACCTTACTTCCAGGACGATTGGCGAGTAAACTCCCGCTTGACTTTCAACTTGGGCCTGCGAGTGAGCCTGTACGGAAATTGGCACGAGGCCAACAATAACGTGTACAACTGGGTGCCATCGGCGTATAAGGCCAGCCTAGCAGCGCAGGTCACGGTCGATCCCTTTCAGGGCTTTCTACTTAATGGCCCTCCTTCTGTCTGCACTCCGCCGCCAGGTTCCGTTGCGAGCCCGTGTTCTCCAATCCCGCTGAACCTCACGAATTTGGATCCGCGAATTACCAATGGTCTGCAGCGATGCGGTGTAAACGGGGTTCCAGATGGCTGTATGACAAGCAAGCTCTTCAATCCAGCCCCGCGCATAGGCTTCGCCTGGGATCCGCGCGGTGACGGCAAGACTTCAATCCGCGCTGGCTACGGAATGTTTTACCACCATGGGATTGGCAATGAAGCCAACACCGGTTCTCTCGAAGGCAGTGCTCCTCTGGTGCTCGACATGACTCAGAACCACCCCGAAAGCTACGACTGCATCGGCGGCGTCGGCCAGGGTTGCGGAGTGTCTGGAGCGTTTCCCTTGAATGTCACCGCGATCCCAACCAAGAGCGTCTGGCCCTACGTCCAGCAGTGGAGCCTGAGCTTGCAGCGAGAACTCACGAGAAATACCGTGGCAACGCTCGGCTATGTGGGCAGCAAGGGAACCCATCTGACCACGGAGCTGCAGATAAATCAGTTAGCGCCGGTTTCAGTTGCCAACAATCCGTTCTTGCCAGGTTTGCCGATCACGACCGCCGTTTGCGACGGTGTTGCCGTCGGGAACGCGACCATCGGAAATACCGTAGTAACTCCGCAGAGCCCGTCGTATGTGAACCTGGAGGCGGCCTGCTTCGGCACCCCGGGAAAAAACTTTCCCGATCCGAATAGCTTGCGGACCTTCGCGCCCGGCTTTGGCCAAATCTTCTCGCTACAGAACGTAGCCGATTCTGACTACAACGGGCTCCAATTTACTATCCGTCGCAACACAGGACCGCTCACTCTCGGGGTTTCCTACACCTACAGCCATTCGCTCGATGACTCGTCGGATCGATCCGATACCACGCTGGTCAATTCCTTCGATCTAGGCGCAAACAAGGCAAGTTCGAACTTCGACCAGCGTCATCTGCTGAACATCAGCTATGTGTACAAGCTTGATAGCTTCGTCGACAAACTCCGCTACTGGTTTTCGGATATCGGCTACGACAATTCCGCCCCTCAATCTGTGGCGATGCCGGAAAACGCCTCGGGCTGGGCGCACGCGATGAGGGATGGATGGGAACTGTCCGGGATCACACTCTTCCAATCGGGGACGCCTTTCAGCGTGATCAATGGGGGCAGTAGCACTGGCATCTCCGTGCTCGACAACGCCGGAGTAGCCAACGGGACCGGCGCCGGGTCTTACCCGGATGTGGTCGGAAATCCGTACAAAGCTGCACCTTTTGGTGGAAACAACTTCCAGAGTTTCGGTCCTATCCTGGGCAATCCGGCCGCATTCGTTGCTCCCGAGGGTCTTACATTCGGAAATGCCGGACGCAACTTCATGAACAACCCGGACCGGTTGAATTTTGATGTCGCTCTCCTGAAGCATTTCAAAATCACAGAAGGCAGCAATCTCGAGTTTCGCATGGAAGCCTTCAACGTTTTCAACCACACCCAGTTTCGCATTTATGCCCCCGACAAAGGCAACACTGGCAGCAACACCATAACTTGCTACGGCGGTGCCGACAACTCCGCTGGAGACCTGAGTTGTCTCGCCGGGAACTCCTTCCTGCACCCGGTGGACGCTCATCGCCCCCGCACTATGCAATTCGGCCTGAAGTACAACTTCTAGATTGGGGAGACTTTCTGCGGAATCCTCCGTGGGCTTTGCACTCGCCGTGGGAGACCGGGAAGAAATCGAGTTTCCGGCTATTGCTCATGTGAAGCGTCAGGCGCTCGCCGCGGTCCGCTGCGATGAAGGGGTTGATGCTCAGGTGCGTGTTCTGTGAGGTCGGGGTTCTCGTTTGCTGGCCTGAGAGCAGGCGTCTTTCGTCGTACTCCTGGCAGACCCCAATGTCGTATCGAACGTCAGTCTCAAGCATGCTTCCAAGGGAGCAGCAAGGTTGATATACTGCTGCAGCTCTTCCAGCAAGCGCCGGACCGATGGCAACATTTTTCAACTCGGTAAGCCCAGGAGACAAGATCATGTTTAGGCCCGTGTTTATGACCCTCGCCCTAATCGCCGCCGCACTCACAAACTGTGCAGCAGCCGCGGTCACTTATCATGTAGGTTCCATTCAAGAAATCAGCCAGGGATGTGATGGGAGCGCGGAAGTGGAGCAAGCGGCCGATCCAACGCAAAGCAAGTATGTGTATGAGGCATGGATCGGGTGCGGAGGCATCGGCTTTGTTCGCTCGACTGACGGCGGGGTCAAGTTCTCGACGCCGATAACGATGCCGCAGACTCAGTCTGCGTTTTCCTGGGACCCTACGATTGCGGTCGGCCCCGATGGCACTTTGTATGTGGGGTATATGCTGGCCAGCAATTCGCAAATGTTCCCAGTTGTTGCTACGTCGTTTGATCATGGGGTTAGCTTCCCGCAGGTGACGCAGCTTTTGCCGCCCGATCAGAACAACTGGGGCGACCGTGTCTTCCTCGCGACCGCACCCGACGGCGCGGTGTATGCCACATGGGATTACGGCCCGTTTAGTTCGTACATACAGCTTCTTTGTGCGCAGGGAGGCAGTTGCTCTTATTCCTACGGCGACCTGAATGCGGTGGTGCAGAAGTCGACGGACCGGGGAATGACTTTCAGTGCCATGGTTCATGTAAGTCCCAATTTTCCCGGGGGCGGAGCCGAGGCCGCTCCCATGGTCGTGGAGTCGGGCGGCCAGATCGACACCTATTACCAGGCAGACCTCACTCTCAACCAGCAGAACTTCCAGTTAGCCCCCTGGGGCGGGCACTTCACTTCGTCCGTCGATGGCGGCGAAGAGTGGTCGAAGCCAATTTTCCTTACTTCCCACACGGGAAAAGTAGCGCTTGGCGTGTGGTGGATCGACGGTGCGATTGGCATCGATGCCGGCGACAATCTTTACGCAACCTGGGATACGCAGGGCAAGAACTCCGACGGCAGCCCGAACGACATCGGCTACCTCTCTTATTCGACCGACCACGGCCAACACTGGTCGACGCCCATCAAGCCCATCCCAGACAAGCTCAGTGTTCCACACATCGTCGAAGTTGCTGGGGGTGCGAACGGAATCGCTTATGTCGCCTGGCTCTCCGACAGCGATTCACGCGGATACGCGCTTTATCTGCGGACGTTTTCCATCACAAAAGGATGGCTCACCCCGCCGGTGCGCATTTCGAGCGGGTTTGGGGCCAGCGGCGTGTGGCCCGGCGACACCTTTGGAATTTCGACCAGGAGCGCCAACAGTCTCGTCTTAAGCTGGGGCAGCGCGGTATCACCTGACGGCGAGTCCAACATCTACGCTGTGCCGGTTAAAGTGAGTTTCTAAGGTTCTAGCGGACATCTACGGCTGAATCATGCGCCGACTTGCTGCATTGTTCCATTGACATGCTTGGCAATTTTTCTTGGGGCTAGTTCTCTCTGTTCATGTTGACTTAGGCAAGGACTCGTTCGCTTCAGACCTGCAGCACGTCGCCATCCCGTGCCACCATCTGGTAGAGCACCGGGCTCACGATACGGCCCAGGAATAGCCGCGAGATGAGTCCTGCCACAATCACAATCGCAAACGGTTTCTGCGAATCCGAGCCTACGCCGGTGGAAAGCGCGGCGGGCAGAAGACCCAGACAAGCGACCAGCGCCGTCATCATAATTGGCCGGAGGCGGATCAGCGATCCGTCCAGCGTGGCTTGGCGAATGCCCTGCCCTTCGAGACGGAGCTTGTTGATATAGGAAACATCGATGATTGCAGTCTCTGCTGAGACGCCCATGAGCACGAGCAGGCCGAGAACGGAAGAGACGCTGAAGGTGGTGTGCGTGAGCTTAAGCGCCAGCAGCGCCCCAACCGGTTCAGTCATCACCACGCCGATGACCACGGTGACCGGAAACTTGAAATTGCCGTAGAGTGCGAACAGGATGATAAAGATCAGCAGAACAGCGAGCGGGCCGATCACCGCGAACTGCTCTCGTGCGGCAACGTATTCGCTGTATTCGCCGCCCCAGTCGAGCCGGTAGCCTTGCGGCAGTTTGACCGACGACTGCACCGCCTTCCGCGCCTCGTCCACGGCGCGAGCCAAGTCGCGGCCCTCGATGCTGAATTGGACTCCGATATAGCGCGAATTGTTTTCGCGATAGATGAATGACGCACCGTTGCCCTGATGAATGGTGGCCAGTTCGGAAATCGGAACTTGTTGCCCGGAAGGAGTCGACACCAGCAAATTTCCGATGGCGTGCTCGCTGGAACGGTATTGCGGTTTCATGCGTACCACCAGATCAAACAACTGCTCGCCCTGAATCACTTGCGTGGCCGCCTGGCCCCCGACGCCGGCCTGGATCACGCCTTCGACATCGGACACATTGATTCCATAACGCGCGATCTTTTCGCGGTCCACGTCGATCTGCACGCTGGGTTGCCCCAGTTCGCGAACGACAGTGAGTTCGGTGAAGCCGGGCACTTGCTGAAGTAGCCGCTTGATTTCGACTGCTTTGTCTTCGAGCACTTGCAGGTCAGGTCCGAAGATTTTCACCGCGAGCGCGCTCTTCAATCCCGTAAGCGCTTCGTCCACGGCGTCTTCGGCTGGCTGCGTGAAATTGAAAATTACCCCCGGGTACGATTCCACCTTTTTCTGAATGTCTTTGGTCAGGTCAGCTTTATTGTGGATCGAGCTTTGCGACCACGTCGCATCCTTATATGGTTTCAACCCAACATAAAATTCGCAGTTGAAAAACCCGGTTGGATCGGTGCCGTCGTCAGGGCGAGCGAGTTCTGAGCCGACTTCGGTGACCATCGGGTAAGCCATCAGGATCTTACGAATTTGCGGAGCAAATTTGGCCGCCTCTTCGAAGGAGATCGTGTAGGGCATCGTGGCGCGAACCCACATCGCTCCTTCGTCGAGGTGAGGCATAAACTCGCCGCCGATGAAAGGAATCAAAAGAAGAGACGCTGCGAAAATGACTGAGGCCAGAAGCATCGTAAGATTCGGGCGATCCAGGCACCAGCGAAGCTCTGAAGCGTACTCGTCCTTTAACCATTCGTAGGCACGGTTCGTTTTTTCCTTCACACCTTTTGTGAACCAGTACGAGGCAAGCACGGGAACAAATGTGAGGGTGAAGATCAGCGAGCCCAGTAGGGCCCATGACATGGTTTCCGCCATCGGATGGAAAAGCTTGCCGGACGGGCCACTGAGCGCGTAGATGGGAATGTAGCCGGCGAGGATGACGGCGATGGAATAAAAAATGGGCCGGTCCACATCATGCGCCGCCGCGATAATCACTTCGTGAAGTTTGTACTCCTGCCCGTGGCGTATAGCCAGTTCGCGGTGGATGTTTTCCATCATCACGACGGTGCCGTCGATGATGATTCCAAAATCGATGGCCCCAATGGAAAGCAGGTTCGCCGGGATGCCGCGCGCATGCAGGAAAATGAAAGAAAAAAGCAGGCTCAGCGGAATGGTGAGCGCAACGATGATCGCAGCGCGCACGCTGACCAGAAAGAAAATCAGAACGATCAGGACCAGGGCCATGCCGAGCAGCAGATTGTGCTCCACGGTGTCGATGGTCACCTGCACCAGGTCGCTGCGGTCATAGTAGGGGCGGACTTTCACGTCGTGTGGCAGGAGGTCGCGGTTAATTTCCTTGGTCTTCTCTTCTACTCGCTTGAGGACGTTCTGCGTCTGCTCGCCGGTGAGCATGAGGATGACGCCTTCGACCCGGTCGTCATCGTTCTGAAAGCCAAATTCTCCAAGCCGGGGAGCGTGGCCGATGGTGACTTCGCCGACGTCGCGGATGCGTACCGGGACGCCATTGTTGTTGCCCACGACGATGTCGCCGATGTCTTCGGTCTTGGCCACGAGTCCAAGTCCGCGGACGTAGAAGAATTGCGAACCTTGCGAGTAAAAGCCGCCGCCGGCGTTGGCATTGTTGGCGGCCAGAGCATTGAGCACTTGCGGCACAGGAATGTGGTAGCTGTAAATCTTGGCGGGATCAAGCAGCACCTGGTATTGCATCACCGTGCCGCCGAATCCTGAATCGTCGGCCACCCCCGGCACTGACTTGTAGGCGCGCTCGATCACCCAGTCTTCGTAAGTCTTCAGCTCTTGCGGAGTGCGGTCCGGGCTCTCGATCACGTAGCGATAAACAAGGTTTGACGGGCTCGACAGCGGCGCCAGGCTGCCGGTCACGCCCGGTGGCAGGTTGGCAGTCGAGAGCCGTTCAAACACCACTTGCCGGGCGAAATAATTGTCCGTGCTGTCCTCGAACGTCATAATGACGTCGGACAAGCCATAGAGCGAGATCGAGCGCATGAACACCATTTGCGGCACGCCGTTCATTTGCAACTCGATTGGCAGCGTAACCAGGCGCTCGATTTCCTCTGCCGCGTGGCCCGGCCATTGCGTAATGACTTCGACCAGCGGCGGTGAAAGGTCGGGGTAAGCATCCACCGGCATGCGCTGAAATGAGATGGTGCCCAAAACCACCACGAGCATCGCCAACATGAGGACCAGGAAGCGCTGACGCAGAGCGAATTGAACGATGCGATGGATCATCTACGATTCTGTCTTTCAGCGCTGCAGCGAATTTTGAAATTGCAAGAAAAGGCTGCCGTCGCCGACCACATGGTCGGTCGCCTCCAACCCGGTGAGGATTTGCGTCTTTCCGTCCAGGCTCTCCCCGAGCGTAACGCCGCGCCTGGCGAACTGCCGTTGTCCAATCTGCAAATAAACGTAGGGCATGTTTTGATCGTCACGCAGCACCGAGGCGTTGGGGACGAACAGCGCGTTCGGAATCACCCCGGCTTGGACCTCCGCCGTTACGTACATTTCTTTCTTCAGACGCTCCCCGGGATTCGGGGCTTCAATGCGCGCCTGCAGCGTGCGTGTGTTCGGATCGAGCGCCGGAGAAATGTATTCGATCTTGCCGTGCACGGCGTCGGGATACGATTCATTGGCAATCGTCACCGGATCACCGACGTGAACGTAGGCCACATCGTTCTGGTAAATGTTGACGAGAATCCATACCGAACTCATGTCCGACAGCGTGAAACACTGCGTGGCGCCGGCTGCGAGCAATTGCCCGGCGGAGCACTGACGGTCCACTACTTCTCCAGCCACCGGCGAGTACAACGGGATTTCCGGTGACGGAGGCTTGGTGACAATCGTTTCCGGGTCGGCGATGCCAAGAACGCGAATCGCGTCGGCACTCGACTCGAAATCAGCTTGCGCCTGTGCGCGGTTCGATTGAGCTTGTTCGAGGTCGGCTTCGGCAATGGCGTGGTGCGCATAGAGGTCCTGGGCGCGGAGATAGAATTTTTCCGCAAGCTGGAAGGCGTCACGCGCCTTGATATAAGAGGAGCGCAGCAAGGAGTAGTCGGGGCTGGCCACATAGAGCAGCGCTTGTCCAGCGCGCACGTGCTCACCCTGAACAACCATGACACGGCTGACCGGCCCGCCCACTTGCGTGATCACAGGCGTAGTCTTGAAGTCGTTGTATTCAACCGCGCCAGTCAACCGCAGAATGCGCGCGAGCGGTCCTTGCTCGACCGTTAGCACCTGGATGTGAGCCATCTGTTCGGTGGGCAGCGAGAACAGCTCGGCCTTGGACTCTCGACTTTCCGCTGTCGAGAACGAAGTCATCTTGCTGGCCTGGTCTCCCGCTCCACTGCAACCGGCAAGCAGCAACGTCGCAGACAGCACCGCGCCGTTCATCCGCCGAGAGCGTCGTCCTCTCGCGACCAATCGGATGTCAGCTTCCGTGCGCATTTTCATGGCAGGTTCCTCGTTCCCACTGCTTGTTTCATTTGCTCGAGCGCCGTCATGTAAGAAGCCAGAGCCTGACGGTAGGCCAACTGAGAGGCCCGGTAAGTGCGTTCAGCGTCCAGAAAATCCAGCAAGCTCGCGGCCCCGCGCTTGTAGGCATACTCGCTGATGTCGCGCGAGTCTTGCGCCTGTTTCAGATATCCAGAAGTGTAAAGTTGGACGATTTCGTCATTGCTCTTGATCGCTTCGTAGGCGTTGCCAACGTCCGAAAGCACCGCATCACTGGCCGCCAGCTGCGATTCCTGCGCCTGAGTAAGAGCGTAGCCGGTGCGCGCGATTTCTCCTTGATTGCGATTGAATATCGGCAGTTCGAAACTGGCGAAGATCGATGCCGTATTCTGTCCCGCGGTGTGGGTGAAATCGAACGTGCCATTCACATCGACTTTGCCGTTGGCCTTAGCCAGCCGAATCTGGCTCTGGGCAGCAGTTACACCGAGCAGGGCAGCTTGAAAATCGGGACGCTGCTTGAGTGCCTTGGCTTGTAAATCTTCGAGGTTCGCTTTCAGTTGCTCATAAGCAAGGTCGCCGATAACGTCGAAGTTGGCCGGAACCGCGTCGTAGCCGAGGAACTGCCGCAAGCCGACCAGTGCTTGCGCTTTCGCCAAGCGGGCGGAGGATACATCCGTTTGAAACTGCAAAAGCTGTAGTTGGATCTTGAGGTAGTCACCTTCGCTGATGGCGCCCGCCTTGAACTGCGCTGCTGAAATGTCGACCGTACTCTGGAAGCTTTTCAAATCCTGCAGCGCGAACGCCAGCGTCGATTCGGCCAGTAGAACGCTGACGAACTGTTGACCCACGTTGAAGGCGAGCGTGCGCTCGGCGTCCGTAACTTGGGCGCGGGTGACTGCGGTCTGGTCGCGAGCGGCCTGCAGGCGGCTCTGCCGTTTATGGCCGCGCTCAAACAGATACGAGATGCCGAGGTCGAACTGCTGGGCCAGATCGAGGTCATCACTAGAAAAATCGCTCGGACTAAAGATGGGGATGAATTGCGCATCGCCTCCGAGGACAGGATTAGGGCGCAGGTTCGCGGTGATCTCCTGCGCCTGATTTTGAAAGATCATCGTGCGCGTGGCTTGCATTGCGTGGTTGTGGGCCAATGCCATATCGATGGCTTGATCCAAGCCAATCAGGGTTGTCGCTTGCCCGGCACTCGCCTGAACCGCGAGCAGCACGAAGACCGGCAAAATGACGAACCCGATAAGTTGTCGCCGGCACGCAGAAATCGCATCCGGCCGACGGAGTCTGACGGGCACATTGCCGTGAAGGTGAAGCGTCTTGGAGCGTCGTAAGTGCAATGCGATTCCCAAAATCTCGTGGACAACTTGCTGGGCCGCCAGCGTTTCCGCGAAACGCGACTAAACCTGGCTGGCCGTCAGTCTTACAAAGTCACTGTGAGCGTTCTAATAAACTCGAATCACTTTTATGGAATAACGAGACTGCGGCAAGGAAATCTTAGAAAGTGGGAGGAGGGCGTACGTACAACTGGAAGGACACTAGAAAAGATCGGGGCTGTATCTGCAGCGGTGAAACGCGCAACCGTCGACGAAAGGCGGAGAAAAGAGTGACACACAAAACCATGGCTACGGCGGACTGAGCCATCAAGCAAGTGAGGCACAGCGTGGTGTTGGACGATTCCGTCCGCACTTGCGCACCGCCGTGCACATCCAACGACTGGAAACCGCAGAAATGCGCCGCTTGCCCAACCGTAGCGACCATGAGCAGGGCCACGCACAGGTGAGCCAGCCATTTCGCTCCACTCGTTCTGGCGAGGCTATTCATGATTTACCCACGGTTAGATGCAGCATAGCTCCAAACTGTGTAAACCCCGCAAGTTACGAGGGTTACCCGAACGATTCTAGCACTCGAATGCCTTTTCGGCTGGAACGTTCTTTTGGCAGTGAATGCCTGAAGCGCTCGAGAAACAGCGAAGGCTTTTCGGTTCTTTCCCGGGTGGACTCGTTACGCGGCGGCGAGTCTCCGGGGATGACTGCTAGCGACGGAAGTCACGCTTTTCGGTTCGGTCTCGATCACGTCGTGGCTGAGAACTCGAGCCCTGATGCTATCGATGGTGGGAAACTTGGTGTCGACAGTCGTGCAATAAACGAACAGAAGAGCGCGTAGAAACCTACCCATTCCTAAGCAGGTGCGGAGATCAAGTAAGGCCAACATTTAAGCGGTCTCCACGAGAACATTCCGGGCCAGCTTTCTAACGCCGCTGTCGAAGAGTGTGGCACAACACCGCTTTTGAATGTCGCCAAACCGGAAGCAAATGTGGCGGTCCAGAAACGGTCTTATGGTCAGTAAGGGCCAACACTGGATCCTCGATAAACCGGAAGTTACTCAGGCTGAAATGCCGCTTCCGTCGATAAGTGGTGACTCATCCTCGGCGTCTCAGGGTCGAACTAAGACTGCTGCCCTAGCCGATCTCGCGCAGCCTATGCCGTCCGAGGCGGAGTCACCTTTGGCAATCTCATCTACTGCGCTTGTGCTTGTTGCGCCGGTTTTGACTCTACCGTCAGCTTCTTCATGTTGTCATCGGGAATTCGGTCGATCAGCAACGCGAATGGATCTATTCCTGCTTTCTCCGGCAACTGGGTTGTTGTGAACGTGAATGTGGAATTGCGTTGCATGATGTGCATCCGTTCGCGGTAGAGCGTTTCGCCGTATTTCTTCCCCCCTGCAGGTTTGGCGAATGCCCCGATGTCGATCCAGTCATCCACCGGCACTTCGGTTTCGTTGCCCTTGGCATCGGCTTTGAACTTCCGCGCTTCTACATTGATGGTGACGTCATATTTTCCATCCGTGCGCTTTTCGGCCGCGGCATCCAGAGTGCGATTCGAGAAAAGAGTGATGTCTTCAAATAAGTCTTTGATCAGGTATTGCAGGTTGGGCGGGGTTTCTTCCCGCAACGCATCCACCAAAGCATACGACGTGGGATAGGGTGGAGGGGCGTAAGCGTACTGGTGAATGAGCTTGCGCAAGGCTCGATTGACGGCATCCTCGCCGATCATCTCCTTCATGTAATAGAGCACCACACTACCTTTTCGATAGTGAATGTATGCTTGGCTGGACTCGACCGTCAGCAGCGGTCGTTCCTTCAGCAGTTCCTGGCCACGAGAGCGCAGGTACTCGTCCATCTCATGGGTAAGAAACTTTCTCATCATGTCGCGGCCAAACTCCTTCTCCATGACCATGAGCGCGGAGTATTGCGCCAGGGTCTCAGAAAGCAGGGTTGCTCCTTCCATGTTTGCGCCCATCACCTGATGCGCCCACCATTGGTGAGCCATCTCGTGAGCCACGACGTAGAATACGGTGTCGAGGTCGTCGGGATGATTCAAATTGGCAATGAAGCCGATGGATTCGGAGTAAGGCATGGTGCCGGGAAATGACTGGGCAAAGTTGGCGACACGCGGGAACTCAACGATGCGGGCTTCCTTGTGTTCGTATGGGCCGAAGTTCTTGATGTAGTAATCCAGGGACTTCTTCATGGAGTTCATCATCCGCGGGACGTTCCAGGGCTGTTCCTTGAGGTAATAAACCTCTAACTGAATGCCGTTCCACTCCTCGCGGGCAATTTCATACCGGCCGGAAACGAAGCAGTACATATTCATTGACGGATGATCAAGTTTGTATTCGAAGTAGCGGCGGCCATCCTGCTGCCATTCGCGCACCAGCGATCCCGGGGCAATGGCGGTTTGGTCGGGCGTCGTGCTGATGACGGCGCTAATGTCTACCCAATCTGAGTGCCCGGGAAGGTAGGGGTCCCGGCAATCGTCAGTGCAGTTGCGTTCCAGCTTAGGCATGAGGTCAACTTCTTGAAGGCCATACTTCTTGCGCTCCACAGCATCATCTAGTTCGCGGAGATAGTTATAGCCGATGACAGGGGCAACCAGGCTGTCCAGGAACGTGCCGTTCTGAACGATTTCCGGATTACTCACGTTGTTTTCGAAGCCGCGATTCCTGCTCTGAACGGTGAAGTGCAGGGTGAGTTCTTCGCCGGGCTGCATGGGTGAGGCAAAGCGATAAGTACGATAGGCCAGCCGTATGTCGTTCTTCGTGAGCGCAGCTCCCGGGATGTCAATCGAGTAATCTAACTGTGGATCCATCGAGAAATGAACTTCCTCGAGGGGATGGGAGTAGGGATTGTAGATGACCTCCTCGGCGCGGATGTTGAGGTTGCGACTCGAGGGGAAAACGTCGACCGCGTACTTCACGCTGCGCACGCGGGGCTGGGGAAGCTTGTCAAACGACTTATAGGTCTTTTCATATTCAGCTTGGGCACGTTCCAGGTCCTTCGGTCCCTGAAGGTGATTCAATACCTTGGTGTTGTACCAGATCCAGCCTCCGCAGGCGGCAAATGCCAGCAGCGAGAACGCAGTCGTTGTTTTCCACCCGGAACTAAACCGCAAGGCGGCGTTGCGACGGCGGGACTGCCATCGGTCTTGCTTCCCGCGCGGCCAGAACATCACGGTGGCGATGGCCAGCAGCACGCAGAAAAGCAACCAATAGAGAGTGAACCAGTCCCACGCCGAACGATAGGGCGCATCGCCGAAGAAATCCGAATAGATGACGTTGGGCCTGCCCGCAAATTGAACCAGATTTGTCGCCACATTCAACGGATGCCACAGAAAATCGTTGGCGAAGTAGAAGGTTATGAAAACGAAATATCCCACGTACTTATTGGGTGCCAAGACGTGGATTAGGAACGCCAGAACCGCAAGAAAAACGAACCAGGAGCCGTCTCGCACCAGCAATTCGTGAATATAAAGACCGAACTGGAAGCGATAGTAACCCTGAACCGCCTGGTCGAGGATGCCGGCTGCGAGCGCCGCGGCCTGAATCACCATCACCATGGCGATGAGCGTAGCCAGCCGGGCCGCATAGGATACCCACTCCGGCGTGGGCGTAGCGTCGGCGATTTCGTCTACGCGCTCGTCGCGGTCCTTCCAAACCAGAGCGCCGGCAAAATAAGTGATGACGACGATAAGAAAGAAGGAAAGATTTCCCCGAATTACATCGATGATCTGGTAAGTGACGGGAAATGTCTGATTGTTGACAAGCGTGGAATTCACAGCCAGGGCCGCAATGCAAAACAGACCGGCGATCATGACAATTACGAGAAAAGCTGTGTTCTTGGTCATTCCACGGAAATGAATTCTGAACGATCCCAGGAATTTTGCCCAAGATGAATCCTTGAGTTGCGGATGGAGCATGGGAGCCGCAACTGGAGTGGGCTCCCGTTGCTCGTCTGGTTCGAGCGCCTGGCTTTTCGTCCGCCTCTCGGCGAAGCTGAAGCGGAAGTATGCGAAGGCAAGAAACACACACCCAACTCCAATCCAAAGCAAACGGTTCCACAGCAGCAAACCACTAAGGCTGGCAGAAAGGGTGTTCTTGTCAGCCACGGTCCAATATTTGGTGACCGCGTTAAGTGTGGCCACCCCAAAAGGGTCGAGCAGAGATACCAGGCTCTGCCGCTGTGAATCCTGGAGAAGCGCAAAGGTCACAGCGCGGATTGTTAACAGGAGAATCAGGGCAACGAACGAAGCGATCTCCTTGCGCCACACAACTGCCACAGCAAACATGATCGCGGCGGTTAAAAAGGTGTCGGGCAGGGCGAAGAGCATCATGCTTTTCAAATGGGCGGTCCAATTCACTGCTTCCCATCGTTCCGCATCCGCCCAGGGCATGTACTTCGCCAGCAGAATGCCAAGCGAGACTCCCAGCATGGGGATCGCCGAGATCAGGGTGGTTCCGAAAAAGCGCCCGAGGAGCAAATCGCGCCGACGCACGGGCGTGGAGAATGTCATTTGGTAGGTGTTGTAGCTGAAGTCGCGAAGCGCCGCAAAATTGACGAAGGCGATGGTCACGAGCACCGAGAACACGCCCATGGCAGCATAGAGGAACGTGATGGCGTACGGCGCATTCCGGTAAATATTGGAAAGGCTGGACCCCGCAACGACTTGATCGGAGCTGACCACGCCGCCAATCGCGAGACCGACGACAACCAGAAAGATCCACAGCATCCAGGAGCGAAGCCAGTAGCGAATCTCGAACCACGCGATTTGCCAGAGCATAATAGTTCTCTAGTTCCACGAGCGAATTTTGGTGAAGAAAGCGTCTTCGAGGTTGGGGGAGCTGGGAGCGAATCCATCGCCGGGGGGCAAGGCGCTGTAAACATGAAGAAGACGGCGTCCGCCGACCAGCCGGCTGGAGACCACCTGGTAGCGCTGCTCGTAATCAGCCAGTTCGTTTTTGGCGATTGAAATTTGCCAGATCTTCCCGTTCAGTTCAGTAATGGCATCCTGCGGACGCCCCTGAAAAAGCACTTTACCCTTGTTAATAATCGCGGTGTTGGTGCACAGGTCGGTCACGTCTTCCACGATGTGGGTGGAAAGAATCACGATCACCTGCTCGCCGATTTCAGCCAGCAGATTGTAGAAACGGTTCCGGGCTCCGGGATCTAAACCCGCGGTAGGCTCATCGACAATCAGCAGTTGCGGATTGCCAATCAGCGCTTGTGCAACTCCGAAGCGCTGGCGCATGCCCCCCGAAAAGCCGGTGAGCGCCTTCTTTCGTTCGTCGTAAAGATTGACCCGCTTGAGCATCCATCCCACTGCGTCTTTTCGTTCCTTGGGCCGCGTGATGCCCTTGAGCAGAGCGATGTAGCTGAGCATGTCCTGCGCGGAGGTGCGAGGATACACGCCGAACTCCTGAGGCAGGTAGCCGAGCCGGTGCCGCAGTTCGTCCTTTTGCTTCAGCACATTGATGTCGCCGAGCATGGCGCTGCCGCTGTCCGGCTCCTGCAAAGTTGCCAGCGTGCGCATGAGGGTGGATTTGCCGGCGCCATTCGGCCCGAGCAGGCCGTACATGCCGGCGGGAATGGTTAAAGAAACGTCATCCAGCGCTTTGACGCCGTTTTTGTAGGTTTTCGAGAGGTTCTCAATTCGAAGTTGTACGCTTGAGCCCTGACCCACAGCAGCCACTGAATCCAAACTAGAATTTCGATTCAACCCGACCTCCTTGCCACTCACCGTGTTTGCTTCCAACCTTCATACGGTTAATCGCGTGAAAAAGATGCACGAGGATCTGACCGCCTGAACCAAGTGACCATCGTGCTGAGCCATAGCACACGCGGGCCATTCCTCGGCGGCGGCGGCCAGCGTAGCCTTGTTATAGCGAGAGACGCTTATGTTTCAGGAATTAATCGAGAACGAAACGATAGAGAGCAAGCTGCTTATGACCTTGGCACAGTGCTACGAACACGATCCCGCGCAGTTCGTAACCTTGCCGCAGCAGACTGTGGATTCCTCCGCGGCACGGGAAGTGGTTTCACAATTAAGAAATGAAGGCTACGTCGAGGAACAAATGAGGGGCGTGATCCGGTTGACGCGTCGCGGATACAAAGTGTGCAAGAATCGGCATCTCTCCGCCGTTTAGCGACGGCGGCGCATACCCTTACCAGCTGCAAGGCTGTCGCAGGACCCATTTTTCCATCGTGCGTCGCAGGCCGCGTAGCTAATCTTCGAACCTGAATCATGCCATCTGGCCTTTTTCTCCAGGCTTTCTCACGGACGCTAATGCAGCCGATAATTCGGCGATCGTGTCTGTGTTGATGGTAGCCGCGTGCGCAAGACCGTGCCGGGTCTCGAAGTCGGCGAGAGCGGACAGTGTTCGCGTACCAGCGACGCCGTCCACCGGGCCGGGATGAAAACCAAGATACGTCAGATAAAGTTGCGCTGCGCGCACACTTAGATCAGGAAGGGCGCCTGCCGAATATTTCTGGAACTCACTGTTTAAGCGAATGTCGTAGCGATTGATGGCGTAGTGGGGGCCATTGTAGCCGCGAGCGAACGAGGCCCAATCGTGCGCCCGCAGCGAGACACTCAGCCGGGAACCAATCATGAAATTAGCCATCGCGATGAGTTGTTGATCCTCGGACTCCGACATGGCAATCACCATTTGATCCACACTTGGGAATCCCGCCAGGGCATAGTTCTCGCCCATGATTTGGCCAATGCCCCATGAACAGCTCTGCAACGCCGCCGAGCGGTGCTTCACGAGGGCCAGCGCGAGGCGGTCATATTGATGCGCTCCGGGCGCGCCATAGCCCCCGGCTTTGGGATCGCTGATATCGCCGTCATCGTACTTGCCGTGAGTCAGGCGGTGAAAAATGTGGCGTTCGTAGAGGATTTGCGGCCGAAGGTCAGGCAGGTATCCGCAACCGGAAGTCTCAACTGCTAGCACCGTCCAGATCTCGGGGGCGTGCACGCCCAGCTTTTGACTAACCACACCCAGACCGTCAGGTGAAAGCGCCCACGCATTTCCTTGAAACGGGAGTGGCGGCATACTTATCTTCTCCGCTCGATTGCCACCAATTTACCTGCGAGTCCCGCCCACGGTCCAGTGTTTGGATCCCGCCGCCGAGGCTAGAACCTGAACACTAGTCCAACCGAAGGCTCTGCCATGTGCCCTTTGCTTCCTGTGGAAAGACTTACTGCGCTTCCCGAAACGCCGTTCACTTTGAAATCCGGCGCATTGTAGATGAGACCGCGATATTGCAGCCGGAGGGCGAACCGCCAAGGCAGCCGGTAATCGACTCCGCCGCCATACAAGTATGCAAGGTTGGTCTGCTTGGCTGCGTTCAAATTGATTTGTATGCGGTTGGGAGTATTGAGGACAAAATCGGGGAGAAACAACCACGTGCTGGACGGATAGAAACCGAGAGCCCCGGCACCGACCAGCGCGAAAGCCTCGAATTTACCTTTGTTGAGGAAGTTATAGACGTAGGCGCCGCTGTATTCGGTAGTTTTTGTGAGGATGTGATAGTCAAAGTTGCTCTGGTACACCTGAGAGTTCTTGGCGCGGCCGTAGTTGAATATCAGCGAGTGCCTGGAGCCGGATTTTTTCCTGAACCGGAAAGTGCCGAAGTAGTTCGATCCGATGGTTGCACTTTGCTGAATACCATTTCCGTCAGACTGCTTGGTGAAAACGGGCCCGCCGTTGATGCTCGCATCAAAATGGCCCTGGTTCTGGCTTAGGGCCAGCGAGCTGAATAGGAATAAAGTAATAATTACCAGTCCTGCTTTTTTGAGCATCCGGTGTCCTCTCAAATTGTTTGATGCCGAGTCCAGTCATATTAATGCACCCGGTCCCCAGGTTAAAGCCAGTTGCCGAATTGATTGAAATCGAATAGTTACGAATGGCTGGATTTGCTTAGATCCGTTACAGCGCTCCAAAAAATTCCTCGACCGAGGCCAATTCTGTTGTTCTTCGATAATTCGGCAGACTCTCGACGAATACCCGCCCGTACTGTTTTTTCAAAATCCGGTTGTCGAGGAGAACGAGCAAGCCACGGTCATGAAGCGAGCGGATGAGCCTCCCAAAGCCCTGCTTCAGCGTGATTACCGCAGCGGGTACTTGATACTGAAAGAAGGCGTTACCACCTTCGGCATCGATGGACTTCACCCTTGCCGCGACCACTGGATCGCTGGGGACAGCGAAAGGCAGGCGATCGATGATCACGCAACTCAGTTGTTCTCCCTGCACGTCGACGCCCTGCCAGAACGACGAAGTCGCGAACAGAACCGCATTCGGAGTCAGGCGGAATTCCTCGAGCAGTGCGCTCTTCGGCGCGTCCCCCTGCAACAACATGGGGAAATCGAGTTCGCCGAGCAGACGCTGATAGACATCATTCATTTGCGCGTAGCTGGTAAACAACACGAAGGCCCGGCCGCGAGTGATTTCAAGCAAGCGCCGAATGCGGTCCGCCGCCTTGGCCGCAAACTGCGGCGTGCGCGGGTCGGGCAGATCGGGCGGCACATAAAGCAGCGCCTGGGTTTCGTAATCGAAGTGAGAAGGCAGAACGGATTCGCGCGTGTGCTCGAGCCCCAACCGACGGCGCATGTACTCGAAACCGCCGCCCACGGCGAGTGTGGCCGAAGTTAGCACGGCGCAGTCGAGTTTGTCGAACAAGCAAGTTTTCAGAATCGGTGCTACATCGATTGGTGTGGCTTGCAGATAAACGTTGAGCTTGTCGCGTCCACCGCGGCGGCGCTCGATCCAGAACACGGTATTGTGGTCTTCCGATTCCATCAGAAAACCGAATTGCACCTGCAACTCCTGCGCACGCCGGGCAAAGTTGAACACTTCCTCCGGCTTGGACGGCAGGTTTTCGAGTTCCGAGTTCAACCGAGTAAACGACTGCTGCAGTGCCATGAACTCGTCGCCATTTTCTTCCAGAAAGTCCCGGCGGTTCTCAAAAGAAAAGCGTCCGTCGCCCTGAGGAAGCAAAGCGAAGAAAAACATCGAACGCTCCCGCAGGCTTTTGACCGCACCGGAAATCGCCGCCGAAAGCATGTGATTGCGCTGCAGCGACGCCTCGACATCGCGGCAGAGTTCTTCCACCCGCCCATTGCTCACAGAGACACCGAAATAACTGCCGGCCACGTCTTCCAGTTCGTGCGCCTCATCAAAGATGACTGCACCTACCTCAGGCAAAATGCCCGCATCGGGCGCGTACTCGGCTTGCTGCTTGATCGAGAGGTCGGCAAAGAAAAGATGATGGTTGACAATGATGATGTCGCTCTCCATCGCCCGCCGGTGCATTTCGGTGATGAAGCATTTGTCCCACGAACTGCATTTCTGGCCGATGCAAGCGTCGGCGCGCGCGTCGATCTTGTGCCAGAGCGCGCTGGCCTCGGGTAACTCGGCGAGTTCCGCCCGATCTCCAGTCTGAGTCGCCTTCTCCCAAGCGGCAATCGCGCGAAAGTGCTCGATCTCCTCCAGTCCGCTCAGCACGGGCTGGTCCGTCAGGTCATAAAGCTTTTTACGGCACAGATAGTTATTGCGCCCCTTCATGTAACAAACGTTCAACCGCCCTTCGCCGTCAGGAAACAACGCTTGTTCAAGAAAAGGGATATCCTTGTGGAAGAGCTGCTCTTGCAGGTTCTTGGTGCCAGTAGAAATAATCACGCGTTTGCCGGAGTGAATTACGGGGACGAGGTACGCCAGAGTCTTGCCCGTGCCGGTGCCGGCTTCGACGATGAGATGACGTTTTTCTTCGAGGGCCTGCTCCACGGCTTGCGCCATTTGAAGCTGTCCACGACGAAACTCGTAAGCGGGATGGGTACGTGAAAGCACGCCTCCGGGCGCGAAGAATTGATAGAGCGAAACGTTTTGTTTCTTGACGCCCGGAATGCCGCTAGACGCGGACTGAGAAGTTGGAGCCACGGAGTCTCTATAATAAGCCACTGCGCGGCTGAGACGTTGCCAGCAACGTCTCTACAGTTTCCGCTCGGTAGAGACGTAGCTTGCTACGTCTTACTGGGTCCTCGCACAGGCACACTGTCTTTGAATTTTTGACCCGTATCAATCCCAACTCGATGAGCGCTCCGGCCACGGCGGGCGTGCCCACCATCGCCATCGTTGGCCGGCCGAACGTTGGAAAATCTACTTTGTTCAACCGCATTGTTGGTTCGCGGCGGGCCATTGTCGGCGATGAACCTGGCATCACGCGCGATCGCCTCTACGGCGAAGCGCACTTTCGCGGACACCGCCTGCGCATCGTGGACACCGGCGGAATTGAACCAGAAGAAAAGGATTTCATCCCGGCAGAAATCTTTCGCCAAGCCAAAGTCGCGCTGGAAGAGGCCGACGCCATAATCCTGGTGGTGGACGGACGCGGTGAACTCACAGCGCCGGATCTCGACCTGGCCCGTATTCTGCTGCGCGGCGGCAAGCCACTGTTCCTGGCCGTGAACAAGATCGACAGCGACAAGCAACAATCCCTCACCGACGAATTTCATCGCCTGGGCATCAGAAAGATATTCCCTGTCTCCGCTGAGCACGGTCGAGGCGTTGACGAAGTTCTTGAAGCGGTGTTCGAGGCTCTGAAGCTCGAAACCTTGTACACGGAAACAGCCGAATCTGAAACGTCTGAACCAGAAATCACGGATGAGGCGTCGCCCGATGTGCCGGAAACTGAAATCCTCTCAGATCCCAAGGAAGTCAAAGTTGCGATTATTGGACACCCGAACGTTGGCAAGTCAACCCTGCTGAACCGGCTTACCGGAACTTCGCGCTCTATTGTGTCGCCGATTCCGGGCACAACCCGCGATGCAGTCGATGAAGTCATCGAGATCCACGGCAAAAGCTTCCGTTTTATTGACACCGCCGGAATCCGCCGCAAGGGTAAGACTCATTTGATGGCCGAGAAGCTTTCCGTCGTCATGGCGCGCAAGCATCTCGAAGCCGCTGACATCGCCCTGCTGGTGATCGACGCCACTGAGGGCGTCAGCGCGCTCGACGCCACCATCGCTGGCTACGCCCACGAGAGCGGCCGGTCCGTGATCATCATCGTGAACAAATGGGACCTGGTCACGAGCGGCCAGAAGAAAGCCGGGCGAGAATCGAAAGCAACGCGCATTCGAGAAAGCGAGAATCCGACGGATCGCGTGGCATACGAGCAGAGAGTTCGCTACGACCTGAAATTCTTGAACTATGCGCCCGTACTATTCGTCTCTGCTGCCACGGGCAAGGGGACGGAGAAGATTCTCCCCACGCTCGAAGAGGTCGCAGCCGAGCGCCGCAAACGCATTCCGACCGCGGAAATGAACCGCTTCCTGAAGTACGTTGACTTCGAGCGCGCCTCGGTTCCCGCGCGCCAGCAGGTCAAAATCTATTACATGACGCAAGTGGGAGTGTCTCCGCCAACGTTCGTTCTCTTCACCAATCGCAAGGTGAAGTTGCATTTTTCTTACCAGCGATTTCTGGAAAACCAGCTGCGAAAAGCCTTCGGATTCGTCGGCTCGCCGATTTGGATCAAGAACCGCGCGCGGGATTAATCTCGCGAATCTGCGTCAGTCGGCTTCGAATCCATTTTCATCATCGTTGCCAGCATGGTTGCGATCAGTTTCTCCTCACCTGCCTTGACGGCAAAAGCGTCGGCTGTGCACACGGCGAGCCTTTTGCCAGCGCGTTTCACCGCGGCGCGAGCAACGAATGATTCCCCTACACCGGGCGCCAGAAGGTTGACCTTGAATTCCACAGCGAGGACCTCGGAATCCTCCGAGGCCATGCTCAAAGCCGCATAGCCGCAGGCGGAATCCATAATGCTCGTGACCACGCCCCCGTGCACGAATCCATTTTGCTGGGTCAATTTGGAGCTGAAGGGAAATCGGATATCTACCGTTCCCCGGCCAACGGAAATCATCTCCGCCCCGATCGTAGACATAAAGAGCTGCCGGCCGAAACTGTCCCGCACTTTTTTCTCAAACGCTTCCACGTTTCCCCCAAGCAGTACCACTAATAGCTTGCCATGGAAGCGGACCACTCGTCACTGCGTCTTTGTCAGTAATCCCACTCGGTCCACGCCGGCGTCCCGCGCAATGTCAATCACATTCGCGACGTATTCGAAATCCACGTCATCGTCGCCGCGCACAAAGGCTACCCGTTCTGCGCGCGTTTTGAAGATGTCGTGAAGCCGATTGTGCAGATCGTTCCAACTCACATTTTCCTGATTGATCTTGAGCGCGGGTTCCTGGCCCTGCTTACTCCAAACCACCTGAATCACAATCGTCCTGTCAACCGGGATGGGCTGACTCTTGTCGTCCTGCGCTGGCTGCGGAATCTGCGCCTCCAGGCCTTTTGTCTTCGACATCGAAACCACTACCATGAAGACAATGATGAGCACCAGCAACACATCAATCAGCGGGGTAACGTTGATTTGCGGATTGGACGGA
>Ga0116219_10000919_pt1 | contig 28996 bp, 19 predicted proteins | sample Sb_taG_4_FD_91019 | JGI IMG/M metagenome (GOLD analysis project Ga0116219, IMG submission 91019) | Peat soil microbial communities from Weissenstadt, Germany - Sb_50d_6_BS metaG | ecosystem: Environmental > Terrestrial > Soil > Wetlands > Peat | place: Germany: Weissenstadt | collected 2010-09-21 | reverse complement strand
GAGCTTCCAAGCCGACCAGACCCGCCCAGCTACTACCCAGAAGATCTTATCGAAGAGGCCGACGCTCGGGCGGGGATGCCGACGCTTCAGCACGGCGAGTTGTTGACGTAACGCGAGATTCTCAAGAAGTAGACTTCGCCGCTCGCGAAACAGGCGAACCAGCGTTCCGAAGCACAGCTTGACGAAGCGAAACATGGTCAGGAGTTATAACAGAACGCTGATGAGATGGCGGTGGCTATGTTATTGATTTCACAGTCGGCCAGAGTTTTGGCGAGGGACAGGGGCGACGAATCCACGGTGCAAAACATGAAGCCAGGAAAACGCAATCAGATAAGCGCCGTTCGGGCAATACCGTTCTTCGGCGCGACCTGTCGCAACTCTCCGTCTAATTTGCTATTTTGGCGATGTCCCATCGATTCCAAGGAATCGAGCAGCGTTGTTGTAGAAGATATCTCGTTTCTGCTGCGGAGTGAGGAAGTCAGCTGTTTCGATAGTCTCAATCGCGGTCTCGATGACATCAGGCCATACTACTTGGTCTGACCCGAACATGATTCGATCACCGAACCCTGCCTGAACTAAGCGGCGCAAGTACTCATAGAATGCAGCCCGCGGGATGATCCAGTCGATGGCCGCGACGTCGACATACACTTGAGGATACATCGCCATTATTCCGATTGTTTCTTCGATAAATGGATAACCGGCGTGCATCAGATCGACTTTGAGTTTCGGATGCCGTATGAGCAACTCCTCAAACACTAAGGGATTCCCCAAAGCGACTCGGAAATTCGGACAACAGGGAAGATAGGGCGTACCCGAGGCTGCGAGACCCGTGTGGAACGCTACAGGGATGTCGAGCCTTTCAGCGAGCGCCATGTACGGCTCTAGCCTTGGGTCGTTGGGTACCATTCCCATGTATTGCGCACCGACTTCACCCAAACCCGCAATTCGTCCGGCCTTATATTCGTCAAGGATCGTCTCCCCCAAATTTGGTGTGGCGAGAGTTTCCTGATCTAAGTGAAGAGAAGGAATGATGCGGTCAGGATTTGCAGCTGTCCATCGCCTTATGTATTCGAGTGGTCCGCTTGTAAAAGCCTTAATAATATTGAATCGCTTGAAAATCGCGAATGTCTGGCGCATGACTTCATCATCGCTAGCAGGAGCTGGCTTGCCTGTGATCGGATTGGGCCCGATTGGTCCCCCGCCGTAAGTGAGCGGTAGTGCGTGGATGTGCATATCAATGATGGGAGACCTTTGAGTCGAGACCGTCTGAGCTGTGGCGGTACAAACACAGCCGAGTAGCAGTGCCGATGCAAGGAAAATTTTCATGTTCACTCCATCGCTCTAAGCCGAAGGCTGAAGTGCGCGTCTAATTCTCGTCAATCTTTGACAGACCTTTCGTATCTCAGCAAGCATGCATGACTCGAAAAGGCGGTACCACTTCGCAGTGCGACATCAGTCGACATACCAGGCCGATGTGGCCGTTATCGTCGCCCCGGCACTCTCGCTAGAAGGGAAGCTCGACACGGGATAAGCAGAACTCCGCCGTCGATTCGACGTGATGCGGGAAGTTCTAAATGTTCCCTTGGCATCTGGAAGTCTCATGGATTGTTCTTTCTGATCGATGAATGTCCGGAAGTCCGCGGTGCCGGAGCGGTGCCCTTGCGAGCGCGCCACAGAATCGCATTGAGCTCGTCGGGATCGACGGCGTCAGCATGAGAAAAATCCATTTCCTTAGACTCATTCGCGCCTGGTGCATTTGCCAAATTCATTTCATATATCAGCTTATTCACGCTATTTCGCTGGTCGGCGACAAAAGGAGGCTGCTGCCCAGCGCCCGAAAAAAGTGAAGCCATGACGGGCGCTTGGGCGTCATTGTTATTCATTGGTGGCAAGCCCAAGAGTGCCTCCATCGTAGCAATCATGCTCACAGTCGAATAGAAGCTCGAATCAACAAACGGGTGTTCCTTATCACCCGGGGAGTACTTGCTGATAACCAGTGCAATGCTCCGATGTGCGTCTACATGGTCGCCGCCATCTGAAGCATCATCTTCGAGGACAAAGATGGCAGTATCGTCCCAATACGGGCTGTGTGAGATTGCTTCGACCACTCGCCCCAATGCGAGATCATTGTCAGCCACGGCGGCCGAAGGAGTCGGAAAACCCGGCCATGTGCCTAGTGTGTGATCGAGCGGCAACCGGAGGATAGTGAAGGCCGGGAGCTCCTTTCCGTGTTTGGTGCTACGCGCCGTCACAAATTGTCCGAACTCATTTAGGAACTCGTCAGCGCGGAGTTGATCTGGGTAATCCAGTCGGAAGTCTGGATAGTGGGGGTCAAAGTTGCGCTCGAGTTCTGGTTTTGTTGGGACATTCTCGGCGATCATTGGAATGGGCCACAGCCACGGACTTGTAGAGCCATGGGGCTCTCCCAAATTCTGTGGGAGCCGCTCTCCATGGAGGACGTATTGACGCGAGCAAGTGATCCCCGGTGGTAAGGGAGTTGTATTGCCGCCCCGACCAAGCGCCCAGCCGAGATCGCACCAGTGTGTCAGAACGAATTCGCCGTAGTTTCTGTGACTAAGCCCGTGGCGAGCCAGGTTTCCCCAGATATAACCAGTCGCGGGTTCGTCGACATCCGGCAGTCCTTCCTGCAGAGGAAAGCCATTCGCAACTTGCCCCTCATAATCATACGAATGCTCACTTAGCTGCGACGTTTTCTCCGTATAGTCGCTCGTAATAGCTGCCGTGCTCCATACGTGGCCATCGCTCGACCCAGCTCCACTGCAATAGAATCTATCCAGTATTCCAAATTGTCGAGCGAGCTTATGTTGATTCGGCGTGATCTGCTCTCCAAACAAGCAGAGTGACGGATCGGCATCGCCAGGAGTTAAGTCCCCGAAAATTTGATCGTACGTACGGTTTTCCTTGATTACGTAAACAATGTGCTTAATCGGATTCGCACCGGTTACGAAGCGAATTTGCCAAGTGCGGCCCTGCATCAGATTTGCTTGCTCCACGTCCCGAGTCAGCGTCGAGAGGACGCGTAGCGTTTCGGGAATCCTTATTCGGGCTACCGAACCGTGAATCAACGACAGAATGTATGGGTGTTGGTGCTGACGCAAATACCACAGGTCAAAGGATTTCTTCATTTTGTCGTCCTTGGTATCAATCACCGGAAGTGGCCCAGCGTTCGGTCCACTGCCAATGCTCTTACCGGCAACGACAAGGAGTTCATCATCGTGAACCGCAAGTGCAGTTGGATACCATTGTGTCGGAACAAAACCCGAAGCTCGAATTTCGCGGTCCGCAAAATGCTCAAGATCGAAAACGGCCAGGGCATTTGACGACGCATTTGCAACGAACAACCATCTTCCATCGGCACTCTGTGCAAGTGCGTCGGGGCAGTTGCCTCCGTACTCCTGTGTCGGTAAGTGGGTCGAGAGCAGTCTCAGTTGTTTCCCCACTGCTGTATCAACCACTGCAACGGCGTCGGCGTTGGCAAGAGTGACGTAAAGCCGAGTCTCATCGGGGCTCAATAAAAGTGCGGTGGGGTGCGAACCTGGCGAGGTTGCTGTTGCAGGGGCTGCCACGGAAATCTTCCGGCTGACACCTCCGTTCACAAGGTCTAGCTCTGCCACCATAGAGTCGTTCCAAAGGCTGCAGTAGGCTTTTCGATGATCGCGCGTTACCGTGATTCCATATGGGAAAGAGCCAGGTATCACCGGATGACCACTTAGATCATATCGGCGCAACTCAGCACCTGTGGTCGCATCAATAAGAAGTACGTCATCAGAAAAGTTATCCGCGACTAGAAGCTGATCACCGGCCTGAGTGGGAATAACGGCCAATCCTGCGGGATACGAAATCGCTTGGCTCGGTGGAATCGCATCCGACTGAACGGTGCCTATCTTGCCGGGAGCGATCGGCTGTGGACGTATCTTGATGAATCCTTTCCGCTTTACACTTCCATTCTCAAAGGCGTACACGGCAATGCCATTTCCCGTGCTGCCCGGTTGAAGTGCTATAGGGTCGGAGAAGGAGGCAACTGATGCATAAATCGTGTCGCCCTTAGAACCAAATGCCAAACCCAGGAAGTAGTTCTGCCTGGCGCCAACTCCCAAGCGGTCGTCTGGAAAATCAACGACTTGGTCAGTGTTGAGGTCAAGTACCGCGATTGACTGCTCAAATCCAGACTCCTGGGTGCCAAAACCGTTATTCAAAATTGCGGCGTAAGTTCCTGAAGGAGCGATCGCGATTGCTGTAGGAAAGCTATTCGTTTCCTGCGAATTCCCCGGTACCGGACCTAGCAGGATCTTGCTTGACGGCAGATGAATCACGCGTGTTTGTGCCATGCTGAGACTGCGCTGGGCTTGGAAAAGAGCAAGCACGCCAATCAGCACTAGCGCTAGACACCACAAACGCCTAGGCAGCAATAGCTTGTGCTCATGCGCAGCGGATGACTTATGAAGTGCTGTCCGTGACTTCAATGCTCCTCGCCGCACTTGACACGATTGTCCATCTGGTTGGCCGAGGTTTTAAAAGTTCGGCCTGCGTTTCAAAGAAGAATACGAAACAGTGATTTCCTCAGAAGCGATAGCGAAACGAGAATTGAAATGTCCGCGGTCCGTTTAATTGATTTATGGACTCGAGTGTCTTGAATCCTGAATTGGGCACAAGGAAGCAAGTCTGATTCACGCTCGTCGCGTCACCGCACTGCGGGCCGACGGGATTGTACTGGGTTTGAACTATTCCCCCACCCGTCTGCACGTAAAAATTTGGGTGGTTGAAGAGATTGAAAGCCTGCGCTTGAATTTCGATCGATTGCCGGTCCGTAATATGAAACGCCCGCGTGATCCCTACATCGATTTCATCGATCCAGGGGCCGTAGAACGAATTGTAGCCAATCCCAGGGACCGGCCCAGCGCCCGCAATTCCTGTGGCAGTATTCCCGGTGGATTCGTTGATGGCACTGTCATTTAACGTGTCGTTTGACCCGTTGCAGTTTGCCAGGTTAATCCCCGTGCACGAACTGGCCAGCAGCGCCGTATACGGACGGCCGGAATTGAACTGCATCACCGTGCTGAAGGTCCAATCCGAAAGCGCATGCCGCGCCCAGTCACTTGAAATTCCGGAAACTTGCGGCGAGTAAACGGCCGCGACGGACAGCCGGTGACGCTGGTCGAGAAGCGTCGGTCCGTGCGTGTTTCCCAAATTGAATTGGTTATTGAAATCACTTCCTGTTTGCGATGCTTTGGAAAATGTGTACGAGGTCATCAGTGCGAGTCCGTGCGCCGCTCGCCGCTCGATCTGCACGTAGAAGGAATTGTAATTATTGACGCCGGGGCTGATGAGCGCGTTGATCTGACCTACCGCGCCGGTCAACCGCCCCTCGGTCAGCAGGCCGCTATCAAGATTCGGTGCCATGAACGGAGTACCGGGGCACGTCGCAGCGCTAGGATCAGGCGTCGGTGCGCCTTGACCGACCCCAGGAGGGCATACGATGTACGTCGTAGTGCCCAGTGGTGCATTCAGGTTCTTGTCGTACGCGTTCGATGCGATCAGATGCACTCCGTGCGTCCAAATCGTCCCGACCGTCACGGTCGTATTGGCGATCACTTCACGCTGAATCTCCAGGCTCGATTCCAGCACGTACGGAGTCCGGAATCCCGGATCCACAATCGTAAGGTTCGACGACGCGCCGAACGACGACGTATTCGAGAGGGAATTGGGGAATACGGGCGCCTGCTGAGCCGGTGTCATCGCGGAATTGAAGCCAACAAACGTCGTGGCCTGTTGCGTCGCCAATCCGTTCGCGATCACCGAGCTCTCATAGTTGATGCCATCGAGAATCTCCCGGAACATTCCAAATCCGCCACGCACGACTGTTTTCGAGAACGGCTGGTACGCGAACCCGATTCGCGGAGAAACTCGGCTGTACTGGTTGGGGAATTGCCCCGTCAACTGAGAGACGAGAGGATCTCCAGTCGTGGTATTCGCTTTCGGCTGGGGGAAAACCTGAAAATCTTCGCGCACCCCGAAATCGAGCGTCAGGTTTTTGAAGATTTGGAATTTATCCTGCACGTAAAATCCGTAATAAGGAAAAGTAAACGGAAACGTGGGATTCCCGGTAGCCTGCGTGAAAAAGGCATACTTTCCGAGCGCAAAACCCGTCGGATTTGAGAACGCGTACGTGCCGTCGAAGTTTCCGGGGAAGATGTCCGTGACATGCGACCTGTTGAAATCAAAACCGAAATTAAGCGTGTGCCGCCCTTTTACGTATGTAAGGTGGTCGTTGATCTGCCATTGCGTCTCAATGTTGTCGCCTACGGAAAACACGGGATTGCCAAGCTCGAAGAAAGTGGGAGTAAAGAATTCAAACTGCCCGAGCGTCGCTGGAGTGAGTCCTGAAGGAGTCGCAATCTGCTCGTCGCGTAGGAAACTCACGCTGAGATCGTTCAACAGCGTCGAAGTCACCGAGCGCGTCCAATGGGCAGTAGCGTGGTGATCGCGCACAAAGTTATTGGGAAGCGCTTCGTCTCCGAATGTCGGCACCGGATTAAACGTGATCTCTCCTCCGGGTGAATTGAACCGGCTGTAGTTGTACGCAATCGTGATGTGGTCGGCCGTCGTCGGTTGCCAGTCCAGTTTCGGGAAGAAAGATATATTATCCGCTCGCCGCGCCCGCTGACCGAGATTCCTGTCGATCGCTCCCAGCGCGTTCGCCACCTGCTGCAGATAAGCGGGATAATTCGGATCTGCCGGCAACGGCGCCGCGTTGAAATTCCCGGGCACGGGATAAGGAGCATTGGAGGCGGGAAGCGCCGTGCCTGCAGCCACGTTGTCGAACGTTACCGCGGCGAAGCTGGGATTGATCACCGAAATCGGCTGCTTGCGCCGCTGCTGCTCGTAGTCGAAGTAAAACCACGCAGTGTGATGGACGATCGGCCCGCCGACGTCCGCGCCGAATTGCTGCAGCACGTCCAGCGGCCGCGACACGCCGTTGGCCTTATCAATCGCGTCGTTCGCATTTCCCACGCCCGAATTGCGATTGTAATAAAAAGCATCGCCATGAAAAGTGTCCGTCCCCGATTTCGTCACTGTATTGACGAATCCTGCTCCCGCGCCGCCATAAGCCGCGTTATACGGATTATCCGTCACCTGAAATTCCTGTACGGATTGCTCGCCGAATACGTAAGGCACGCGCGTCCGTCCGCGCGCCTCACCAAAGTAGTTGCTTGAAGCATTCGCTCCATCTACCGTGAAAGAATTCGAGCCGTTGCCGTTCGCGTATCCTGAATCCGCTCCGCCCTGCTGCCCGGCCATGCTTACCAAGCCAAAATCGCCGTCCGCCGTCACGTTGGGAGTCAGCAGCACAAAGTCCGTGTAGCGGCGCCCGCTCAGCGGTAGATTCTCAATCAAGTTGTCGTTCACTACGGTACTGACGGTAGATTCCGTGGTGCGCAGGAGCGGAACTTCGCCCGTGATCGTCACCGATTGCGAAAAGTCCCCCACCTGCATCGCCGCATTCCCGGCGGTGTTTTGCCCGACTTGCACCAATACGTCGTTGATGACCGCGGTCTTGAATCCTGTCTGGCTGACGTTGATCGTATAAGTTCCAACGCTCAGCGACACGAAGCTATAAAACCCGGTGCCGTTGGTCTTCGTACTGAGCTTGAGATCCGTAGCCACGTTCGTCGCTGTGACGGTGGCGCCCGCGACCACTGCTCCGGACGGATCCGTCACCTGCCCTGAAATCGAGCCCGTCGAAATCGCGTTCTGGGCTTGGGCGGTTGAATAACATAGAAACATGGCAGCAAACAGTACGGCCGAAAGAAATGATGGCTTCATTTGAACCTCTCGCGGGGTTGGAAAAAACGAAATTCGACTCGTGCGATTCTAATCCCTTGGGGCGTTTCGTCCGCCACAGCCCGGAAGCATTACTTCACTCCCTGCGGTGGCGGATGCTGTATCGCGTCTGCTAGCGCCCGGTTTCGTCGGAAACGCCCGATTTTTCTGTTCGGCCGGAAACTTACACCCCCGTTCTCATCGCGTCAAGTCAATGCACTCGTCCGCTTGGACCCGGCTGGGCACATCGGATGCGTCGCAAGTGGAGGAGTTGCCACCGAGCTTTGTGGTTCGATTCGCACCGCGAAAAACTGGCGACTAGAGGAGTAGCACCGACATTCCCAAATAGTCTCCTGTGTGGTAGGTCGGGCCGCGGAACACTCGTTGCGCAATATCCCTCTGTCTGGAATCTCAGTAACTGACTGGCCTGCAAGGTCGTTCAAGCGTTATGTGATTGCCCATAATCATGTGAGACTGTTGAAAAACTATTTTCTGGGTCTACCTGTTGCCGACGCGGAACAAAGAATCAATGACTTAGGGTCTGGACTGTGGAGCAAATCAGGCATCTCTGGGACTTTTTCAACAGCCTCATGTGTTTGTGGGCAGGCGCGCAAAATCAGAGAGTTGCGGGCGAGATTGAAACATGGTTTTTGGGCAATGGACGACGCCTGCGGCCAATTAGTACTGGTTCTCCTCTCTGGTTTCGATTTTGCGGAAGTTTTACTTCTTGCTAGTCTTGATACCAACGAAACCCTTGCCGCTGTTCGGCGGCATTCTTCCTGAGAAGCTCTCGAACGGGGCCGCTCGGATAATATCCGCAAGCGGCGACAATTCCCTCAAGTAGGCAGATGGGAGCCACATACGAAGCACCAAACGACGGGGATTCAACCGAGGTTATGAATGTCTCGTGGGCGAAGCGCGCGACGGGAGAGATTAAGGTATCCGTGATGCCTACACAATAAGCGCCGTTGGCGCGCGCCTGTTGCATCCCCTCAACGGTCTGGCGCAAGCCCCTACGATAGCTGATGGCGATGATTAAATCCTTCTTCCCGGTCGCCTGCGCCAAGTGGAGGGTATCACCCGTCGATGTGGCCCCGAATACCGGGAGTCCGAGAAATCGCAAGTGATATTGAAGGTAGCCGACCAGGATTCGTGCCAGATCGCCTCCGAGAATTAGAATGCGCCTGGCGGCATAGATGCGCTTCGCCAGCGCGCCTACCCGTTCGTAATCCAGACTGTTCCGAAGCCGCTGCAGATTTTGAAAATTGTGTTCGACGGCCTCACGCACGTGAGCAGGCAGACTCGCTCCCTTGGCCTTGCTCGAGCGCATCGTGTCGAGAGATGTTGCGTGAGAGATGGACAACTCGTGTAAGAAATGCTGAAAGTCGCGATAGCTGGCGAATCCCATACGCAGCACTATGCGCACAGCGGTGGCGGGGTCGACGTGCAGTCTTTGCGCCAGGCTCCGCACGCTCAGCAACACAAACTCGTGCGGATTTTCGAGAACCGGTCGAATCAGTTCCTGCCGCTTCCGGCTTAGCCGTTCGAGGCACTTTCCTGCTGAAATAAGGAGACGTCCATCCCTGTCACGGCTTGCGTTGTTTTTCATAACGCCCTTGGAAATATCGAAGTCCGAGCTACAAGTCAATAGTATGCAACGATTGTTGCACACGTAAAGCATTCATCTTCGTGAGCGATTTCCTCGTTTCGGAGCCGCCCACGGTCGTCCTCATATACTGCTTGACAGGTGCCACAATCTTGACTAGATTGCCCGAAATCTTGGATCTCCCAGCAATGCAACAAACATTGCGTTGTGTGATTCTCCATAGGAGGTCGAATACGATGCTGGCTTCGATGAATCTTCGCATGAGAACTCGATCATGGAGAAACGCGCTGGTCAGTTTATTTCTCTTGGCGTGCGCCTGGTTCTCGCAAGTGGCGATCCCCGCATCTTGCGCGCAGAGCGCCAACACCGGAGCGGTGGCCGGCACGGTCACTGACCCGAGCGGCAGCAGCGTATCGGGCGCAGCGATCAAGCTGACCGCGGTCACAACCGGCGACGCCCGCACCGTGAATTCACAGACGAATGGATCGTATCTGGCGCCGTTGCTTTTGCCGGGGGTCTATCGCCTGGAAGCGTCGAAATCGGGATTTAAGACTCTGGTGCTGATCAGCATACATGTGTTCGTCACAGAGACCGAGGTGGTGAACATTCGTCTCGAACTCGGCGAGATAACTCAGACCGTTACGGTGAACGGCGAGTCCGCTGCGCTCGAAACGGAGAATCCGGCGCTGGGTCACGTGACCGACGGAGAGATGGTTCGCGATCTGCCGCTGGTGAATCGCAACTATACGCAAATCATCGGGCTTTCGCCTGGAGTCGTCACCGACGTAAATAATGCTTCGGATTTGGGTCGCGGTGGCTCCGGATTGAATGCTGCAACAGACGGTTTCTCTGCACACGGCGGAACGACGAACGACAACAACTATCAGATGAACGGATCGCAAGTGAACGATCTGATGGCCTCGGGCTTCTTCAGCGGCGGCGTGCCGATCCCCAATCCTGACGCCATCCAAGAGTTCAAAGTGCAAACCGGACAATACGACGCGTCCTACGGCCGGAACGCCGGAGCAAACGTGGAAGTTGTCACCAAGGGAGGAACAAACGATTTTCATGGCTCCGTATTTGAGTTCCTGAGGAATGATGCCCTCAACGCCAACGATTTCTTCCTCAATGCCGCGGGTCAACCGCGGGCATCGCTGAAGCAGAACCAGTTCGGCTTTTCGCTGGGAGGCCCGGTCAAGAAGGACAAGTTGCTCTTCTTCGCGTCCTATCAAGGCACCAGGCAGATCAACGGTCTGGATACTTCCGCAGCGTGCCTCTCGACGTTTGTGACGCCACCGGAGCTGGCAAACGCGGGAAACCGGTCGCAAGCTTCGTTGGGTGCTGCGTTCGCTGGGGAAATGAGCCCTCTCACCGGGCAGACCATATTGGCCGATGGCTCAAATCTCTCGCCCCAAGCGGTCAATCTCTTGCAACTCACTCTGCCAAACGGCAATTTCTTGATACCTACTCCGCAGAATACGGCTACCGGCGTCTCGTCGCTCACTCAGAATTGCCGCTACAACGCGGACCAGTTCGTGACCGATGTGGACTTCATTCACACAACCAAGAGCAAGTTCTCCGGGCGCTTCTTTTTCGATGACAGCAATCAAAGCGCGACGTTTCCCGCCGGCTTTTCGCCCACACTCCCCGGCTTCCCGCAAGAAGTTCCGGGTGCATTTCGTGATTTTTCTCTGACGCATACCTATACATTCAGGTCGAACCTGTTCAACCAACTTGTGATCGGATACAACCGGCTCAACAATCAGGTGATTCAAGGCGAACCGCTGGTCAACGCTCCCGGGCAATCGGGAACTATGCCGTTCACGTATTCTCTTATTGGAACTACCGCGCCCGGTTTCGACAACACATTTCCGGGAATCGCTGTCTTCGGTCAGTTCGAGTTGGGAGGAAATGGGCAGGGCACGAGTCTCGTTCAAAACACATACAACTTCGAAGATTTCATCGAGTATGTTCGCGGCAAGAACACCTTGCGTTTCGGCGGAGGCATTTCCCGGCAGGAAATAAACTTCCCTAAATTTCATTTTCTCGGCGCGGCCATCTTTCTTGATGTCCCCGACTTATTGCTGGGGAATGTTTTTGAGTCCGAGGACTTCGCCGGGCTGCCGGAGCGCGCGTGGCGGGCTTGGAATGGCGATGCTTTCGCGCAGGACGATATCAAGTTAACGTCGCGACTCACTGTAAATCTTGGAGTTCGCTACGAGAGGCAAGGCGCGATTGGAGATGACCTGGGCCGCGCGGCGATCTTCAATATCGCCCTGGCCGACCCGACCGCCCCCGCGGCAGGATCGATTGCAGGATATGTAGTCGCGTCAAACTTCAAGGGAACGATTCCCGCCGGCGTTACGCAAGCTCACAACAATGCGGCCATCAACGAGGATCATCAAAACAACGTCGCGCCGCGCATCGGCTTTGCCTGGCAATTGCCGTATACCGATAGATTCGTGCTCCGCGGCGGATATGGCACCTTTTTCACTCGGTCGACAGGCCAGCCGTTCCTGCAACTGCTCGGCGCTCCCCCATTCGGTCTTGTGCGCACGGAGCTCGTTCAACCGTTCAGCAGCCCGTTTCCCTCCGCACCGGCCACCGTTCCCTTCTTTCCGCCTTACTCGCTAGCTCTGCAACAGACATTGGGCGAGACTTTGACTCCCATAACTTTCGCACCCACGTTCCGGCCGCCAGTAGTCCAGGAGTACAGCCTGAATTTGGAATCCCAACTGGCGCGCAATCTTGTTTTGGAAGTCGGATATGAAGGAGCACGAGGCACGCATCTCCTTCAGATTCGCGACTTCAACCAGGCATTGTCCGCCAGCAGCGCAAACCCGATTAATGGTGAGATGTCGAATACGCTCGCGAACCTCGCTTTGCGCGTTCCCATCGAAGGCCTCTCCTCATCGAACTCAGACATCATCGAGTCCGCCGGATCCTCTTGGTATAACGCGCTCAATGTCAGCTTGAATAAGAGATTCAGCAAAGGATTGGAGATCCTCGCGTCCTACACTTGGGCGAGATCGTTGTCAGGGGACAACGGTTACACCACCGGCACCAACGGCGGAATCCCTCTCGGCAATCAAAACGATCCTGCCGCGCGCTATGGTCCCGACAGTTTCGTACGCCCTCAGCGCCTGGTAATCAGTTACGTCTACGAAATTCCCGGGCCCAAAGACCATCTTTCCCTCGCGGGCCGTTTTCTCGCGGGTTGGTCCGTGGCCGGCGTGACTACTTTTCAGGCCGGACATTACCTAACCATCGTAGATACAAATGCCACGAATGCTTTCGGAATCGCCAATCCAGGAGCTGACCGGGCGGAATTGGCCGCGGGATGCAACGCCGGCCAGCTCGCAACGCATGGCTCCGTGAACAGCAGGCTCAACAACTATCTGAACGCCGCCTGCGTCACAGGGCCTCCGGTAATCACTTCCGATGGGGGAACGGATTTCGGAAATCTCGGCGTTGGAGTCGTGCGCGGGCCAGACCAGCGAAATTTTGACATCGCTATCGTGAAGAAAACCCCTCTCACTTCCAGAAGCGAGCAGCTGAACCTCGAGTTCCGGGCGGAATTCTTTAATGCTTTCAACGCTTCGCAGTTTGCAGATCCCTCCTCGACGAATCTGAACGCAGGAACAGTCGTAGGACCCGCGTTTATTCCCAGTCCCACGTACGGACTGATCACCAGCACGAGCGTGAATCCGAGAATTATTCAGCTAGCTTTGAAACTAAATTTCTAGATGATTCGTAATCGTGGCACCGGGTCGTCCAAATCACGACGCAACAAGACGAGGATATGCGCATCGAGAAGCTGATACTGCGAGAGATTCATCTTCGCCTCAAATCGCCATTCGAGACCAGCTTTGGGCGAATCGACAAGCGCCGCATTCTTCTGGTGGAGGCGTTCTCGGAAGGGATTTCCGGCTGGGGTGAAATCACCGCGGGAGAAGGGCCTTATTACAACCCCGAAACGGTTGACGCTTCATGGATCATCTTCTGTCAATTCATCGCTCCGCTTGCGGTGGGGCAGGAGATATCCGCTGCTTCCGCAATCGCTTCACTTCTCGCGCCAATTCGCGGCCATGAAATGACCAAAGCGGGATTGGAATGCGCCCTGTGGGATGTGGAGGCCCGGCAGAAAGGAGTTCCACTTTCCCGGCTGCTGGTAGGCGAACGCGATGTGATACCTTGCGGCGTTTCGATCGGCATCCACGATTCTCCGGAAGCTCTCCTGACGGCCATCGAAAGAGAACTTGCAGCGGGGTACCAACGCATCAAAATCAAGATCAAGCCCGGCAAAGACCGCGAGTATGTGAGCGCCGTGCGTCAGCGCTTTCCGCGAATTCAGTTGATGGTGGACGCGAACTCCGCCTACACTCTCGCGGATTTGGCGCACCTCAAAAGCTTCGACGAATTTGGCCTGACGATGATTGAACAGCCGCTCGCGTGGGACGACATTTATCAACACTCGCGTCTTCAGGCAGAACTGCGGACTCCGATTTGCCTCGATGAGAGCATTCACAATTACGACCACGCTAAAGCCGCCATCAGCTTGCGCGCCTGCCGGGTTATCAACATCAAGCTCGGACGGGTGGGTGGGCACGCCGAAGCGAAGAAGATCGAAAAATTGTGCCGCGGGGAGTCGATTCCCGTATGGTGTGGAGGCATGCTTGAAACAGGAATCGGCCGCGCGCACAACATCGCGATGTCTTCGTTGAGCGGCTTCGTTATGCCCGGAGATGTCTCCGCCAGCCGACGCTATTGGGATGAGGACATTATTGACCCGGAAGTCATGGTCGGTCCTAGTGGCACGATTCGCGTTCCCGTCGCGCCGGGAATCGGATACGAGGTTCGCAAGAGCCGCATCGAGACACTAACAGTTCGCGAACAATCATTCGAATCGCGGTCCGTCGCCGTTCCAGTTATTTGATGCTACGGCGAAATGCAACCCAAAATGCCGCTTCGAGGGAGTCCCAATGAAATCACGAAAGAACAATCGACCGGACTCGAGAAACAATTTGCGCGCGTACGGAGTCGTGCTTCTCTCAAGCCTGCTTCTCCTCTCTGTGGTCGAGCGAGTTCACGCGCAACGCGAAGCGACGCGCACGAAAACAAATGTATCGCAGCCCGAGTCGGCCGCACCACCTCTCTCCACGGCTAGTTCACCCGAGCTGACTTCCGCCGACGTGTCCGCGTTTGTAGACGGCATTGTGCCGCTGGAGATCGAGCGCGGAGATATAGCCGGCGCGGTGGTGGTGGTGGTGAAAGATGGCAAGATTCTGTTTTCGCGTGGATATGGGTATTCCGATGCGGAGAAGAAGCGGCCGGTTTCGCCGGAGGAGACCCAGTTCCGCGTTGGATCCGTATCGAAGCTGTTCACCTGGACGTCCGTGATGCAACTTCAGGAGCAGGGCAAAATCGATCTCGATCACGACGTGAACGACTATATCGATTTCCATATCCCGGCGACTTTTGCCCGTCCAATCACCATGCGAAACCTGATGACGCACACGCCCGGATTTGAGGAAGTCATAAAAGACTTGTTCGGATCGGGCGCTCCGTTCATGTCTTTGCACGACTACATCACCACTCACCTTCCTCGGCAGATTTACCCGCCGGGCACGGTCCCCGCATATTCGAACTACGGCGCGACGCTGGCGGGATACATCGTGCAACGAATTTCCGGCCGGCCATTTGACGATTACGTCGCCGAGAATATCTTCAAGCCTCTGGAGATGGCGCACTCGTCGTTTGATCAGCCGCTGCCGGAGCCGCTGAAGGACACCATGTCGAAGGGCTACATTTTGGCATCCGGCGGAGCGAAGCCGTTCGAAATCGTCATCGCGGCGCCGGCCGGAAGCCTCGCCAGTTCGGGCAACGACATGGCGCACTTCATGATCGCGCACCTGCAGAATGGCCAGTATGCCAGCGCGCGTATCTTGCGTCCGGAAACGGCGCGATTAATGCACACTCGCCAATTCAGCATGGACCCGAGCGTCCCCGGGATTTGCCTCGGCTTTTACGAAGAGGATCGCAACGGCCATCGCGTCTTTGGCCACGCCGGCGACACGGAGCAATTCCACACGGATCTGCATCTGATGGCGGACCAGAATCTCGGCTTCTTTGTGTCCTACAACAGCTTAGGGCGGGACGATCTCAACGCCGGCACGGCGCGCACCGCGCTGTGGCACAAGTTTCTCGATCGCTACTACCCCTACACGCCTCCCGCAGCGGAAACGCTCGCCAGCGCGAAGGATGACGCCCGCGTAGTGTCGGGCTCATACGTTTCCAGCCGCCGCAGCCAGACTACACTTTTCGATATCCTGTCGCTTCTAAGCGAAGCCACCGTCGCCTCGCCGAAGAACGACGGAATCATTGTGATCGATCAGGCCAAAGACTTGAATGGCCAGCCGATACGCTGGCGCGAAATTTCGCCCTTGCGCTATCGCAATGAGAATGACCAGGAGGAGATTTTATTCAAACGCGCTGCAGATGGGCACTTCGACGTGCTTGGCATTTTTCCGGTATTTATTTCCCAAAGCGTTTCGGGAGCGACGAACAAGAAGCTGCTTCTTCCTCTCATCCTTTGCAGCTTGGGAATAATCCTGCTCGCCGTGCTGCTGTGGCCGATTGGAGGTTTGCTTCGCAAGTACTACAAAAAATCGCTTACCTTCGATTCCAGGACGCGCCGGCTTCGCCTTCTTGTTCGACTGATTTGCGTCCTCGATCTGCTGTTTGTCCTTGCGCTGGTCGTGATCGGATCGAAAGTCTCGAACGACATCGGCGCGCTGAACTCTCACCTCGATCCCCTCATCCATTTGGCGCAGGTTATCGGGTTGATTGGCGCTATCGGCGCTCTCATCGCGATTTATTACGCCATCCGGGTCTGGTCCACCGGCGAGAAGAGTTTCGTCTTTAGGGTTTTCGACATTTTGGTCGCGGTAGCGTGCACGATTTTTGCGTGGGTTCTATTTTTCACTCATCTGCTCAATTTCAATTTGCATTACTGAAGAGGTCCGGGCAGATGAAAAAGAAATGGATAGCATTCCCGAAAGCTACGGTTGGTTTGACGGGAGCGCTTGCGTCGCTTCTCGTGATTCTCTCGATCGGCTTTATCCGTGGCGCATTCGCGGATATTCGAGCATCAGAGGAATCGCCGTCATTCGACATCATAATTAAGAATGGGCACATTCTCGATGGAAGCGGCAATCCATGGTACGCCGCCGACATCGGCATTCGCGGCGACCGCATCGAGGCCATCGGCAATTTAAGCGGCGCACACGCAAGAGAAGTGATCGACGCCTCCGGGATGGTTGTTGCGCCGGGGTTCATCGATGTCCTGGGCCAATCCGAGATGTCCTTGCTCATTGACAATCGCTCTCTCAGCAAACTCTCTCAGGGAATCACCTCGGAAATTACCGGCGAAGGGAACACCATTGCGCCGCAGAACGAAAAGACCATCGCTCCGATGAAGCCGATGCTCGATCATTATCACTTGGCCATTGACTGGACCAGCCTCGATCACTACTTCCAGCGCCTCGAGAAGCAAGGCACCCCGCTCAATATCGGCACCTTCGTCGGAGCGGCGCAAGCGCGCGAGGCGGTGGTCGGTGACGATGATCGCGCGCCGTCTGCTGCTGAGCTCGAGCAGATGCAGGCTCTCGTCGCGCAGGCGATGCAACAAGGCGCGATGGGGGTTTCCACTGCGTTGATCTATCCGCCCGGTCATTTTGCCAAAACCGAAGAGCTCATCGCGCTGGCGAGAGTCGCCGCGCAATATGGCGGCCTCTACGCAAGTCACATGCGCAGCGAAGGCGCCACGGAGATGGACGCGATCGACGAAGCCATTCGCATTGGACGCGAGGGCGGGCTGCCGGTGGAGATTTTCCATCTGAAGGTAATTGGGAAATCGCGCTGGGGAGCGATGCCACGCGTCGTGGCGAAGATTCAGGCGGCGCGTGACGCCGGCCTCGATATTCGTGCCGATCAATATCCCTACGTCGCTGGAGGAACAGCCCTGGCCTCGGCTTTGCCGCCGTGGGTAGCCGATGGCGGCTTGAATAAGCTGTTGGAACGCCTTCACGATCCCAAGATTCGCGAACGCATTAAAACCGAGATGGGCTCCGACCACTCCGATTGGGAGAATCTCTACTTTGACTCGGGAGGAGGGCCGGGAGTGATGATTGCGAGCGTGGAGAAGCCTGAACTGAAGCGCTATCAAGGTCAAACTCTCGCTCAGATCGCACAAGAAGAGGGAAAGTCAGAGCTTGACACCTTGTTTGACTTTGTTTTGGACGATAACGGCCAGACCGGCGCGCTGTATTTCATTGCGTCTGAAGACGATCTGCGCTACGGCTTGAAGCAACCCTGGGTGTCGATCGGACTCGATGCGCCGGAGATGTCACTCGACGGCCCACTTTTTGAGCCTCACACACATCCGCGCACCATGGGCTCGATGCCCAGGTTTCTCGGACACTATGTGCGCGATGAGAAGCTGGTGTCGCTCCCCGAAGCGATCCGAAGGATTACGTCAATGCCTGCGCAACGCTATCACCTTGAAAATCGCGGACTAATCGAACCGGGCTTCTACGCCGACATCACCGTGTTCAATCCTGTCACGATCATCGATCGCGCTACCTATGCCGAACCGACTCGTCTGTCTGAAGGCGTCGAACACGTCCTCGTGAACGGGAAAGTGGAGTACGAGCAGGGGAAACTGACGGGGGTAGACGCGGGTCGGGCCCTACGTGGTCCCGGTTCAGTCATGAAGGTACACGTACAGTAGCCATCGCATTCGACTAGCCAACAGCTTTATCCGAGGCCATTGGCTATTCGCAGACTGACGGCCCAGAAACCTCCTCGATATCTATCTCTACGGCGACTGAGAAGGCACGACTTAGGTCACGGGTTTCAATTGCCCAGAAACAGATGAGGCTGTTGAAAAAGTCCCAGAGATGCCTGATTTGCTCCACAGTCCAGACCCTAAGTCATTGATTCTTTGTTCCGCGTCGGCAACAGGCAGACCCAGAAAATAGTTTTTCAACAGTCTCAGATAATTGTTGACGTGCCGGACTCGCTTTGGAGCGAATCAACCAGGATCCCTTTGGGACTGACCGGCGCGCGTTGACTTGCCTGTGGGCGCAGCCTAACATTCGCCGCCAAGGGTGGCATTCACGCCATGATTGGCCAGACCATCTCTCATTACCGCATCCTCAAACAGCTCGGTGCTGGCGGCATGGGAGTGGTGTATGAGGCCGAAGACACAAGTCTCGGGCGTCATGTCGCACTGAAGTTCCTGCCTGCGGATCTGGAGCAAGATGCACAGATGCTCGAACGGTTTCGGCGGGAAGCGCGCGCGGCCTCGGCGCTGAATCATCCAAACATCTGCACGATTTACGATATTGCCGAAGCTAACGGCCAGACTTTCATCGTCATGGAGTATCTGGAGGGCCAGACACTCAAGCACAGGATAGCTGGGAAACCACTCGAGACTGGGATACTGCTCGAACTCGCCACTGAGATTGCCGACGCGCTGCGAGCGGCGCACGCCAAGAGCATCATCCATCGCGATATCAAGCCGGCGAACATCTTCATCACTCCCGACGACCAGGCGAAGCTCCTTGATTTCGGTCTGGCGAAGGTCGTTCGGCCCGCTGGCGACTTCACCACAGATGTAACCGCTGACCTGACTCTGACGGAAGCGGGCGCCATGGTAGGGACTGTGGCCTATATGTCGCCAGAGCAAGCGCGGGGCAAGGAATTGGACGCGCGAACGGACATTTTTAGTTTTGGCGCCGTGCTGTACGAGATGTCCACGGGCATTCAACCGTTTCACGGCGATTCTGCCACGGACATTATCGATACTTTACTGAATCGGGCTCCGGTCCCAACGGCGCAGCTGAATCCTGCCGTTCCGCCTGAACTGGAGCACATCATCAACAAAGCGCTCGAGAAGGATCTGAATCTGCGTTACCAGGGCGTCGATGAGATGCGAGCTGACTTGCAACGCCTGAACCGCGATACGGGTTCTGGACACTCACCAGGCACGGGCGCTGAAGCGCCGCCAATTGCTGGACCAGGAGTCGCTGCTCCCGCAGTTTCGGCTGTTACGGCAAAGGCGCACGCTGTGAGGTGGCCGATAGTGGCAGGCGTTGCGGTGGTGGTCATAGGTCTAGCCGTCGGCGGGTGGCTTTACTTTGCGCGCCGGGCGCAGGCCCTCACCGAGAAGGACACCATTGTGCTTTCCGACTTCACCAACACCACGGGCGACGCAATCTTCGACGACACGTTGAAGACAGCCCTCAACGTTTCTCTGCGGCAATCGCCTTTCTTGAACGTGCTCTCCGACAGCGAAGTGGCGAAGACCTTGCAGCAGATGACCCGTCCGGCTGACGCGAAACTCACTCCTGGAGTAGCCCGCGAGCTTTGCCAGCGCGCGGGCAGCAAAGCTTACGTCGCTGGAACGATCGGCAGTCTGGGCAGCGAATACGTGCTGGGATTGAAGGCGGTGAGTTGCCGGAGCGGCGACACGCTGGCGGAGGAGCAGCTGACGGCAGCGTCCAAGGAAAAGGTGCTGGACACGCTGGGCGGGGCGGCATCGAAGCTGAGGGGCGAACTGGGCGAATCGCTGGCTACGGTGCAGAAGTTAGATGTTCCGCTCGACCAGGCCACCACGTCTTCGCTCGAAGCTTTGAAAGCGTACAGCCTTGGACAAAAGGCCGGTGACGAGAAAGGCCCCGCCGCAGAGCTGCCTTACGATCAACGTGCCATCGAGCTTGATCCGAAATTTGCCATGGGCTACGCCGCACTGGGCGACGACTACTTCACTCTCGCCGAGATAGGGCGGGCCAACGAGTACTACGCTAAGGCGTTCCAGTTGCGGCAACATGCCAGCGAATGGGAAAAGTTGACGATCGCCGCTGACTACTATTCGTCTGTAACCGGGGAACTGGATAAGGCGGCCCAGACGTATCAGGAGATCATAGAGAGCTACCCGCGCTCAGACGAAGCGTATGGCAATTTGGGCAACGTGTACGCCGAACAGGGGCAGTATGAAAAGGCTGCAGAGATCACGAGGCAAGCCGTGCGTCTTGCACCGGATCAGGTAGCTCCGAACGGCAATCTCGCCAACTTCGCTCTTGCCTTGCAGCGTTTCGACGAAGCGCGGCAGAGCATTCACGAGGCGCAGGCGCGAAAGGGGGATAATTACATACTCCACAATACTCTCTACGCTCTCGCTTTTCTCGGGGCGGACTCCGCTGCGATGGCAGAACAGCAACAGTGGTTTGCGGGCAAGCCCGAAGAGAATGATGGACTTGCCCTCGCATCCGACACCGACGCGTATGCAGGCCATGTTGGCAAAGCACGGGAACTGACCAAGCGAGCTGTGGACTCCGCCATTCGGGCCGACCGCAAGGAGAATGGGGCCATATGGCAGGCGAATGCCGCTCTACAGCAAGCCGCTTACGGCAATCCTGCGGAAGCTCGGCAGTCAGCGGCAGAGGCTTTGAAGCTGGCTCCCGCGAGTCAGGGCGTCGAGAACGAAGCCGCGCTTGCGTTTGCCATGGCGGTCGATACGGCGCGAGCCGAGTCCTTGACCCACGACTTAGGGAAACGCTTCCCGCTGGACACGCAGATGCAGTCGCTTTGGCTGCCTGCGATTCAGGCGCAATTGGCCCTGGATAGAAAGAACCCGGCTGCCGCCCTGAGCGTCCCGCAGGCCGCCTCCCCCATGGAGTTGGGGCAGATCGCGTTCGCCAGCAATCTTTCCTGCCTCTATCACGTATACGTTCGCGGAGAGGCATACCTGGCCGCGGGACAGGGCAGTGCTGCCGCCGCCGAGTTCAAAAAGATTCTCGACCACAACGGCATCGTCTGGAACTGCTGGACCGGCGCTTTGGCCCACCTGGGAATCGCGCGCGCCAACGCTCTGCAAGCGAAAACTTCGCAGGGTGCCGATGCCGACGCCGCGCGCTCTCGTGCACTCGGCGCCTACCACGATTTCCTTACGCTCTGGAAAGATGCCGACCCCGACATCCCCATCCTGAAAGAAGCCAAAGCGGAGTACGCCAAGTTGCAGTAGTTCCGAGCCAGCCTAAGAGAGAAGATTTGCGGAGTTCCTCAGGCTGTCAGTGGACGATAAGTCGTGCCGGTTCAACCGGTCGATGCAACACCATCTAGTCCGTTGATCTGACAATACTTCCCCTTGAGAATCGGTCTCTACCGCAAGACTCAATCAGAACCTAAGCAGTGCAGTGTTCTTTGTGAATCAACGCTCGCGAACGAAGTTAGCCTCGTAGACTCCTAAAAGAAGACTTCGAGCAAGTGTTGCGTCGACCCATTGAGACCACCGCGCTAACCAGGACTTGACTGCGTTGTCCCTGCGGTGCGTCGCTTCGCCGCCCTGTTCGGCCCGTAAGGCGGCTAGTTCTGCTTTGCCGGGCTGTCCTTGCTTCTGTTCTGGGATGATAGTCCCCTGCTCGAAGCGTATGAGCCACGCGTCTTTCCGCTGGGTCCACACCGTGGTCACGCGGAAATGCTGTGGAAATGGCTGGCCTTTGTACGTCGCGTCTACTTCCATCATGCAGCTCAAGTAGGCCGCATCACGGGTCATCAACTTGAAGATGCAGTCCGACAATTTGTAGTCCTTCAACCTGACATCAGACCAGCCCGCCTCGATGTCCGAGCGGTGATACAACTTGCCGTCGCCACCCACCTCCGCAAAATCATCGGAGAGGTGAGACAACACGAAATTCAAGTCCTTGCGCTTTTCCGCTTCATACATCTGGTGGAGAGTGCCGCTGATCTGTTTCTGGGCCGCCGATTCGTCCCGCGAACTCACTCCACCGACAAACACGGAAGAGACAAGGAGAACCGAAGCAGTCAGAAACGACTTTGTGATCTTCAGCGAAGACCCTCCGGAGCAGCAACCCGGAAATATAACTGGCCCCCAGTGCCTACTTTACCGATAAGTGCGTTAACGAGGTGCTGAGAATATCTCCGAGATGCTGAGGCTTCACCGCGCGAAGCGGCGCGTTGACTTGCCTCTGGGCGCAGCATAGCATTGGCGTCCATGCCCGATTCTTCTCCACTCTCCGGAAGCACGATTTCCCACTATCGCGTCCTTGAAAAACTCGGTGGTGGCGGGATGGGCGTGGTGTACGAGGCCGAGGACGAAAGTCTTGGGCGTCACGTTGCGCTGAAATTCCTGCCCGACGACGTGGCCAATGACCATCTGGCCCTCGAGCGCTTCCAGCGCGAAGCTCGCGCTGCCTCTGCCCTGAATCATCCCAATATCTGCACGATTTACGAAATTGGCCAGCATGCTGGCCGCCCCTTCCTCGCGATGGAGCTGATGAAGGGCAAGACGCTCAAGCATCGCATCGAAGGAAAGCCGCTGCCGGTCGACGAGGCACTGGAGATTGCGTCGCAGATCGCCGACGCTCTCGATGCCGCACACGCCGAGGGCATCGTTCACCGCGACATCAAGCCCGCCAACATTTTCCTGACCAAGCGGGAACAGGTGAAGATTCTCGACTTCGGTCTCGCGAAACTCGTTCAGGCACGGGGCGGGTCGCCTGATTCAGCGCAGGCGACCGTAGATGCCGTGGACGCGATGCTTACCAGTCCCGGCACAGCCGTCGGCACGGTTGCGTACATGTCACCCGAACAGGTGCGGGGCGAAGAACTCGACGCGCGTACCGATCTCTTCTCGTTTGGCGTCGTTCTCTACGAGATGGTGACAGGCGTTTTGCCCTTCCGGGGCGAGACCTCGGGCGTGATCACACATGCCATCCTGGAGCGATTGCCGGTCGCGCCGGTGCGACTAAATCCCGACGTGCCGGCAGAACTCGAACGGATCATCAGCAAAGCGCTCGAAAAAGATCGCAAGCTGCGCTATCAGAACGCGTCTGACATTCGCACTGATTTGCAGCGGCTGAAACGCGATGCGGATTCGGGCAAGTCGGCTTCATTCGTCCAGCCGTCTTTCGGCGGCGACCATGAGGGTGACAGTAAACATCTGACCTCTGCACCACCATCGTCATCCGCTGGCACGAATATCGGTTCCTCCTTTCAGGAGTCTGCAGCTCGGGCTGAGAGCGGGATGGGAGTACAGCTGCAAAGCGGAGCGGCGCATCCACCCGGGAGTTCCGTCGTCGCAGCGGCGAAGCAACACAAAACCGGCCTTACGGCGGGCGTTGTCTTGCTGCTGGTTCTAATCGCTGCGGCGGGCTACGGCGTGTACTCGATGCTGAGCCGTGGTTCTGCCGTGCCTTTCCAGAATTTCACAATCACGAAGATTACCGACAACGGGAAGTCCCAGGCCGCAGCAATCTCGCCCGACGGCAAGTACATCCTGAGCGTGGTGGTGGATGCGGGCAAGTCGAGCGTGTGGCTGCGGCACGTGGCCACGAACAGTGATACACAAATTATTGCGCCCGCTGAAGCGTTCTACAGCGACTTCAGTTTTTCTCCGGATGGGAACTACTTCTATTTCCGGAAAGCACGGACAGCCGCGCAGGACGCTTTCGACGTGTTCCGCGCGCCGGCACTGGGTGGCACGCTGCAGATAGTAGTGCGGGACGTGGATTCGAGCGTGGCCGTATCGCCCGACGGCAAGCTGATGGCGTTCGAACGCTTCAATGATCCGGAGGTGGGTAAGTACCAGCTGCTGCAGGCCAATGCCGACGGCACCGGCGAAAAAGTGATTGCGAGTGGGCCGATCAGCGCTGGGAATAGGCAACTTTCGTGGTCGTTGGACGGGAAGCGGCTCGCGCTGGCCGGAACCAGCAATCTTAGCGCGGGCGCGATTGAGGTGATGGACGTCGCGTCTGGGAAGAGTGAAGAACTCGCCGGCACCGCGACATACTTGTTCGGCGGTGTGGCGTGGATGCCGGATGAGCGGGGTCTCATCGTGCAATATGTCGATCGATCCGCTGGAGGGAGCCATGGCCAGATTGGATACATCGCGTACCCAGGCGGGCAGCTTCGCGCGGTGACGAAGGATACCAACATCTACAATACGCCGGGGATCTCGGCGGACGCCAGGATGCTTGCTGCGGTCCAACAAAAGCGCCTCTACACGGTGTCCACGATCGCGACGAGCGGCAAAGACTTCAGCGCTCCAAGCCCGGCCATTCCACAGCAGCAGAGGGATTCATTCAGTTTCACGTGGGCGGGGAACGACGGATTCTTCTTAGGCGAAGACAATCGCGTCGCCACGACGTCTTCCGCTGGGAACACTGCGACGACGCTGCTGGGGAATACTGCGACGGTTAATCTTGCCTCTTGTCCGGATGGAAAGACGCTGCTGTTGTCATCGACAGGAAATCGGAGCGGCGGCGCGATCAGTCTCTGGCGGATAAACATAGATGGCACGAACCTGACGCGGCTTACGAGTGGGACGCGTGACACTATGCCGGCGTGCTCCCGCGATTCGAAGCGCGCCTATTACTTCGATAACGAGGAGCTACGAGTTAAGAGCGTGCCAACAGATGGCGGGACGACCGAGGTAGTGCCCGGAACAGTGATCCCGCATGCGTTCGTCTCCCAGGCTTTTTACTTGGATCGCTCACCGGACGGACGAGAGTTGGCGCTGCTGTATGCAGTCGGCGAAACAAACCCAGTGCACAAGATCGCATTGATTCCGGTGGACGCTGGCGCGCAGCCCCAAGTGCGGTATTTGGACCCGAATCCGGCGATTGCCGATGCGCCGCGATTTACTCCGGATGGCAAAGCGTTGATTTACCCGATTACGGTGGCAGGCGCGGATAACGTCTGGCTGCAGCCGCTCGATGGCTCACCGGGGCGGCAGATTACGAATTTCAAGAGCGACCAGATTTTCGGATTGGAGTGGTCGCCGGATGGGAAGAAGTTGGCGGTGCTGCAACGGCGCATTGAGGCGGACGTCGTGCTCCTGCGCGAGTCAAGCCCCGCGACACAGTGACCTGTCAGGTGATATTGCCATGCGCGCCAATATTTCCTCGCGCTCCGGAAAGACGCCTACCCCGACATTCCCATCCTGCAGCAAGCCGAGGCCGGGTACGCGAAGCTAACGTGAAGCTGAACCTGGAGACTGTAATGAAAATCGAAATCATTCACTGCCCGACGTGAGAGAACAATAACGCCAAGGTCACGAGTCTCGTGGCCCTCATCAAGGCGCGCCTACATGTCGAACCTGTCTGCACTTCTGGCAAAATCGGTCAGTTCGATGTGATCGCGGACGGCGAGATAATCAGCAAGCGCGGTGGGAACTGGATCACGCGCCGCTTCGGCGCTGGCTATCCTGATCTCGACGGCGTGGTCGAGCTTCTTGAGAAGAGGTCCGCCAACGACGCAGCGCGGTAGACACGACTCCGTGCCGGTGCCCGCAACTACCCTATGCGTTCCGCGAGTGGCGACCCCCAGTTGCATTGACAGATTTGCGCCGACGCCATTCCGCGCGCGCTTCGTGTAGCCGAATTAGAAACGCTTCTCGTGGTGGGTGACCGAAGTTTGCTTCGGGTGTGCAGATGTAGGGGGCTGCTTTTCCGGAGGCGTTTCCGTTCGAGTCGGCTCCGAGGTTTCTCCTCTTCGACCGCGATGCGAGGTATGGGACAGAAGCGTATGCCTCGGAAATTGCCGTGATCTATGTAGCTCTTGGGGATAAGGATCAAGCAATGAATTGGCTGGAAAAAGGCTACGAAGAGCGATTTAATCCTGGTGTCCTGCTGCGGCCGGGCTTAGATCCTCTCCGCTCGGACCCGCGCTTTGAAGCCCTCGTGCAGCGCATCGGCATCCCTCGCTGAACCAGGGAAGTTGAACCTGGAATAAAACAGCCTCCGCTACGGTCTAGATCAATGCAAGCACGTCCAATGGCAGCGCGAGAGACGCCCCGTCCATCTCGCGCCGCTATTCAATAGCTCGCGGAGAATCGAAAGAAGAAAGAACTAGCAGGCAAGGAGCACACAGATGTCCGAAGGAAAATCAATTATAACTAAGTCTGGAGAGGAAAAAAACATGGCAAGAAACAAAGTTTGGATTGTAAGTCTGGCTCTGCCGTTGATGATTGCAATTGTGCTGCTGGCAGGGGGATCGTCAATGGTCACGGCGAATGCGCAGCAGCAGCCAGCCAAAACGGCAGCGGTAAAGATCGACAACTTCACCTTCGGGCCGCCATCGTTCACAGTGTCTGTCGGGACGACGGTTACTTGGACAAACCACGATGATATTCCCCACACGGTTGTCAGCGAAGATAAAGTGCTCAAGTCCAAGGTTTTGGATACGGATGAAAAGTTCTCTTACACCTTCTCCAAAGCTGGAACGTATTCTTATTTCTGCTCCATCCATCCAAAAATGACCGGCACTGTCGTGGTGCAGTAAGCGGCCGAAGAGCGTGAATCCCTTCGACATCAAGACGATACTTCTAGCGAAACATGCCCAGCATGTGGTGCTGATCCACTTTCCGATTGTGCTGTTCATTGCCGGCGCGGCATTCGATCTAGCCGCGCGGTGGTCGAAACGGCGTGGTCTGGTGGACGCGGCCTACTATAACGTGCTGTGGGCTGCGATTTCGACGGTGCCTGTGGTCGCGACGGGAATCCTCGCGTGGCAGTTCGCACTCGAGGGACCGAAATTGAAGGGAATCCTGTTGCAGCACCTGATGCTCGGATGTGTTTCGACTGCACTGATCTGGCTGGTCTGGTGGGTACACTTCCGCGCGCGGCGCCGTGGAGAGCGGCCCCCTAGCTATTGCATCCCGCTCGAATTGTTGGTCGTCGCTGTCGTGTCCCTAACTGGGCATCTCGGCGGGTTTCTCAGTGGAGTAAACGGACCCGGCTAGACGTATCGAGCCTCGGAACGGCTTCGATCGGTCGCTCGAATTGAGTCATCTTCTACCTGGGCGTGCCAAAGACAATCTTTATCAGGAATGGACCGAGAGCGGCGGCCCTCACGGAGGCGATGCGTTGAACGAAGGCTTTCTTGGAACAGCAGCTCCTCGCTACGCCGATGTCGTTCTGCTCCTTGAGATCGGCATGGGAGTAGCGCTTCTCATCGGTGCTGTGCTCGCGCGCAAGAGGCGATTTCGGCTACACGCCTGGTGCCAGTCCGCAATCGTACTTCTTAATCTGGTCGTAATCGTATTGGTGATGGTTCCTTCGTTTCAAGTTCATGTGAGTCCGAAAATACCTGCTCACGCTGTGGCGAGAAGAGCCGCGCCAGTTATTGGGGAGGGGATTGGGGCGAGGGACAGCTCTAAACGTGAAAATGCTTTGGGCACATCATCGGGCCCGAATCAGGAAAACAACCGACTCCCCCTCGCCGCTGACCGATTTCAGTCCCGACGAAGGCACCAACGCCACGCCTGTTAGAAGAAAAACACCCTTCAACAAACAGATGATCCTCGAAAGCTGCGAACCACTCTCGGTGGGTATGGAGAATCGGTCACTTGGAGCGGTGCTTCTGGAGGTGATTTTTGAAAGGCTCCCGTTACTGTTGGGCGATCCACATAGCGGTGGGACTCTTTGTGACGTTGAAGTGCAGAATGCGTCGACGGTCATGGCAGATGATGAAGAAGCAATAAGGCACATGGAAAGTAATAGTTGGAACCGTGAAAAAATCTATCGCTGCGATGGCTTCGCGGTGGTTTCGAAGAAAGGTGAGCCACCGTATGGCCGGCTCGGGATCTCGAGGCGCCCGGCCCATCCAGCGGGAGGTTGTTCGCTCCGAGACAGCAAAACCGAGCATCAGAAGCTCGCCATGGATGCGCGGTGCTCCCCAGGTTGGATTCTGGCGAGCCATCCGGAAGATCAACTGTCGAATCTCCTTGAATGTCTGCCTTCTTCCAACTTGATTCCTGACTCGGGAAATCAGTCTCCAATACAAACGAAAGCTAGCCCGGTGCCACCTGACCACCGTTTCGGGCCTGACGATGATGAGATCCTAAGCCCATCCTGACCAAAACCGACGGACGGCAACCCAAAACAGCTTGTCGAAGATGTTGAGTGCTGGCCGCGGGCGACGCCGCTTCAGCACCGCGAGTTGTTGGCGGAGCACGAAGTTCTCGAAGACAAGATTGCCGCGTCTGCGAAACAGTTGGAAAAACACGCCGAAGCGCAAGAGAGAAAGGTTAAACATGGCCTGTAGTTATCCAAATGGGCGGCGGAGAGATTGCTGCAAGCTGTTGATTCTGCAGTCGGACGGACTTTTGGCGAATGACAGTCTGGGCGTGGCTATGCCGCACTTGTCCTCGCTTCGCGAAAAGATCGAATGTTATCCGGCAATCCAGAGTACGAAAATAGCTAGCCCTGTACGCCGATCTTGAATCAAGAAATCCGTTGTCCTTGACATTTCTCCGATACCCGATTTTCCGGAGGGCTTCCAGAATCGCCGGCAAGTCAACACTTCACGTTTCGCAGAATTTGATAAGCTAAATGGAGAAGTCCTCTCTACGGCCATGCTCGCTTTCAACGACAATCTTGCCCAGTGCTTCAGAGCCCTGCGCGGGCACAAGCTGCGCACTTCGCTCACAATGCTGGGACTAACGATGGGGGTGGCCACGCT
>Ga0116219_10000918_pt1 | contig 29013 bp, 27 predicted proteins | sample Sb_taG_4_FD_91019 | JGI IMG/M metagenome (GOLD analysis project Ga0116219, IMG submission 91019) | Peat soil microbial communities from Weissenstadt, Germany - Sb_50d_6_BS metaG | ecosystem: Environmental > Terrestrial > Soil > Wetlands > Peat | place: Germany: Weissenstadt | collected 2010-09-21 | reverse complement strand
GTTTCGGCGACGCTGGAGGCTTGTACCTGGGTGTTCTTCACGACGTTTTGCACGTTGACGCTCATCTCATGCATCGTGCTGGTGACTTCATCAATCGCCGAGGCGGCCTGCACGCTGACCTTGGCCGATTCATCGGAAGCGCTGGCCATCTGTCCCGCGCCGCTGGCCACCTGCGAGGCGCTGTCGCGCACCTGGCGAACGAGCTCGCGGAGTCCCTGGGTCATGCGCGCAAACGCTTTGGCCATGGTGTCCTGCTGCGAGCGAGGCTGGACGGCGACGAACAACTGGCCTTCGGCGATGGCCGCCGACACGCTGGCCATTTCTTTGAGGTGAACGATCATTTGGTTGAAATTCTGCGCGAGCACGCCGACTTCGTCGCTGCGATGGAAATCAATGGTCTGGTCGAGATCGCCGGAGGTGCCGATTTTGTGCGCCACTTCGATCAGGTGATTGAGCGGCTCCTTGATGGACTTTGCCGTGTAGTAGGCGACGAAACCTCCGAACACAACGCCCAGCAACGTCCCGAGCGTCATCACGATATTGCTGACCATCAACGATGAAGACGAGGACGCGGTGGAATCTTCCTGAGCCTTGTGCACGGAGTGGCTGGCTTCGTCCAGGATCGTGGCCGAGCGGTTGATCCAGGAAGCCGGATCGTGCTGCAGGTAGAAGATCTGCAAATCGGAGACGGTGGAGTCCCCGGAATCCACGGAATGGCGCTTGGCGATCATTTCCTTTGCGAAATTTTCGGCCCAGCCGCGTTCGTTGTCTTCGACCTGAGAGAGGGAAGAACGGAGCGCGGCGTCAGTGGCTTTGGTTTCGGCGGTCTTCAGGAGATCCTGCAATTCAGCGACGCCCTTGTTGGTCTTTTCCTCGTCGCGCAGGTCACCGCTGAGAAGATAGTTGCCGAGGGAGAGGCGATTCTCGATCATTTTGTAGCGAACGCCTTCAATCGTCTGGACATCGGCAAGGGTGGAGGCAACCGCCGAGCGCGTGCTGTACTGGCGCATGACGGTGAAGATATTGATCACGAACAGAAACAGGATGACCGCCAGGATCGAGCCGAATCCCCAATAAAGTTTCTTGCCAATCGTCATTTTGAAAAGCCTCCGCTCCCCTGTCGTTCCAAACGCACCCGCGCGCCGCCGCGCGGAGGGCCGCTACTCTTGTCCGCTGAACGCGAATTCGACTATTTCCGTGGTTTCTTTCGGGCCTGGTTCAAAATGCCACTTCTTGAGAGCGTCGAGCGCGGCGTTGACCAGAAGCGGGCTGCCTCCCACCACTCGTGTGTTCACCACGTGGCCGTCGGCCGCGACCGTGGCCTCGATCTTGACCTTCCCGGTCACGTTCATTTGCTTGGCGAGCGCCGGATATTCCGGAGTGACCCTGGTACGGACCTTGCGCTTGGCAGCCTCGCTAGCGGCGTCTTGCGCGGACATTTTCAACGGCAGAACGGCCGATCCTCCGAGAAGCAGCGCCAAACCTATGGATGCGATGATGACCCTGTTTTTCACTGGTATGTTCCTCCCGAGACCCAGAACCCCAGCAGCAGAAAAGGCACGGGTAATGCCACGAGCGGGGGGCTCTGAGGCATGGTCTGTAATTCGTTACGGCCAGTTGTAAACAACAGATAACACAAGTGTTACTGGATTACTTCTTTCGTCTGACGACGGCCGAGTCAGGCTCGCAGTGTCTCATCGGTGCGCATGGCGGCTGCTGGGGGTCTCAGGTTGCGACAGAGGGCGGATTGTCGGTTACGGCAACCGCAGCGGCGTGCTTGTTGACTCAAAATGAGATAACGCCGTAACGTCTTTAATTGTATAGGCGAAGCGCGCGCAAGCCCCCTATAACCTCCATGCGTGCACTTGAAAGAATTCGGGAAGTACCGTCTCGTCTCGATGGCTCGTTCGAGAGCCTGCTCGCGCAGTTTTCCGCCACCACACTTGAGCTGAACCCATCTGTTGGGACGGTCGAGTTTGCCCGGCGGCTGACAACCCGCGCAGCAGAAATGCTGGGCGCGCGCGCGGTTGTGCTGGCGCTAGGCCGCGGCAGCGAATGGGAAATTGCCGCGCTGAGCGGGCCGGCCGACCGTTGGGAAAAGTTGGTTCAGGGCCGCCTGGCGGCTGCGTTGGGCGAGCGGGCGACTGTTCCGTCCGCCGCGCTGCAGTTTGGCACCGGCACGATGTTGCTGGGCCGCGAGCTGGCCGAATCGCTGGGATGGCGCGATTTAATCCTGGTGCGCCTGACGGAGAGCGAAGGCGAACTGCTGGGCGTGCTGTGCCTGGTGGACCTGGGCCGCGAGCTTTCCGCAACGGAAGGACAGCTCCTCGAAGCGCTGGCGAGCCACGCATCGGTGGCGCTCGAAAACGTGCGGCTGTTCTCACGGATCGAGCGGTCGCGAAAGCAATGGGTCGAGGATTTTGACGCCATCTCGGATTACATCGTGGTGCACGATCATTCCGGGCGAGTGCTGCGGCTGAACCGCGCGCTCGCCGATCTGCTAGAAATGGGTCCGGCGGAAGCGGTCGGCCGGGACATCGGCAAACTGGAACTACTGGCATCGCCGGCGCAGCCGGGGCGGTGTCCTTTCTGCCGCAACGCGCGAGCGGCGATCGAGGAGTTCGTCCACGGGGCGGGCGAGCGAACCTATCTGGTATCCACGTCGCGCATTCACGCCGGCGAAGAAGACGAAGGCCGCACGATCCACGTGTTGAAGGACATCACCGACCGGCGCGAGGCGGAGCGGCGCTACCGGCGCGAGCGCGATTTCAACCGCAACATCCTGAACAACACGCAGAGCATGATTCTGGTGCTCGACACCGTGGGACTGGTCAGTTACGCGAACCGGCGCTGCTTCGAAGCGGGATATCGCGAGCAGGATCTGCTGGGCCGGCCGTTGGTGGAAATGGTTCCGCAGGCGCGGCGTCCGGCGCTGGCCGAAGCGCTGGAGCGAACTCTCGACGGGACCGCGGTGGAGAATCTGGAGCTGCCGATTTTTCGCGGCAACGGCACCGCCGGGCATTTCTCGATTAGCTTGAGTCCCATGCGGGACGAGCAGGGCGACATCAACAGCGTGGTGGTGGTGATGGCGGACATCACGGACGCCGCCGACCTGCAAGCGAAACTGATGCACACGGAAAAAATGGCGGCGCTTGGACAGCTCGTCTCCGGCGTGGCGCACGAAGTGAATAATCCCCTGGCGGCGATCGTGGGATTCACCGATCTGCTGCTCGAAAATCCCGCGGTGCCGGAAGAAGCGAAGGAAGAGTTGCGGGTGATTCTGCAGGAAGCGCAGCGAACGCGCGTGATCGTGCAGAACCTGCTCAGCTTCGCGCGGCACATGCCGGCGCAACGCGAGCCCGTGCGCGTGAACTCGGTGCTTAGGCAGACGTTGCAGCTTCGCGCCTACGACTTCTCGAATCACGGCGTCCAGATGACGGAAGGCTACGAGGACGAATTGCCACTCACGATCGGGGACCCGCATCAGCTCCAACAGGTCTTTCTCAATATCCTGAACAACGCCTACGACGCGATTCAGGAAGTGCGGCGTCCCGGAAAGATTGAGATTTCGACGTCGCATCGCGAGGGGCACGTGGAAATCGCGTTCCGCGACAACGGCCCGGGGATTTCGCATCCCGAGCGTATCTTCGATCCGTTTTTCACGACGAAGGAAGTGGGCAAGGGGACAGGCCTGGGGCTGAGCATCTGCTACGGCATCATTCGCGCGCATCAAGGCGAGATCGTCGCGCGGAACAATGCGGACGGTATCGGCTGCACGTTTGTGGTTCGGCTTCCGGTGGCGGCGCAAGGAGCCGAATTACTGGTGACGGAGAGCGCGCCATGACGGCGGCGAATAGCGCGGCGACGCAAGCGAGGCCACGAATCCTGGTGATCGAAGACGAGCCATCCGTGGCTGCGTTCCTGCGGACTGCGCTCGAGCGGCATGGATACGACGTGGTTCCGTCGCCATCAGCGGCCGCGGGTTTGCGATTGCTGGCGTCGAATGATTTTCGCGGAGTGATTTCCGACTTCCGCACGCCGGGCGGGATCAACGGCGCGGATCTGCACGATTGGGTTCGCCGGCACCGGCCGGAACTCGCCGCGCGAATTGTGTTTATTACCGGCGACACGGCCAGCGCGGAGACCATCGCTTTGCTCGCGCAGGACGGAACGCCGTGCGTCGAAAAGCCCTTCCGCGTCCAGGAGCTTCTGGCCGCAGTCGAGAAAACCATAGGAAAACCATGAAGGAAGAGTCGCGACTTCGCTTTCTGATCGTGGATGACGAACAGAGCATCCGCCGGCTGTGCATGACGGTCGGCCAGGGTTTGAATCTTGTCTGCGCCGAAGCGGAAACGGCCGAGGCCGCGCTCGTGTCGGTCGAGACGGCGCCTCCCGATATCGTGGTCACCGACTTGAAGCTGCCCAGCCTTTCCGGCACGGACTTGCTGCGAAAGATCAAAGAGATGCTGCCGCGGGCCGAGGTGGCCATCATGACCGGGCACGGGTCGATCGAGTCCGCCGTGGAGGCCATGCGGGAGGGGGCGTACGACTATATCGAAAAGCCGTTTCGCGTGGAGCGATTGCGGCAACTGCTGCAGCGGATGGCGGAAAAGGTGCGTCTGGTCACGGAAAATCAATTTCTGCGCGAGCGCGTGAACGCGGACACGCAACTCGACGGGATCACCGGCACATCCGCGAAGATTCAGGATGTACTGCGGATGGTCTCGCGGCTCAAGGACATTCGTACGCCAGTCCTCGTCACCGGTGAAAGCGGAACGGGGAAAGAGCTTGTTGCGCGCGCGATTCATTTCCGCGGGCCGCTGGCGCCGATGCCGTTTATCGCCGTGGATTGCGGCTCGCTGGTTCCGACGTTGATGGAAAGCGAGCTATTTGGCCATGAGAAGGGCGCGTTCACAGGCGCGCTGAGATCGAAGGCGGGGCTTTTTTACGCGGCGAACGGTGGCACGATTTTCCTGGATGAAATCGGCGAGTTGCCGCTGGAGCTGCAGGCGAAGCTGCTGCGCGTGCTGCAAGAAAAGGAAATTCGGCCGGTCGGAAGCAACGAAAAAGTGTCCGTGGACGTGCGCGTGATCGCCGCAACCAACCGCGAGCTCGAAGCGGCCTACCGCGCCGGCACGTTCCGCAAGGATCTATACTTCCGCTTGAACGTCGTCACCGTCCATCTGCCGAGCCTGCGCGAGCGCCGCTCGGATATCCCGCAGCTCGTACACTGCTTTCTGGACCGCTACGCTCCGGGCGAAAACATTCAGGTGGCTCCCGGCGCGATGAAAAGCTTCTTGCAATATGAATGGCCTGGGAACGTGCGGGAGCTTGAGAACTGCATTGCCCGCGCCCTGGCGCTGGGCGATCATCGGACTATTGATGTGGCGGACTTGCCGCCTGCGATTCGCGGCGCGGAGGATTCCGGCCTGACGCGCGAGGATGCAGCCGAGCTTTCCACTACGGCGCTCGCCGATCTGGAGCGCATGACAATCCTGCGCGTGTTCGAGCAGGCCGGAGGCGACAAAGCCCTTGCCGGTAAGATGCTCGGCATCAGCCGCGCGACGCTGTATCGCAAACTCAAGCGCTACAATATCGCTTTGCGCTCCTCGCAAAAGGAACTGGTCGAAGCGGTCTCCTAGGCCGCTTTGAGACTTCTCGTCGCATCGCGCCTTTCTCGATCAAAGATCGGCTGCCAAGCGCCGGCTTGAGACGAATCTGTGTCAGCTTGAGACAGACGACTAATCGGGCCGCTCGGGCCCGCCAGTAAGAGCAAGCTAGCGAACGACTTAGATTTCCTTTCACCCAAAAATCTTTGGCTGCCCTCGTGCAATTGTCGACGAGCCAGGCACAGGTGCATCTCGGTTTGGCGCAGCTGCTCCAACCTACCCGACCGGCGAGAGTTTCGGATCGGGCGGGCGAAAGGAACAGAAAACCTTTGCCAAGTGAAGCGGAAGTTGCGGCGGTTCTGTCGGATCTGACGTGTGTTGAGAAACTGGCGCAACTTTTTCCCGGTGTCTCACCGGTCCGGATTCCGGTGTGCGTCACAACCGTGGTTACCGGACGCCGACGATTGCAGGAGCAGACAGTGATTGAGTTTGGGACGTCGCGCGAGGTTCTGTTCGCTTCGACGTTGCCGCTCGAATTCGAAGACCAGGTGCGCCTGGTGAATTCGGATGGCTCGCTCGACGCCCGCGCCACGGTGGTTGCCGTGCGGTACCACGGCGGCCGCAAAGCCGTCGCGGTACGCTTCGTGGGCGAAGTCGGAAACTGGATCATCAAACCATGACCCCAAAAACTCCGAGCACGACGATGAACCCTCCGCGTTCCGCGGAGAAAATGAACGAACGAAGCCCCGCCGATTTGGCGGCGCAGTGGCGGGAAGCGCGGCTCGTGTACCCGATCTACGCCGCGCTGGCCACGCAATTCGATCTCGCGCCGCTGCCGTACGCTTCCGGCGAGCTTCCGCCGGAGCGGCCCACGCGCGAAGCCTTCGATGGCGATCTGAAGTGGCTCGCGGCGCTGGACCAGAAAGTGCTGGCGTACCAAATCCGCCAGCTTCCGCCGCAGATTCTCAACGGGAGCGAAGAAGGCTTGCGCGCCCTAATTCACCGCCAACTGAGAAAGCCGGATAAGACGAACGCGGACCGCGACAAGATTGACTTGCTGCTGGTGCAATATTTTGTGATGTGCGCGGCGGAGGATCTGCTTCACAAAGAGGTTGCGCTCAACGACGTGGCACGAACGCTGGCGCCTGTACTGGTCGAGGCGGATGCGACTCCGCTGGAATGGTGCGAGCCGCTCGAACAGATTCTTGAAAAGACGAAGCACTGTCAAAGTCTCCGCGACCTGATGGAGGATGGTTTCATTGAGCAGGGGCGGATGCTGAAGGAGGCGGCCGGCGCGATGTTCTACGATCCCGCCGCGCTGGTAGCCTTCTGCCGATTCAATTTTCTTTTGCGGCGCGCATTCATCCGGATGCTCCATGCCGATTTGAGCGCGGTGCGGGAAGCCGTCGACTCGCTCGAAGCCAAGGGAGTGAAAACGGTGGATTGCCGCCGCGCCGATTTCTCCGCCGCGGAAACCACAACGCAGCTTCGATACTTCTGCCAAAACTGGCGGCAGCCGTTCCAAAAGGACTACACGGAAAACTCGGTCCGCCACTCGTTCGAGCAGCTCCTGGCACTACGCGCCGATCTGGAAGAAGCGCTCGGGCGCAAGCAATCCGGCACTAAATCAGCCTCCAAACCTGCACGAGAAGATATAACCGTGGCGGCTCCCGAAGACGACATGCTGGCGATGATGAATACGACTCCCACCGACATGCGCAACGCTCCTGCCGTCCAGCCTCCGGCGCAGAAAAAACAAGAACTGCCCGTCGAGGATTGGGTCGAAGACAAACCGCAGGCAGCGCCGGTCGCCGCACAAGTCACCGGACAACAGCCGGCAAAATATGCAGCGGATGTTCCTGCTGCTCCCACGGCCGCCGCGGAAGCGGAAAAGTGCCTCGAAGCCATCTGGGAACAGTTGATTGCCGCGCCCCCTTCGCGCGGCCGTTCGATGTCCACGGTGATTTTGCAGAATACAAAGGTGCTGCTCTCGTCGTGGGAAGTCGCGGCGTTTGTCGAAAAGGGGAGCCAGGAATCGGAGGACTTGCGGCGCGCCGTGGTGGCGCGCGCTATCCTCGCGCTCGCCGTTGAAAAGCGGAAGCGTTCCGGAGAAGAGAGCGCGCTGGCCTCGGCGCTGGTGCTGGCGCGCACCGAAGTTTCCTACTTCCAGGGCCGAGTCGAACAAGCCAAGAAGGCAAAGAACACGGAAGCCGCCGTCAATCTCGGCATCAGCACCAAGCGCCTGCTCTCGTGCATGGAAGAAGCGGAAACACTTCAGTCTTAAGCCGCGCTAAGGAGTTGTGGAACCCTTGATCCCCTCGAGCGTCCTGATCGTTTCGGACGACACGGAATTCGCGCGCACCCTTACGGCGCGCTGGCAGGCGGAGCGGCACGTCCCGGAAATCACGCTGGTCACCAGCGGCGTCTGGCATCCCTCGAGCGCGTCAAATTACGATCTGGTCATCATCGGGCCTGTCCGCGACGGAAATCCTGCTTCGATCCTCGCCGCGGTAAATTCCTCGCCCCGCGCGGCGGCGATCTATTTTGCCGAAGAGGAAAAGAATATTCCCTCGCTTCACGCCGAGCACCCGCATCTGCTGATTGTTCCCCGGCAAGATGGCTGGGCGGGAACTCTGATCCTGATTTCGATTGAAGCGCTGCGGCGCGTCGAAGCGCTTCGTCGGGCGCAGCGCGCCGAAGGGCTGGCGCTCGCGTCGCAGGGTCACGCAACGCTGGGACGCTACATGCTCGACATGCGTCCGAGCTTCAACAACGCGTTGACGTCCGTCCTGGGGAATGCGGACCTCCTGCTGCTGGAACCTGGACAGGCCACGGGCGAAAGCCGCGAGCAGATTCAGACCATCCATACGATGGCGCTGCGATTGAACGAAATCATGCAGCGATTCTCATCGCTGGCGACCGAGGTACGGGCCGGTGAGAAAGAATCTCAAGCTGAGACGGAAGGCTCGTCGCATCGCCTGGTGAGCCGGTGATGAGCAGCCGCCGCACACCCGTAAACCGCACGAAATGCATGCGGTTGCAAACCAGACGCCGGCCCGAAACACCGTGCGACAGGTGGCTAGGGAGTTGCAATTCTTTCTTCGGGGATTTGAGCGTGGAGGTGTGGAAGTGGTGATGAAAGTCCTGGTGGTGGATGACTCGCCGGCGGAAATTCGCCTGCTTCAATCTGTTTTGCAGCAAGCTGGTTTTCATTCGGTGGCAATTTCCGATCCGACGAAGGTCGAAGAAAAAATCGAGGAAGAGCGCCCGAACGTGATCCTGCTCGACGTGGTAATGCCGCAGCGGAACGGCTTTCAAGTCTGTCGCGACCTGAAGAGCCAGGAGATATACGCGAAGATTCCGGTAATTCTGGTGACATCGAAGACGGCGCCGAGCGACCGCTACTGGGGCGAGCAGCAGGGCGCCAACGGTTACGTTGCGAAGCCTTTTACGCCGGATGAACTGATCAACGCCGTGAAGAGGTTTGAGTGATGGCGATGGAGCCGGAAAACGCCGGGCTGGCCGTGGAACTCGACAATGGCGAATTCCTGGAAAGCGAATTGTCGCCGGAGGAGCGCCGGCCCGAACGCCAGTACTGCGTTTTTCGCGCGGGCCGCGAGCGATTCTGCCTCAACGTGCTCGAAGTGGAGGAAGTGGTGGATTGGCCGATCGTGACGCGCATTCCGCTGGCGCCTTCGTTCCTGATGGGCGTTTTCAATCTGCGGGGCACCATCGTGCCGCTCATGGATATCGCGTTTACGGAGGGACGCCGGCCGGGCCTGCTGCCGAAGCATGTGGTAGTGGCCGCGATCAAGGGCGACGCCCAACGCGAAGACCTGCGAATCGGCATCGCCGCCGATGAAGTGATCGGAACGTTCTCGGCGGCCGAGGAAGCTTTGCTCGATCAGGCTCCGGCGGAGGTGCCGCACTGCCGCGGAATGCTGCGGCACGAAGACCGGCTGGCGCTGGTCGTGGACCTGAGGCGCCTCACCGATGTGTTTCCCGTGCCGGTGATATGAAACGGCGCGAAAAAGAGTTTGCGATGGACGAAATCGGCCCCGACATTTTCGAAGTCCGCTCCGGTTTGATGAGCGCACAAGTTCTTGGGAGGAAGTCATGAAAGCTCGTTTGAGTTCGACAATCTGGTTGCTGGTCTTCGGGATCGGCGTGGCTCTATTCGGAGTTCTCGGCCTGGCATACCACGCGGGCAAGGAATCGGGCGGGCTGTCTCTGCTCGACGCGCCTTCTCTGCCGGGAAGCGCCAGCGGACCGTTGCTGGCCGCCATCGCCCTGGCGGTCGCCGCCGCCCTGGCGGTGATGTTCGTCCTGAGCAAGCGCGTGATCACGCCGGTGAGTGAGCTCGCGAAATTCTCCGAGCGCCTGGTTGCCGGGGATGCGCGCGCGCGTGCGGAGTTCGATAGCGACGACGAGTTCGGTCAGATTGCGGAGAACTTGAATCGCAGCGCCGCGAAGGTCGCGCACGCCGTGACGAACCAGCAGGCACAGGATTCGCTGCAGCGCAGCATCACCGACCTGCTCAGCACGATCAATCAAGTGGCGCGCGGCGACCTGACCATCCGCGGCAAGGTCACCAACGACGCGCTGGGCAACGTCGTGGATTCGGTGAACTTCATGCTCGACAACTTTACCAAGGTTCTCGAGCGCGTCCGCAAGGCAGCCATTGACGTCAGCACCAGCGCCAATCAGATTCTCGAGGCGGCGGACGACATGACCGCCGGCGCAACGCAACAGGACCAGGAAATCACCAACACTTCATCCGCCGTGGAAGAGCTTACGGTTTCGATGAAGCAGGTGTCGAACAACGCGGAAGCCAGCGCCGAAGCGGCGCGCCGCGCGCTCGACGCCGCCGAACAGGGCAACCGCGCCGTGAGCGATACGCTCGAAGGAATGCAGCGCATCCGCGCGTCGGTGCAGGCCACCGCGAAGAAGATCAAGTCGCTGGGCGACCGCTCCCTGGAAATTTCGGAAATCATCAACGTGATCAACGACATCACCGAGCAGACCAACCTGCTCGCGCTCAATGCCGCGATCGAAGCAGCCCGCGCCGGTGAAGCCGGCCGCGGTTTCGCCGTGGTCGCGGACGAGGTTCGCAAGCTGGCCGAGCACTCCCGCAGCGCGACGAAAGATATCGCGGCGCTCATCAAGGCCATTCAGGCCGAGACGAACGAAGCGGTCGTCGTGATGGAAGAGGGCACGCGCGAGGTGGAAGTCGGCGCGAGCCTCGCGGATCAGGCGGGCAAGGCGCTCGAAGCAATTTCGAGCGTGGTGCGGCAATCCGCCGAGCTCGTGCAGGAAATTTCACTCGCATCGAAACAGCAGGTGCGCGGCACGGAAGGCGTCGCGAACGCCATGCAGATCATTTCCGGCATTACCCGCCAGACCACGCAGGGCGCGAAGCAGACGGCCGGGACGGTCGGGAACATGGTGAAGCTCTCCGAGCAGCTGAACGAAGCGCTGGCGCAGTTCCGCTCGCAGTCCGCGCGGGCCGGCGAATCCGCGCCTGCAACAGAAGAGACGCGGTCGAAAGAGCCAGTGGGGGCGCGCAGGTAGCGGCAAACTCCGCGAACCGGCGCCCGATACAAACGGACGCCGGCGCTGAACGCCGAACATGAAACAGCATCCCATCGCGGCCGCCCGGCTCACCGAATCCGAGCTCGATCAGATTCGCACACTGATCGAACATCGCTCGGCGATTCTCTTCGATGCTTCGCGCGAGCGGTTTTTCTCGACGCACGTGCGCGAGCATCTCGCGGAGAAGGGCTTGGCCAGCGGGCACGAGCTGTTGAGCCTGGTGCGCGGGTCGAGCATCGAGTACGAAGCGCTGCTCGAGCGGCTGTTGACGCAGGAGACGTCGTTCTTCCGCTATCCGGCGGTATACGGAGCGCTCGAAACGAAGATCCTGCCGGAAGTGCAGGAGCGCAAGTTCTGGGAGAATCCGCGGACGCTGCGGATCTGGAGCGCTGGCTGCTCGACGGGCGAGGAGCCTTACTCGATCGCGATCAGCGTGTGCGAGGCGTTGAAATTCGCGGAAGCTTGGGAGATCGAGATTCTGGCCACCGACATCAGCCGGCGCGCGCTGCGGCACGCCGAACGCGGCGTCTACTCCAAGCGCAGCTTGCAGGAGGTGTCGCTCGGCCAGGTGGAGAACTATTTCACGGCGACGAAGCACGGCTATCAGGTGAAACCGCGCATCCGGCGGATGATTTCTTTCGTGCAGATGAATCTCGTCGAATCGGTTTACGTCGGCAAGATTGACTGCATTTTCTGCATGAACGTACTGATGTATTTCTCCGAGGAGCGCCGCCTGGCGATCCTGCGCCGCTTTTACGACGCGCTCGAGCCCGGCGGCTATTTCCTGCTGGGCCATGCGGAGACTCTGACGAACATACCCGTGAAATTCGAGCCGGTCGTCCTCGGCGATTGCCGCATCTATCGCAAGCCGGGTGCGGTGGAGGCGCGGCGCGCGCCCGCTCTTGTGGAAGGAGCCCTGTGAACGGGCCCAATCAAGAATCGATCGAGCTGTTCCTCCAGGAGGCTTCCGAGAACCTCCAGTATCTGCGGGAGTATTCCGGGCTTTTGCAGGAGTCGCAGACCAAGCCGGAGGACCTCGAAAAGCTCTACATCGCTGCGCACACGCTCGCGGGCACGTCGGCGAGCTACGGCTTCCCTGAATTTTCCGAAGTCGCCGCGAAAATGGCGCACATCTTTCACTACGCCATGAACGCGACGCTCACGGCCGACATGCACGGCCCGCTCACGGAATTTCTGTCCGACGCGATTTCCGTGCTCGAGTTCGACCTCCTGCAAATTAGTTCGAGCGGCACGGAAACGTCCGCCGATATTGTCGCGTTCAAGCAGCGCTATGCGTTCGCGTTTCCCGCGGCGCCTCCCGCGGAAACGGAAAACGAGCCGGCCGCGGACTCGCCGGGCGCCGGCGAACCCATTCCGGCCGTCTTCCCATCCACTTCGTTCGTGGACCGCCTCCCTGAGGATGGCGAAGTCCCCGACGAAGTGCTCGAGTTCTTCATTCCCGAAGCCGAGGAACATTTGCAGGCGGTCACCGAATGCCTGCTCGCGCTAGAGGGGAATCCCAACGCGGACGAGATCAACCGCCTGTTTCGCGCGATGCACACCGTAAAAGGCTCCGCCGCGCAGGTCGGTCTGCACCGGCTCTCCGCGGTGGCCCATCGCGTCGAAGATATGATCGGACGCCTGCGCGACGGCGTGTTGCAGCCCAGCTCCGAGATCGTGGACCTGTTCCTCCAGTCCGTGGATGTGCTCAAGCAATTTCTCCACCGCCAATGGCCGAGCGATGCCGAAATGGCCGCCGCCGTTGATCCGCTCCTCGCGCGCATCGCGGAACTCGCGCCCGAAGAGGCAGCCGAGGAAAGCGGTGAATCCGAAGCTGCGCCCCGAGTGGAAGTGCTCGCGGTCGGGACATCTCCGGTTGCGGCGCCGGCGCGCGCCGCCGCGGCGCAGGCTTTGCCGCAGGCCAAATCCGTGCGCATTTCGCTCGAGTGGCTCGACCGCATGATGAACGCCGTCGGCGAACTCGTCATCAACCGCACGCGCATGCTGGGCCGTCTCACCGAACTGGCCAAGCTCGTTGAGGTGTTGCAATTTTCAAAGGCGCGGCTGGCGGGCAAGGTCTCGGATTTCCAGGAAAAGCATGAGTACAGCCGCATCTCGAGCACACTCGTGCCCGGCGGACAGGCGCTGCAGAAAGACACGTTCCGCGGGCACGGCAACGCTCTCTCGCCGATCACGACCAACGACCTGCTCGAGTTCAGCGATCTCGAGATGGACCGCTACGATGACGTCAACATCCTGTCGCGCTCGCTGACCGAAATTTCGGCCGACGTCAGCGAGGTTCTGACGCAGCTCGAGGGTTTCATGGGGCGCGTGGATTCGGATATCGACGAATTCACGAAGCTCGCGCACCACTTACAGGACGAAATCACCGCCGCGCGAATGGTGCCCATCGGCAATCTCTATACGCGCCTTTCGCGCACGGTCCGCGACGCCGTGAAGGCCGCCGGGAAGCCGGTGGATCTCTCGCTGGAAGGCGCGGAAACCGAACTCGACAACAACATCGTCCAGCACATTTCCGATCCGCTGATTCATCTGGTGCGCAACGCCGTGGCTCACGGAATCGAGGATGTCGAGACGCGCCGCCGCGCCGGAAAGCCCGAAAAAGGCCGCATCGCGGTGCGCGCGTATCACCGCGGCAATCATATCTTCATCGAAGTGGAAGACGACGGCCGCGGCATTAATTACGAAAGCGTGCGCCAGAGCGTCGTGGATTCTGGCGCGATGTCTTCGATCGCCGCATCCGAGTTGTCCGAACGCGAACTGCGCGAATTTCTCTTCCGCCCGGGCTTTTCAACGGCTTCCTCCACGTCGGAGCTGGCCGGAAGGGGCGTTGGCCTCGATGTGGTGCGTTCCAACGTCCACGCGCTCAACGGCGAAATCGAAGTTCGTTCGGAAAAGGGCCGTGGCGCATGCTTCACCGTGAAAGTGCCGCTGACGCTGATCATCTCGCAAGCGCTCTTCATCCGCTGCGGCACATCCGTCTTCGCATTTCCGCTCGCCGTGGTGGACGAAATCCGCCGCCTGCGCCCTGAAGAGATCGAGGACGTCGGCGGAAAGCTTTTCACGCGCGTGCGCGACGTGGTCACCGAAGTGGTGCGTCTTGATCTGCAGCTCGCGCTGCCGCCGCTCGAACCGCTCAACGGCTACTTCCACATGGTGATCGTGAAAGTCGCGGGGCGTCAGGTGGGCGTGGTTGTCGAGGAAGTCCTCGGCAAGGACGAAATCGTCATCAAGAATCTGGGCGACTACCTCCGCCGCGTGAAGCTGTTTCCCGGCACCACGATCGCTTCGGACGGCAGCCTGATCCTGTTGATTGACTTGAACCGGCTGGTCTCCGCGGATACCGCTGAACGCCACGCACTGCCGGCTTCCTCGCCCGCGGCGCGCGTGTTTGCGCCGGGCGCCGAAGCGGTCGCCGCAGGCAGCATTCCTTCCGAAGCCGTGGACGCGATTGAAAACGATCGCGTCGTAGTGGTCGCGGACGATTCGATCAGCGTGCGCAAATTCGTGGGCCGCATGCTCGAGAAGGCCGGCTACCGCGTGAAGCTCGCTTCCGACGGACTGGAGGCTTCCGAAGTCGTCGCGCAGGTTGGCTGCCATTTGGTGATCACCGACCTCGAAATGCCGCGCATGAATGGTTACGAGTTGATGGCTCATTTGCGGCAGAATCCGGCGACGCGAAAGATTCCCGTGCTCGTGGTTACTTCACGCGCCGGGGCGAAACATCGCGACCGCGCCATGAAAGAAGGCGCTTTGGGATTCCTGACGAAACCCGTGCAGGAAGATCAATTGATTGCCACCGTTGAAAGCCTGATTGGTTCCGATACGCCGAAAGGTCGGCCCGCGGTCCGCGTGCCGGTGCGGCAGGATTGAGATGATGAAGGCGCCCGACAAAAAAATCCGCGTGCTCGTGGTGGATGACTCCGCCTTCATGTGCAAGGTGTTGCAGGAGATCATCAACTCCGACCCGCAGCTCGAGGTCGTGGGTCAGGGCCGCGACGGCCGCGACGGCGTCGCGCTGGCGGAATCGCTGTGCCCCGATGTCATCACCATGGACATCAACATGCCGCACGTCGATGGTTTGCAGGCGACCGAGTTGATCATGACGCAGCATCCGCGCCCGATCGTGATCGTGAGTTCGGAATCGCGCGAAGGCGCGGCGAGCACGCTGAAGGCGCTGGAACTGGGCGCGATTGATTTTGTGCCCAAGCCTACGAGCGGCATTGATCTGGATATGAAAACGGTGCGCGAGGAATTGACGCGCAAGCTCAAGCTGGCCGCCAAGGTTCGCGTGGTCCGCACTGCGACCCGCTCGAGGATTACTGCGGCTCCCGCGCCCACCCTTGGTGCTGCTGATTTTTCTGGCGCGGTCGCGTCGTCCGCCCAGAATGGCGGAAAGATTCCCATGGTTGTGATCGCCGCTTCCACCGGTGGTCCGGCGGCGGTCACGCGCGTCGTGGCGAGCCTGCCAAAAGATCTTCCCGCGGCCGTATTCCTGGTGCTGCACATGCCGGCGGCATTCACCAAGCAGTTCACGATGCAACTCGCGGAAGTGACTTCGCTGTCCGTCAAGGAAGCGGAAAACAACGAAACGCCTCAGCCGGGAACGATCTATTTGTGCCCGGGCTCGCACCACCTGCGGCTTTCCTTCGGCGGAAAGATTTCACTCGATCCCGGTCCACGCATCGAAGGCTATCGTCCCTGCGCCGACGTCGCGCTCGAGACAGTTGCCTCGTATGCACGCGCGCTGACCGTGGGCGTGGTCCTCACCGGCATGGGCAACGACGCGGCCAAAGGCGTCAAGATGGTGAAGGCCGCGGGCGGCTACGTTCTCGCCCAGGACGAAGCGACGTCCGTGATTTTCGGCATGCCCGCGGAAGCGATCCAGACGGGAGTTGTGGACGAAGTGCTTCCGCTCGATAGCATCAGCGCGGCGATTGAAAAGCGCGTCGCCAAATTGTGCCGCCTGGCCCCGGTGGCCACCCGATGAAGTCCACGGGCGAACAAGACGCAAAATCGCGCCGCGCGCGCGGGCCGCAAACGGTCGTTCTCTTCTTCGTGGCCAATCAGATGTTTGCCATTGCAGCGGACTACGTGCAGGAAATTCGCAGCACGGACAGCCTGGCGGGCGCAGCCAATGAGATCGAAAATCCGGAGCTGGCCAAAGTGCGCCATACCCTTGAGCGCGGCCACCGCACCTACTACGTGGTGAATGCCGGAATGCATTTCGGTCTCCCGGTTACGCGCCCAGCGCTGGTCTTAATCCTCAGGCAATTTCGGGCGGCCTTGCTGGTGGATCGCATTGACCGCATGGCGGAAATTTCGGGCGTGTATCCGCTTCCGCTGGCATTCGCGGGCGACGAGCGCCGCTGGTACCGCGGCCTGGCCTACCTGGATGATTCCGTGATTCCCGTGGTTGAGCCAACCGGGTTTCTGACGCCCGAGGAATTTCAGCGGCTCGATCGCGCCTCAGCGCTGGCCGCGTCGCAACGCGAGCCGGAAGCGGCGGTGCAGGCATGAGCATCGCCGAAAACGCGAGAGAAAACTCGTTCGTACTGCTGCACATCGGCGACCGGCGCGTCGCGCTCCCTGCGGGCCTGGTGGCCGAACTGGCGCCGCCCGTGCGGCTGCACGCATTTCCGCATACGTCAAAGCTGATTACCGGAGTGATCGTGCGCCGCGGGCGGATCGTGCCGGTGTACGACGCGGGCCTCGTGCTGGGTAGCAGGAGTTCCTCTTCCTCGCATCGTTTCTACTTGATTGCGCGGCGCCAGATTGGCCAGGTGAGCGAACTGGGCGCGATTGCCGTGAACGGCGAATGCGAGCTGGCCACCGGCGAAATGCAACCGCCGGCCATGGATCGGCCGGCATACGTCGCGGGAACGCTCGCGGTCGGTGAGGATTCACTCGATGTATTGAACCTTGACGGGCTCACTGGTTCCTACTCCGCTGCGGCGGGCGAATCGCTCCATGCGGAGGCGCATCAATTCCACGGCTCGGAGGCGAGCCGATGAACGCGCCCGCGAATCTCCCGAAAATATTGCTGATTGACAGCAATGTCTACTTCGCGAAGCGACTGGGCGACGCTCTGAAACAGCAAGGCTTCGATGTGGTTCCGAGCACTCAGGGCACGTACGCGCTCACGATGCTCGAATGGAACGCGCCCGCTGCGATTGTGTGCGCCACAAACCTTCGCGAGATGGGCGCCTACGAAATGGCTCCCATTCTCCGCGCCGATCCGAAGACATCCTCCATACCGCTCATCGCCGTGGGCAGCGGAGGAGGTCAGGCGCTTCTCGAAGCGTATCGAGCGGGCTGCGATGACTACGTGGACCGCCACCTCCCGCCCGCGGATATCGCCGCGCACATCAGAAGTTTTCTGGTGAGCCGCCAGGACGGTTTTCAACCAACGCAGATGCTTTCGACGGCGGAAACGGCGCTCAGTGGCAGCCTTTCGCATCTCGATCTTCCCGGCGTGATGCAGATGCTAGGCCAGTCTCGTCAGACCGGCGCGCTGCACATCAACGCAGCCGATACCGACGGGATCATCTTCTTCGAGGGCGGCGAAATCTTTCATGCGGAATGCGGCATGTTTTTTGGAGACGAAGCCGTCACGCAGATCGTGAAGACTTGCCAAAGCGCCACAGCCGGAGTGTACAAATTCGTGTACGGGGCCACCGCCGCGCAGCGCACCGTGCTGCGTTCGGCCACCGATCTGCTTCTCGACGCCATGCGCGAATTCGACGAAGACCAACGTGAAGAAGAAGACCAGCGCGAGGCGGAGAAGAATCACCCGGAAACCGATCACGCGGAAAAGGAGTCGTCATGAGCGAAACCGAAACCCTCACGGCTGCTCGCGTTCCAACCGTCTATTTTATTGACGATAGCGCGACCATGCGCGAGGTGATTAAGATCGCCTTCCGCAAGGAAAACATCCACATCGTCACCTGTCCCGATGCCGCCACGGCGATCGCGCAGTTTGGCGAGACGGCGCCGGATGCCGTCATCACCGACGTTATCATGCCCGACAAGGATGGCTACGAGGTCTGCCATTTCATCAAGCAGCACGAACAGCTCGGCCGTACGCCCGTGATCCTCATGTCCGGAGTCGTGAACCGCGCTGTTGCTGAAAAAGCGATGGCCGTTAAAGCCGACGAGCTGATTCGCAAGCCATTTCAGCCGCAGGATCTGATCGCTCGCGTGAAGAATCTGCTGAACCCGAGATCAGCGGGGGTGAGCGCCGTCGACGCTTCCGCGAACGAATCGCCCGAAGTGTCGCGCGTTTCTTCGCAGGTTTTGTCCGGCTTGTTCTCGGCAGGTCCCGCGCCCTCGGCTCCTTTCAGCCCTGCCCCTGCAGCTCCGCGAGCGGCGAGCGCGCCTGTCGTCGTGGCACCGAGGCCGAACATGCCTCCGCCAGCCGCTGCTCCTGCGCCTCTTCAGGCAGCGCGTCCTGCACCGACGGTTGCCGCGCCGACCGTAGCTCCCGCATCGGTGCCCGCATCAGCGGATGTTCAGAAGCTGCGCAATGAAATTCGCCGGCTCGAGCTCATGATCAAGAAACTGCAAGCCGAACTCGAAGCCGAGCACAAGTATTGCGAGGCTCTCGAGGCCCATTTCAAGACGATTCAGGAATCCGAATAAGCGGCACTTTCCCCGGCGGTACTTTGCCGATTCGTGGGCAATGCGGTGTTGCTCCAGTGAAACTGGCACTTCCCGCGGCTTGACCCGCATCGACCCACGCTCTAATCTGTACTCACCTCTCACAGTCAGGCGGTCGGAGTTCGTCTAGGCGCATTGTTTTGGAGGTTAGATGGGGCGCCGCAGCGAACAACGCATCGCCATCTCCTTTCCGATCACCGTTCGCGGTTCCGATTCGCGCGGGAATCAATTTACCGTTGCCACGGAGACGTTCGATATCAGTCTGTCCGGTGCGTCTTTGACTGGTCTGAACACGATCACGGAACCCGGCGGGAAGATCGAGATCGAGTCCGGAGATCAGAACGCCTGGTATAGAGTGCAGTGGGTCGGGAACAGCGGCAGCTCCAAGGCCGGACGCATCGGCGTTCGTTGCCTTGAGCCCGGAAAGTACATCTGGGGCGTTCCTGCAAAGGGTTCGGAGCCGGACACCTACGATCCATCGAAGCTGGAGCCCTTGCCGCGACGACCCTCCGAATCGGCGGGCACGTACGCAACGCCGACTTCGTTCGGCGGAGATGAGCGCCGAAAGTTCGCGCGTCACGCCTGCCGGATTGAAACGCAAGTGGGCACCGAAAACGGTTCCATCGGCGTGCCCGGAACCATCACGGATGTTTCACTCGGCGGGTGCTACGTCGAGATGCTTTCTCCGTTGCCCGTGGATTCGACGATTCATTTGTCTCTCAATCCAGGAACTGCGACTCTGCACATGTCGGGCAAGGTGCGGTCGTCGCAAGTGGGGCTGGGGATGGGCGTATCGTTCACTGGGATGGGGCCGGAAGATTTCGAGAAGCTGTGGCGGTTCGCTCCGCCTACTGCCGACGCTCCGGCGCACGCAAAGGCGCCACCGATGCGGCCTGCGCCATTGCGCGAAAGCGCCCTGCCTCGAAACGACGTCGCGGGAGCGACTGCGCGTTCGTACGCCACAGCGGAATCCGGCTCCTTCGATTTGTCGTCGACCGCGGAAGCGCTGGATGCAGTCGTCCGGCTGCTGTTGAGCAAGGGAGTCTTCACGCAGGGCGAGCTCGCCGAAGTGCTCGAGAAGGCAAAGATCGTGAAGTGATTCTTCCGGCTGGCCCGATTTCGCGGCTTGCGCATCAATCGAGACCTTGCGCGTGCAGGAATTCGCGCGCCACTTCGCTTGCGTCGCGGCCCTCGCCGGCCACCGCGTAATTCATCTTTTGCATTTGCGCGTTTGTGATCTTGCCGGCCAGCTCGGCGATGGCGGCGCGCGCCTCCGGATGCCGCGCGAGAGTGCCTTCCCGCACGATCGGCACGGCTTCATACGGCGGGAAGTAGTGCTTGTCGTCCGCCAGAATGACCAAATCGCGGGCGGCGAGCAATCCGTCGGTCGAGTTTCCCGCGACGAGATCCACCTGCTTGTCGAGCAGCGCGCGATAGAGCAGGCCGAGATCCAGAATCCGCGGTGGCGCGGAGAATTGCAATTCGTACGCGCGCGCCAGGCCGGGATAACCGTCCGGGCGCTCCATGAACTCATAGCCGAAACCGGCGCGCCAGTCGCGGGTGAAAGGGACGGCGCTTGAGAGGGTGTTGAGATGCAGGCGGCGGGCGTCTTCACCGCGGATGACGATTGCGAATGTGTCGTCGAAGCCGAGCGACGGCATCACTTCAAACTGAAACCGCTTCTTGTACTCCGATTGGACTTTGCCGAAGACGGCGGCGGGATCGCTTTCGACCGGATCGTGCAGGATCGCGGTGAGAGCCGTGCCGGTATATTCGACATAGGTGTCAATGCGGCCCGCCAGCAGCGCCTGCTGGCAGATATAACTGCCGGCGAGATAGAAGCGGCGCTCGACGCGCAGGTGCGTGCGCGCTTCGAGATGCTGCGCCAGAATTTCGCCGAGAAGCGCCTGCTCGGGGAAATTCTTCGAGCCGACGACGATGGTGTCGCTGTTGCGCGCGCTGCAGCCGATCACGAAAGCTGCGAGGAAGCAAATGGCGGCTGGCAATAGGCGCGCGCGGAGGGATTTCATCGTGATGTCACCGCGCGGGCCGCAGACGGCGTTCGAGGACGCTGACGAAAAAATCGGCCAGCAGAGCGAGGGCAGCCGCGGGAATCGCTCCCGCGAGGATGAGTTGGTTGTTCACCAGCGCGAGGCCGCGAAAGATGAATTCACCCAATCCCCCCGCGCCAACGGCGGCGGCAATTGTGGCGACTCCAATAGTCAGGACGGTTGCGACGCGTATTCCCGCAAGAACGGTTGAAAGCGAGAGCGGCAACTCGACTTGAAAGAGAATCTGGCGCGGAGTCATGCCCATCCCGCGGGCGGCCTCGCGGACGGCGGGGTCCACGCCGGTAATTCCCGCGGCGGTGTTTCGAATGATGGGCAGCAGGGCGTAGAGCGTGAGCGCGGTGATGGCGACTCGGTCGGCGCGGTCACCGAGCCAAGGAACCGGAAGCAAGAATCCAAGCAGCGCGAGACTGGGAATCGTCTCGGCGACATTGGCGCTGCCGAGGATTGGTTTCGAAAGCCACGGCCGCCGCGCGACGAGAATTCCGAGTGGAACGCCGATGGCGATGGCCAGCAGCATCGTGGCGCCGACGAGCCAGACGTGCTCAAGCGTCGCTTGCAGGATTTCGCCGGCATGCTGGGAGAAGAATCCCACTTCGTTCATTGGCCCCTCTCAAATTCTTCCAAGGCGTGCAACTGCGCAACATACGCGGCCGCGACGGGCTCGCTCGAATGCAAGAAATCCTTCGGCGAATAGAGACCCTTGAGAGCTCCGTCTTCGATCAGGCCGATGCGGGTGCCGAGCAGCAGGGCTTCGCTGGTATCGTGCGTCACGATGACGATGGTTTTCTTGAGGCGTTCCTGAAGCGCTAGGAATTCACGGCGAATTTCCATGCGCGTGAGCGGGTCGAGCGCGCCAAAGGGCTCGTCCATCAACAGAATCGGCGGATCGGCGGCGAGAGCGCGCGCGACGCCGATTCTCTGGCGCTGGCCGCCGGAAAGCTCGTGCGGGTAGCGCCGCAGGAATTGCGCCGCATCGAGGCCGACGAGCGCGAGCAATTCCTGCGCCCGCGAATGGATTCGCTCCGTCGGCCACCCCTCAAGTCGCGGAACGAGAGAAATATTCTGCTCGACGGTGTAGTGAGGAAACAGTCCGGTCTCTTGAATCACGTAACCGATGTGGCGGCGGAGAGCGATGGCGTCCCAGTCGAGAGTGGAGCGGCCTTCGACGAGCACTTGGCCGTTGGTTGGCTCGGCGAGGCGGTTGATGAGCTTGAGCGCCGTGGTTTTTCCCGCGCCGCTGCGGCCAAGAAGAACCAGGGTCTCGCCGCGCCGCACCGTGAAGCTCACGTTTTGCAACAGGACCTGACCGGCGGGCAGACGGTAACCGGTGTCGCGAAATTCGATAATGGCTTCGGGGCCGGCGCTCGTGTCGATGCTCATGGGGAGGGGGCCATCCCGAGGTATCGCCGGATGTCGCTCAGAACGCGTGACAGCATAGCCTGTGTGAGCCTGCCGGTGAACGTATTTTGCTGGCTCGGATGGTAGGAAACGAAGAGGCGCGGCAGATCGCCATGCATCGCGTAACTGGCGCCGTGGGAGAAGGGAAACGCCGCGGCACTCTCGATCCGTCCCAGATCCTTGAGCAGGTTGAGGTACGCGCGCATGGCGATTCCGCCGAGCGCGAGCACCGCGTGCGGGCGAAGGATTTCGAGCTCGCGTTCGAGATAGGGACGGCAATTCGCGAGCTCCTCCGGCAGCGGCTCGTTGGCCGGCGGCGCGCAACGAAGCGCCGCGGTCACGTAGGCGTCTTCGAGCACGAGACCGTCGCCGCGGTCCGTCGAGACCGGTTGATTGGCGAAGCCGGCGCGATGAAGACCCTCGTAGAGAAAATCGCCCGAGCGGTCCCCGGTAAACATGCGGCCGGTGCGATTGGCACCGTGCGCGGCGGGAGCGAGTCCCAGGATCAAGAGCTTGGCGTGCCGATCGCCGAAGCCGGGAACGGGCTTGCCCCAGTATTCCCAGTCGCGAAACGCGAAACGCTTCTCGCGCGCGATTTTTTCGCGGTAGAGCACAAGGCGCGGGCATTTGCGGCAGCCGACGATTTGCTGATTGAGCTGTTCGAGCGCGTTCAAAATTGCCTCTCGCAAGGGGAAAACGTGGTGCAACCGCCCCTTGAAATCTGTGTCGAGTAATATGTATGCCCATCGTTTGTTTTCAATAAGTTAGGGGGACAATTACTCGGCAGGGTGTGTCGAGTAATTGCGCGAAGATTGAGCTGGGATTGAGCTTCAGACGGTGGCCGAAGGATGGCCAGGGGAGCCTGCGTCGTCTTCACTCTACTCGCCATCCTTTCGACCCTTTCCCCGGAAACTTTCCCGGAACCTCATCGTCCTTCGGCGGCTCTAACGATTGTTAGTATTGCGCACGCGGCTAGGTTAGCATCCGGCGAATGCAGCGCAAGGGTGAGCGCCTGTGGACTTTGCGAGTTTGATGGATGCATCGCGCCAAGCATCTGCGCCGGGCGTAGTCCGCCGCGGCGGACTAGGCCCCTACAAAAGCGCGTGGAATTCCACTAGGATTACACTGGCCGAGGGCATACGGAAATGAAAGCGAATTGAGCCGATGATCAAGGGGCGCGAAAAAATCGTTGTAGTCGAAGGCGATGATGCTAGCCGCGACCTGCTGCGCGTGGCGATCGAGAGCGCGGGCTACGAAGTTTTCGCGTTTGCGACCGCGCGCGAAGGTCTGGAGGCCGCGCGGCAACCGGGCACGGACCTGCTGGTGCTGGACGCGGCAGCAGCCGGCGTGAACGCGCCGAGCGCGCGCGAGACGCTCGCGACGGTGCGCGGATCCGCAGTTACCGAGGGAGTCCGCGTGATCGTGCTCACCGGTCCCGGAGCGGGCGATCGCGCCGCGGGACTGGACCTTGGGGCGGATGATGCAATTTCGCGGCCCTGGGACGCGGCAGAGCTATTGGCGCGCGTGCGAGCGCAATTGCGAGTGCGGCGGGCGGACCAGCAGCTTTTGGAAAAGATGCATCTCGCGGAAGAGGGCCAGCAAATAGCGCACACGGCGTTCGACGCGCTGGCAGTGACGGAAAAGATGGCCAGCGACGCGGTGTCGCTGAACCGGCGGCTGAAAATGGGGCTGGCCGGCGTGTTCGCGATCGCGGCGGTGATGGCCGGAACCTACTTTCTTTTCGCGCGCAGCGCCCAGACGGATATCAAGCGCACGACCGCGACGATCGCGCGGTTGGAGCGCGGGATCGTACACCAGCAGGATTTGATGGCTGACGCGCGCAAGTTGCGCCAGGAACAGGGAGCGGCCGGCGAAGCTCTTGCCGGAAAGGTTGAGCTGCAGAAGCAAGCGGCGGACCTGCAAGCCAAGATGGCCAACGCGGGTTCGGACCAAGGAGCGGCACTCCGAAAGGAATTGGACGATACGAATGAGCGGTTGAAGCGCATTGAGCAGGAAGGCGATTCCGCCCAAAACCTGATTCGCGCGGATGTGGATAGCGTGTGCCTGCTGCATGTAGCGGTGGCGTTCCGCAATCAGCAAAGCGGACAGCGGCTGCGTTACGCCGGCTTGAACCAGCAGGGCGAGCCAATTCAGGATAGCGAGGGGAATCCGGTCCTGACGCTCGAAGGGAACGGGCCGGAAGTGAAAGTGGACGTGTTCGGCACGGGATTTCCGGCCGGGGCCCAGGGGCGGATTGTCACGAACAGGCACGTTGCGCAGCCGTGGTGGAACAACGACGAACTCAGCGAGGTGACGAACCAGGGGTTTACGCCTGAGATTTCATCGATCCACGCGTATTTCCCCGGCGATCCGCGCGCGTTCACGGCCGAAATTCAGGAGATTTCGAAAGAGACGGACCTGGCGACGATGCGGGTAGACATGAAGGACCTGAAGCGCACCGCACTTACCATTGATCCTGGCAAGGGAGCGGCGGTAACGGGCGAGCCTGTCGTGCTGATGGGTTATGCCACGGGACTTGCGGCCATCCTGGCCCGCACCGATGATGACACGGCGCAAAATATCATGACGCACAGCGGCAGCGACGTCTCGCAGGTTCTGGACGAACTGGCGCGCCGAAACTTGATTCACCCGCTCATCACGCAGGGCCACATCGGAGATATTCTGCCGGACAAGATCGTGTTCGACGCGCAGACGACCTCCGGGGGGTCGGGCGGGCCTCTTTTCAACCAGCAGGGGAAAGTGATTGGCGTGACATTCGCCGTCCTCAAGGGATTTGGCGGCTCGAATTTCGGAATTCCCATCCGATTTTCGGAGCCGCTGCTGAATGCGTCAGCCGGACACGGCGGGAATTGACGGAAACTTTCGCCCAGCCGCGGTGGCCATGTCGGGTAATCCGACGAACCACGAGCTACGGGACTTTCAGAGAGGCGTCGAGCAATAGATATGGGTGTGGCACAGGCTGCCCACCGATGCGCGGGCTCTGCCTGAACGTCGTCTAGGATAGTGAATATTGAAATATGGGTTACGCTCAAGATTCGACTTTGGCGAGCAAGCGGGACAAACGGGTGCGGGCCAGCCGGGGCGGATGGCACTATCTGTTCGTCTTCATTTCCGTGGCGGCGTCCGGTTTGGTGTGGGGCGCAATCCTCCTACCCTTCCACGCATTTCGAAAGAGCCTTGTGCCCCCGGATGCATTTCTTTCGGGGGGAACGGTCTTCGGCGACGTTTTCTTTTACGGACTGCCGATCATTCCCGCGCTTACAATCGGCATGATTCTAGGCAGATTTCTTGTCCGACTCATTCCGGCTGCTCGAACGGCTCTCGAACCTGAACTCGGTGAGAATACGAAGATTGTGTCCCGCCAGCATAAGTACGCAAAGTGGGGTCTGGTCGCGTTGATTGTGGTATTGCCCCTCTGCTTTCTCGGCGCGATGGGTATTTGGGCGACCACGTCCACACGCATCGAGGTTCGTCCGATCTTCTCGACAACTGTTCATTCCTATGATTGGTCGAGAGTCAGCGAGATCGAGACGGGATGCACTAAGGGTAGAAACAGCGTGAATTACCATTTCGTGCTCGACCTAGCCGATGGCACACCCATAGATCTCATGCAAGATCAGGAGTGGAACTTCGAGACCGCCTACCCCAAGATCCAATCGGCCCTAGAAGGCCGGTCGTACGGATTTAGCAATGCCGGATTCGTGGGGGCATCCTGTGCAACCTACACGCGGCCAAGCTGGCAGGAAATGCTGACCCATCCGCCAACCTACCAGCATTCCGCCCCAACGCCCTAAGAACTGGAGGAGCGAATTACAACCTCGGCAAGGGCGGGCTATATGCGTCCAACTCCTGATTAACGCGGTAACCGAAAATGTGCTCCTGACTTCGAACCGGAGATTGCCCGCCCGTCAGTAAACGAGCCAAGTCGTCGCCTAACAAGGTAAACTTAGATACTCGCGGTGCCGCAGCAGGAGGTAGAGGGGCGTTTCGCACGTGAAAACCAGCTCGCAGGAACGGACGATTCTCGACAAGATTGTCGAGGCGCGGCGCGAATCCATCGCGCACAGGAAACGTGTGCTGCCCGATGTAGCGTTGAAAATGGCGGTCGAGAAGAACGAGCTGCCGAGGGATTTTGCAGGGGCGCTGGCGCGCGACGGATTCAACGTGATCGCGGAGCTGAAGAAGGCGTCTCCCTCGAAGGGCGTGTTGCGCGAAGAGTATGCGCCTGCTGATTTGGCGGCGGCGCTTGCCGGAGCTGGAGCGGCGGCGCTGTCCGTGCTGACCGAGGAGGAGTTTTTTCTCGGCTCGCTTGCGGATTTGAAGGCGGCGAAGAAGGCGGCCTCGATTCCCATCCTGCGAAAAGATTTCATCGTTGATTCGTGGCAGGTTTGGGAGGCGCGTGCGGCGGGGGCGGATGCTTTTCTGCTGATCGTGGCGATTCTGAGCGATGAGGCGCTGCGTGAACTGCTGGAGCTGGGCCGCTCGCTGAAGATGGAGCCGCTGGTCGAGGTGCATTCGCGTGAGGAGCTCGGGCGGGCGATAGCCGCCGGGGCGCGCATCATTGGCGTAAACAATCGCGACTTGCGCGATTTCAAGGTGCGCATCGAGACGTCGCTCGAATTGATTGAGGCGGTGCCCGATGAGTGCATCGCGGTGAGCGAGTCCGGGCTGCGAACGCACGAAGATCTCGCGCGGCTGCGGAGCGCGGGATTTGACGCGTTCCTGGTGGGCGAGCATCTGATGAAGGAAACCGACCCGGCCGCGCCGCTGCGGAGTTTGATCGGTACGGCCGGCGCGGGGCACACGGCTGCTTGACGCCCATGGTAAAGGTAAAAATTTGCGGGATCACAAATTGGGCCGACGCGAAGCACGCGATAGAGGACGGCGCGGACCTGCTGGGCTTCAATTTCTACAAGGGAAGCCCGCGCTATGTGACGCCGGCCAAGGCGCGGCGGATGGTGCGGCGGCTGCCGAAGGGTATTTCCGCCGTGGGGATTTTCGTGAACGAATCGGAACCGAAGATGCTTGAAATTGCACGGACAGTGGGGCTCGATCAGCTGCAGCTGAGCGGCGAGGAGTCGCCGGCGATGGTCGCGCGGCTGGGGCGGTCGCTTCGCGTGATTAAGGCGCTGCGCGTCCGAAAACCGTTTCGTGCGGGGCAGGTGAAGTCCTACAAGGCGGCGAGCGCGATTTTGCTCGACGGGTTTGACCGGAGCGCGCGCGGCGGGACGGGAAAGACCTTTGATTGGCAGATTGCGCGCCGGGCGAAGCGTCACGGGCGGATTTTTCTGGCGGGAGGGCTGACTCCTGAAAATGTGGGCGAAGCGATTCGCGCGGCGAGGCCGTATGCCGTGGATGTGTGCAGCGGCGTGGAAGCGCGGCCGGGCAAAAAAGATCCCGCGCGGATGAAGAGCCTGATTCGCGCGGTGAAGGCGACCGGGAAAAAGGCGGCGCGATGAGTTACACGGCAAACGTGGTGCGGGAGCGTGGGCGATACGGCCCGTACGGCGGGCGTTACGTCCCGGAGACGCTGATGGCGCCGCTCGAAGAGCTCGAGCGGGTATACGCGGAGGCGCGCGCGGATCGCAGCTTTCAAGCGGAGCTGGATGACTTGCTGCACAATTTCGCGGGACGTCCCACGCCGCTGCAATTTGCGTCGCGGCTCACGGAGCAGCTGGGAGGCGCGCGAATTTATCTGAAGCGCGAAGACCTGCTGCACACCGGCGCGCACAAGATCAACAACTGCCTCGGGCAAGGCCTGCTGGCCGTGCGCATGGGGAAAAAGCGCGTGATTGCGGAGACCGGCGCGGGGCAGCACGGCGTCGCGACCGCGACCGTGGCGGCGCGGCTCGGGCTGACGTGCACGGTGTACATGGGGACCGAGGACATGGACCGGCAGCGGCTGAACGTGAACCGCATGAGGCTGCTGGGCGCGGAGGTGATCGGCGTCGAGGCGGGCAGCAAGACGCTGAAGGATGCGATCAACGAGGCGATGCGCGACTGGGTGACCAACGTGCGGACGTCGCACTATTTGCTCGGGTCGGTGCTGGGCGCGCATCCTTATCCGATGATCGTGCGCGATTTTCAGAAAATTATCGGCGAAGAGGCGCGCGAACAGATCCTGCGCGCGGAGAAACGGCTGCCCGACTATTTGTATGCGTGCGTGGGGGGCGGCTCGAATTCCATCGGGCTTTTTCATGCGTTCCTGGGCGACGCGAGCGTGAAGATGGTGGGCGTGGAGGCAGGCGGGCGAGGAAAATCGCTCGGCGAGCATGCGGCGCGGCTTGCGGCGGCGGAAGGGTTTTTAGGCGCGCGCCCCGGAGTTCTCCAGGGAACTTACACCTACGTGCTGCAGACGGCGGACGGACAGATTGCCACGACGCATTCCGTTTCGGCGGGGCTCGATTACGCGGCGGTCGGCCCGGAGCACGCGTGGCTGGCGGAACAGGGCCGGGCCGAATACACAGCGGTGATGGACGAAGACGCCATCGCGGCCGCGAAGATGCTGGCGCGGAGCGAGGGAATTATTCCGGCGCTCGAGTCCGCCCATGCCGTTGCGGAGCTGGCGCGACGCGCGCCGAAAATGAAGAAGAACGAAATCGTCATACTGAATCTTTCCGGCCGCGGTGATAAAGATATGG
>Ga0116219_10000910_pt1 | contig 29210 bp, 27 predicted proteins | sample Sb_taG_4_FD_91019 | JGI IMG/M metagenome (GOLD analysis project Ga0116219, IMG submission 91019) | Peat soil microbial communities from Weissenstadt, Germany - Sb_50d_6_BS metaG | ecosystem: Environmental > Terrestrial > Soil > Wetlands > Peat | place: Germany: Weissenstadt | collected 2010-09-21 | reverse complement strand
CACGCAGCGAGATCTCGCTCGGCGCGCCGGACTCAACAAACGCACCATCGAACGGCTCGAAGCCGATCCCTGTCCAAATCCTCCAATCTCCACCGTTGTTTGCATCGCAACCGCCCTGGGCGTGCCGTTGCAGGTCCTCGCGGTCGGTCAGTCGGCTTGAGCTGCCAGTGCAGACGTTTGCACCCAGACTAGTCCCCGCCCGCCGCGCGTCTCTGCTCCGTCAAGCGCCTCAGTTCCATCACGCAGGCAGTTTCCACCGTGTGGCCGTTCTCATCGAGCGTGGGGTACCTAGCCATCACGCGAGCAAGAATCGCCCGCCGCATTTCTGGGCCTGCTTCGTTCCAACGTTGGCGCCAATTTATTTCGTCCGGAACTCCGGACGATCGAGCTGCTCCGTGGTCACTCATCGGTGCCGCCGGCGATGCGATGCCGGCCCCCGACTCCATGCTCTTTCGCGTGGCCCATGGGTTCGGATCCTCGCTGCCTGGGAACGCGAGCACTGACGGCTCGCCTTCATCGCTACTGACCTGCTGGGTTTGCACAGATACGTCGACTCCGAACAGTTGGGCGAGTTTTGGTTGAATGTCCCATGCGTTGGGTAGACCCCTGGCAAATTTCGCGGGGCCCACTATCTCGAGCTCGACCTCGCAGCCGGGACGCCTCACAATCCTCACCTTTAGGCCCACCTGCTCGTGTCGTGCTACTGCCTTCGCAGCTTGCTCCGGAAGATCGAGGACGGTCTTATGCCAGTCCTGCCTGCAGGCCCGAAGTTCCCAGACAAGGCTTGCGAAATAATAGTGCCAGACAACCGGCCTGCCTTGATGGCAGTACGTGCAATTCCTCCGTCCAAGGCAAAGCCTCGATCGACCTCTGGGCCCATAGCCGGCATCCCAGTGCGTGGGCACGGGTCTCGGAGCGTCCAGGAGCACAAAGGGACACGGATACCTCGTTGCCGAGCGAATCGGGATCCTTAGCGTTTGGTCCTTACCCCCTGCTGGCGAGGCGTCGCTCCAGAATTCGTCCATGATCAGTCCCCGGCCCGCGCACAGTGTTGGTGTTTTGTGCTGGTGTTTTTGTTGGTACCAACACTCACACCAACACTAAACACCAACACCCAGTGCGCGCTCGCTGTGAAAAAACCGCCAATACGCACCGTCTCCGCGGCCGCTCCAAACCGGCTTTTTTTCGTTCACGCGATGATCGGCACACGCCCGCTAGCCAGGCCTGTCCGACCGATTGTCGATGCGGGGATTGCCGCTATGATGAGGGGGTCTAGGGCCTCACCAATGCGGCCGGGCGCCGGCTGCCAGGCCGGCGCCAACCCGCGATTTCAGCCCCGCATCGGCCGGGGCTGGCCTCCCATCTATTTCCCTCGCCACCTCCTCGAGGCGAGGTAATCGAGGAGCTGCTGGCGAGAGTAGAGCACCTTCCTTCCGGGGCCTACGCTGGCTTCGATCCTCCGCTTCAGGCGTTCATCGCGGAGCTGGTGCGGTGCCAGGCTGAGCAGGGCGGCCGCCTCGGCCTCGCCGTATGCCAGCTTTCCAAACTGGGCACTCTCCGCCTGCGTCTGGCGGATGACCTCCTCCGCCACGCGGCGAACGAGGGGCTCTAGCGCGTTGTCATCTAGTTGCAGATTCAAGCCAGCCATTGATCGCAGTCCCCGACCTCAAAAAAAAAGATCGGTGAAATTGTAAGCGTGAAAAAAACTCGGCCCATTTAGGCCGAGTTTTTTTCACGCAAGATTAGCGGGGATGTGGCGTGTAACTGCGTATTGGATTGAACAGGCCGCCGACGTGGGCCTTCCGTGAAAAAAACTAAGAGGGCTTGACTGTCTTCTCCTGCCGAGCGTTCTTTTCACGCTCTACTGTGCAGGTTAACCTGCTCACATGCGTCCGGTGCACTTCGAACTCGTCTGCTAGCTCTTGCTTGCTCCTTCTCTGGTTGGCCGGTTTCCCCTTATCGGCGAGGTAGGCGGCCAGAATCTGTTTGTCCCTGTACTCCGCCTCCTCGTCCTTCTTGCCTTTCGGCCTTCCAATCTTTTTCCGAGGAGTTTGCGGCACCGTCGCCGCCACTGGCTTCACCGCGTCAACAGGTATCACTGGGCTCGGTGTGGCTCTCGGGGCGATCGTTTCCTCCCAGGCCCTCCTTAGTGTCGTTGGCTTGATGCCCTTCGCCGCCGCTTTGGAGGCCAATGCGGAAAGGCTGAGTCCGGGATTTGATCGCACAAGAGTCAGCGCCTTGGCACGTGCCGGCCGAGGCGCCGCCTCGGCGGCCGGCAGCTTCTGGCCGGCCAGATGCCAATAGCATTTCTGGCGACCGACCTGGCCGACGTAGCTAACCTGTACCTGCAGCTTGATCATTGCCACTTTCAATGTTCTGCCCGGAATCCCCTTCGTCTGCGCCAGCGCGCGAAGCTCCTTCGCTTCTCTTGGGAGATTGTCGATTAAGAACTGCTTCGCGACGTCCAATGATCGGGACTGCCGCCAAGCGATGATTTTTTCACAATCGGCTCTGCTGAACTCGTACCAAGCGCGCCGGCCATCCGCCTCCACAGGCCAATCTTCGACGCAACGGTCCAAGGCCGGGTGTGCTCGGCCGCCGCGGCTTTTGCTGTAATGTCGCAGACCTGTTAAGCCGAGAGCCTCCGCTTCCCTTTCCGTGATCCTGTCGGCTTGCGTTGCCGCGGCAGGGCCCCGCGCGTACCTGGCGGCCTGCCTCGTAAGTGCGTCGCGCCGGAATGAGCGCAATTTCCTATGACGGCCGTCTCCTAGTGGCACCAGTTTGTATTGTGGGACCGCCAGCTCTTCTCTACGAACCCCGCCGGCAATCTGGCCGCGTGTGATGATCCCCTCCGCCACGGCCTCCCGATCGCTGAGTAGGTCTGCCGTGCTTTTTCTCTCCAATGCCGCCTTCGCCGCCTTCTCTGCCGCCGCGACCGCATTGAGATCCGCTTCGTTCCAAATGCGCGTCTTCCTAATCGTTCCATTCCGAAAATGCTGCTCATGCTCCATCCTTACAGGCTTGCCGTTCAACGCGTCCTGGCCCGTGGAGGTTAGACGTTTCACCTTGCACAGGCTGTAGTTAAACCGTTCCCGGACCTGCCATTTATCGAGCCAGCCAGCCTTCCCTTGCCCCCGAGGCATGTTCTCACCCATTGCCGTTTTCACCTGCTCCACGTCCTTTTCAAGGACGTAGCGATATCTACGTTTGAAACCGGCCCGGCGCCTAAGCTTCTTCGGCAATTCGATGACCTCTAGGGGCCGGTCGATCCAGATGCAGTATTTTCGGTCGAGCCAAGCGAGGAGGGTCTGTACCTCGATTTCGATGGTCTTGGCTGCCTCCCTGGTCCAAACATACCACTTGCCGCTGCGACGGATCTTGGGGGGCAGTTTTGCGATGGAAATCGACATGGCCGATGCTTCCTCTTGGCAGCTTCAGAAAAGAAGGTGGCGGGGGGTGACCACTGAAGCTGAGAGGTCAGGGAGCTACCCTTTCCCCCGCCATGCTCGCAATCTAGGAAGGCGATTCGAAGTGTTCAAGGTCCCCAATGGCGAAAATCCCTGTCAGCGCCAACACTCCAAAAACACTCCATAGAAGCGCGGCGCATGGCTCGATGGCATTCGACCCGAAAACTCGATTCACCGCATAAAACACGGGATTTTCATCGCTTCGGATCGTGTGGCGTAGTGTGAAACAAGCCTACCTACGGGCTTTTAATCCGTAGGTCGAGGGTTCGAGTCCCTCCGCCTTCAATGACTTACGTCGCATAAGCCTTGCCTAAGGGCCTCAGGCGTCGCTAGAAACATCGAGAGTGGGATACCAGGCTGCCGGATGCAATGGGGAACTGATTACAAATGGGGGTTCAGGCACCCGTTCGTATCTAACTTTGCGCGCGTCGCGGCAGCGTAGATGGAGCGCCGCCTGCTAACAGCTTGACCGTGAATGGCTCTGCCTGACTTGAAAACTCCACTTCGATCACGGGCCGCGCAGAAGGCACGCAGACCGAATAGTCCGACCCGTCGACGACGGCAGGCAAGCAGAGAAAACTGGGGCCCGGTAACAGTGCTTTGAGATTGCCGCCAACCATGTTGGTCAATTCGCCGAGCGCGTCGTGGAGCAATTCGACCGTGAGCGCATCTGGATTCATCCCGAACATCACCCCTCCGGCCCGGCGGACTAACGATTCGGAGCTGATGCATACAATGGCCCCTTCCCAGGCGCCGGCGATTTGAACGAATCCTGTTTTGCAGCCAGGGTCTTTGCGAGAGGGTTCCGACGGAGAACTCGGTTGGATATCCCAGCCGAGCACCGTTTCCCAAATGCTTCGCACTACCTCGTGAATCTCGTGCGTGCCGATATCCATTAGAAGTCCCCTAGGGTTTTCGTAAGCGGTAGCAGCCGGACCGTTCGAAACTAATGCGCTCGAAAGAGTCATCAAGGTTTAGGGTGGTTTCCGCTCCACCCAGGAACAAGTAGCCGTCAGGGCGAAGGAGCTGGCGGATTTTCTGCAGGATGACCTTCTTGGTTGGCACATCGAAGTAGATGAGGACGTTGCGTATGAATACGATGTCAGTCGCCGCGATCCCCCAGGCTCCATCAATCAGGTTGAGCTGTCGGAACTCGACCAAACGGCGTACCTCCTCCTTGAGCTGCCACTCGGTCCCCTGGCGCTGAAAATACTTCACGAGCAAGGGGGCCGGCAAACCACGGTTGACCTCCAATTGGCTGTAACAGCCTTTCCGAGCGCGGGCGAGGACGTCGGTGGACAGGTCGCTAGCGACGATGCCGATTTTCCAGTCCGCGAAGCCAGGGAAGTGCTCGCGCAAGATGAGCGAAATGCTGTAAGGCTCCTGCCCGGTCGAACTCGCGCTACACCAGATTTGCAGGCGCCGTTCGGCGGCCCGGCGTTGAAACATTTCCGGGAGCACCACCTTGCGCAATGCCTCGAAGGGATTCAGATCACGAAAGAACGAGGTCTCATTGGTGGTCATCGCTTCGACGACCTTCTGCTGCAGGCCGTTCATCGAATCGGCGCGCATTCGGGCCACCAGCTCGGCGACCGAGGAAAGACCTTCGCGCCGCGCCAGCGGCAACAGGCGCGACTCCACGAGGTAGTTCTTCTCCGGTTCCAGCACAATAGCGGAGCGTTTCAGCACCAGGCTGCTCACAAACTCAAAATCCGTCGAATCCAGTGGCACCGCCCACTCCTTGTGCTTCCTTAAGCGTCAACCCCCGGCGGAAGGACCCATCGGGCTGTTTTGACACCATGATTCAAGGACTCTCTCAGTCTAATTGGCTGGACAAAGCTTGCAGACCCTTTTGAACCTCATCGCTAACGCTACGCAAACTCTCCTCGGCCAGCCCTAACCACTCCAGAGCGGGGTCAACTTTAGCGAGCACCGTCGGTTGCGAACCAGGTCTCTCTTCTCGCGGGTCGGACTCTAGCCGGTGCGCCACCACGTTTGCCAAATAAGTCACATAACAGATCCCATCCTCACCATTTTCGGGATCATGATGGTGGGCGATTCCTCTAACGATGCTGTCCGGCAACCCCCAGTGCTGGGCAATGACTCCGCCCGCTTCGCCGTGGTGCAGGGAGAGGATTTCGGCTTCCGCCTGAAAAGCGGCCTGTTTTCCGTCAGTGACGGCTCGTTCTAACCAGGCGAGTAGCTCCGGGGTCAGGAACTGACCTAATACCAATTTGCCAATGTCGTGCAGAAGGGCGGCGGTAAATGCAAGTCGACCGGTCCAATTTGCGGAATGAGCCTGAATTGCCTCCGCCGCGAACGCGGCCGCCAGCGAATGCTTCCAGAACTCTGTTTCGGGAATGTTGTATCCAGGAATTCTTTTGCCCAATAGGGGGCGAACGGAAGAAGCGACCACGAAACCGACCACGGTTCCCGTCCCCAGGCGAATCAAGGCCTCTCGAACGGTGCCGATACGGTGGCGCGAACCACCGATTGCCGAATTTGCCACACGGAGCAATTTCATCGTCAGGGTTGGATCATATTCAATAACGCTGATAATCTCGCGAATGTCGGAATCATCCGTGGTAAGGAGATGTGCCAAGCGCGCGGCGCTCTGGGGCAGCGGAGGTAACTGATAAGCGCTCCGGACCAGGAGGTCGTGATCGACACTCAAGTACATCGCGTAGTCCACCCTGCGTTATTAGTACGGCCTTTCTGAACTCGGCGCACGATTTCGCCCGCAACTTCGCCGAGCGGCACGACTGCGTCCGCAAGGCCGGCCCTGGCGACGAACCCCGGCATGCCCCAGACAACGCTGCTCGCCTCGTCCTGCGCGAGAATCTGCCCGCCCACCTCGCGAATACATTCGCAGCCACGCAGGCCGTCCTGCCCCATGCCGGTGAGAATGACGCCCAAGGTTCCGGGCCCGTAGACATCCACGACCGACCGAAACAATACATCGACGGCTGGGCGACAGGAATTCTCCTGTGGTTCTTGATTGGTCCGGATTCGTTTCGCGACCCCTTCGCTTTTGACGACCATGTGGTAGTCGCCCGGCGCCACGTAGACATGGCCGGGGCGGACTTCGCTGCCGGGAACCGCTTCGGACACCTTGAGTGCCGACTGTGTCGCTAGGCGTTCGGCCAGTAGCTTCGTGAAAACCGGCGGCATGTGCTGCACGATGAAAGTCGGGACCGGAAGATCGCCGGGCAACTGTGGCAACAAGGCAGATAGGGCATTCGGCCCTCCGGTGGAAACGCCAATCGCCAGGGCGTCGACCAAAGGTGCTTGCACCGCGCCTTTTCGAGGTGCGGCCAGGTAGGCAAAACTGGCGCCGGGCCGAAGCGCCACGGTGTCGTGACGCGACATGCGCGTGCACCAGAGCTTTACTTTCGGGACCAGTTGATCCCGGAGACATTGGAGAGCCTCGGCCACACTGCCCACGTTGGCCGGCTTGGTCACGTAGTCGTTAGCACCCAGGCTTAAAGCGTCGATGGTGGTGGCCGCGCCCCTTTCGGTCAGCGTGCTGAACATGATCACCGGCAAGAGCGGGTATAGCTTGCGAATGGCGGCCAGGGTCTCCAAGCCGTTCATCTCGGGCATTTCCACGTCCAGCGTCACGATATCCGGGTTTACCTGGGGAATCTTCGCCAGGGCGATGCGGCCATTGGCCGCCGTGCCCGCCACTTCCAACGCGGGATCGGCCGCCAGAACGTCGGTCACCATGCGCCGCACGACGACAGCGTCGTCAACCACCAGAACGCGAATTTTGCCCATGGACGTGACAACCTCTATTTGCACCAAGGTTTCAGCAATTCCGCCACGGCGGTGGCAGTAGGAATGCGCTTCAGTGGGTCCTTTTCATGCATCTTCTCGATGACTTCAGCTAAACCTTCGGGGATGTTCGGATTGAGCCCCCGGATGGGCGTGGGGCTTCTCTCCGCCACTGCGCAAAGCAATCCCGACATGGTTTCCGCTTGGAAAGGGAGTTCACCCGTGCACAGGGTGTAAAGAACGCTGCCCAAGCCAAACAGATCGGATGCCGGTGTCAGAGTCTTGCCGTCAACCTGCTCAGGCGACATAAAGTTGGGAGTGCCGATCAACAGTCCTTTTTGCGAAAGATGAAAATCCTCGTCCATGGCCCGGGCTAATCCGAAATCGGTGATGCGAACCTTGTGGGTGCCCTCTTCCAAGAGGATATTGGCGGGCTTTATGTCTCGATGGATGAGGCGGAGAGCGTGAGCGGCGGCCAGCCCCAGGGCGCTTTGGCGGCCGATTTGCGCGATTTCCCTGATACTGAATGTTTTGCTGGCTTCAAGCTGATCTTCGAGTGATGTGCCGCGAACATATTCCATGATAAGAGACGGAATCCCATCGAATTCGCTTACGGCAAAGATGGTCACGACATGTTCATGGCGTATGGCGGCAGCATAGCGAGCTTCCAAGGCAAAGCGTTGGCGCGCCTTCTCGCTGCTAGCCAGTTCCGGGGCTAGCAGTTTGATGGCCACGTGCCGAGCTAGCCCCGGGTCCAGCGCCTTGAGCACAATCCCCATGGCCCCACGGCCGATGAATTCCATCACCTCATACTTGTGGATTAGAAACCCAGGGGCCAGTTTCCCTGGGTCGTCGAGCAAGTCTTGCACTAGGTTTGAGACCGCCGCTAAGGATTGATCCACCGTTTTGGGTAATCCAGTCGTTGTCCGGTTCGGAGTCGTGACTGATGCGGCTTCCAGCGAAAGCCGGACCATTTCCTCGCATTGGGTCGCCAGAAGTTCGTCAAAATCAGGGCAGGCACCGATGTCCACTCCCAGAATGCTCGTGAATTCCTCGATTTTGGGGCGAACCGCGCTAAGGAACTGCTCCAGATCGACTCGCTCCAAACCGAAGCGTTCGCGAGCCCTTTGCAGGATTCCTTCCATGCCAAGGGCGACTTTGCGCGGCTCTTCAAGGTCGGTCAGGCGCGTGATAAAATCCAGGAGATACGCTCGGTCCACTAGGAGTTGAACCACGGGCGGCACAAGCTCGGGATGGTGGTGAAAGCGAATCGGTTCCACGAACTCCATCGGTAGCCGCCAGCGCTCCAACAAGGCGGCACTCACCTCGGCATGATGCACGCCGAAATGCCGCTCCTCCCAGACGCACTGCTCGTCGGCGAAGATCTCGCCCTCAACCGTCCATATCGGACGGTACATTTCCTGGAACATTTGGCGGAGCAGGATCATACCCAGGTCGCGGAGCAAGCAAGCAGCCAACTCATCGTCTGGCGCGGGGAAGTTGCAGCGTGTCGCCAGTTCTCGGGCCATGACGGCGCCCGCGACCGATTTCCTCCAGAACCGGCGCAAACCCGCGTCGGCCTCGACGCTCTTCTGCATGACGGGCAGCGCCAGTCCCAAGATCAAAGAGCGCAGCGGCCGGCTGCCCATCATGGTCACGGCTTGCCGCACACTCGTCACGGGATGGGAGCGACCATAAACGGCTGAATTCAGCGCCTTGAGGATCTTGGCGGACAATCCGGGGTCATGCGTCAACAGCTCGCTGATTTCTTGAATCGTGCTGTCCTCTTGTCCCGTTTTCTGGAAGATCTGCAGAGCCAAGTTCGGAGGGGATGGAATGCGCGGATTCTGCAGGATGCGTTCCAGGAGCACTTCTTGTCCGTCTCCGCTGGACCGAGTCTCAACGGGCGAAGGAGCAATAGATGCGCGCGTGCTTATCACAATAGTTGACTCCCACCCCCTACGGGGGATCGCAGCACGGCTTCATGCAAGCTCTTGGTTTGCCTCAAGAATCCCGAGCAACTGGAGTTTCTCACGCATCACATCCCGCGTGAACGGCTTCATCACGTACTCGTTGGCCCCTGTCTCCAGGGCCCGAATCATTTGCGACGTTTCCGTCTCGGTGGTGACCATGACGATGCGCATGTCGTCGTAAGCCCGATCGGCCCGGAGCTTCTGCAAGAGTTCAAAACCATTCATCTCCGGCATGTTCCAATCGAGCAGCGCCAGCGCAGGGGGGGGGTGCGCTTTCAGCCGCTCGAGCGCATCCCGGCCATTGACGGCCTCGCCGACCTCAAATCCCATCTCCCGAAGCATGCCGCCGAGGATGGTCCGCATTGCCCGAGAGTCGTCAATTACGATTGCGCGCACTGGCGTCTCCTTGATTCGATTCAAGACTTGGCACCGGGAGGACAGCCGACTCCGCGGATCGACTCCCTGCGAAACGCAGATCCCTAGGCTTGTCTTTGCTGGTCCCGCAAGGCCCCAAAACCGCCCGGATTTTGCGGAGCAAGTCGTCCAAGGAGAAGGGCTTGCCGATGAAGTTGGCTGTCGCTTCTTCAACGCCCTGGCGCAGGATGACGTCGTCGGTGTGGCCTGACATATAGAGCACCCTGGCTTTAGGATGAAGCGCGCTTAGTTGTTCCGCCAAAGCTCGCCCGCTCATCTCGGGCATAACGACGTCGGTCAGGAGGAGGTGAATCGGCCCTACATGGTAGCGGGCGAGACAAAGGGCATCCTGCCCACACAAGGCGTGTAGCACTTTGTAGCCAGCATCCTCGAGTGTGGAACGGAGCAGGTCCAGGACGCCTTCCTCGTCCTCGACCATGAGCACGGTTTCGACTCCCCCCTGGACGGGAGTGAGCTCGGCTTGAAGCACGGAATTCGGGTCGTCGATGAGAGGCAAGTAGATTCTGAAGGAGGTGCCCTGGCCGAGTTGGCTATCGGCGTAAATATAGCCATTAGACTGTTTGACGATGCCATATGCCGTGGCCAGGCCCAGTCCCGCCCCCTTTCCCACCGGTTTGGTGGTAAAGAACGGCTCGAAGATGCGTGCCAGGGTCGCCTGGTCCATGCCACAGCCGTTGTCCCTTACCAGCAGCAGTGCGTAGCGTCCCGGCAACATCTCCGGGCGAAAACCGTTGCTGCCCTGGTGCATCTCGACGTTCTTGGTCTCGATGGTGATGCCCCCTCCCGCGGGCATGGCGTCGCGCGCGTTGACCACCAGATTCATCAGCACGTGCTCGATCTGGCCGGCGTCTGCTTTCACGTTCCCCAACTCAGGGCTCAAGCTCAGCACGAGCTTAATGGGCTCGCCGAGCAGGCGTTTAGCCATACGGTGGAAGTCGGTGACGAGGTCATTGAGGCAAAGCGTGCGCGGCGCAAGGATCTGCTGGCGGCTGAACGCCAGGAGCTGGCGGGTGAGGCTCGCGGCCCTTTCCCCAGCCTTGGCGATTTCCTGAACGCGTTGGCAGGCTCGGAAGTCGGCGCGCAGACTGCGGAACAATTCTTCGGAGTGGCCATTGATAATCGTCAGAAGGTTATTGAAATCATGGGCGATCCCACCGGCCAGGTGACCGATGGCTTCCATCTTTTGGACCTGCGAAAGTCTGTTCTCGATCTGCTGAACGCGCGTCATGTCGCGGATGAAGCAAACCACCAAGATGCCCTCGGGAGTCGTGACCGGACCGATGGAGATCCCGGCCGGAAACTCCGTGCCGTTCTTTCGACGGGCGGCAAGCAGGCGGTCTTCCTTCATCTGGCGAACGTACGGATCGGCAACATATCTAATCCGATCCTCCACGTGCCTCTTCCGAACATGCTCAGGTAAAAGTACCTCTACCGGCTGGCCGAGAAGTTCTGACCGGACATAGCCAAACATTTCCTCCACGCGCGCGTTGACGTAGACGATTCGCCCATGCGCGTCTGTCGCCAAAACACTGTCAGGAGCTTGTTCGACTATTGCTTTTGCCAAGGCTTGCATGGCTTCAGAATCCTCACGTGACAAGGCGATCGTGAGCGCACCCTTTGGAACGAATTCCGTCGCTGGGATACTACTCAGTCAACACACCCCTGCTCGTATCCGCGCCCAATGCGCGCAGGCGCCGGACGTGCAAATGCAGTACGTGCCACAGGTGTTTCCGTACTATGCGGTGCGCATGATCCAGGGCAACAGTGCTGCTGGACACCGCGAATTGCCGAGTCATTTCGCGCCGATGATGGCCGTCGCCCTGATAGTGCTGCGTGAGCCAAGGGTAGTGGACGCTGACTCCTAACAAGTAAAACTGCTTTGTCCAGGGCATTGCCGGGTTCTCCCCAAGAGTTCCAAGAGTCCAAGAACACTTCAGGCCCGGCCTCCCTTACCGCTGTCACGTCCCAGGGAGCGTGAAAGAGAAGTGCGGAGATCGGGCCTGAAATCCGACTCGTGGACCGAGACAACCTTATCCTTTTTTCCCGACCCTCCCAGCGGCGGCCACGGGCTTTTTCCCACCTTGGCTCGTCGGTTTGCCCTGGGCATCGCCTTCGCTCTGGCCAGCATTGAACTCGCTAACCACTCCTTGAAGCTCCGCCGCCATGCGTGCAAGCTCCGCAGCCGCCTTCTGGCTGCTGCCGGCGCCTTCCGACGTGCTCCGGGCAGCTTGCGCCACCGACGTGATGTTCTGAGCGATTTCCGCCGTCCCCTTCGAGGTTTCCGCCACATTGCGGCTAATCTCGTTGGTGGTCGCGGTTTGTTCCTCGACGGCGCTGGCAATGCTGTTGGAAATGTCGTTGATTTGAGCGATCACCGTGCTGATCTGGGCGATGGCCGAGACGGCGCCCTTGGTATCGCCTTGGATTGCTTCGATTTTCTGGCTGATGTCCTCGGTCGCCTTGGCGGTCTCCTTGGCCAATTCCTTGACTTCGTTGGCGACAACCGCGAATCCCTTGCCCGCCTCGCCGGCGCGAGCGGCCTCGATCGTGGCGTTCAAGGCCAGCAAGTTCGTCTGCTGAGCGATCGAGGTGATGACCTTGATGACCTTGCCGATCTCGGCGCTCGACTCGCCCAGCTTGCCGATGGTGGTGTTCGTGGACTCGGCCACCTTGACAGCCCCCGTGGCCACTCTGGCGGCCTCGGTTGCGTTCTTGGCGATTTCCTTGATGCTGGCGCTCATTTCCTCGATGCCGGTAGCTACGGTCTGCGTGTTCTTGCTGACCTGCTCGGACGCCGCCGACACGACGTTGGCCTGGGCCGACGTCTCCTCGGCATTGGCGCTCATCTGCGTGCTCACCGCCGACAACTCCTCCGAAGCGGCTGCCATGGAGGCGGAATTCTCTGCGACTTTGGAGAGGACGACACGCAGGTTCTCTGTCATTTCCTTCTCGCGCTGTTGCATCGCGAGTTTATCGGTGATCACTTCCCAGGTGACCATCGCGCCCAGGTAGCTCTTGTTCTGGTCGTAAACCGGGCTGACCAGCAGGTTGAGCGTATCCTCGCCAAGCGAAATGTTCGCCTGGTGCGGCAGATTGCTCGGATCGGACAGGATCTTGCGCTGATATTCCGGCCGCTTGTGGAAGATATCGACCGACTGCCCGATGATCTGCTCCACCTTGACTGGCAGCATCGATTCCAAGGTCTTCAGCGTCTTAGCCGAGGCCGGGTTCATATACTGAATCTTCAAATCCCGGTCGGCAAACATGATGTTAATGGGCGCCTGCTCAAGCATGGAGGTCATGCGGCCGGCTTCGATTTTGAACTTGACAACCGCCGTGATATCGCTGGCGTACTTGACGACCTTGAATGGCCGGCCATTGAGATCGAGAATTGGATTATAGGAAGCCTGGATCCACACCTCACGGCCGCCCTTGGCAATGCGCTTGAACTCACCGGCCTGGAATTCACCCCGGCCCAGTTTCGCCCAGAACTCCTTGTACTCGTAGCTCTGGCGAAATGCCTCATCGACAAACATGCTGTGATGGCGCCCCTTGATCTCGTCCAGGGTATAGCCTAGGGTCTTGAGGAAATTCTCGTTGGCGTTCAGGATCGAGCCATCGAGGTTGAACTCGATGACGGCCATCGACTTGCCGATGGCGGCGACCTGGCCGGCCAGATCAGCGTACTGCTCTTGATCGAGCATTTCCTTCGATGGTTCCGTTTCGACGGGATTGTCTTTCCGCTGGTTGGGTTTGCCGTTGGGACGGCGAGTCATCTGCGCCTGCATCTTGGGGTCCTTTCGTTGGTGCCCATTGGCACCGCGAGGGGATTGAGTGTTGACGATGTCTACAGCAAGGGGGGCGACCACCGCCACCACCTCATCAATCAGTTCGAGAGCGACATCCAATGACTGCAAAACGGCGATCAGGTGCTCGGCGACCCGATCGAAATGCTTTTGCTCGATGGGCAAACTGGCATGGGCTTCCTTCATCGGCCGGCCCTTGTATTTTTCGGGTCCGCCCAGCGCTTGGCCGAAGAACTGCTTTGACCTCGCCTTGAGCCATTGCAGGTTGGTTTCGGCGAAGAAGGAGCGCAAGCTCCCGTCCGCCAGTACGCGTTCGTAGAATGCATCGACCAGGACGGCAATTGCCGGGGCGCCGCCCAGCCGCTCGTACAACGAAGACGGTAGCCTGTGTTTCTTGGCGGGGGCCTTGGCTCTCGGCTTGGTGTCTTGGATCACTGGTGTTTCCTCTGGCTCAGACCATGAAAGCGGTTACATAGTTGAGAACCCGGAGCGCGCAAAATGCCATACCCAGATTGCGATGCAGGTTGCGCGTCTGGCTCAGATGGCCGGTCGCGATCGGGCCAGCGCTGGTTACCGCGTTGGCTGCAGGGGCCGCCGCCAAGCGCCTTCCCAGCGCCAACATGACTACGTAGAGAACCAGCACCGAGGTCGAGACGGTAGCGTGGAACCAGAGCAAAGGCTTGGTCTGGGTCGCCACGGTTTCCACCGCATGTCGCGTCAATTCAATGTAAAGAACCAGGGCCAGGTCGATGGCAAAGGCGCTGGTCATCAGCTTCATGTGAATCTCGCGCCGACGGCGGAAATAGATGCCGACGGCCAGCATCAACAAGACAAGGGTCGATATCGCGTGCAGCATGTCACACCTTGGGTTCCGAGTTCAGCTGGACCGCCCGTTCGGTGTCCAGCGTCAAGAGCAGCCGATTTTTGAGCTTGTACGAGCCGCGAATCAGTTCGCGGGCGACCCCGCGCAGCGTTTCCGGTGGGCGCTCGAAGCCGTCCGCGTCCATTTCCAGCACGTCGCCAATTTCGTCCACCAGCAGGCTCATGGGGCCGTCATCGGTGCGGACGACGACGTTCATCGGCAGTTGGCCCTCCGGTCGGGGCTTCAGCTCCAGGCGGCGGCGCAGGTCGATGGCGGTGACGATCTGCCCGCGCAGATTGATCAGTCCTTGCACGACCGGAGAGGCGAGTGGCACCCGTGTCATCTCCTGGTAGCGAATCACTTCCTGGACCTTCTGGACCTCGACGCCGAAGAACAGGCCGTCCAGGTTAAACGTGCAGTATTGATTGCTGGTGGACATCATGTGCTCCTTGGTGAGGCAGGCATTCCTGCCTGCCGCGGTCGAGGTAGGCTGGAATGAATGGCCCGCTAAGATTTCCGGTCAAACGGCCACAGCCGCCTCGAAAAAACTCGGGTCGACGCCGCGAATAATGCCGTGAACGTCGAGCAGATCCGTAACGCGTTGCTGAATGACGGCCGAGGCGATGATGCCCTCGCGCCGTGTCGCCCGCTGGACCTCCAGCGAAGTCTCGACAATGTCGAGAATGCGATCGACGACCAGGCCGACGCTGCGGCCATGATCGGAGTAAACCACAACTTGCATCAGGTCTCCGTGGTTGTCGCTTCCCTCGGCCGCGAGCACGCCCGACAAGCGGATCAGCGGCAGGATCTGACCGCGATATTGAACGACCTCCTGGCTGTCGGCCATTTCGATATCGCTGTTCGGAATTTCCTCCAGGCGGGCAACCATCGACAACGGAATGGCCGCGCGCCGATCCTTGCCCACGCCCAAGAGTAAGAGCGTCTGGCTATCGCTCTTCTGGTCCGTTGACCTCTCGGCAAGGTCGGCCAGCGTACGGTCGCGGACCCCGGAAACCACGCCGGACTGCTGGGCGATGCCGAGCACGTCCAGAATCAGGGCTACCCTGCCGTCTCCCATGATGGTAGCGCCGGCAAACACGGGGATGCCCTTAAGGAGCTTGCCCAGCGGCTTGACCACGATCTCTTCGGTGTCGTTGATCCCCTCGACGACCAGGCCGAATTGGCGGTCGTCGGCGCGCAGCACGACAATGTTTATCGTGTCGTTCGCGGCGCTGTTGGCCGTGCCTTCGTTGCCCAGTTCGTGGTTGAGGTAGACCAGCGGCAGAAGATTGCCGCGCAGCCGATACACCGGGGCGCCGTGGATGCGCTCGATTCCCTTCCTGGCCAGCTCGCCTTCCAGCCGCACCAGTTCGAGCAAACTGACCTGGGGAATGGCGAAACGGTCGCCGCTCGAGGTCACGATCAGAGCTGGAATGATTGCCAGGGTCAGGGGAATCTTGATCTTGAGCGTCGTGCCCTTGCCGGGTTGGCTTTGCAAGTCGACCGTACCGCCGATCTTCTCAATGTTGGTTTTGACGACGTCCATGCCGACTCCACGACCGGAGACGTTCGTCACCTTTTCCGCGGTCGAGAAACCGGGAAGGAAAAGTAGATGGGTGGCTTCGCGGTCGGTCATGCGGGCCGCCTGCTCGTGGTTGATGAGGCCTCGCTCGAGCGCCTTGGCCTTGACGCGCTCGGTATTGACGCCGGCGCCGTCGTCGATAATCTCGATGTTGACCTGGCCCCCTTCATGAAAGGCGCGCAAAAGCAACGTGCCGGCGGCCGGCTTACCCCGCGCCACGCGCGTATCCGATTTTTCGATGCCGTGGTCCACCGAGTTGCGCACGATGTGCGTGAGCGGGTCCTTGATCGCCTCGATGATCGTCTTGTCGAGTTCAGTCTCCTTGCCCTCCATTTCCAGGCGCACTTCCTTGCCGCAGGTGACGGCCAAGTCGCGCACGACGCGCGGAAAGCGATTCCAGATATTGCCGATTGGCTGCATGCGCGTCTTCATGACGCCTTCTTGCAGTTCGGTGGTGATTAGGTTGAGCCGCTGGGTGGTGCTCAGGAAGGTGGTATCCTTCTGCGTCGCGTTGAATTGCAGGATTTGGTTGCGCGCGAGGACCAGCTCGCCCACGAGGTTCATGAGTTTGTCGAGCAGACTGACATCGACGCGGATGCTGGTGTCGGCGACCGCTACGCCCTTGGATTCCTGGAGCGTCGTGACGGCTTCGCGAATATCCTGCGTTTGCACTATCCCTTTTTCGACCAGGATCTCGCCCACGCGGAGCGGGTCGCCATCGATTTGCTGCTGAACGGCATCGAGAATTTCCTCGGGCTCCGCTTTGCCGGCGCGAACGAGCGCTTCTCCCAGACTTTGCGGAGCTTCGGGGAGCACAACTGCAGGGGAGGAGGCTTCGATGGCTGGAGAGGCAGGAGAAGCTTGCTGGGCTTCTTGCAGCCGCGTCAGCCGATCGATCAGCTCCCGATAGTCGCCGTCGCCGTCACCGCCGGTGTTCTCGATGTTGGCAAGCATGACGCGAACCGCGTCGAGAAGGGCCAAGAGAGCGCTCGTCCGCTCGGGATCGAGCAGGAGCAGCCCGTCGCGCAAGCGACTGAGTAGACTCTCGCCGACGTGCGTGACAGACTCAAGTTTCGAGAAACCGAAGAACCCGCACGTACCCTTGATGGTATGAATCGTGCGAAAGACGCTGCTCAACCGATCGCGATTCTGGGGGTCTTTTTCCAGGGCCACTAGGTCCCGATCGAGTTGGTCAAGGTTCTCGTAGCTTTCAACCAAAAACTCCTTGACAACGGAATCAAGCTCAATCATCGTGCATTCCTGCTTTCTCAGAACAATGGATGCAGGGAGGACTGCAACACCTATTTTCCGGGCACGCGCGCAGAATAATTCTTGGCCGCGGCCAGTCGAAACCAGAAAACTCCTTCCTTCGACGTGTATTCCAGATATGCAATGGAGGGGCCTTTATCGGGTACCAACTCCAGGGGCCTTCCGCGGGCGACGGTCGGCAGGGACATCTGGGACTTGATGCGCCGCTTCTCCAGCTGGGCGACGATTTCTCCAGCGATTACATTGACCAGTTCACCCGCCATGTCGCCCATGTCCGAGCTGTCAAAAGGAATCTCGAAACCGGTGAATTTCTGGGCAAGCCGGGGGGCGGTCTCCTCCGACAGGATCCATGACAGGGACCAGGGCACCTCACCGAGAAAAGAGATGATGCCGGCAATGCATGGCCCGTTGTGATGGTCCTGCCCGTTAGCCCTGGGGATTGGCTTTTCGCTAAAAAACGCGGCATATGTCTTGTCGAGAGACGCTTGCACAGCATCGATGATTGCCGGGGGCAAGGCGCTGTCATTGTTGGTGGCTGAGTTCGTCATCCGTATTTCTTTCGTCGTTTGGGAATGTGCGGTGACTCGAGGCATCAACTGAACATCTTGCCAAGCCAGCCGCCCGACGATTGCGGCTGCGACTGAGCGGCGTCTTGCTTCCTGTTCGCCTGGTCTTTGCGAAATCGAATCAACTGAGCTTTGTCTACACACTTCTTCAGCTTCCGCTGAAGTTCTTCGACGGTGAATGGTTTGGAGATGAACGCATCAGCCCCCGCTTCATCAAGGGCAGCCTCAATCTTGCCCATGGTTTTTTCGCTGGTGACCATGACCAGAGGAATTGCCGGGTCGTCGTTGGTCCTCTCTAGTTTTCGAACCTCCTTGACGAAGTCGATGCCGGTCATGTTGGGCATGTTCCAATCCACGAAGGCAATGTCGATCTCATTGGCCTTCAGTTTGTCTAGAGCGACCTGGCCATCCTCCGCCTCGATGAATTCGAACTCCGCAAGCTTGGATTCGGTGAGCGATTTCATCACCATCTTTCGCATGACGCCGGAGTCGTCGATGACGAGTGCTTTGAGCTGCATTGCAAAATCCCCCAATTGTCAATTACCGAACCGGTCGTACGTAGGGCGAAATTGCACTTGGACCGCGCGGCGAATCTATCCAACTTCAACTGTTGTCGAAGCAAACTCGAAAAACTTGATCTGTTTTTCCAAGTTCGTGCCGTTGTCATTGTTTCGTCTGTCGTTACAACCCGCGCTTCCGTATTTTTGCGACTTGCACCGCAAATCGTTCGGACTGTGCGTCTGGAGGTTGGCCAATAGCGGTAGTCGCACTTGATAAGTCTGGGCGCGCAATTCCGGAACCGAACTCACCTCCCAAACAGTGCCTTCAGAAGGGGGCCTCCTGCGCCTTGGAGGCTGTCCCTCTGGTCCACGACAGCGAAAATAGAGATCGGAGTTCAGGAGACGCTCTGCTTCGTCGCCATGGCGCTCGGCTAAGGTCTGGTCTTCAAGGACGACGAGCACGACATGCTGGCCGAAGCAATGACTGCTCTCAACAAACCGACTGCGCTTGTGAGAGCGAACCCTGACCTCCGCTTCTCAGCCTCAAAATTCACGCTCCCCTTGTTTTTCGCGACTTTTGCCGACGATACTGAGATGAGCGCGGCACGTCGATTCTCAAAATCTCGCATATACTTCCATCGGGCGCGAATTTAACCGGCGAGATTTGCAAATATGGCTGAAGCCAAGGAGATCGTCATCAAGACCGTCGAGGATGAGATAACGAGCCGGTTGGCCAGGCTGACCAGCCGCAGGGCCGCCGACCTGCGCAGCCTGCGCCGCGAGTACTCCAAACGCCTTGCCAAGGCGCCGGCCAAGGCGGTGATCGAATTGGCGTTGCGCCTTCTGGATCGACCGGGTTTCCAGCACCGGTTTCTGTCTTATGAATTGGTCGCTCACCATCGTGGGGCTCTGGGGAGCCTGCGTGCACGATTGTTATCGCGTTTTGGTCGCGGCATTGCCAGTTGGGAGGCGGTGGACTCGTATGCGTGCTACCTCGCCGGGCCGGCGTGGCGAGAGCGGCAGGTGCCGGACCGACTCATCCGGCGCTGGGCGGCCTCGGCGGATCGCTGGTGGCGGCGTGCGGCCCTGGTGAGCACCGTCCCGCTCAATAACAAGGCCCGCGGCGGCCAAGGCGATACGCAGCGAACTCTCGACATCTGCCGCATCCTGGTCAGAGATCGCGATGACATGGTTGTAAAGTCCCTGTCGTGGGCCCTGCGCGAGCTGGCCAAGCGAGACGCCGGCGCAGCGAGCGCCTTCCTTGCGGAGCATCGAGTGAGCCTGGCCAGCAGGGTACTCCGCGAGGTAGGCAACAAGCTTGCCACGGGTCTGAAAAACCCACGAGGCTCGTCGCAGGCACAGTCGGTCTTGCGGTAGGGGACGCTGATTGAACGGGTTTGATTCTTGCTGCCCTTGTCTTCCCAGAGTTACAATAGCCAAAAGCGCAATGCGTTCTCGAGGCTCATCCTCAATTTAATGAAGGCGTGAACTAATGCCTGCCAGCACGGTCGTCTGTCCCGAATGCCAAACCGTCCTCAAGTTGGCCAGTACAATCCATGCGGGAAAGAAGATCAAATGCCCCAAATGCGAAAGCGTTTTTTCACTGGGGGAGGGTGATGATCAGGGGAATTGTTCATTCACGCGTCATGATAAAGCGGCGCCGACGAAGCCGCCTCGGGGCCGGCGCGAGGTAGATGAGGACCTGGAGGATGAACCCGAATCGGCTCGCGAGAGCGGCGGCAGGGCAGCACCGCCGGCCGAGCTTGAGGAGGAACCCGACGACGACCGGGAGACCGAGGAGGAATTCCAACCCCGCCGAAAAGTGCAACGCAAGAGGTTCAAAGCAAAGAAGAAGGAAACCTCCCGCGGCACGATCCTCGCGATCGTGCTCGGCGCCTTGTTCCTCTTTTTGCTCGCTGGCGGCGGCCTCGGCTTTTATCTGTTCATGACCTGGGATAAGAATCGCGGCCGGGGCGACGAAGATCTCCTGGCCTATGTGCCGGCTGATAGCCAGGTGATTTGTGGCTTCGATTTCAAGACAATGATGAGTGAGCCATCAATCGCTTCCTGGGCTCGCGGACTGGCGCAGGACACCCGCAACAATGCCTTTTTCGAAGCATGCCGAAAGGAGACCGGTCTAGAGTTCGAGCAGCTCTTCGATCATGCCGTCCTTGCCATCAAGAATCCTGATCCCAAGAACCAGCGGGGAGCACAGCAAGTGAGCCCGGCTACATATACGCTGGTTGCCAGGTCCAGTGTCCCTTTCGATCAAAACAAGGTTAGCAAGGCTGCACGGGAAGCCAAGGCCAAAAAGAATGGATGGAAGACCTATTTCCAGATCAGCGAGCCTCCCTACTCCTTTCTCTTCATGCCATCTAATCGAACGATGGTTCTCAGCAGCGTGAGCGAAGGGCAGATGGAAACGATGATCAATACGGGGGGCGCGAACCCAGTCCTTCCCGCCACTGCGCTCGAACTTATCAGGTCGGTAGAGCATGACCATTTCTGGGCAATCTTTCCAAATCCTTCGGGGGCCGGGTCGGCTCTGTTCGGTGGGCAGCAAGGTCCGGAATTTCTACCACCAAATGTCAAAGAAATGTTGGAGATAGTGGCTAAAGCAAAGGGCCTGCTTCTTCGGGGCAATTTTGGCGGCAGCAAGGCAAAGCTGAGCCTGCATCTTCACTGCGCCGACAAGGAGTCGGCTGTCAGAGGAGCCGAGCTGGCACAGTCGTTATGGGATCAAGATTTGAAGGGAGCCGCCAACCCGTTCGTGATGGCAACCATTCCTGCGGAGGTGCGGCCGCTCATCGATGAATTCCTCCAGAGCACCCAGTTCGCCACACAGGGGACAACCGCGCAGATGACCAGCGAAATCAGCCTCGCATCCCTCGCCGCTGCAATGAAGTATCAGCAGAAGCAAAACCTGCAAGTATTGCAGCGCTTCGGTAATGCTCAGTAGCACGAGGGAGCTGCGCTTGCAAGTCGACGCATCCTGAGCGATGTTCGGGCTTGCCGCCAGAGTCCTCCGCGCCATGACGACGTCCAGCACCTTTGTGGCTATTTTTCATTCCATTCCGGCAATCGGCCCGGAGTCCACGGCGCTCCAATTGCATCGAGGTGTTTCTCGACGGCACGGAGATCGACGTCAATCAGCCTGCGCAACTTGGCCAACTCCTGCGCGAATTCCGCGCCTGCCACCTGGAATTGCTCGCGCTGCGTCGTCGTTGGTCTGGCAAGCGAGAGGCGCCGGCTGCCGACAATTTCTTGCACGCGTTCGACGATGGCAGGGGGAGTATTCTCGTTGCGCCCTCTCATTACCACGTCGCCGCGCAAGGCCTTCAGGATCTCCCGGTTATGCTTCTCCAGGCTGCGGGCCTCTTCTTTCCACTTCTCCTCCGCGCCCGGCGTATGATCCAGCGCCCGCTTGATCTGTTCGATGCGCTGACTCAGGGCGTTGGCCGCTTCGAGCGATCCGGAAACGGCGCGCTGCAGACGGGTCACCTTCTGCTGGAATTCAAACAGGGCCTTGCTGTCAGCCGGAGCTAATGCCTCCATCCCATCCACGCCAACTGCGAACTCTTGCGGTCTGCCGAGCGGTGTTACCACGCCGTCTACCCTTTTGGCCAGTTGCACCTTGTAAACACCGGGCATTACGAGTGGCCCAGCCGGCTCCTCAAAGAACAGATCATCATCTGTCTCGGGCGGGCGCGGCCTGGGCAAGGCTGCCGCCGGCTCGCGCAGGTTCCAGGTCACGCGATGGAATCCCTGTTTCACCGGGCCCGTCAGCGTGCGCACGACGGTGCCCGTAACGTCGGCTACCGTAAGCAAGATGGCCGGTGCCTCCTCATCTGCCTCGGCCCGCAATTGGTCGCCGGAAGGATAAGAAGACTTGCCCGATTTCTTGGCCGCCTCTTTCTCAGCTTCGCGCCGCCTCTCCTTGCGCGTCTTGATGTCGTCCTTCAGGTAGTAGGTCAGGGTAGCCCCATAGGGCGGGTTGTTTGCCGTGTAAAAGGCCGCCCCCTGGAATGCTTTGTCGCGCAATCCATACCGGCGCGTCTGGATGTACAGGAGAGCATTGCGCACAGGGAACAGCACGTTCTCCCGTGCCAGCATCTCCGGTTTGACGCTGCGCAGCAGAGCATAGTCATCCAGGATATAGATGCCTCGCCCAAATGTGCCGACGGCAAGATCATTCATCTGTTTCTGGATGGCCAGGTCACGGACGGCAATGGTTGGCAGCCCACCCTTGAGCCGGATCCATTTTTGGCCGCCGTCCACGGTGAAATAGAGCCCAAATTCAGTGCCGACAAACAGCAATTGCGGGTTTTCGTGATCCTCGGCGATGGCAAGCACCGGCCCATTGGCAGGCAAATCCCCCTTGATCATCGTCCATGTCGCTCCAGCATCGACGCTCTTCAACAAGTACGGCGCAAAGTCGGCATTCTTGTGATTTTCGAAAGCTGCGTAGATGGTGTTCATTTCATGCTGCGACGCCAGCAGCCGGCTCACGTAGGTCCGCTCGGGGACGCCGGGAAACTTGTCGATCTTTTTCCAGGCTGCGCCGCCGTTCTGCGTGACCTGGATCAGGCCGTCGTCCGTGCCGACATAAATGAGCCCTTCCTTCTTGAGGGATTCTGTCAGGGCGACGATGTTACCGTAGAACGAGGTCGACACGCTCTTGGAAACGGCGTCCGCCGCCCAGACCTTGCCCATGACCGGCAAAGTGTTGCGATCGATTTTCCGGGTCAAGTCGCCGCTGACGGCCTTCCAGGTATCGCCGCGATCGTCGCTGCGAAACAGGATGTTGGCCGCAAAATAGAGTCGCGTGTGTGCGTGCGGGCTGATGATGAGGGGCGAATCCCAATTCCAGCGCAACGGCGGCTCGCCTCGACCCGGTTGCGGCTGAAGGCCCATGCTCTGGCCGGTACGGCGGTCGTAGCGAATGAGTGCACCGTACTGGGCCTCGGAGTAAACCGTGTTGGCATCCTGAGGATCAACGCGCGAGTGGAACCCGTCGCCGCCCTGCGTTACGAACCAGTCGGCATTGGTGATGCCGTGAACACTCCGGTTGCGCGCGGTTCCGCCAAGCGTAAAGTTGTCCTGCGTCCCGCCGTACACATGGTAGAACGGCCCAGCACTATCGACAGTGACATCGTAGAACTGAGTAATCGGCAGGTTGGCTACGAAGCGCCAGTTCCTCCCCCGGTCCCAGCTCTCGTACACGCCGCCGTCGCAACCGACGCGGTAAAAGTTTGCATCCCTGGGATCGATCCAGATTGTGTGATTGTCCACATGCTTGAAACGCTCGCCCAAGTTGCGCAGAGTCTTGCCGCCGTCGTCGGATACCTGGAGGTATACATTCATCACGTAAACGCGCTCAGAATTCTTCGGATCCACGACAAGGTGCGCATAGTACTGAGCCTGTTGGTCAAAATCATTGCGCTTTTCCCAGGTGATGCCGAAGTCCGAGGAGCGGAAAATACCACCCTTTTTGTCGATCGACTCGATGATCGCATAAACCAGATCTGGGTCGCTCGGCGCGAGGGCCAGGCCGATGCGGCCCAGTTCCTCGGTCGGCAAACCAGTCTTCAATTTCGTCCAGGTTGCCCCGGCATCCGTGCTCCTGTAGATGGCGCTCTCGGGGCCGCCGTTGATCAAGGTCCAGACATGCCGGCGACGCTGGTAGGCAGCAGCGATCAACTGGTCGGGGTTGCGCGGGTCCATGACGACATCGGTCACGCCCGTGTTCTCGCTGATTGATAACACCTTCTTCCAGGTTTTGCCGCCGTCTGTCGTCTTGAATAAACCGCGATCTCCTCCCGGCCCCCAGAGCGGCCCCTGGGCGGCAACATAGACGGTATTGGAATCACGCGGGTCGATGATGAGCTTACCGATATGCTCCGAAGCCTTGAGGCCCATGTTCTTCCAGCTCTTGCCGCCGTCATCGGAGCGGTAGACGCCGTCCCCGTAACCGACGCTGCGCTGGCTGTTGTTCTCGCCCGTGCCTACCCAGACGACGTGTGGGTTTTTAGGATCGATGACCACCACGCCAATCGAATAGGAACCTTCGCTGTCAAAGACGGGCGTCCAGGTTGTGCCAGCATTGGTTGTCTTCCAGACGCCGCCGGAGGCCGCAGCGACGTAGTACTGCTTCGGGTCTTTCGGATGGACGGCAAAGCCAACGACCCGCCCGGAGGTCACGGCAGGACCGATCGAACGCAGGCTCAATCCGCTGAACGTACCCGACGACGTTCGATCAGCCGGCTTGTTCTCGTCCTCTGCTGCCGCATGAGCGATCCCGGCAACTAGAAGTACGATGGGGAACGCGCTGAACTTTGCGAGATGTCTCATCGAGGCCTACTCCTCTAGATGCAATATCAATGGGAGATTCTTGAGAAGAGTTAGGATAACGGATTGGGTGCCAGTGTGGAAGCAAGCGGCGCGCAAAAAAGACCACGGATGAACGCGAATTCGGCAGATCAGCACAGCTTGAGCTTCGTTCGCGCTAATCTACCGAATTCATGTTGCTCCGCGGTCTGATTATTTTCAAAACACCCAATCAGCGTGTCAGTAGGGAAGAATCGTCAATGGCTCGAACCTCACCGGAGGCCAGCCTTTGTCGCTCCGCCGCGATTTCGCGCTCAGCGACAAGATCTACCGCCGCGCGCAAACGGTCCATGAAGAATGTGCGCGGATGTCGTAGATACCCCGTGGCCACCAGAAGACCCAGTAACAACCCTGCCACCAAGGCGCGGGGCACGTCGCCCTGCCATACGTGGAGCAGGAGCGCTCCGGTCATCAAGAGACTGAGGCTGCCGGCCGCGTACCAGGCGATGCGTGGCACAAGCAACGTAAGGCCGGCACATATCTCAATCAGGGCCACGCCAAGGCGCAGCCAATCCGGGAATCCGAACCGAGCAAATTTTTCAGCTGCCTCAGGAGGGCTGAACAGAGCTACCCCACCAAGCAGCACAAATAAAGAAGCCAGCGCAATTGTTAGAAACCAACCGGTGATTCTCATCGTTTTCTTCATGGCCTACCACCTTCTATGCCAAGTTCCGCGTGGCCTCTCCCTGTTCTTAGACGAGCGAGCCGGCCAAATGTCTCTTAAAATTTTGATTAAATCTTTCTGAGAAGTCTGCTAATAGAGGACCCTGGGTTGCGGGCGCGGCAGCCGATGGCCATCGTCCAGCACGAGCAAGGGTGCCTGCTCGGCCGGGATTTGCATGGGCACGACGACCTTTTTCCGGCATACGGGGCAAGCCAGGCTCTTTGCGGCCAACCGAACCGAGGCCCGCAACTTGGCCTTGCAAGTGGGGCATGGGAACGAGATTCTGCTGGTCATTTCACCGACCTCCTCTCTGAGGCGCAACCACGCTCCTGGACGGGTTGGGCCATCCTTACCGCTTGTTTTGCCAAATGTTGCGGGTTCTTCCCTGTCCGCAAGGGGGATAGCTGCAGTCACGAGGCGGGCAACGGGAGCTTGAGTTGCCGGGCTGCCATTCCGAGGGATGGCATTGCGAGACGCCCAATTCAAGAGGTTATTCGCCGGGAAAGGTTCGGGATTTACCTGGACGGAGGGCAGGGCGTGAAGATGAACGATTATTCATTGATGGCGGGGCCACGGAGGGCGAGAGGCCGCCCGTCGTGATCATCGCTGCAACCAGAAAAATGGTCGGTGTCGAGGAGGATCATGAATGGGCTTGCCGCTTTTTCCCGCTCCGACGTTGGGCTCGCTTTCTTTCCGCATTGCGAATCTTGTCTCATCTTGTAGCCTCTATTCCAATCAGCCTACTGCTGCACCGTTCTATAGTTTCCCTTGTGCCCAGACGGGTATACTGGATGACAGATAAGTTAGGCGGCGGGGTGGACACGCGGTTCGGGCGAAGGCGGGGTAAGGAGGGTCTATGGTGCGGAGGGCGGTGTCTTGAATAGGGCCCAGCCACGGCAGCTGGCCGAGGACCGGATTCTCGACGCGGCATGCTTGCTGGCTGGCGGGAGGCCAGCCGGCGCTTATTACCTGGCCGGATACGCGGCCGAGGGCGGGCTGAAGGCTTGCATCATGGCCCACGTCGAGGCCGTGGGTGCTATCTTTCAGGACAGGAAGTTTTCCGAGAAATGCTGGACGCATGACCTCGAAGAACTGCTCAAATTGGCGAACTTGAAGCCGACGCTTGACGCCGACGCAGCCGTGAACGCCGCACTGTTCGCCAATTGGGGCCTAGCCACGGACTGGAAGGAGACGAGCCGGTACGAGCAGAGAACGCAGCCGGAAGCGCAGGCCCTGCTCGACGCGATTGATGGTAAACCTGACGGAGTACTCGAATGGATACGGAATCACTGGTAGAGAAGCTGATCGACGACGGGGAGAAACTCGTTGAGAGAATATCGCTAGGCGGGTTCCCCGTGACGGCCGCCTTCTGGCTTAGGGCCAGCGAAAATGAGAGATGGTATTTCTACATCGTATCGCCGCTCGTGGATGACGAAGGGCTCGCGCAGGCCTACAGACGGTTGCACCCGTTTGTCTGGGGAGTATCGGAACCGTTATGGATCGACCCGCTGGAGATCAAGCTAATTGGGCCGAGCAACCCAATCGCCCAGGACGTGCTCGCCATCCATCGTCGCGCGCCCGGCTCGCGGGTATCCCCCATCCGTTGGGGCGGCAAGATGCTGGGCAATCTAAGTGTGGAAGGTGCCTACCTCTACCCGCTTCCGGTGACCACGCCCTAGCACGAGCGCGGAAGCAGCAGTCTACTCCGTCTGACTTACCCGCTCGAGCTTCTCATCGTAATGGAACAGACCTTCCTCTTCGTCGAACCAGACCCTGCGGTGCTTTGGGAGGATGACATACCGGAGGTCGAGGATCTCTTCCACCTCAAGGCCGAGGTCGATATGCGCGACGATTTTCTTGACAAGGGCAGACGGATCCTTCTTGGCCTCGTCCTCGGTGGTGGGCTTTCCCGGGAAAAGTTCGTTATGGATCTCGACGAGATCGTCATGAGGGGCCACTTTGACCGCTTGGGTGAGCCGATCAACAGCTTGCTGCTTCGTGATTGTTGCCATGATCGGTTCTCCAGCGCCGGTTTGTGGGATGGCGAAACTACCACGATCAATTGTAGCCGAAAGGCCATGCCTCCAGCTCGCCGATTTGCCACCTAGTCTTTCTTCAAGCACTCACGGAATACCTTATCGAGCACAGGCACGAAACGCGCCATCATGTCGAATTGGGAGACGAATAGCTCCACAAACCTCTGGCCATCGCCGTTAGAAAGCGCACTCAGCAATTCCCTCTTTGATGGGGCGGGCAGGTAGAGCAACATTTGTTCGTCTACCGTCATGGCGCCCTCGAAGTCTTCCGGGGCGAGCAGCTCCCTCGCCGCCTCGTTCACAACAAGCCGCGCTGGAGCAAATTCGAGATTGGTCTTCTTTGGAACCCAGATGCAGGCATAGGGCGGCTCGGAATCCTCTGCTGTCAGCACCTCGAGTCGCAGGTTCTCCACCCACAGCCCCGATGGCCAGTTGCTCTCGCCGCTTGGCCACGACCTTCGACCGAAGCCGATGGAGCCCTGACCCCAAAACTGCGTCACAGCGCTGCGTGATGCATCGAGTTCGCGATGACTCTCTGTGACCGACTGAGTGATTCCCTCGAACAATTCCTTGTATTTCGTGCGAATGTCGTCCATCGATTCTTCGAGGAGTCGGGCGTCTTGCCAATGGTCAAGCAGGAAGCGCTCAGCTTCGTTCATGAGTTCTTTCGGCATTGTCGCCCTCGCTTATATCCTGAAGCACGATGAATCGCCTCAGCGCCCGCGCGTAGTGTGCCGTGAAGAGCTTCACGTCCGGCGGTTTCGCTTGATGTGCAAACGCCTCAAGCACGCGCACGATGTTTCCCCACGAAATGGCATCAAATTTCGGGTATGCAGGTTTGGTTCCATGCGGAGTAAGGAAGAGGGCATGTACGTCAGATGCGGGAACCTCAAGACTTGCCGCCTTGCGCTGCAGGTCAGACCATTCGCGCTCGGTTTGGTTGGTGCCCTCCCCGGACCAAATCTTGTTCTCAATGTGAATGAGGAATCGGCCTCGGCATCCAACCTCGATATCGACGATCGATTCATCACCGGCCACCTCCCGCCGGACCCAATAATTGCAGTCGGCGTAGTCGATTGGCAGGCCGAACTTACTGAGGAACAGCCGAAAACCAAGGTTCCCCTGTGCGTGCGTACCGAGCTTGCGCAAGTCGTGATCTAAGAGCCAAGCCAGCACCATACTGTGCCGAATTTCCTTGCCGGTCAGCCGCATAACGTCTAGCAAATTGAAGTCATCGGCGACTTGCTCCTGCTGGTGGCTGTAATCTTCTATTGCCTGGGTGTAGCCATTCAGCAAGGTGCGGATCTGTTCGCGATCAGCTATCGTCCGTGCCTGCTCCAACTTATCGGCCCGGCCACGGCACTCAATAAACTCCTTGAGTAGGGTGCGAATCCGAGCCGCAAGCGGGGCGACCGATATGTTGCCTTGGGCCACGAGCACCGAAAAGTCATTGAGAAGCAACGCGAAACGATCTCGCATTTCCCTGGCTTCCCCGTTTGTTGCCAACCGCTGGTCCATTCATCGATCCTCCCCTGGTAGTGAGTTTATGAGCGGTTCGACTCTCCCGTACCAGATTCTACTGATAACTTGTCGGAGACGCTTTTGGTCGCCTTCCAGGCAATTACTGCCTAAAACGATGGTCGTGGATCATCGACGTGAGCCGGAAAAAGGGGCAAAGAAAGGCTGCCAAATACCCAAGGACAGCTGCGTTTCATCGTCTCTCCGACATGTGTAGTGACCATATTACCTCTGCTAACAAGGACTTAACAATGATAAGAAGTAAACCTTAGTCCAACCCGTTTTCAGCGCGCAGCGTACACGTCGCCTATTTCTACCATAGGAGTGGGTTTGGGAAGCGCCTGGCGTGGCGAGGCAGATTTGTCCGAGGT
>Ga0116219_10000906_pt1 | contig 29264 bp, 20 predicted proteins | sample Sb_taG_4_FD_91019 | JGI IMG/M metagenome (GOLD analysis project Ga0116219, IMG submission 91019) | Peat soil microbial communities from Weissenstadt, Germany - Sb_50d_6_BS metaG | ecosystem: Environmental > Terrestrial > Soil > Wetlands > Peat | place: Germany: Weissenstadt | collected 2010-09-21 | reverse complement strand
TCCGCCGCTACCACGTGGAGACGCCGGAGGTGATGGTGCCGGAGATGCTCTTCACGGCTACCGAAGCGATAGGCTTCTCCTACGGCGTTACCTGGAATACGGTCCGCCGCAACATCTTCAATTGGAAACACGAGCAAATCGGCCAGCTCGAAGCCAAGGTCAAGAGCTTTTGTGATATCCCCCATGTCCTCCGGCTCCTGAAAGACTTCATTCTCTTCGCGGAGAAGGAGGAAGAACTCCAGAAAATCATTCTCCGGCAGCACCAGGCGACCGCAGTGGACCGCGTCGTAGACCGTGCACTCCAACCACAGCGGAGCCGAGGTCTAGTCTGGCACACGCAGGGGAGCGGCAAGACCTACACCATGATCAAAGCGGCGGAGCTACTCTTCAAGGCTCCGGAGGCGAACAAGCCGACAATCCTGCTCATGATCGACAGGAACGAACTTGAAGACCAGATGCTGCGAAACCTCGCAGCCGTCGGCCTCAGCAATGTCTCCCACGCCTACAACATCGCGGAGCTGAACCGCCTGCTGCGTTCGGACTACCGCGGCATCGTTGTCACGATGATTCACAAGTTCCGTGACATGCCGGCAAACATCAACGAACGCCACAACATTTACGTTCTAATCGACGAAGCCCACCGCACTACCGGCGGAGACCTCGGCAACTACCTCATGGCCGGTCTTCCCAACGCCACCTACATCGGCTTCACCGGAACCCCGGTGGACAAAACGGCGTATGGGAAAGGCACCTTCAAGACCTTCGGCATCGAAGATGACAAGGGATATCTGCACAAATACTCGATCAGCGAAAGCATCCAGGACGGCACCACGCTTCCGCTCTACTACAACCTCGCACCTAACGAGATGCTCGTACCGCACGACCTCCTCGAAAAGGAATTCCTTTCGCTGGCCGAGACCGAAGGCATTGCTGACATCGAGGAATTGAACCGCATCCTGGACCGAGCGGTAAATCTCAAGAACTTCCTCAAGGGTGACGCGCGAGTGAAGCAGGTTGCCGCCTATGTTGCGGACCACTACCGAAACAACGTCGAGCCGCTCGGATACAAAGCGTTTCTCGTCGGCGTGGACCGGTCCGCATGTGCGAAGTACAAGGAGGCCCTCGACAAGATCCTCCCGCCGGAGTATTCGGAGATCGTTTTTACCAGCAACAACAACGACGGGCCTGACCTGAAGAAATGGCACATCGACGAGAAGCGCGAGAAGCAGATCCGCAAGAACTTCGCCCGCTTCAGCGACCTCCCGAAAATCTTAATCGTCACGGAGAAGCTGCTCACGGGCTATGACGCGCCGATTCTCTATGCGATGTATCTCGACAAGCCGATGCGGGATCACACGCTGCTGCAGGCAATCGCGCGCGTTAATCGCCCCTATGAGAATGAGAGCCAGGAGATGGTTAAGCCCCACGGTTTCGTTCTCGATTTCATCGGCATCTTTGACAAGTTGGAACGGGCGCTCGCGTTCGATAGCGACGAGATCAACGCGATCGTCAAGGACCTCGCACTACTAAAACAGCTCTTCCGGGCCAAGATGGAAAGCAAGGCTCCGGAGTATTTAAAACTCCTCACGAGCAATTTCGACGATAAGGACGTGGACAACCTAATCGAGCACTTCCGCGACAAAGACCGCCGGAAGGAGTTTTTCAAGGAGTACAAAGAGATCGAGATGCTCTACGAAATCATCTCGCCCGATGCGTTCTTGCGGCCCTACATCGATGCGTATTCGACGCTCTCCGCTATCTACGCCGTCGTCTCCAAGGCCTACACGAAGACTGTCTACGTCGATAAGGCTTTCCAGAAGAAAACGAACGAGCTTGTTCAGCAGCACATCGGCGTCGCCAACCTTCAGCCGGTCTCCGGCTTCCTTGAAATCGATGAACACACAATCGAGTTGATCAAGAAGCAGGGAGGCGAGGGGACCAAGGTCATCAATCTGGTCAAGAGCATCGAGAAGACCGCTGAGGAAAACAGCGAAGACCCCTACCTCGTCGCAATGGCGGAGCGGGCTCGGTCGGTTCAAGAGAGCTTTGAGGATCGCCAAACCAGCACAGCTGACGCCCTTGCCGAACTCCTCGCGGAGATTGACCGAAACCGGCAGCGCAAGGAAGAGCAGGCTCGCCTGGGAATGGACGGCGTGACGTACTTCGTACTCTGCAAACTTAATGATGTCGGGATCACGAACGCCGTTCCGGTGAGCAAGAAAGTGGGTGAGAAGTTCTTGCAGTTCCCGAATTGGCGCAGCAGCGAAAAAGAACTGCGGGACCTGCGCCAGCAGATTACCTTCGCCATCTTCTCCGAGGAAGATGATCTTGACAAGGTGACCGCCACAGTAGACAGCATTTTCGCGGTGCTCCAAAAGAGTGTTGCATGAAGAAGTTTCGCGACAAGGACGAATTCAAGAGCCGGGTTCTGGAGTGGGCCCAGAGGATGGATGTGAAGGTTCGGGCTCTAGCCGTTCGTCCGATGCGAACGAAGTGGGCTTCGTGCTCCACCGCTGGTAGCCTCCAGTTCAGCACAGATCTGCTCAACCTTGATCGCGAGGTGGGCGACTACGTCATCGTTCACGAGCTCCTGCACTTCTCCGTCCCGAATCACGGCAAACTTTGGAAGAGCTTGATGCGGGCACACCTCGGAGACTACGAACGTTTGGAGAAAAGACTCAAACGGTTCGCGGCACAATCCAATCGCGGCATCAGCGCCGAGGAGCGGCCAACAATTTAGAAAACACCTCCGCCTGCGCCTTCGCGTCGCTCAAAGCATTGTGCTTTTCATGAGGGCTTGACTGGTACTCGTGAGGAATCCGGCTTGATTTCGTATCGGACCAGGAGCATCCACTTAGCCCCATGTAGTATGCCTTAATGTCTAAAGGCGCGAAGCCGAATGGATTTTCCTTCACGTACGTGTGGAAGTACCAATTAACGAAGGACCAATCGAAGCCCGCATTGAAACCTACGAAGATCGGAGTGCGAGTGCCCGCGGCTGCGTTGATCCAGTTCCAAAACTTGACGATTGCATCTTCTGGCTTCTCGCCGGATACCCGCAAAGCGGCAAGGGAGAAACCCGTTATCTCCAGCGCCTTCGGCTCGGCATTGTCATTGATGGGACGAAGCTCGACGTAGAAACTGTGATCGAGGTCTTCGACGAGGCAGGCCCCCAACGACAACATGCTGTACTGTCCCGGAATAGGACCGGCGGCTTCAATGTCCACGGAGATAAACGCTTCGCCAGAACTTTTGCGAGACATGCGGCTTACCTACCTGCGAAGGCTGACCAAAGTCGGCCGGTCAATCGTTCTTAACCAATATCCCTTGAATTCAACCTGCTGCTCCGCGTCAGACTTGCTGGGGTTCCAAACGTATCGCTCAATCGCGGCAGGATCGAACGGAACATTCGTTCCCTCCATGGCCGTAACTGCGGTTCGTTGTCGGTTTCCGAGGGCATAGCCGAGTTCCATAAAGCAGTTTGGCCGGACACCGGTGAGATCAACAACCACGGCCTCACTGTAATGTAAGCTGTCAAAGATCGCTTGGTCCATCCAGGCGTGCTCGCTCTTTCCTCTCGCCATCTGTAACGGACGGAAGCCTAGTTCCGTTACAACGGGATCGACAACGGCTCGAAAGAAATGTTCCACAGCCGGGTACTCAGGCGCGGATTCGTTAAGGAGGCGAACGTAGAAGGCGTGCGGCTCGTCTAGAGCCTTCATGAGTAGCAGTACGTTCTCCGCTACTGTAGACGCGGGATTCGTTCCGCCCCGAGTGCTAATCCGGTCGAGTAAATCCGGCGCAGAATGATGAGAATCGATGCGAACAAAGACGCGCGGATTGTGTAACGCCTCTGCCGCGAGCCGCACCGAGCCGCCCGACCCATCATTTGTGCTGGAGCCGAGTTCAAGATCAAGGGCAATAACTGGTTTGCCATGGTTGATGTAATCTCTCGCCAGATGTTCCACGCCTTCGCCACCGCTGATGGTGACCAAAACGTCGCCTAATTGAGCCTGCCTTTCACGTCGGATCGCTCCCGACGTCCACCCTGGCGCAAGAAACTCAAGATGAACCGCATCGAGTTTCCGGATATCTGTCCACAGCGCCCGTCGGTTGTTCGGTATATGGCTATCCGTTTTGTGTGTGGCAAGACTCTCCACCAGCGCCCCCAAGTCTGACCTCGCAGTGGCGCGCCGTGCTTGGATCGAATCGTAGAGGGCGCTCAATACCGTCCAGTCAAAAATTAGGGGCTGCGTGTCCGGAGCGCACGGCTCCTTCCCGACCGCTAACACGAAACGCGCGCCCTCATCGGCAAGCTTAGCTGCCAGCAGCCCAATCAGCTCATGCGCATAACGGAGCGTTGAAGGCGAGGTCTCAGAACCGGCACTCCCCGCGATGTGTATGCGTCGCCCGACAAGTTTCATACCCCTCCGCTTAGCGCCGGTCGGCCACTCTTATGATGCTGGGGGAGGGCACCAGCCTCTTCGCCGCCTCGACAAGATCCTGCCCCTGTAGTTTTCTATCTGGATAGGCTTGTCCCAACGCCTCCGGCAATAGCCGCGTCCTAAGATCTGAAAACGTAAACCCCAGCTCTCTTGCCGACAAGGGCCCTGTCAGCTTTACCAACTCTTGAAGCGTTCGGGCGTCAATATCCATTCCCTCGCAGTCCATCCGGAAAAGTTGTTCACGCTCCCGGTCGTCGGGACGCTCAAATTTCTCAATATGCGCGGCGCGCCGAAGAATCGCCGGATCTAATGCCTCAAAACGATTTGTGCATAGAAACACAAGCACGCGTCCGTCCATCCGTCGAACGTCGTCGATCTTTTGGATGAGGGTGTTAACCGCGACCTTGTCTTCGTGGTGACTCTGCTCTTGCGCTCGGCTTGCGGCGAGAGAATCCGCTTCGTCAATGATCAGAAATGCAAGCTTCGATTTCCCCGCCTCGTGGATAACCACCTCGAAGGCCTGGTTGATCAAAGTGCTCATTTGACCCACGCTTCCGCTTCCGCGCACCCTCGTGCTGAGCTTGAACAGCGTTGCGTCCCGATTCAGCTCCCGAGCCAGCGCGTTCGACGACGCTTCGGCGGTCGCGGTCTTCCCAGTCCCGACATCTCCATGAAAGACTGCCAACGGGTATCGGTCTGACGCGACTTCAATTAATGGAATTCGCTTGCCGTAGTGCTTCTTGCTCCACGTTTCAAGCCCGTCGCGATCCAGGAGGAGCCGCAACATCGCTTTCATACGGGCGTGTCGCTCAGCAAATCCGATGAGGCCGCCAGCGATATCGGTCAGCCTCTTGTTAGGCAGCTCCAATTCCAGTTCGAAAAGTTCCGAATTCGAACCGCGATGTGTCTCCGAAACCAAGGCAGGGGATCTCATTGGTAACTCTTTCGCTCCATACCGTATCCGTTGCTCGCATACCGCCGATCAACTGCCCCAGTCAGATGGCGAAAGCTGGTATCCGTATTGGTGAGGGCCCAGGTGCCTTCAATTCCAAAACGCAATCGCACCTTTTGCTTTTCCTCTTCGCTCATCTGCCACCATTCATTAGTGAACGTCGCGATCACGCGCAGCTTCGTATTCGGCATTTTCGGCCACAGATTGTCGCCCGGCATCTGCGTAGCCCATCCCGTGGCAGTCTGGGAGACTGAGTATTTCCTCGCTCGGGGCTGGGCCCCACTCGGCGTTTCGAGGAAGACTGAAATTTCCAGCAGGTAACCTAGTTCTGCAAACAGGCCAAGATCCTGCACAGTGGAAGCGACTTGATCGCGTGTTTGGAGGCCGGTTGATTCACCGATCATCGCGAAATCCGCGGCGAAGTTCTCGACCACCCGTCTAATGTCAACAACCGTAAATGTGCTTGTCTGAGTTCCAGTACCCATTACTAATCACTCCTCAATCACAAACGAACGCCCAAAGATCTGTTTCCAAAGTTCGAGCGTATCGCCCTTACCGCTTTTCCAACTCGCAGCAGATATCGTCTCCCATGCCGAGGTAGCCTTCGCGACGATTTCCTTACGTTCGGAATCCTGAAGCCGGCGTGCCACATTATTCTCGGAGTTCACCGGGTCAAGAATGACAACCGGGTCGGACGGATATTTACTGACATTTCCGTTCTCCGGAAACGAAACCGGCGTCTTCAACTCCGTCTGGGCGACGAACAAGAAGAACCGCTGAAGACCCTCTTCCAATCCAGGCGCAGTTCCCTGCGTATCGATCAAGGCTGCAAGCAGGAGCTCTATTGTGAAGGACCGGAACTTTTCCAGCTCCTGATGGTTGCGCCAGCGCTTCAGAAGACGGACGAGGGGCCGAAATCGAGGGTCACGGTCACTCCTATCCTTGATGAACTTCAGCTGTCCTTTGACGCTCGTTTTAACTGGGGTGTCTCCCTGCGAGGATGGTTGCCAGCCGTAGCCCGGCTCCGCAGGAATAGGCACCACCGGCACGAGATCCACATCGAGGCCGGAATCGTGAAAATGTATACCGAGCGTCCGTGGCTGCACCTCAAAGTCACTTTCTTTCTTTTGAGGGTAGACCGCGATTAGCAGTTTCCGGATCGTTTGGTGCAGTAAGTCAACGTCGTCCTTCTTGGCTTCGGATATATCGAGATCCACGGCGACATCAGCGTCCACACCGCAGCCGTCTCGCGGCCTCAAGACCGTTCCCTTGGTCAGCGAACCGGTCTTGGTGAACCTGAGGACCGAAAACGATGAATCTTCGTTGATTTTCTTTTCGAGCCGTTCAATCAGGTAGTCGACTTGCCGCAGGTATTCCTTCCTCTTCCCGGGATCGAGCTTCAGAACCTTCTTTATGAACACACCCAAATCCGCATCAGTCAGCTTCATAGGCTGGCCTCTGAGTTACAGCGGGGGTGGGATATTAGCACTATCACAAGATTTCTCCATTTTAGCATGCCTACCACAATAGAGAGGGGTAAGGCCTGCAACGCCTACGATATGCGGGGTGCCGGGCGCGGACTGCTCGCCGGTGCTTTCCAGTGGCGTGGATGAAGGCTATCCCCGTCTCAGTATGGAAATGCTCACCTCACTGGGCACGTTGACATCGACCCGAACACTTTTTTGGAAAAGTTGTCCATGACTGCCCCTGCGGGAGCACATTACAACTGGGAGCTCTTCCCAGTTAGAATGACGGGAAGCTCGGATGAAACAAGAATCTGCGCGGCGCGTGCCGGCCGAGAAGGCAGCTACGCCGACCGAGATCGCAGCAGCTATCGAGGCGCTCACGGCGGCGGACTTCGTGCGCCTGCGGCAGTACGCCCGGCGGCGGATTCAGCACTTGGGGCGCAAAGCAGTGGAGAAGGTGGGGGATGATTTGCTGCAAACTGCCCTATGCGACCTCCTTCAGGATACGCGGCGCTGGGACAAGACCAAGGTGGGATTTATGGGATTTCTCTTCGGTGTGATGAAGAGCATCTCAAGCAACTGGGCCAAGTCGTATCTGCCCGAGGAAGTTCCCGTCCTTGATGCGGACCTGCGCAAGAACAACGAAGAGGGCGAAGAGTTCAGCCCGCTCGATCGGCGCAGGGCGCCACAACCGACCGCCGAACAGCAACTGTCCGACAGGCAGACCCTCGAAGAAGTCGATAACCTCTTCCAAGACGACCAAGAAGCGCAGATGGTTCTTACTGCATGGCAGGAAGGATACGATCCCGCAGGTGTTCGCGAGTTGTGGGGCCTTTCGCAGAATGCCTACAACACCATCGTCCGTCGAATCAGGCGGACACTTGATGCCTCAGATATAAAGCCCGATGGAGACAGAGGAGGGGCGTATGTCCAATAAGCGAACTGACGCCGAAAAACTCAACTTCATTTCGGGCGCGCTCGCCGATTCGCTCGTTGATGCGACGGATGGAGAAGTTTTAGAGGAAGCACGCCTCCTCGGGCTAGATCCGACCGTTGAGGCCAACCGCGTTAAAACTCTCATGCTGGAGACCGTGAAGATGTATCAACAGCGAGCTTTGCGAGAAGCGCGTCGAGCCTACGACGCCCAAGCACAACAGAGAGCCAGAGTAGCGTCCATCCCCAGCACCCCGGCGAAGAGACGCGAGTTATTCTCTTTTGTTATCGCCAAGCAGCCGCAGTATGCCGAACTCTTTACTGCGCAGCACAGGGAGTTCACCGACCTGACAGACACCGACATCGAGAGTTACCTTGAGGATCTTGATGAACTTGGCGTCCTCGAAAAACTAAAACCGGACACGGAAGATGGCGACCACTGAGTACTTCCGATCTCCGGGCCAGCTTCTTGAGGAGCTTGGAATAACGAGCCCGGAAGAGATCGACATTGAGGCAATTGCTTTCCACTGCGGTGCCTCGATCAAATATCGCTCCCTCAGCGGATGCGCCGCTCGCATTGTCGGCAATGGGCACAGCGCGATTATTACGATCGATTCCAATTCGCCGCGAGGAAGGCAGCGATTCTCTGCGGGTCACGAATTGGGCCATTGGATGCACGATAGGGGAAAAGCTTCGTTTTCGTGCGAGGAAAAACAGCTCGTCCAACAGTGGTCTAAGAACAATCCCGAAGCCCGCGCTAACAGCTACGCCAGTGACCTGCTTCTTCCGATTTCGATTTTCAAACCAATGACCGCCAGCTTAAGGGCCATCAACCTCACCGTTGCAGGCGAACTCGCCAAAGCCTTTCAGATGAGTTTAACAGCTACGGCCATTCGGCTCGTCGAGCACGGCCCATTGCCGGCGATGCTCGTCTGCTACAGCTCGACCGGACGCGAATGGTTTGTGCGAAATCTTGATCTATCCAAACAGCTTTGGCCGATGTCCAGCCCGAGCCGCGATACATACGCCCATGATTTGCTGCATGGCTCCGAAGATTCCACAGCCGAAGGCGATGTGTCGGCTGCGGCGTGGTTCGAGCATGAAGTTGCCGAGAAGTACTATGTCCACGAGCATTCGATGCGAACTAGCTACGGAGACGTTCTGGCACTAGTCTGGTGGAAGGATGAAAGGATGCTCATCGCTCTCGATGAGTTCGAGGAGCGACAAGGATCTCGCCGCTCCGATGACCGATGAGGTAGGGAACCCCCAATGTGTTTGCCGGTTGACTCGGTCTTCGAATTCTCTCAGATCGGCCATCACGATAGCGAACGGTGGAGCTTCAGCAAAGAACATCTCTCGCCTGTCTCGGTAATCGATTCGAATCAGCGCGAGGTGCGAGTTCGGAGGGCATACCCGATGGCTCCCAGGTGTAGCGAGATCGTACCGCGCCGAAGCTTCTTGAAAGAAAATCTTCTTGCGCTCCACCATGCTTGCCGGCAGGCGAAAATCTTTCACCGCAAGCTGGCCGTACTCGTGCCGATTTACAAATGGGCCAGGTCGTAGTGATGCCGCAAGAGCCGGAGCGCATCTTGCCCAAATGGAAGATGGCATGGAGTAACGCGGCCTTCTCCCAGAAGGTGCGGGTTATGTCGGGCAGCCTGCTTGTGGAACGGTCCGATGCTCGGGGGCTTTCCGCATGAGGACGGGCAAACCAGAAGGCCGCGTTCAAAAACAACCTTAACGACTATACAAGTGGACATGTAAACATGTAGGATTGTCGGCATGAAGTTCAAGGCTAGTCACCCAAGCGCACTAACCAAAGTCGCGGCGCCCCAGCGACGCGCCCGCCAACCAACGGAATCGGTCGCGGCCAACACGGCGGGGGGCATGACAGCGATACCGGACAACGACGGCCCGGCAAAGACTGCTGTCGCGCCGAGCCGTCAAGGGAAGAAAGCTATCGGAGGATTTTTCGACCCTGCCGTATCGCGTCAGCTTAAGCAGCTTGGCATCGATCAGGACAAGCCCGTACAGGAACTACTCCGAGAGGCAATCAATGATTTTTTTCAAAAGCATGGCAAATCGCCGATCGCGTGAAGACACCCTTACATGTCTACCTGTAGAAGGCCGCGAGGTCGCTGAGGAAGATTGGATTCGAATTTAATTGTCATGCAGAACGGAGCCAGAGAACCAGCCGATCAACCAGCACCCAGCATCAGCGCTGATTTCTTAACGGGAAGCACGGAGATCGGCCTAGACCGAATCCGAACCAGGCTTCTGGACCTTACCAACCGCAATAAACTCCTCAACTTCAGGCACTCCAACGCATCCTCTCTTCGGGTTGTGGATGTCCCGATCGATTCTGTATTCCGCAGATTGCGTGATAATGAGAAGCTTTCATTTCTGCCAGTCCCGCAGGCGGATAGCAATGGCGGTGAGGCACCGATCGCGAAAGACCATGCGGATGATCTCGGTTGGAACACATCCTTCGATCTGGATGAGGCCGATGACGACGACAACGCCAAATCCCTGCCGGTCCTGCACTATCAGGAGAAGCTCGACACAGTAAGCCGCAAGATCGCGACCGCCGCCAAGACTGCCATCGAGGAATCCGGTACGAACATGCTCTACCTCGTGTTTGGGTTCCTGGAGTGGTACGAATCTGATGACTCCAAACAGCCGCATCTTGCTCCGCTCGTCATTCTGCCCGTCACCGTAGAGCGTGCCGGGGGGAAGGGTCGGGCTGTCGAAACTGTCCTCGAATACTCCGGCGAAGACCTGGAGTCCAATCTCTCGCTCGTGGAAAAGATGCGCCGCGACTTCGGACTTGAGTTACCCCTCCTGGAGGACGACGACACGCCCGAAGCCTATTTCGCGAAATTTTCGGACATACTGAAGCTCAAGAAACACTGGTCGATACGGCGGCAGATCGCGCTTGCACTGCTCAGCTTCGGCAAGCTGCTCATGTACCGGGATCTTGATCCCAAGACGTGGCCGGCCGGCCAGAGTATCGCCAAGCACCTGCTCGTGCGGGAACTATTTGAAGGCTCAAAGAATCCGAATATCACTCTCGCTGAGGAGTACCCTATCGATGAGCCCGAGCTGAAAAAGGATGTCCCGGACCTTATCCGGGATGCCGACAGCTCTCAGCACAGCGCCCTTGTGCACGCACTTCGCGGCCAGAATCTAGTCATTGAGGGTCCGCCAGGCACCGGCAAATCGCAAACCATAACGAACCTGATTGCCGCCGCCCTCGCCAGGGGCAAAACGGTGCTCTTCGTGTCCGAGAAGCTCGCCGCCCTTGAAGTTGTCCGCCGTCGATTAGATGATGCGGGCCTCGGCATTTTCTGCCTGGAGGTTCACAGCCATAAGACGAAAAAAGGTGCACTGCTCAACGACGTTGCGCAGCGTCACCAGATGCGCGGGTCCTTCAAAGATCCGCGCGACCTCGACCGCCATCTTTCGATTGTCGAAGAGAAGAAAACGCTGCTCACCCAATACGCATCACTGGTCAACAAGACCATCGAACCCTTCAAGGCGACCGTCTTTGAGATCTTGTGGGCACGCGATCGGTCCGGGCAGGACATCGTTGCCCATCGGGACCGTCTCGGGCAAGTCGTTCTGCCGGTCGTAGTGCAGTACACGCGGACGCAATTCACGCAGACGGAACAGTTTTTGTCCATCTATGCGCAGCACCTGACAGCGGTCCTGGCGCCGTGCAATTCGATAGACCAGCATCCATGGTCCTGGGTCACCAATCCCCTTGATTTTGCCGGAGAGGAACGTGTCCAAGGTCTTCTCAGAGGATTCCTCACTACTATCCGCAGCGCGGAGCAATGCTGTGAACATCTGGAGCAGGCAGCAGGGATCACTCTGCCCCGAACTTCGCGCGGCCTCGAACACGCCGCGCAGACGTTGGCACTGTTGCCGAATTCAGGAGCGGCCCTTATTGAAGATCTGCTGGCACCCTGCCAGAACGCTGCGAATCGCCAGACCCTCGTGGAGTTTATCGGGTATGTCGAGTCGTTCCGGCGCGGCGTTGAAAGGCTGTCGGCATCCACGAACAATGTGAGTTCTCTTCTCGATATGCAGACCGCTGACAAACTGGCCAGTGCGCTCGAATGCCTCCGGCAGTGGGGACTTGAGCAACACTGCGTCACTGAGATTAAAGCCCTGCTGGACGCGAGTACCGGCACTGCAAGATTCTTGGAGGAAGCGCAATCCTCGTTCCGCGTGCTGCTGAACGTTATGGGATGCGACGCTCCGGTCACTCTTGCGTGTACCGGCTTTCTGCTGGAAACAGTCCGCATCGTGGAGACCGCGCCTTTTGAACACCTTCACCTCCGACAACCGTCCTTCGAGAGCGAACGCGCCAGGCCGATGCTGCAAGCGGCGCGGCAGCAAGCGGCGGTTCTCAAGAACGACGAGGCGTCGCTCGGCGCGGAATACGATCTGTCCTTATGCGCGGGAACGCATACGCCAACGCAGCTGCTCGAATGCGCCGCCGTTCTGGACAAGGCTTCCTTATGGAAGCGTTTTTTTGGCCGCGACTATCGCGGAGCCGTCAAGACCTATCGCCGTATCGTTCATGCCGGGAAGAAAGCCCCCCGAGCCCACATGAGTCGGGCGCTCAGGACAATCGCTGACTATGCGCAGAAGCGCATGCAGTTTGACAACCATGCCAGTTACCGCGAGGTGCTTGGGGTGCATTTCCAGGGCGTGCAGAGCCCATGGGACGATTTGGATGGGGTTCTCGTCTGGTACGAGCGGATTTTCGTAGCCTTGCCTGAGCACCAGGCCCACGCGGAACCATTCCGCCAATTGGTGTTTACGGCGAGAAGCGACCGCCTGAAGGCAATCAAAGCCAGTCTCATTTCGACCGCGGAACATCGCACAGCGCTAGATCAAATCGAGTCGCGTGTCGCGGATTTCACGCGCTCGGTGCCAAGCCAGCGCTCCCTCATGGTTTCGGGATCATTCGAGGAGATCCTCGGTCGTCTGCAAAAGCTTACCCGCGACCTCAACGACGTTCTTCTGGCCACAACCGGCGCTGCCGTCAGCGACGAAGTGCCGCTACGGGATATTCCGAATATGCTGGCGGCAGCCGGACAGTGCCGCGACGCCATAGGCGCCGTCGAGGCCGCCGCCGCGGTTCCTGCGCTTATCGGGAATGCCTACCGTGGCGTCAATACCGATATTGAACCGATCAAACATACCGTTCAGGTTGCGGAGTCCATCGCCTCCGGCGGCTTGCCAGAAAAGGCGGTTCAGTGGCTCTTGTGCCGGGAATATCCAGCCCGACTCACTGATCTGCGCTCGTGGCTTGCCGATGCGAACGCTTGCGGCGCCAATCTTCACGCGCTCGCTGAAGACCTGACAGCCCTCTCGGGTTCACCGTTCTGGAGCGGCAGTGCGAACAACCCATGGGGTAGCTTGTATGCGCTTGCGGAATACGCACTGGCGAATCTGGAAGAACTGCCCCGGTGGAACCATTTCCTGCGCGTCCGAATCAAGAGCAAGGAAGGCGGGCTCGAAAGACTCACGGCGATGGCGGAAAGCCGCGCTATGGAGCCGCACGAGCTGGGACCTGCATTCCATTTTGCGTTTTACAACACGCTCACCCGCAGCGTCTTCACAGAACACGCCGAGCTTTCGCAGGTGACCGGTATCACCCAGGAACAGCTACGTCGCCAGTTTGCAGCAGCCGACAAGGAATCCATTCGGCTCTACAGCGAGCGAGTCGCGGCATTGATTGATCAGCGTCCGGTTCCTTATGGTAACCAGAGCGGACCCGTGCGCACCTGGACCGAGATGGCGCTCATCATGAACGAGATCAACAAGCAAAAGCGCCATATCCCGATACGCCAACTGATACTGCGTTCGGCGAATGCTCTGGTGGCACTCAAGCCTTGCTTCATGATGGGGCCTTTGTCTGTGGCTCAGTACCTCGCGCCTGGCCAACTGAAATTTGATCTCGTCGTGATGGACGAGGCATCCCAGCTCAAGCCCGAAGATGCGATTGGCGCAATCGCCCGCGGCGGTCAAATTGTGATCGTCGGCGATCCGAAGCAGCTGCCTCCCACCAGCTTCTTCCAGCGTGTATCGCTCGATGCCGAAGATGACAACGCCGACGATGACCGCGCCGCCGTGGAAGAAGGGGAGAGCATTCTCGATGTAGCGAGCACTTTGTTCCAGCCGGTGCGGCGACTACGCTGGCATTATCGTTCACGTCATCACAGCCTGATCGCGTTTTCGAACAACGAGTTTTACCAGCGAAATCTCATCATCTTCCCGTCTGCCTATCACGATGACCCGTCGCTTGGTGTGAAGCATCACTTTATCCGTGACGGAGTCTTCGATAATGGCCGCAATCCGCGTGAAGCCACGGTCGTTGTCGAGGCTGTCCTGGAACATATGCGGCAGCACCCCGATGAATCACTCGGCGTGGTGACGCTTAATTTTGAACAAAGAGAACTCGTCGAGGAACTGCTGGACCGGCAGCTCAGAGATGATCCCGCTGCCATCGCCTATCAGGAGAGAATGAAGGGCGGACAGGAGACCTTGTTCGTCAAGAATCTTGAAAACGTCCAGGGCGATGAGCGGGACGTTATCTTCATATCAACCACCTACGGCTCCGACACGCGCGGGAATCAATTCCAGCGCTTCGGCCCGATCAATGGTCCGAGCGGTCACCGCCGCCTGAACGTACTTTTTACCCGTGCCAAAAAGCGCACCGTCGTGTTCAGTTCGCTCGATCCCGAACGTATTCAGACCACCGCTAATAGCCCTTGGGGTGTGCGGGCGCTGAAGCAATATTTGATCTATGCCCGCACTGGCATCCTTCAACAGGCAGATGACGGACTCGACCAACCCACGAACGACTTCGAACGCTCCGTGGGAGACGCCCTCAAAGAGAAGGGCTACGACGTAGTGCCCCAGATCGGCGTCGCCGGGTTTTTCATCGACCTTGGCGTGAGGCACCCCACCAAGGCGGGTGCGTTTTTACTAGGCATCGAATGTGACGGCGCCAGCTACCACTCGGGCCGCTCCGCCCGCGATCGTGATCGCCTCCGCCAGGAAATCCTCGAAAACCTGGGCTGGAAGATTCACCGGATATGGTCAACAGATTGGTTCAAGAGCAGGGACAGCGAGATCAAGCGGCTGCTGCGAAGTATCGAAGAACTCCTGAAAAATGATCCTGCCTACCGGAAGGAGCAGGAGAAGGTCGCTCGAATCGAATCCTTGCGCCAGCGGTTGATCACGTTGCGCGAGACTGAGATCAAACCCGCTTTCCCAGATTCGCCAGCCGAGAAGGGGTTGCTACGGGAGAGCCTGCTCGAAGAGTTCATTCAAAAGCGTCCGAAGACCAAGGATGACTGGTTTCGGAAAATCCCCCAGGAATTCCGCGCCAATGTTGAATCTAAGCAAGTAGGTCGGTACCTCGATCGCGTGCTGGAGATCATCGCCGAAAGTGAACTTTAGAGATGTAGGCCGTTCGATAGAGGCCACGCAGCCGGACAAAGCGGTACAACGCACTGAGAAGTAGCAAGCTATATGTTCGTACCCGACAGGTTGAAGACTAACGCATACCGGGTCCTGCGGCTCTCGGCCGACGCCACCCTGTCCGAGATTCATAAAGCGGCGGGTAGCATGAGGCGCGCGGTTTCCCTTGGTGTTGCGAATACGTCTGAAGCCGACATGCCAGTGTTGGGAGAGATTCCCCGCACGGAGGCGGATATTCGGGCAGCCATCGGCCGGCTAGAGAATCCCATCCAGCGGCTCAGGGATAGGCTCTTTTGGTTCCATCTGACACCTGTGTCACCGGACGCCAAAGCACCCGCGCGCCCCGGTGAACCGGAAGGAATCGCTTGGAGCCATGATGAGGCTCTTCGCGCCCTCTTTACTGCGTTCGGAGCTGGTTTCGATGATGTTGGTGTCCCGGTATGGGTCAGGGCGCTCCGAGCATGGCATCAGGTCGTCTCCGATGATGATTACTGGGCCCGTACCTTTGAACTCGAACAACGAGGGGTTTTCGAACCCGCCGCATTCCCTTCAGAGATCGACGCACTGCGTGAAAGTGCGGTCGAATTGGCTGCTGAGCCATTGGTGGTGGCAGGTCGCGATGCGCTTGTTCGGGATGACACGTCCGCCGTCCTCCGGGTTTTGATCCGCCTCGAAGAATTGGCGGATACCGGCCCGTGGGTGGCAATCGCCCAACACGATATTGCCTCTCCCGCAGTTGAGCGCTTCCGAGCATTGTGCCGCGCCGTGCACGATGAGCTTGGTTCCAAGATCCTTCAAGAGCGAGATGCTGGTGAGCGAAACAAGAGCACGTGTGAGGCGAAACTCAAGCGCTTCCGGGCGGAAATCGAACCTGCCCTAAATAAAGTGCTTCAGCTCGTACCGTCGAATCAGGAAGGGGCCGAGCAGTCGCGTGAAGAAGCTGCCCTCTTCCTCAGCGGGATCGCAGCCGACTATACGTGGGCCAACGATTTCATCGCGGCCGAAAAGTTGCGGGAGGAGGCGCTCAGTTTGGCACACGGCACACTGGTGGCGATCCGGATTGAAGACGGACTAGAGCGCATTCGAGAGTCGGCCCTCAAACAGCGGGCGGATGAAGTCGAGCGCTTCCGTGCATTGTGCCGCGCCATTCGCGAAGAGCTTGGCTCCAAGATTATTCGTGAGCGCGGGATGGTTGCAGAGCGCAACAAGAGCATATGTGATGCGGAACTCAAGCGCTTCCGGACGGAAATCGCACCTGGTCTAAATAAAGTGCTTCAGCTTGTACCGTCGAATCAGGAAGGGGCCCAGCAGTCGCGTGAAGAAGCCGCTCTTTGCCTCAGTGGGATCGCAACCGACTACACATGGGCGGACAATTACATCGTGGCCGAAAAGCTGCGCGAAGAGGCGCTCAGTTTGGCCCACGGCACACCGGTAGCGATCCGGATTGAAGACGGATTAGAACAGATTCGAGAGGAAGCCCGCAAGCAGCGCGCGGTCGGTTCGAGCGTTGACGCTTTCGTGCAACTCTGTCGATCCATCAGCGCGGAATGCTGGAAGAAAATTCAGGGACATGACAGACTACAAAACCTAGCGATCCTGAAGGCTGCTTTCAGCGATTACCAGCGTCAAGTGTCGCCGTGGTTCGCAATAATCTGCGATAGTCACCCCGACAATACTGCGATCATCATGAAGGCGCGAAACGCGGCAGCTGAGAGCCTGACTTCTTTGGCCGGCGGATTCATACACATGCACGATTTCGCTATGGCCAAAAGGCTTAGCTTAAGAGCCCTCCCGCTCGTTTTTGATGATGACAAACTCGAAGCAGAGATCAGGCGTCAACTGGACTACATCGCCTCCGAGGAACAGAAAGCAGAGAAATCAGCACCGCGTCCCACGCCGCGCAGTGACACGCAGCGACCAGCTGATGGAGCGGGCGGCAACAAGAAATGGAGCGCACCGCCGGCAGAAAGGGCGGTGCCGGGCTCTCGAATTTGGCTTAAGACCATTGTTGTGGGTATTGGTGGAATTGGTCTTCTGATATTGATTTCTTTCCTTTTCCAGGCCGTGAACGGCCCAGAACGGCGTCCATCTGCGTCGGGTTCGAACCCTCCACCCGAGGGAAGATCCGAGTATAAACAGATCGCACCTGTGGCCCAGAACTCGAACGTCCGCCCCGCTACACCTTCCACAAGTAGATACGCGACCAGCTCTCAGACTTCCCAAGCTTCGATCCCGGAATCGGCTGAACTGACGGGAACATATTCGGGTGTCGTTCAAAACCTTACGGCAGGCGTGTCAGCTGACTTTACAATCCTTGTAACTGAGAGGAACCGTGCAATACAAGGTTGCATGGAGGTTAAGCCGCCGCTCTTCGGAAGCGGCTCCTTGCGAGGCACGACTAACGGCTTGAACTTTTCGTTTGTTATCGCTAGCAATTCCATGCAACTAGAATTTGATGGTCAACGTAACGGAACAAACCTGAATGGCACTTACTTGGTATCAAACCGTGACGGAGGATCGAAGCAGAATGGCACATTTGTTCTCCACAAAATCTCGTCGGAAGGTGTGAGCAGCGGATTCACTATATCGAATTGCTTCGGTGATGCCCCCCGTGCAAGCGCCCCGGCTGAACTGTCTGCCCTTAAGGCTCGTATCGATTCTACTCGTTCACAAATGGCGGTTCTCAAAACACAACTGCAACCGGTGACTGAAGAGATCACCAGCTTGAATGCCCAAATGGAACATCTTGAGGCTGAACTCAAATCATTTGATGAACAACAGAAATCGGGAAATCAGATAGACATCGATCGCTACAACGCCAAGGTACGGACACACAACGCACTGCTCGCTAAACAGCGCGCGCTCATTGCGGCCAACAGCAGCGACCTCAAAACTTATAATGACCTGGTGGAGCAAGATTCGGTTCTCGTAAAGCAGTACAACGCACTCCTGAAGTAGCAGCTATATGTTTGTACCCGACAGGTTGAAGACCAACGCATACCGAGTCCTGCGGCTCCCGGCCGACGCCACCGTGTCCGAGATTCACAAAGCGGCGGGCAGCATGAGGCGCGCGGTTTCGCTCGGTGTTGCGACTACGGCTGAAGGCGACATGCCACTGTTGGGTGAAATGTCCCGCACTGAGACGGATATTCGGGCCGCTATCGGACGGCTAGAGAATCCCACCCAGCGGCTGAGTGATAGGCTCTTCTGGTTCCATCTGACACCTGGGTCACTGGACGCCAAAGCGCCCGCGCGCCCCAGTGAACCGGATGGAGTCGCATGGAGCCATGATGAGGCTCTTAGGGGCCTCTTTGCCGGGTTCGGAGCTGGTTTCGATGATGTTGGTGTCCCGGTCTGGGGACGGGCGCTCCGAGCATGGCATCAGGTCGTCTCCGATGATGCCTATTGGGCTCACGTCGTGGACATCGAGCAACGAGGGGTTTTTGAACCCGCCGCCTTTCCTTCAGAAATCGACGCTCTGCGTGACGACGCGGTTGGGTTGGCCGCAGAGCCCCTGGTGGTAGCGGGTCGCGATGCCCTCGCTCGCGATGACGCGTCGACGGTCCGCCGGATCTTGACCAGTCTGGAAGAATTGGTCGACACCGGGCTGTGGGTGGCAATCGCCCAGCACGATATTGCATCTCCGGCAGTTGAGCGCTTCCGAGCATTGTGCCACGCCGTTCGCGATGAGCTTGGTTCCAAGATTCTTCGCGAGCAGAATGCTGCCGAGCAGAACAAGGGCGTATGTGATGCGGAGCTCAAGCGCTTCCGGGCCGAAATCGAGCCCGAACTACTCAGGGTGATTCAGCTGGTGCCGCCGGATCACCAAGCAGCTCAGGAATCGCGTGAAGAAGCCGCTCTCTGCCTGACCGGGATTGCAACTGACTACACTTGGGCGGATGATTTCATTACCTCCGAAAAGCTGCACGAAGAAGCGCTAAGGCTGGCCCAGAACACATTGGGCACAATTAGAATTGAACATGGACTTGAGCAAATTCGTGCGGCAGCTCGCACTCAGCGCGTGTTCGGTGCGCCGATTACTTCCGCACCGTCGCTGTTTACATGGAACGGCTTCGGGTTCAGCGTGTTGGGCAGATCAGATTACGACCCGGAGACTAAATCCTACTCGACGACGCATTATTTTGTAGCATTTTGGGCAATCCCTCTCTTTCCAATCGGGCGCTATCGCGTGATCGACAGAGGCGCGCAGGGGTACAGCTTTCTCGGCAAACTCCCGTTCCGGAAAGCAGACCGCTGGCATCTTGGTATTGGGCTAGCGGCCATAGCCATCATGATCCTCATTGGCGTATTTTCGAGCCAGAACTCGAACGTCTCCTCCGCCCCTTCCACAAGCAGCTACACGACCAGCCCTCAGAACTCCCAGCTAGCCGCCCTTAAGACTCGTATCGATTCTGGTCGTTCACAAATGGCGGTGCTCAAAACACAACTGCAACCGGTACTTGACGAGATCACAAGCTTGAATTCACAAATGGAAACCCTTAAGGCTGAGCTTAAATCACTTGATGGACGACAGAAAGCGGGAAATCAGATAGACACCGATGACTACAACGCGAAGGTAAAGACACACAACGCACTGCTCGCCAAACAGCGTGCCATAATTGCCGCCAACAGCACTGATCTCAAAACCTATGATGACCTGGTAGATGAGGATGCGGTTCTCGTAAAGCAGTACAACGCACTACTGAAGTAGCAATCCGATGGACTCCATGACGATACCAACCGAGCTGACGATGGATGCGGATGACGCGTGTGCTCTCTCTCTGGAATGTTGGCGACTTAGCCTTATCGCGGAATTATTGAAGGACAGCACCCAAGGGCCGGGGCTTCGCCACGCCGTCCGTCGTATCACCGAGACGCTCAGGGGAATGGGTATTGAAGCGGTCGATTTCGTCGGGCGGCCGTACGACGCCGGCATGGTTCCTGAGGTTGTTGACGTTCGGGAAGATCAGGGGCTACCGGAGGGGCGTGCAATCATCGACGAGACTATTGCTCCGACAGTGACCTGGCGCGGACAGGTTATAAAGCCCGGACAAATCATTGTGAAATGTTCTTCTTTAAGATCGCAGGAACACACTAAGGTGGTTGAATGACCAAGACAGTTGACTACGGAATCGACCTGGGAACGACAAACTCCTGCATTGCGCGTTGGGAGGGCGGGTCGGTAAGGGTGTTCCAGAACAACGACCAGATGAATGTAACGCCCTCCGCGGTGCACATCCTGAAGACGGGGCGGGTGATCGTTGGCCGCCGGGCATACGCAGCGCTGCTGACGGATACTGACAACGTATCCATCGAGTTTAAGCGCTGGATGGGGCAGAAGGATCGCAAGCGATTCCCCGCTGCCCAGCGAGAACTCTCGGCCGAGGAGCTATCCGCAGAAGTCCTAAAGTCTCTGAGAGAGGACGTACGCAGGCAGACGGGCGCCGATGTGACCACTGCGGTCATCACCGTTCCGGCTGCGTTTGGTGCACTCCAATGCGAGGCTACTGCCCGAGCGGCCGAACTTGCAGGACTGCGGGAAGCACCACTGCTTCAGGAACCCATAGCTGCTGCCATCGGCTACGGCGCGCGTCCAGGGAGCGCTAACCAGCGCTGGCTGGTCTTTGATCTTGGAGGTGGGACGCTTGATATTGCCGTAGTTTCGACCCGAGAGGGGCGGCTGAATGTTCTCGAACACCGAGGGAACAACTTGCTCGGTGGCAAGGACATCGACCGCTCGATCGTTGAGCACGTCTTTCTCCCAGCCCTCGAAGCATGTTACGATCTTCGGGCTTCTGGACCGCAAGCTGCGCGGAGCAAGCTGCTTCCCCGGCTGCGGATCAAGGCCGAGGAAGCCAAGATAGACCTGTCTACAGATACCCAAGTCGTCGTTTCCTTGTTTGATCTGGGCGAAGACGACTCCGGAGAGCTTATCGAGATGGAAGTAACCCTTACGCGGGCACAGCTTGAGGGGCTCATGGAACCACTGTTAGAGAAATGCTGCATCCTCGCCAAAGAGGCGCTGGCAGGTGCGCGCCTGGCCGGGGCGGACTTGGACCGGATTCTCCTTGTCGGTGGTCCGACACAATCTCCTTTGTTGCGTACGATGTTGAGCGCGCGCCTCGGGGCCCCTGCCGATTTCTCAGCAGACCCCATGACTGTCGTTGGGCGCGGCGCGGCGGTCTATGCGTCTACTCTTGAGGCAACCAAGATCTCCGCGACCGCCACGTCCCCGATGACCGGGGACAGCGTGCGCCTAAAGCTGGCCTACGAGCCGGTCAGTGCCGAGCTGCACTCAACCGTGGCGGGACGCGTGGTAGAAACGACCCGTGATATCGAAATCAAGCTCGACTCAGAGGGCGGCGTCTGGACGAGCGGATGGATGAAGTTGAAAGATGGGTTGTTCGAGATTTCCGTTCCTCTGAAGGAAGGTGATATCGCGACCTTTTGGGTCTATGCCCGTGACGGACGGGGGCAAATACTCGAGACAGACACACCAGAGTTTAGGGTAAGACACGGTCTTGTTCCGTCGGCGCCACCTCTCCCACATACACTCTCGGTCGAAGTCGTAAATCCCGGAGGTAAGCCAGCACTAGATTCTGTGTTCTCAAGGGGAACCCCTCTGCCGGCGGAGAAGACGGTCAAGTACCGCGCGACCCGTGTGCTGGCCCCGGACAAGCCGGATTCCGACATCGCGATTAAGCTCTGGGAAGGCGAGTTCCTCGACGAACCGGACGCGAACGAGTGGGTGGGTAACGTCTTGCTACGGCACGATGGGGTTCGCCGATCCGTGCCGGAAGGAGCGGAAATCGAGGTGACAATTCGGGTCGATGCGTCTAGGAAGACCACTGTCGATGCTTTCGTACCGCACCTGAATCAGCACTTCAGTGGTCACTTGTATGTGGCTCAGCGCGAGGAACAGGACTTTTCAAATCTCTCACAGACGGTGGCATCGGAGACTCAGAAATACCGCGAGCGGCTCGAAGAGCTTGAGCGCACATCATCCGATGAGTCAACCCAAACCGAACTCGAAGATCTCCGCCGCGATGTTGACGATCTTGATGCCAGAGCGCCCTCTCCCAGCAACACACAAGGGAAGGCTGACCCCGACGACTCCAGGCGCGTTGTCGAGGATTCCAAGACCGTCCGCGGCCGACTCGGGCGGCTTGAGCGGCGTGCTTCTGCAGATCGAAGCCCGGTGGAAACAACACAGTTCGTAGAGTTGGTCGAGATGGCGGAACAAGTTGTGGGGCAATTTGGGACATCACTTGAGAAGCAACAACTGGCAATGCTTCGACGTGAGCTGGAGCGTTCAGCCTCGAAGGGAGATGGCAAGGCAATCCAACGGGCGAGCGCAGAAATCGAAGCGTTACGCTGGCGCGTACTTTTCAAACACGATTGGTTCTGGCGTGAGATCTTTGATTCTCTGTGCGAACCCAACACTCCTTTCGTCAATCCAGTCGAAGCACGAACCCTCATTACTAAGGGACAAGCGGCAGTCTCTGGCGGAGACGGCGAGGGCCTGAGAGAAGTCGTGCGCGCGCTATGGAAGCTTCAGCCAAAGGGAAATGCTGAGGCGACTCGTGAGCGCGCGGTGCGTTCGGGTCTCCGGAAGTTCTGAAATCCAATGATCAAGAAGAGGCCAACCCTCGCAACTGGCCACTCGTTAGCGGGCCTGCCTGCTGTGACGAGGGTGTTGCACACAGATGAGCACTGTGAACTCTACAGCCTAGCTTCGTCTGGGGGTGGTGAGTCGACACTGTTACTTGTGCGGTGCCCCGAGGGATCTCCGCCCGTGGCGCGGCGCTTGGGCGAGTGGTGGAATACTCAGCCTCCGCAGGTTCTTACTGTCCTCCAAGTGCTCACTACGGAGGAGTCTCCCGCAAACTCGAGTGGCGCTGTGCTGGCGTTACGGGGTCGCCGTCTGGAGGACGAGAGCTTGAAAGAGACGAAACAGGGCAGTCTCAAGCGCATCTTCCACGCGATGCTCGATGTCGTTGATCGAGGTCTTTCTGTTCAGATGTACCCGGACTTCAACGCTTCTCTAGCGTGGCTAGCAGTGGACGAGGGGGCTATGTGCATCCTGCTACCCCTGGATGGCCCAACGCCAGAAGAGGTGGAGCAGGTCCGTCTTGTTGCAAAAGCCTTCTATCGGTTTGCTACCGGCATTGAACATGGGCAACTGGCGGGCGGAGTGCCTGCCCTTCTTCGGTGGTCGAAGTTCGGTGGAGAGGAACTCTCCCGGATCGTCGACAGATGTCTTGCACCAGCCGGTTCCAAGACGTGCATAACAACCTTGTCTGGCCTCAACAATGCGCTGGGCCGTGAAAGGCCGGAGGGTCTGAACTCACAGGACAGTTCCTCAAGGATGCGTTCGACGCCACCGTCATCTGCGACAGGACAAGGCCTCGACAAGGTCGCTGGTATGCACGCTCTCAAGAAGCTTTTGCGCCGTGAGGTCGTTGACCCAGTCAGGAATCCCGAGCCCTATCAGCGGTACGGTCTCTCCATCCCGAATGGCATCCTACTCTACGGTCCTCCCGGGTGCGGCAAGACCTACATCGCGCGACAACTCGCGGAGGAGTTGGGGCATTACTTTGTAGAAATCATTCCCTCAGAGCTGGCCAGCCCCTACATCCACCAAAGTGTGATCCGGATTCGTGAGCTATTCGACGCCGCTGCGGAGCAAGCGCCCGCTGTGGTCTTCATCGACGAATTCGAAGCGCTCGTTCCATCGCGAGAGGGACTAGGAGGTCACCAGCAATACAAGGCGGAAGAGGTGAACGAGTTCCTGGCTCACCTGAACAGCTGTTCGGAGAAGAAGATATTCGTGATAGCAGCCACGAACCAGCCCCAAAAAATCGACCCTGCAGTCCGACGGACGGGACGTCTCGATAAACTCATCTACGTTGGTCCTCCAGACGCTGAAGCGCGCCGGGAGATGCTCACGCTCCATCTTGAGGGGAGGCCTGTCGCTGCTGCCTTTGAGGTCGAAGTATTGGCCGAGGCGCTCAAGGGCTACTCCGCCAGCGATATAAGGTTCCTTGTGGACGAGGCGGCCAGAGACGCGCTCAAAACCCGCCAGGATATCACCAACGAGTCGTTTCGGACCGCGATGGCCCGAATTCAGCCATCTGTGACGTCCGACATTGAGACCCAATATCAGTCGATCGAGCAGAGGGGCTTATGAAGGAGCACGACGGGCTGGTCAGCCGGGCTAGGCGGCAGGCCGGTACAGATTTGAAAGCAGTTCGAGTAGACGGAGGAACGGTACCACGCTTCGCCTGTGATCGCCCGCCGTGGTAACGTTGCAACTATTCATGAACTTCCAGAAGGGCGCCAATCGGCTCCTTGTTGTTCTAGTCGTGATTTGGGAGGCCTTGTGGCTGCTTCCCTTGAGCGTTGACCATGGTCGACGCGTGATTGTCATGGAGCGCCTCGTGCTCCAGGAGGCTAGATCTTAAGGTCAGCTGCATCCTTGCGTGCGCGCAAAAGAGTCACGCTGTCTCTTCATGTCCGCCGTGCCCGCATGGACGAACTTGATCCGTCCTAAAGTAAAGCCTACTTCACCGCCAGCGTAGCCGTAGCGGGGCTGGAAACGTTGCCGACCTTGATCACCACGGGCAGCGCCGAGCCCGAAGGCGTGTCGGCGGAGAGCTGGAGGTTCAACTGCAAGACGCCGTCAACGAAAGTAGGAGCCGCGCCGTCGAAGGCGACCGTGGCCGCGATGCCGCCGACAGTGACAGTGGTGTTTTGCGTCAGCCACTTGAGCGTGAGCGTGTCGGTGATCGAGCCGGTGATGCCCGCCGGGTTCGTCTGTCCACCTCCCGTGAAATACAGCGTCACATAAGATCCCTTGGCGGCTGGCGAAGCCGGGCCGTTGAATGTGCCGTCCTGATTGGCCGCGGCGGACGGTCCCGCGCCCGACGCATTGAACGTAAAAATCCCCGGCGCTGCCGTTGCGCAGGGGAGCGTCATGCTTGATGAGAGGACGCCCTGATATTGGACCTGTAGAGTGGCCTGCGTACAGCCCGCAGTTTCGTAAGGAACGATGGCGTTCACTTGCGTTGCCGAAGTGTAGAGCAGCGGCGCGGCAACCCCGTTGAACAGGACCGTCGTTCCCGCGAGCTGCGAAACCATTTTCCCAGTTGACGGATCGACCGTCCCGGCAACGCCCGTCGAAGGCCCGAGCATCGTGCCGCCGAGGACGACCAGCTCTCCGGGCGCGATCGCGCTACCGGTCCAGCTTGCGGCATTCACGACGGCGCTTACGACCACGGGGGATGTTGGCGCCGGGCTGACCGTCAGCGTCACGGAGATTGTTTGCGGGCTATTTGTGGCTCCGGAGGCCGTAACGGTGACCGCGCCGGTATAGGTCTGCGCGGTCAGCCCGGCGGCAGCGATCCCGAGCGTCAGCGTCCCCGAGCCGGTGCCGGAGCTTGGCGACACCGTCACCCACGAGGAGCCGGAGGCCGCGGACCAAGCGAGCGTGCCGCCGCCAGCATTCGTGATAGAGATCGTCTGCGAAGCCGGAGCGCTTCCGCTCAGCGTATAGGAGAAAGTCGCCTTGCTCGTGGAAAGCGATATCGAAGGCGAAGGCGGCGCGGCATTGACCGTCAACGTCACGGAAATTGTTTGCGGGCTGTTCGTCGCGCCGGAAGCCGCAATCGTGATCGCGCCGACATGAGGACCTGTGGACAATCCGGAAGGATTTACGGAAACAGTCAGGCCGGTGGTCGAGGAAAAGACCGACAGCCACGGCACGTTCGAAAGCGCGGACCAGGTCAATGTGCCGCCGCCGGAATTGGCGACGGTGATGTTCTGCGTTGCCGGGGATGCGCCTCCCATGGTGTAGGTGAACTGAAGCTGCGTGCCGCTGAGGGAAATCGTCGGCGGCACAGGCGGGGGCGAAGCCATGAAATTGATGGCGTCCGATCCGGCCGCAGCCTGAACGACGACCTCGGCGATGCCGTTGAATGCCGAAGGCAGGGACGCGACGATTGCCGCATCGCTCCAGGAGGAGACCTGCAAGGCCACCGGCCCCGGATAGGCCAGGACCTGGCACGCGGAGCATTTCTGGCCGAAGCCGACGCCGCTGATAGTAATGTTGCCGCCCGAGGTGACGACCCACCCGGATACGTTCGACAGAAGAGGCCCGACCGAGTAAATCACAGGATTGAACTTGCAGCGAAATGTTGAAAAGGTGCCGCCCGTCGCCGTGAACGGCCCGCAGGTGGTCGTCTGGTTTGCCGTGCTCGTTGCCGAAAATGTGCCCGTTCCGCTGACGAATTCGTTATAGAAAATCGTATTCGTCCAGCCGCTCGTAAAAGGTACCGACCCCAGCGACACGCTGCTGAACGGCGTGTACTGCGTTCCAGCCGCATTCTCAAGCGTGAAATAGCCCCCGCCGAATTGCGTCTGGTTCGCAAAGCCTACCGATTGCCAGGCGGAGGTGCCCGCAAGGAAAGACAGGATGATCTGTCCTGTTTCGGGGGCTTCATTGACATTGGCGATGCCGCCCTTGCCTGAACAGTCGATAGACGAATACGCGGCCGAGTCCGGCCCGATGTGGCAGTATTGCAAAATTCTGGTCCGGGACGGATCGCGGGCGAAATTGAGCGAGGCGCTTGTGAAGGAAACTACGCCGTCGCTCGCGTTGTTCAATTGCGTTGTCGCGAAGATGCTTGACTTCCAGTAACCGGCATTGCCGATGATGGCAAGCGCGTCAACGCCCCGCAGGTCGTCGCCGCGCTGGTTCCATGTTCCGAGGCTCCATAAGAAGCTGCTGCCCGGAACCATCTCGGCGGCCTGTGTCCCGTTCGCAAGAAGATCCGAGTAATTCGCGGCGAGAAACGAGCCGAAGTTAGGCGTGGCGATTTCAATGAATTTACGTACCCTCGGATTGAAGGGCGGAGACAGGGAGCCGTTGGCTTGCAACCCGGCCAGATAGGAACGGGCGATGAGGCCGCCCATGCTGTGGCTGACAAGATCGACCTGGGGAACCAGGGCGCCGCCGGCATACTGGACCATGTTGAGGAATTGCCCCAACGTCAAGCCGAGCGCCTCGATGGTGCTGCCGTTGACGGATTGCTCCACGCAATTGTCGAAAAAGTAGACCTGCGGTGCGACCAGTTGCGACGCGAGGCTGCCAAAGGTCCCGGCCGACCCGAGAGGAGAAATCGGGCACGAGCTTGGAGGAAATACAGAAAACTGCCAGCCGTTCAACAGCACGACCGGAGGCGCCGAGCCGCCTGGCGGCACGACGGGCAAGGCTTCCACTGTGACATTGGCTACCGTTGTTCTCTGTTCGCCTCTTTCATCCACAGCCGACACGGTAACGGCGTACTCGCCTTCCTTCATCGTCAGGGAAGCGGCCAGTAAAATGTCGTTTCCGCCCATGCTGGGTCCGACGGCAAACCCTCTTGCTTGCGTCCCGTTGATCGTAACCGTGCTGGCTTTCGCGGTGCGTAGAAATTCGAGCGTCTCCGGCGCGGCATCGACGCGCGCCCTTTCTCCCGAGCGCAGCCGGTAGCGCGCCTGGTTCAAGACCAAGGGGCGGCCCGGACGTACGGCCGGCGCGGGTTGGTTTTGAGCGGACGCCGTAATGCCGCAGCACGCGAGCAGACAAGCGAGGACGGGCAGGCGGGCCTGAATGGACCCGTCGCGCCTTGCGATCGCGCAAGCTTTGAAAATGCGTTTCACGGAAATCGGCTATCGGCAGAACTGGCCCCAATCTGCAGGGTTCCCTGTGTTTATTGCAGACGGGATCTCCCTGATTGTAACGGGCTTCCCCGACCTGTTTTCTACACACTTTGGTTAATTCTGCCGATATTCGACGCAAAGAGGACTGTTATGTTGACACCCGAAGAGCGTCAGCGGATTGAAGAAGAAGAGCGCAAGCGGATCGCCGAAGAGCATTTTCGCGCGGAAGTCCGCGCGAAACTACAGGGCGATAGCGCTCCGCCGGTGAGGAAACCGGCCGGTCGGCTTCCGTGGATCATCGGCCTCGCCGCCGCGCTCGTCATCGGCACGATTGTCCTGATGAACAATAAGGGCCAGTCGCGGACCGGGGATGACAGCGGAACGACAGCGCAGGCCGCCTCGAACGTTGCGAAGACCCGCTATGTGCCCGTCAGCCAGAAAATCGCTACCGGCCAGATTGTCGTGCGGGCCAATGGTTATGTGCAGTACCGCATCACGATCACCCCGGAAATGATCGGCCCCACGGTAACAGGCAACTTCAATGCCTCCGGCGGCAGCGGCAACGATATCCAGGCTGTCATCGCCGACGAGGAGAACTATACCAATTGGATCAACGGCCACCAGGCACAGGCCTTCTGGACCACTCAAGGTAAGCAGACGACCGGCAACATCGAAGCCACGCTCAAGCCGGGCATGTACTATCTGGCTTTCAGCAACAAGTTCTCGGCGTTTACGGAAAAGCAGGTGTTCCTCGACGTCGATCTGAATTACAAGAAGGCCGAGACGTACCATTGACGCCAACTATTTTGGCTGGCTCTACAACTTAGGATCGAAACGGGTCGTCATCCATACCGAAGGCCCTTCTTGGTCGGGTCGGAGGCTTTCTTGGTCGGAAACGGAGCGCCGATCGGTTAAAGGCACTGATCTGAAAAGGGATTTCAACACTATCCTCGGCTCGGCTTCTTGCCCCCACGCTCCTGACCCACAATCCACAGTTCCATCCGCTTCGCAATTTGGCTGAGCGGAGTCTCCAGTGCGTCGGCAATTCTCCACAGTCGCCCCACGGTTGGGTTGATGATCCCTCTCTCGACCCGGCTGATGTATGTTCGGTCGAAGCCGCACTCGCCACTGAGGCGCTCTTGAGAGTGGCCCGCCCGCTTACGGAATTCTCGCACGACGGCCCCGATGGCTCTCATTTTCAGATCGGTCGGCTGGATCTGCTTTTGGCGCCGTTGCATCAGCAGATCCGATGGTGCTACGTTG
>Ga0116219_10000901_pt1 | contig 29371 bp, 17 predicted proteins | sample Sb_taG_4_FD_91019 | JGI IMG/M metagenome (GOLD analysis project Ga0116219, IMG submission 91019) | Peat soil microbial communities from Weissenstadt, Germany - Sb_50d_6_BS metaG | ecosystem: Environmental > Terrestrial > Soil > Wetlands > Peat | place: Germany: Weissenstadt | collected 2010-09-21 | reverse complement strand
GCGTGCTAGCGCACAATGGGCTAGCCTTGATGCGCGCCGGTCAGAGCAGGGCCCCCATGGGGGAGCCCTGCGATCTCTGGGCCGGATGAAGTGAGAATCTTTCTGGCGAATGCGGCTACGAACGAGTGGCGACGACCTTACGAAACGGTCGTCTAGCCACAGCTCGCGCCTCCGGAGTGTGTTGTACAGGGCGTAGCAAACGCTCACAAGAACGATCGCGACCTCAGGACAGTTAGTCACTTCCTGCCCCCACAGCTGCCGAGGGTGTCCTTCTGCAGGCCGGCCCAGGCCTGGTGTTTGGCAAACGCCCTCTCCACGATCTCGCCGATTTTGTCGGGGTCGAGAACGTGCCAGAGGCGGCAGAGCTGGTCGTAGGCGGCCTTGAGGGGCCGGGAGTGGGTCTCGTCGAGTTCCGCCATCGCTTCCTTGTAATTCTCCATCGCGTCCTCGTACATTCCCAGAAGGAGCGCCGCCTCGCCTCTCGTCGCCGGGACGTAGAACCGATCCTCTTCCTTGATCTCTTTCATCTGCAGGCAGATCGAGGCCACTTTCTGGGCCAGCCGGCGCGACGTGGGCGCGTCGCCGATGAGGAGGGCCAGGGTCGCGGCGTTGATCCCCGGGTAATGGTTATCCCCGAGGTCGAAGGCCTGCTGGTAAACCTCCTGCGCCATCCGGTAGTGGCGCCAGGCGGTCGAGTCGTTCTTGGGCCGGCCGGCCGGCCGGACCTCCCCCGCCTCCTCCCCCTCCGGCCTCGGCCGGGAATTCCAGCTCTCATTCCAGGCATGGTCGCCGAGGGCCTTGTAGCTGCCGCCCAGGCGGCTCAGGGTTTCATGGTCGCCAAACTGCACGCAGCCGTCCTGCAAGTTCTTCACGATCGACTCCGCCTCCCGGTAACGGCGGGGGTCGTCCGCAACAAGCAACAGGGCGTGCTCTTGCAGGACGGGCACGGCGTGGGCGAATCCCTCCCGATGGCGGTCCAGGAACTTGAGCCCGGCGCCCGGCTTCCCTTGTTGCCAGTACCTGTGAGCCAGGTACACCGGCGCGCGGTAGCTGGGGTAATCCTCGGCCGCCTCATCGTCCATCGACGTCCGTACCGCGCGCCTGGCCTGGGCCATGCGCGCGGCGGCAACGCCGGCCGAGATCAGCGCACAGGCGACTTCCCGGGGCTCGTATTCAAACCGGGTGTTGATCAGTCCGTAGACCGCCAGGGCGAAGTAGTATTCCTCGCGCCAGTCGTACTGGCGGCGGCGGTCGTACCCCAGCGCCAGGGCCGCCTCCTGGCGGACGCGGAGGACCAGGCCGAGGAGTCGATCCAACTTGCGCACCCCGGTGATTTGCCGGCCGCCGGGGGGCGCCAGCGCCTCGGCGTCGCTGCGGCCGAGGATTCGCTCCGTGCGGTCGGCGAGAAGCCGTTCAAACTCGTAGGCGAACCGGAGGGTGTCGGCCCGCCGGGCCATTTCGCTCGCCCCATCCGCTTCGCCGAGCCCCGGAGGCCGTTTGCGCCTCGAATCCTTCACCAGCCCCGCCCGCACCTCGGCGTCGCGGTACAGTTTCGGGAGTTGGCGCACCTTCAATTCCGTCTCCAACTTGGCGAAGTCCCAGGCCAGCACGTTGTTGCGCCCCATGGCCCCGTAATCGAAGACGGCGGGGTATTCCGCCTCGCCGCGCCGAACGCCCAGCAGCACGTTGCGGGCATGCAGGTCGCCGTGAGCGCGCCCCACGAGCGTGGGCGGCAGACGGTCGCTCTGCCGTATGGCCCAGCGGACGTAATCCACCGGATCGAGGTAAGGGGCGTCCAGGTCGCAGAGCTTTTCGGCCCACTCCGCAGCGCACAGCAACCAGATGGCGTCCCGGCGCAGTTCCAGGCGGTTAAGCCCGTGGCCCGCCGCGGGGGCGCCCCAGGCGTCGAGCACCGCCTGGTGGTCCTGCCTCGCCCCGAGCTTGTCGTCGTAAAAGGCCCGGGCGCGCGCCGGGTCCTCCTCGGCGTCGTGGTAGAACCAGCGCCCCAGGTCGGTGAAAATCTGGGCCAGGGCGCGCTCCACGGACACGGGGTCCGGCTTGTCGTCGTTGACGGCCCAATCGACCACCTCCTCCAGCAACTTGACCGTGACCTCGGGGCCGTGGCCGCCGAACAGCGTGTAGGCGTCTCGGTAGAGGACGGCGTAGCGATCCCCGGGCAGCGCGTAAGAGCGCACGGGGTGAAAGATGCGACTGGCGACGTCGCGCCCCTCGGTACAGGTGCGCCAGCCGATCCAATCGCGCTCGACGAGGTGTCGGGCGCCGATCTTGATGACGTGCGTCTCGAAGGCGTCCTCGAAGCGGACGCCGACGCCCAGGACCACCACCTCGCGCAGCCGCTGCGAGTAGCCGGTGAAGCAACGAAACACCGTGACCGCCAGGCCCGGGCGCTGCGGGTCGGCGGTGAACACGGCCTTCAGCTCCGGCCGCAGCGTCCGCTGGAGGTCCACCGGCAGCGTCCCCGCCGCGGGTTCGATGAATTCCACTAGGTCGCGCTGGCCCGGTTCCCCCGACCCGCCGACGCTGACCACGGTTCCGGCAACCAGGTCGTCCCCGGCGAGGGCCGACGCACTCCCCTCGGGGAGCAACTGCCGCGGAGCTACCCCGAGAGCGACGGCCACCGCGCGAAGGGTCGTCGTCCGAACGGCGGCGTTGCTCTCGATCTTCTCGATGGTCCGGCGGTCGCACCCGGCCGCCCGCGCCAGGTCGGGAACCGACCAGCCTTTCGCCAGACGAAGCTGGCGCACCGTGGACCCGGAGAGAGTGACACGACGCTCAGACATGGGTTCCCTCAGCAAATCGCGCGAATGCGCTCACCCCTCGTCGCTTCAAATGGTCATGATAGCAAATTTCCTCGCATCGAGCACCAGGAAACCGAATGAAGAGGAAGGACCGTATTCCCTCACGAGACGATCTCCCGGACTGGGAAGTGTCCAGGAGAGGGGAAGGTGGGGTGGGGCAATCACCCAGCAAGCCAGAAGACGACCTGTGCGTTCACTCTCTGCTGACGCAAGACATTATGGAGCAATCAGTTGCGTCGTCAGAGGCCATTAACTGCACATAGATGCATATACGGACGTAAATTACTGCAATCATTTTTGAAATAACCTGCCTAGTCATTGCCGGTTGGCGTCTACAATCCAACAGGTCCACGGCTGGCTGGTGGCCGTGCGGTGGCGTCCGGGCGAGGCGATCAGCGCCGCGCCGGAGGTTGCAGTCATGGATCCTTCTTTTCGCAGTGACCGTTCCCGCCGGGCTGGCCCCAAGGCGTTCCTCGGCAAAGGTGCCGTCTCCTTCAGGCACGTTTCCGCCACGGCGGTCGTCGCCCTCCTCGTATACGCGGTGGCCGTGACACTTCTTTTTCCGGGAGGTAACCGAATGCCGAACGTGCGCTCGGGCGCGCCCAGCCACTTCGCAGAATCCACCAGTTGGCCTGTCCGCGCACAGGCCACACACGACGTCACGAGCCGGGAGGCCCGGGATCGCGAACTCATGCTGAAGGTCAAGGTGGAAGCCAGCCACGATGCCTTCCGTGAGTTGCTGCCCAGCATCCGCCCGGTGATCCGGAGCCGGCTCCGCGCCCTGCTGCCCGCGAGCGAGGTCGATGATGGCGAGGCCAACACCCTCCAGGCCATCTGGGCCAACCGACACAACTTCGACCCCGAGCGCTGTGTCTCGGTGAAGGCGTGGGTGGCGCGCATCGCCACGAACAAGGGCATCAGCTTGCTCCGCAAGGCCAGGGGCCGCACCCGGCGGCTGGCGGACGACGAGGCCCTCGCGGATGGGCGTCCCGGCGCCGCGGCGCTGGTCGAACAGGGCGACTGGATCGCGTGGCTGCGCCAGCTCTGTGACGAGGTCCTCGCCGACGCCCCCAGCTACGTCCAAACCGCCTGGGCCCTGCGCCTCCAGGACGTTCCCTTCGCCGACATCGCGGCGATCGTCGGGCGCTCCGTCGGCACTGTCGCAGGCGGTCTGTTTCGATTTCGCGCCCGGCTCATCGCCCGAATTCGAGAAAGCGGCCACATCCCCCCCGGAGGAGATCCTTTGATGGACATGAACGTGAGCCAGCTGAAGCCGCTGCTGGAGGCCCGCGCCCAGGCCGGCCGGCTCCTGGAGCGCGTCAAGAAGCTGATCGAGGACGCGAACGCCGACCCCGAGAGCCACCAGGTCGAGACGAACTGGGTGGAGGTCAAGGAAATCATCGACGACTTGAAGAAGCACAGGGCCAAGTTCGAGGAGGGCTTCATCAGCAAGATCTGGGCGCCGCTGAAGGAGGCGAGGGAGCGGCTCATGGAGGATCCGGAAGACGTCTGCGGCCGCAACAACCTCGGCCGAGTGGTCAGCTACCTGACTCGGATCCTACAGTAACGCGACCGATCCGCGCCGCCAACTCAACCTCGCCGCCCGCAGCGAGCCGCCCGTTTCCCAGGGGAAACAGGCGGCTCGCGAGTTTTCGGCCCCCCTCCCGTCGCCTTTTCACCGCCGCACTTGTCGCACCCGACAATGGGGCAGGAACCGGTAGGTGCCGCGAGCCGAGCGGCACCCTTGGGCCAGCCCGCTCGGCTCGCGGGGCCCACCTCTCGCCTTCGCCTTCTCCCGGGCCGCTGTTGGTGTGCCATCGCTGACGCCAGCCGTCGCCCCGGCTATGGGCTGCACCGGACGCGGCCGTAACCCGGCAGCAGTCACCTCATCCTTCCGGCCCTCTGCGGCAGCGCGTCCACGTCGGCCCGTCGCGATACGTCAGGCGCCGTCGCGGGCTTGCTTGACGGCGTCGATGATCTCCGCGAGAGTTTCGGCGAGCGGCTCCGGCAGGCCCTCCGGGACGGCGGGCAAGTCGCCGGCCGCGAGGCCACGCAACACGGGGCCGAGCGCGTTGAGGGGCGCGGCCAGCTGTTCGACCTGGACGAGGGCGGATTCGGCCTGCGGGTCGAGGTCGGACCCATCGACGCCGGCCCGGGCGCAGGCCATGGCCAGGGACCGGAGGGCTTGCAGGAACTGCGGCGGCACGCCGCCCTCGCCTTGGGCACGGCGCTGCAATTCGGCACGCAATTCCTCGCATTTGCGTTGCCAGTCCGCCGCTTGCGCTTCGTTTCCCCGGGCACGGGCGATGGCAGCAAGGCCCGCATAGGAGTTTGCGACTTCTTTCAGTCCCAGGCCTTCAAAGATCTCACGCGATCGGTGTGCATGTTCCTCGGCTTTGTCCAGATTGCCGAGCAGGTAGTAGATTTTCGCCAGCGCATTGTGAGCCAAGGCCGCAGCGGGTTGGTTACTCAACTCTTCCTTAATGCGCAGGCTTTCTCGCAGCAGCGCGGCTGCCTCATCGAATCGTTGCCGCGCCGTGGCCGCGTCCCCTTTTTCCCGTGCGGTTTCGCCCTCCTCTTGCCAGAGCATGGCAATGTTATGTGCCGCCTGGCCGATGTACTCCGGCGCCCCGAGACGGTCAGCCATCTCACGGGAGCGCTCGTACCAGGCACGGGCCTCCGACGACCGACCCTGGTTCCGCTCGACAACACCCAGCAGGTTGCAGGTCTGCATGACGAATGCTTCGTCACCCATGTCCTGAAACAATTTCAGCGCCCGCTTGTATAGGCCAGCGGCGCGATCATATTGCTCCAATGCGAGAGCCACTCCCCCCTGACGCTGAAGTGCAATTGCTTCCAGCACCTTGTCATCGACGCGACGGGCGGCCTGGAGGGCTCGATCGAAAAACTCGTCCGCCTCTCGATACCGCCCTTGGTCAAAAAGGACGCAGCCAGTTTGGCCGAGAGACGCCGCAAGTTCGCGTTCATTGCCCATGTCGCGAGAGATCTGGTTGCTCCGGTCCGCTGCCTGCTTCGCTTCATCGAGGCGGCCAGCATGCCTCAGAGCATTGGACAGTTCGCCAAGGGTGCCGGCCAGATTCCCGCACGCCGTCTCCGTTCCGCACTCCTTCGCGTCTTCTCTGGCGATAAACGTCTCCCACTGTTTGACGGCATCCTCGAGGATGGGGATAGCCTGTTCGGATCGCCCGGTGTTCTTCAAGGCGCAGCCGAGCACGGCTTGCGTGCAGGCCAGCTGAAACGTGGGGTCGAACTCAGTGGTGGCCCGGAGGCGCCGGATGAGATCCTGGAGGCTCTGGATGGCCTCCGCCACCCGGCCCTGCCTGAGGAGTAACTCCGCCTCGTCACTCTGGAATGCGGCTGCTTCCTCAGAGAATCCGCTCTGTTGCATCTGCTCCGCGAGCCTGGTAGTCCACCAGTCTCGCTCCGGCAGACGCCCTGACCTGTTGAGATACGCGCTGATCGAGGTACCGACGCGGGCTGCTTCGGCGGAGGCTCCCGCTTGAACAGCCCAGCGCACCGCGGTGCGTGCATTGGCCTCCTCACACGCCATCACGGCCATGGCACCGCGCGGATTTGAGCCGTCAAGGGCTTGAAGAACAGTGGTCGCGATGGCGAAGTAGACGCTGATGAATCGCTCCCGGGCCGTCCCCAGGCCAGGCAACTGCGCCCCGGCCGCCACGAAGGCCAGCGTCGGGTGGAAGCGCAGGTAGGGCCGGTCCCCGAGAAGGATCTCGCGCTCCACCCGCACCAGCGCCGTCGCCTCCAACTCGGCACGAATCGCCTCCCAGGCCGTCGCCTCGATCTCGCTCACGTCCAGCAGGATCTGCTCGAACACGCCCCCGCTGAACAGCCCCAGCCACGGCAGCGCCGCCTGGGCCACTGCGCTCAGCCGCTGCGTCGAGAATGCCAGCGACGCCAGCAGCGACCGATTCCGCGCGACCTCGGCGTCGCCGCTGAACCCCGGCAGCAGCCGCTGGAAGTCGTCCACAATCGCCTCCGGCGTCATCCCCTTGAGGTGTGGGCACACCAGCTCGATCGACAGCGGATGATCCACCAGGACGTCCAGCAGCCGGTCGAGCTTCTCCTTGCCCAGGCGCGGGTCGCCCAGGTCGGCGCCCGCGCCCTGCACCACGCGGGCCAGCAGGTGCAGGCTGTCGTGCCGTGCCAGCCCGTGCAATTCCACCCGGCACGCCCCCGGCAATCCCGCCTCCGCCGGCCGGCAGGTGATCAGCAGGCGGCCCTGCCCCTCCGCCGACTCTGTCCAGTCGCGGAACAACTCGACGATACGCGCCCGTTCCTCGTCGCCGTACAGGGCGGGGCCGTCGCCCTGCTGGAACGCCGGCAGCACGCTCTCGAAGTTGTCCCACACCATCAGCACGCGCCGCTGCTGGAAGAGCTGCCTGGCCTTGCGGCGCTGCTGCTCCGCGGGCAGGGCCTCGAACTGCTGGCCCTCCAGGTAGCCGCCCAGGATCTGCACGATGCGCTCGGCGGAGGCGCCCTGCTCGAAGCTGAGGAAGCAGGCGCCGTCGGGGAACAGGCCGGTGCGCGTCCACCAGAAGGCGGCCTCGCGCGCCAGGGTGGTCTTGCCCATGCCGCCCATCGCGTGCAACAGCACGGACCGGTGGCCGCGGAACAGCTGCTCCAGCTTGTACAGCTCCGCCGCCCGCCCCTGGAACTGGTGGACCGGCGGTCGCGGGAACGCCCCGACCTCGCCGATCTTCGCCGGCTCCCGCCGAACCTCCCGCGCCGGCACCCCCGCCTGGATGGCCGCCGCCAAGCGGGCGACGTTGTCCGGATCGTCCTTCGGGTCACGGAAGTCGTACCAAAGTAAGGACCGCAGTTCTAGCGGCAGTGGCACGTCCTCGAAGAGGATTGGGATGACGTTGTGCCCCCGCGGATCCTTCGTCAAGGCCCATTCGCGCTCCGCCTCCACCCACTGCGACTCCAGGGCCTTCCTGGTGCAGGCGATGACGACGACTCGGCTCCTCTCGACCCCCTTCGCACACTGGGAAGGGATCGGCCCGCTCTTGAGATACCACTTGTCCAGCCACACCTTCAGCCCGTACACGTCGCGCAGCTGCTTGGCGATGGCCTCCACACGCTCGGAGCTGGCGTGGTTGTGGCTCAGGAAGGCGTCGAAACGCTCCTCGCCGACCGGCACCAGGCGCGGGTCTTCCTCGGTGCGCTGGTACAGGTGCGGCAGGAACCAGTCCTTCAGCGCCACCTTCCGGCCGCGCGGGCCGAGTTCGATCCAACGATACGGCTGGGCGATCAGCGCGGCGCGGCCCGCTTCCAGGGCCTGGCCGACGGTGACGTCCGAAACCAGTTCACGGTAGAAGCGCTCCAGTAACACCTGGGCCGCCTCGACGTGGACCGCATGGCTCATCGACAGGACGCTGCCCACCCCGGCGTCGATCAGCCGCGGCGCCACCGAGCGGAACGCGGCCTTGCGCCCCACCTGGCCGCTGCGGCACGCTTCCAACACCACCAGCGGGATGTGGTACGCCGCCAGCAGCGCCCCCAGGCGGTCCGCACGCACGTAGTCGGTCTCCGTCAGGGTGGCGGCCTGCGGCTGGCCCTTCTCGAAGCAGAGTGCGCCCAGCTCCACGTCGGGCAGGAAGGTGCCGTGGCCGTCGAAGTGGACGATGTGGTACGGCTGCCCGCGCCGCTGCGCCGCCGACAGCATCTCCTCCAGCCGCAGGAGGGTCGGCGGCCGGCAAAAGTCCACCGCCACGTCATCGCCCAGCCGCCCCAGGGCGTCGAGCATGGCGCGGGTCGTCAGCCGCGGGTCGATGAAGCCCAGGTCGTCCGGCCGGCTGACCACCAGCAGGATGCGCAGCGGCAGCCCGGCCGGGTACGCGATCGGCTCACATGCGGTCTCCAATTGGCGGCGGACGCTGACGCCGCGGCGGGTGAGCGGCCCGCGCTGGTCGGCCATCAACTCCCAGGGCAGGCGGAGGATATCGACGTCCTTGGTGGCGATGGTCAGCAACCGCGGCGCCGCACCGCGCAGGAGGGCGTCGATCAAGCCGCGGCGGCCGTCGGGGAAGACGGCGTCGAAGAGGTGGCGGGCCCAGTCCTCCAGGCGGCGCTCCACGCGCTCGGCGCGGACTGCGGCGCCGCCGTCGGGCAGGTCCATGTACTCTTCCAGATACCAGCGCAGGTCCTCGAAGTCCGTCTCGTCGAGGAAGGGCTGGAAAGGGAGCAACTCGCCGGGGCTGCCGTCGTGGAGGATCGGCTGGACGGTGAAGCCGTCGCCATGCCTGACGAAGAGTAGGCGCAACTCGCTCATGGGCGTCTCCAGGGGGGAGGACCGAGGGTGGCGGACGACCTGTGCGGCCACCGGCTCGGGAAGTGTACGCTGCCGTCATCCTACCGCCGAGTCAGTTTGTCCGCTACGGATGGGGATGGTCCACGGGAAGCGGTGACGGCTTGTCCTGCGACGCCGAAAGCGGTTAAGCCTTGATTTCCCAGATGACTCGGTCGTTTCGGCATGGCGTTTGCGCCTTTTCCCCGGAAAACCCAGCGTTTCCGACGACTTCCTGCCGAAACGACCGAGGAACCCCATGGGTGACAGCCAAAACGACACCGTCCGCGTCGATTTCGACCGCAAAATCAAGCTCGAGTTCCACGGCTCGACCGTTACCAGTGACGCCGGATTACTCGCCTACCGCGAACTCGACGATGCCCTCGGACTGACCAACACAGCGGCGACCGGCCTGCACGACACCCGCACCGGACAGAACACGCAGCACAGCTTGCTCGCTCTCCTCCGCCAGTCGATCTATACCGCTGCCGCTGGAGAAGTTCCTGTAGGTCAGGCTTTCGAGCCTGACCCGTCAGGCTCGAAAGCCTGACCTACGGGAAGAACCCCACCAGCTTCGGTATACAGCCGGCTGGCCGGCTACGAGGATGTCAACGACGCCGAACGCCTCTGCCTCGATCCCGCCCTGCGGGCCGTGGTGGGCGGCCGCGCCAAGGACAACCAGGCCGCTTCCAGCAGCGAGATGGCCCGCTTCGAGACCGAGACCCTCAGCACCAAGGAGAACCTCAAGCACCTGATGGACCTCTCCGGCCAATGGATCGACCAAGCCCATCAGCACCGCAAGCTCAACAAGCTCATCCTGGACGTGGACAGTTCGATGAGCGAGACCTACGGCCATCAGGAGGGCAGCGCCTACAACGGCCACTTCGCCTGTACCTGCTACCACCCGCTGTTCCTGTTCAACCAGTTCGGCGACCTGGAGCGGGTCATGCTCCGGCGGGGCAACCGGGGCAGTGCCAAGTACTGGCGGCGGGTGCTGCTGCCGGTGATCGCACGCTACCGGGACCTCGACATCCCCAAGTTCTTCCGCGGCGACTCCGCGTTTTGAGGTTGGCCGCCCCGACAAACGGGTCCGCGAGCCGTCGCCGGGCGTTCGCGGTGCGCCTGGCGGGCGGATTTCGGGGGCTGAGCGAAGGAGAAGCGTCTGGTGCGCCGGGCTCAGGCCGCGACGGAGGGGGTACTGGCGGCGCTTTTTCAGGGAAAATCGTTGCAACCGTTCCTGCGGGTGGGTAACCTCCTTCTCTGAAGTCGCAGTCGAGGCGCGAGAGGGCGCCCATCCGGGAAAGATCGGCTAAAGCAGGCGAGCGGCGGATCGCAGCGCGGACCCGTGCCGCGATCCGCCGGTTGCACGGTAGGAATACTCTCCCATGTTTCGCGTCTTCCGTATCTCTGCTCGGTCGAGTCGCTCCCATCGCAGAGCACCAGTCCAGCTACGGGTGGAACTGCTGGAAGACCGCCTGGTGCCGGCGATGATTTTCGTCCACAATCATGCCGATGGCGTTTCGGCGCCTTTTGTCGGTCCAGTTGCGCCTAATCTGCGTTCGGCCGTCGATTTCTCCAATCCCGGCGATGTCATCGAGCTGGACAACGCCACCTACACCCTGATGGGCGGCAATGGGGGGAACGAGCTGAACGTCACGCACGACTTGGTCATCAGAAACGCCGGGGGCGGCGTATCGACTATCGACGGGCAGAACCAGACACGCGTGTTCGAGATCGGCGGCCAGGCCAGCGTCACCATGACGGGGCTGTCGATCGAGCGCGGCAATGGCAATGGTCTGACGATGGGCGGCGGCATCGTCGTGGACGCCGGCGCCTCTCTAACGCTCACCGGCGACCAGGTGAGATTCAACAGCCCCAACACCGGCGCTTTTGTCCAGGGAGGCGGGATTTACAACGCCGGCAAACTCACGGTCATCAACACCACCATCAGCAGTAACGGCGCCGAGGGGGAATTCAACAACGAGGCGGAAGGTCCTGGGGCAGCCGAGGGCGCAGGCATCTACAGCATCGGCATGCTGACGCTCAGCAACAGCGTGCTGGCCGACAACTATGCCGCCGGGGGCACCCACCTCGTAGGCCGCGGAGGGGTCGTGTCTGACCCGGCCCGCGGCGGCGGCGTGTTCGTGGGCGCCGCCGCGGGACCGGTTGCCGCCGTCATCACCGCGACCAGTTTTCTCGGGAATGAAGCCAATGGCGGAGACGCCGGCGGCGGCGGCCTGTACCAGGCGAGCAACACGGGGTCGATTACCATCACGGCCAGCACGTTTCACGGCAACACCGCCCAGGGACAAGAGAATTCAGTCGGCGTGGAGACTATTAGCGGCAGTGCCTCGGGGGGCGCGCTGTATCAGAACAGCGGCGCCGGCTCGTTGTCCCTCTTCAACAGCACCGTCGCCAACAACGTCGCCGCCGGGGGCTCGAGGGGCTTCCCGGGTGGCCGGGGCGGTAACGCGATTGGCGGCGGCGTCTTTCTGGGGGGGAGCGGCCCCGACCTGCTCGTCAACGATACCATTGCCCAGAACGCCGTCGTGCCAGGGGGCCCTGGGGAAGTGAGCCTCGCCGGTGGGCTGTTCACAACGGCCCTGCAGGCCGGGAGCGGGCCGAAGGTGTGGAACACCCTGATCGCGGAGAACTTTGCCGCCAGCGACCCGGACGTGGGCGGCGCGTTGCTGAGCCTGGGCCACAACCTCGTCGGCAATACGGCCGGCTCGGTCGGTTTCAACGCCGCGAGGCCCGATCTGCTCAACATTCCCGCCTCGCAGATCGGCCTGGACAACATTGCCAACAACGGCGGACCCACGGCGACGATGCGTCTGGAGCCGTTCAGCATCGCCGTCAATCATGGCGACAGCTCAGTGGTGGCTTGGCTCAAGACCGATCAGCGCGGTCTGCCGCGCCTGTCTGGGGCGGCTGTGGACATCGGCGCCTTCGAGCTGCAAGTCCCCGTCAGACGCGGCCGGGGATTTGGGCCCTGAGCCATTTAACCGCGACCCGCAGGGGAGCGCAGTACCAACGCGCTCCCCTGCGGGTCGCGGTTAAACGAGCCTCACTCAAGCCGGTCCGCGGAAGGCAACGGCTGGAACGAGCCGGGTATGGATGCCTACGACCGTTCCGACGAGGAACGAGGATGCCGGTAGCCCGTGGGACGTAATCTTGGCGTACGTGCTGAACGTCGGTAGCCCCGGCGGCACGGTAAGGCCAGCACTGGTAGTGCAATCCGACCACAACAACGCGCGGCTGAACGAGACGATCATCGCCGCCATCACCAGCAACATCTCGCGCGTACCTGAGGCCACGCAGCTGTTGATTGACGTGGCGACGACCGACGGGGCCGCGTCGGGTCTGCTCCACAATTCTGCGGTGCGCTGCGAACGGCTGCACCCCATCCCACAGGCCGACGTGCGCCGCGTCATCGTGTACCTGTCGCGGCCCCTCATGCAGAAGATTGACGATTGCCTGAAGGCCGCGTTGGGAATCCCGTAGCCGACCGCGAGGCCACGCAACACGGGGCCGAGCGCGTTGAAGGAAACGGCCTGTTCGACCTGGAGGAGGGCCGCTTCGGCGAGCGGTCGCGCCGGGCTAGCACCCAACGGGAAAACGGGGTTTCGTGTGAACTTGGCCGTGCCACACAAGCCCGACGCGCCAGCGAGGGATGCCGTCGAACCCTCGCTGGCGCGTCGGGCTTGTGTCGCACGCCGAAGTTAACGCGATCTTGGCCCGCCACCGTTTGCTGCTTGCACCACACGATTGTTTTCTCGACTCTAAAATATCGTCCAGGCTGAGGTGCGCGAAAAAGCCCTGGAAATCGGCCCGTTACGCAAGATATTGCCATGAAAAGTGTTCACGAATTCGCGAAACGCCTGTTTTCAGCCGAATTCGGGGTAGTCGCAATCTGGACCTCGCGTGTGACCGTCGTTTTCCCCAGTGATTTTTCATCTACCTGTGCCATCATGTACGTTTGATCTCCTGAAAAACAACGGCTCTTTCCTGCCGCCCCCGCGCCATCCGTATCCCCGCAGCCCGCGCCGGCGGACTCCACCCTCGCCGCCGCCCTGCCTCATGGCGACGGGGACGGGATCACGGGGGCGGACGGGCCGGCCCGTGACAGGGCCCAGAACGGAGTCGATAAGCCCCCACTCGACCCCGCGCCGGCACAACCGTGAGGAGGACGCGCAGAAACATCCGGGAGCGATATATGATCGCATGTACACATAAAAAGCAGATGGCGCGAACAGGGGCTGCGCCCCTGTACCCCGCGCAGGGTTTGCCGCGAGTCCCGCCTTCCACTCCGGCACGGAGGGCCGTTGCTCCGCTCCGCTGCGCTAACGGCCCACCGGCCTCCGTTCCAGGCGGGACTCGCTCTCGCCTGCACTACTCCCCGGACGGGACTGCGGCGAGGCGAAAGCCCAGGTCGTAGCCCCGGTCCGACGGCTCGTAGCTGCCGCGGATCGACGCCCGGCAGCTGGTGCCGCGGTCGCTCCAGCTGCCGCCCCGGATCACGCGGGCCGAGCCCCCCGCCTCGAAGTGGTCCTCACACCACTCCCAGACGTTGCTGTGCATGTCGTAGAGACCAAGCCGATTCGGTTTGTACGAGCCCACCTTCGTGGTCCGTCTCAGGTACTTGCCCTTGGGGGCATTGCCGGCGGGGTAGTTGCCGTTGAAGTTGGCCTGCTCGGAGGAGAGGTCGTTGGTGGGCTGAGAGAAGTAGAAGTCGAAGGCGCAGTCTTTTTGAGAAATAGCCCCTCCCCGACAAGAGTATTCCCATTCGGCCTCGGTCGGCAAGCGGTACAAGAATCCACTATCCTTCTCCCGCGCGTTCAATCGCTGGAGGAACTCCTGCACGTCCTCCCACGACACGCACTCGACGGGGAACTGCTTCAGGTCGGTGTCGGAGATGCCCTTCACCCTGTCGGCACCCTTCCCGTTGCGGGAAAAGAAGCTGGGGTTGCTACCGATGACGGCCTGCCACTGTTCTTGCGTGACGGGGGTGGCGGCCATGTAGAAGTCGTGCGGAATCTCGACCTGGCGCTGGCTGCCACGGTAGCCCATCCAGAACGTGCCGCGGGGCACCAGGACCAGCTTCATGCGCAGGGAGTTGACGATCTCCCGTGGCCGGGGCGGTTCGTTCGGCCCCCGGAGCAACCGGTCGAGGCTCTTCAGGAGCCGACCCACGTCGTGGTGGAAGTCGGGATTCCGCCGCACTGCGATACCGTTGCGGAACGCCAGCGGCTGCAAGGATGCGGGGAGCTGCTCGTCGCCGGGCATCACGGCCCCGCCGACCAGGACCGGGATGACGGGGATGCCGCGCCCCAGCGCCGCCTCGATCTCCAGGCGCACGAAGTCGCGCGGGTCGTCCAGCCGGCGCCCGCCCGACGGTCCGGCGATGTGCAGCCAGTCGCGGCCGATGACGGCGAGGAGGACCTGGCAGCGGCCGACGGCCTCGCTCAGGAAGTCGCGGAAATCGACGCCCAGCGGGATCGACTCCACGTCCATGACGACGTTGTCGGACCCGTAAGCCTGGATCAGGCGGTCGTAGATTCGGCCGGCCGCGTCGGCGCTGTCGTCCCGGCGGTAGGAGATGAAGACCACGCTCATGGGCGGAAACCCTAATGCGGATTCAAGCGACCTTTTGTACGACCCCTGCCGGCTTGCCCGGCAGGTGAAGCAGGTCGCAGGCTAGACGATCGGGGCGCGATGCACTCGTCTCGACCCCTGCCGGCTTGCCCGGCAGGTGAAGGAGGTCGGCGGCTAACCTAGCTGGCGACCTCCTTCACCTGCCGGGCAAGCCGGCAGGGGTCGGCCGGAGGGCCGGTGGCCCGGTTAGCTTCTGACCTGCTTCACCTGCCGGGCAAGCCGGCAGGGGTCGTACAAAACCTCCTTTGCCTGCGCACTAAGGAGGCAGACGACAACTCGCGCCCCAGGCGAAGGCGCTGGGCCGGGTTAGTTGATGGATTCTACCCCCCGGCCTTGAAAGACGGCAAGGGGGCCTGTTGAGCGGCGGGTCGCAGACCCGCGCGGGTCTGCGACCCGCCGCTAAACGGGGGAACTCATTCCTGCACCAGGCGGCCACGCGGCAATCGCAACGGGATGACCAATCGAATCCGCCGGGTTAGAATCGATGGTGTGTCCCGAGGAGCCGGTACCATGCCTCTACTCGATCATTTCCACGCCCCGCTCGCCCCGCGCCGTCACTGGGAGTCATTCCACGTCAACTGGGCCGGTGCCATGGCCGACGTGCTGAACGAGGAACTGCTGCCCGATGGCTATTTCGCCGAGGAGCACGCGCATCTCGGTCCCCGAGTCGAGATCGACATGGCCACGTTCGCCGAGTCACCCGGCGACCCCGGCGGCGCAGCGCCCGTCGCAACGCTGCCTGCCCGGACCTGGACGCCTCCCGCGGCGGCCCTCGTGCTGCCGGCGGCCTTCCCCGATCGCTTTGAAGTGCTGATCTTCGAGAGCGAAGCCGGGGCCACGCTCGTCGCCGCCATCGAACTCGTTAGCCCGGCCAACAAGGACCGTGCCGCCCACCGCCGGGCCTTCGCCGTCAAGTGCGCCAGTTTCCTCTGCCAGGGCATCAGTCTGATTCTCATCGACGTCGTCACTAGCCGGCTTGCCAACCTCCACAATGAGGTGCTGGACCTGCTGGGGCACGGCGACGCCCTGGCCCTGCCGTCCGCGGTCTCGCTCTACGCGGTCGCCTACCGGCCGCTGGTGCGCGCCGGGGCGGGCGAGATCGACGTCTGGCCGACGCCGTTGGCCGTCGGGCAAGCGTTACCCGTTCTGCCGCTGGCGTTGAACGCAGAACTCTGCCTGCCGCTCGATCTCGAAGCGACCTACACGGCGGCGTGTCAACGGCGGCGCCTGGCGTGATCCCGTCGGCGCTCGGTCCCCGGGCGGCCAACGTCCCGCGCCTCGGGCGGTATGCGTCCTTCAGCCGGGGAAAATGCTACCGATCAGGTCGGCCCGGCCCAGCGCCTCCAGGTCCTTGTTCGCCTGTTTGCGGGCGACTTCGAGCGCCTCGATCTGCGTGGGGAATCGCTCCACCGCTTCGCGGTAGCGCTGGCGGGCGGCGTCCCATTCCTGCAGCAGCAATTGGGCCTCGGCCAACGTCAACTGGTCCCAGCAGTTCAACCACCGCGGCGCCTCGCTGTCGGCCGGCGCCAGGCCCAGCCGCCGCGCTTCCAGCAGGTCGCGGATGCTCGTCGCGGTGGGGGTCGCCTGGCCGGGCAGCCCGAGCCACAGGGCCATGGCGGCGGCGTTGATGCCCAGGTAGGTGTTTGAGCCTTGCGACTCCCGCCAGCCCCGCTCGTACTTCGCGTGGCACGCCTTCAGCCACTCCGCGCGCTTTTCCGGCTCCGCGTCGGCCCGGCGCTTGTAGGCGCCGGCCAGGATGCCCTGCGTTTCCTCGTCGGCCGCAGAGTCGGCGGCCTCGATCGCCTCCAGCCAGGCGCAGGCCTCTTCCAGTCGCCCGGCCCGGCTCCAGAGCAGGCCCTGGAGCTGTCGAAGGCGGACGTCGTCGGGGAAGCGGCCCAGCGCCGCCGTCAGCACCGCCTGCGCCTGGTCAGCCCGGCGGCCGTCCAGCAGCCGCTCGGCGAGGACGGCGGGAAAAACGGGGGACAGGAGTAGCTGGCGATGGTGCTGCTCCAACTCCCGGGCGTCCCGGAAACCGGGCTCATTGCCGTCGGCCGACTCCAGCACGGCCAGCAGCGACGCCAGGCTCGTCGGCAGCAGGGCGTCGAGCGGCTGGTTGTGGACGCTGAGGCACTTCAGCCCCGGCCCCTTCGGGAAGGTGCAGAAATACCAGTGCAGCCCCCGCAGTAGGATCGCATAGCCGTGCTCGGCGTCGTCGAAGCTGACCTTTCGCAGGACGTGGCGGGCCTTGTTCCCCAGGTCGCGCAGCCGATCCAGCAAGCGGTACGCCTTGCTGGACAGCAGTTCGTAGTCCCTCAGCAGTCGGAGACCCTCGTGCAGGCCGTCGCGCGGCGCGGACAGCCCCGCCAGGGCCAGGGCCTCGCGCGTCAGCACTTCGAGGATACGGCTGCTATGCAAGATCACGCCGACCGGGGCGCGAAGGACGCGCAGGCGGTCCAACCAGTCGAGGTCCTCGACGAGGGAGAAGGAGTCGGTATGAAAGCCGGTCGCTCGCGGGTCGAAGGCCTCAATCAACCGCGGCACTGCGGGAGTTGACATGACATCCTCGGGACTCGGGGAAGGACCGCGGAGTGGGTCTGGCCAACGGATAATGTAGAGATCCTGGTGGGCAGTGCCCATTCTGCTGTTGCGGATAATCGACCTTCGATGCGGGGAAAGGATCGGGTAAAAAAGTCCCTCGATTCCCGAGTAGATATAGCAGCGGCTCCACGCAGTCACAGGTGGGGAACAGAGTCATGAAGCGCGTGCCGGTTCACGAGGTGCGGTTCGAGAATGCGGCGCGGGCGGACGGCGACGGCGTCCTCCTGGGGTGGGAGGCGCAGCCGCGCCCCCTGTTCGGCTTCGCGGCGGGCGCTGACGTGACGGGGCGGCGCCGGCCGATCGACTACCACGGCGACGCCCACCTGCTGACCGTGGCGCCGACCGGCTCGGGCAAGGGCCGCGGCTCGATCATCCCCAACCTGCTCACCTATCCCGGCCCGGTGGTGGTGTTCGACCCCAAGGGCGAGAACTACCTCGTCACCGCGCGGCGGCGGCGAGCGCTGGGCCAGCGCGTCGTGCGGCTCGACCCGTTCGGCGTCGTGGACGACGACGGCGATGGCTTCAACCCGCTGGACGTCTTCGACCTGCCCGGCGCCGACCCCGAGTGCGACGCCCAGATGCTGGCCGAACTGCTCTCCACCGGCAACCGCGGAGTCAAGGACCCGTTCTGGGACCTCAACGCCTGCGGCCTGCACAGCGGCCTGATCGCCCACGTCGCGACCGGTAAGCCCCGCCCCGAGCGCCACTTCAACGAGGTGCGCAAGTACCTGATGGCCGACGACGCCGTCTACAGCATGGCGGTACTGCTCGACACGGCCGGCAAATCGATGAACCGGATGGCTCACGACGAAATTGCCGCCTTTCTGCAGATGTCCGAGCGCGATACCCGGCCCGGCGTCCTGGCGACCGCGAACTCCTACATCAAGCCGTTCCTGAGCGAGCGCGTGGTGAAGGCGCTGCAAGCCTCGTCCTTCGACCTGAACGATGTGGTGAGGGGCCGCCCCCTGTCGATCTACCTCATCCTGCCGCCGGACAAGCTGCACAGCCACCGCGGCCTGCTCAAGCTGTGGGTGGGCACCCTGCTGCGGGCGATCACCTGCCGCCGTCACATCCCGCCGCGGCGGACGCTGTTCGTGCTCGACGAGTGCGGTCAGCTCGGCCCGTTCCCCCTGCTGGAGACGGTCATTACCCTGTGCCGCGGCTACGGCGTGCAGTGCTGGACCTTCTGGCAGGACCTGGCGCAGATCCAGGCCAGCTTCCCGACTGGGTGGAAGACGATCATCAATAACAGCGGCGTCGTGCAGGTCTTCGGTATCAACAACCGCGAGATGGCCACGCAGTGGGGCGAATACCTGCGACACGGCGCCGAGGAGCTGCTTGCCCTGCGCGCGGAGGAGCAGGTGCTGCAGGTGCGGGGGCGAGAGGAGATGAAGAGCCTGCGCCTCGATTATCTCGGCGACCCGCTCTTCGCCGCCCTGTTCGATCGCAACCGCTTCTTCGCCGGGGCGGGCGCCGCCGAGGAACTCGCCGGGGGGATGGGCGACCGGAATCGGTAAGGCATGGCTGTAGTGCGGTCAGCTGCGGGGCCTGGTTGCTGGCACTCCGAGCTTGTGCAGCCACTTCCGGAGGTTGGTGATGTGCAGACCGGCGTGGTCGGCGACCTTCTGTAAATCGCCATCGTAACTGTCCAGCAGATGACTCAGGTAGCGGCGTTTCGCCTCCATCTCAAATTCTTCAAGAGTTTGATCGTACCTCTCAGCCGTAGCAGAGTTCTGGGGCGACCGCCGCAGCAGGCAGTCCTCGACACCGATCGTGTCGCCTTCAGCCACCACGACGGCGCGTTCGACGACGTGCTTGAGTTCGCGGACATTGCCCGGCCAGGGATACTCCTGGAGCGCCTTGAGGGCGTCCGGCGAGAAGTTCGGCACACTCCGCCCCCGCGGCGCGGCCTGGCGCGCGTAATGCGCGACGAGGAGGGGGATGTCCTCCGTCCGCTCACGCAGGGGGGGCAGTTCGATCAAGAAGCCGTTGAGTCGCTCGAAGAGGTCCTGGCGAAAGAGACCCTCCTGAACCAGTCGCGGCAGGTTCGCGTTGGTCGCCGTCAGGATGCGGACATCGACGGCGATTTCGTCGGTGCTGCCCAGCGGCCGGATCTTCTTCTCTTCGATCGCCCGGAGCAGGGCGACCTGCACGTCCAGGGCCAGGTCGCCGACCTCGTCGAGGAACAGAGAGCCACCCGCGGCCGTCTGGAACAGGCCGCGCCGCGCTTTGCTCGCCCCCGTGAAGGCGCCGGCGGTATGGCCGAAGAGAGCCGATTTCTGGAGGTCGGCCGACATCGTAGTGAGGACCTCTTCGACGAGCGGCCCGGCGGCCCGGCGGCTCTCGGCGTGGATGGCCCGGGCCAGGAGGGACTTCCCCGTGCCGGTGTCGCCGAGGATGCAGACGGGGAGGTCGGTGCTCGCCGCCTTGCGGGCCAGAGCCAGCGGCCGGCGCAGGGCCGGGCTGTCGCCAAGCAGCGCCTGCAGCGGCGTGGCCAATCGCTCGCGCAGCAGTCGGGCGTGGCGCGCCAGTTGAGACACTTCCAGAGCGCGCTCGACGGCGGCCAGCAGGACTTCTCGGCGGACCGGCTTGGACAAGAAATCCTTGGCACCGAGTTGGAACGCCTGCGCCGCGGCGTCGATGGTACCGTAGGCCGTCATGATGAGGACGGCCACGGCCGGGTCGAGGTCGCGCAGCGCCTGAAGGACGTCGATGCCGCTGCGTTCGGGCATGCGCAGGTCGATGAGGGCGGCGTCGTATAAATGCCGGCGCACGCGCGGCTCGACCTCGTCGGCCCGGCAGAGGACATCGACGTGGTAGCCCTCCAGGCGCAGCAACTTGCCCAAGGACTCGCCCAGCTTGGCGTCGTCGTCGAGCACCAGAACGGACGCCCGTGGGGGGGCGGAGGTGTCAGCGGCAGTCATGGGCGCCAGTACCTCGTCAGGTGGTCAGGTGTACCGAGCAGGCCGAAGAAGAGGGCCAGGGCCAGCTCGGTCTTGCTACTGTATTGTACCCGCAGGTTCGGCGGGCACATTACCGGGGGTTCGGGTTGCTCGACGTTCTCCTGCCACAGGACGAGTACCTCGCGAGCCGGATCGACCGCTGCGGCGTAGCCGATCTCGTACATGCAGTTGGGGTTCGGCGGCGCCGCGGGGTCGGGGGGGGACAGGAGGGCGACGACGACTTTGCGGCGCTTGATGGCCTCATGCACGCGCGCGCGCAGCTCGAGCTGCGTCCCGTCCGGCACGATGTCCTCGGCCGTCTGCAGCACCTTGGTCGGGCTGTGCCCGAGGGCCCGGATGGCCGGGCAGATGGCGAAGCCGTACGCGTTGGCGTTGTCGCCCGTCCGCGCGAACGACATGCTCATGAAGGCCCAGTGCCCGTCCCCGTCGGGCTCGAGCGGCATCAGGAATGGGTAAGGTGGCTTGCGGGGACCGCAGGCGCTATGCAGCGATTGACAGAGTTTTTCTACCTTCCAAATCTCTCCAGAGCGCACGTCGAAGGCGCCGCGCTTGAGCAGGTCGAAGGCACGCTCGGGCTTGTCGTCGGCCAACTCGACGACGGCGGGGACCTTCGGCAGTCCCCGGAGGAGTTCCTCGAGCAGCCCGTTCTGCTCGGCGGCCGAGGGGGGACTCCCCTTGAGTGACAGCAGGGCGTAATCGGGGGGGTCCCCGCGGGCGGCGTCGGCGAGGGCGGACGCTACCGTCGGAAAGCCCTTGGGCGGGTGGAAGACGGTGGGATCGTGCCTCCGAATCTGCTTCAGCAGCCGTTTCTCGCGGTGGGCCTCGTCGGCACAGATGACCAGTCCGTTCAGCAGCATGGCCGCACCTCCTCCGGATCGCCGAGGGTTCCAGCCCGCACCGGCTCGGTCGGGCTGCAGGCGGGCAGCAGGAGCTCAACCACGGCCCCGCCCCCGGGCAGGTTCTTCGCCCGGATTTCCCCGCCGGCGCGCGCGGCGAACTGCTTGGCCTCCCAAAGGCCCAGGCCGTGCTTGCCTTCCTTGTAGTTTTGCGGCTTGGTGCTGTAGAACTTGTCGAACGCCCGTTCCAACTCGTCCGCCTGGAACCCGGGGCCGTTGTCCTCGACGGCCAGTACGACGGTCTTCCCGGAGGGGTCGGAGGACAGCCGGACCCGGGCCGTCCCGCCGCTAGCCCCGTCGTCGGGGGCGGGGCGCCGCCGGCTCAGGGCTTCCCGGGCGTTCTGGATCAGGCACTCCAGTGCGTAGCGGGCCTCCTCGCGGTCCAGCGCCACCGGCGGCACGGACTCCGCGACTTCGGGAAGCAGCGTGGCGCCGCCGGCGCGGAAGGACGACCCAAGGCGGTCGGTGACCTCTCGGACAAGGGGCGCCAGGTTGATGGGCCGTTCGTGCCACGACCGCCCCGCGTCTCCCTGTTGCAGCCGTTCGCCCACACGGATGGCCTGCTCGAGGGCCCCCAGGGCGTCCTCGACGGGCTCCAACAGCTCCTCGCGCGGCAGCGGGTTCCCCCGGCGCAGCTGGACGCGCAGGAAGTCCAGGCTAGCCTGCGCGGTCTGGAGGGGGTTGCCGATGCGGTGGGCCACCTCGGCCATCAGGCCGTGCTGTTCCTGCGTCAGCCGCTGCTGCTCGTGCTCCTCCCTGCGGCGCAGGGCACTGTAGCCGTCGGCCAGACAGTCGGCCACGTCGGAAACAAAGCGGGCGTCCTCCGTCTCCAGGGCATCTTCCTGCGCCAGTTCCAGCCACAAGATGCCGGCGACGGTTCGCGTCGGGTCGTCCGGGTGCTCGTCGAAGAGCACCGGCACCAGCAGCCGCGTCCCGGCGTGTGCCGTGAACATCTCCCTGGCCATGTCATCGCGGCGCAGCGTCAGGAGCGGTTCGCGAGTCCGCAACACCTCCCCGACGCTGGTCAGGCGGGATGACAGGAACCCGCCCTTACCCAGAGGCAGGGTTGCCTCCCCGGACTCCCCGTGGTCCAACTCGGTTTGGCCAGGAATCATGGGCCGGGCACGCAGCGCCCCACCGGGCAGGACTTCGACGTACAGGACCGACAGCGCGAGATCGCTGAACGCATCCTTGAGCAGGACGTACAAGTTCTTGAGCAGCCCCTCGAAGTTGGTCCGCAGCAGCGAGTGGCGCAGGCGCTTCAGCTGCTGCCAGCGCACGGCGCGTGTGCAGACCTTGTCCAGCTGGTCGAGCCACTTCTCCTGGCCCTCGTCGGACTTCTTCTCCAGGAAGTCGTAGGCTCCGTGGCGGAGGGCGTTGACGAGGGCCTCCGGATCGGGGAAGTGGGAAACGACGATCAGGGCCGGATAGGCGCTGCGGGCGTGCAGGCGCTTCAGCCAGTCGTCGCCCTCGAACCGACGGCCCCCCTTGTGGTCATCCCAGAGGCGGTCGATCAGTACCACGTCATAGGACGTGGCCTTGAGCTTCGCTTCCGCTTCCCGCCAGTTTTCGACCCACTCCACGGACCAGCCCCGGTCGGCCAGGCGCCTGATGAAGGCCCTGTAATCCCGTTCGTCGTCGTCGATGCTCAGGACGCGACCCTTGGGCCGCCGCGATGTCACCTCGGTTATCATGTTACTTGCCTCCTCCCGTCGGTAGATAAAGCGTGATGGTTGTACCCGCGCCCTCGACGGACGCGACGTCGATGTGGCCTTGGTGGAACTCGACGATGGCGTTGACGGCCGACATTCCCAGGCCGCTACCACCGTGGCCCACCTTGAAGAACAGCTCGAACATCCGGCTCTTGGTCTCGGGCGACATGCCGACGCCGTTATCGGTGACGGTGACGGCGACCATCGACCCGTCGGCCTTCGCCGTGACGTCGATCCGCCCCTCCTCCTTGCCGTCGATGGCGCTCAGCCCGTTGTTGAAGAGGTGCTCGAACGCCCGCACCAGCGGCTTCTGAAGCCCGAAGACGACGAGGGGGTCTGCGCCCCGTAAGTTCCGGTGGATTCGGTGGGCGAGCCGCTGAAGACGGCCCTCCTGCTCGACCCGGGTGTGGGCCTCTTCCAGAACCTCCCGCAGGGCGATATCCGTCTTGGGGGTCTTCGAGTCGTGGACGAAATCGACCAGGTTCTGGACGGCGGCCAGGACCAGGTCGAGGTCTTTCATCACGTCGTCGTAGTCGGCGAAGCGCTGCCCTTCGGGGATGCTCTGGAGGTTGATCCGGGCCCGCCGGATCGGCCCGCGAAGGTCATGGTGGACGTTGAGGACCATGGCGCCGATCAGCCCCACGGCACTCATGAGCAGCGACGTTTCCCGTTGCCGCTCGTTTTTCCGCGCCAACTCAATGACGTGTACAATCCCCTTCATGCGATTCTGAAGTTGCTCGGCGCGCGCGTAGCTGACTTGTTGCCGGTTGTCGTCGAAGAGGAAGAAAGCGGCGAGGAGTTGGTGGCGCGAGGCCATGGGCAAGATGTAGCAGTCGCTGGCGCCCGCCGGAGCCGTGGCGAAACTGGCGGGCACGATGCCGCCCACTGTCGGGAACAAGTCCCCGGCCGGGCAGACCAACACCTCGCCCCCCGAGCCGGCCAGCAGTGAGCCCAGTCTCCCCTGTGCCTCCTCAGACAGTCCCCTGGCGTTGCCCTCGACGTCGAAAAACTCCAGCCGCGAGTTTCCGGGTGCCGGGACGCCGACAAAGCCGTGCCCCTCCAGGGCGCGGAGTCCCTTCATCAATTTGACCAGGGCGTTGCGGTAGAAGTCGCGTTCCGCGGCGGGGAGCTTCTCCTTGCCGCCGGCGAGCTTCCGCGTACACTCGTGGGCCTCGATCTCCAGGTCCCCGATCAGCTGATTTACCCGCACCTCGCGGTGCCTGAGCATTTCCTGGATGGCCAGGTCGGCGGCGCGGCGGAGGAAGTCGATCTCTCCTTTGGAGAAGGCGTGCGGGACCGCTTTGCGCACCACAAGGAGGCCCTGCACATCGCCCCCCTTGGCGGCGCGCACCGGCAGGTACAACTCGCAGCCGCGGGCGAGCGCCGGCTCCAGAGGAGCCAGTCGCACTCGCGGGTCGGCATTGTCGCTCAGGTCGGGCAAGAGGAGTTCGTCGCGATTGGCCCAGGCCCAGCCTTCCCGGGTCGATGGGTCTTCGGTGATCGGCAGGGCGTGCCATTCGTCCTTGTCAAACCGCTTGCCCTTGATGCGGCGGAGCACCTCCACGAGCCGATGACCCGGGGCCGGTCGCCAGTCCGCCAGGCGGATAAGCAGGTCACACGGACCCAGCAGTCGCTCGACGTGGTCGAAGAGCAGGGCGGCGAGGTCGATGGCGCTCTGGGCCGGGGTCAGGTGACGGGAGGCGAACAAGCGCAGCTCGCGAGACCGCGCCCGCTCGAGGGACTGGTAGAGCACCGCGCCGAAGCGGCCCGCGATCACTTGCGCCATCTCCTCGTCGATCGACGTGAACGGCTGGCCGTCCTCGCCCCGCAGGCGCAGCAGCCCCACCACTTCCCCGTTGGCGCACATCGGGACGGCGAGGAAAGATCGGCGATTGCTCGACCCCTGCCTGTGATCGGGCAGTTTGCGGCGCAGTACCGAGGGGTCGATCCCATGGGCCCGGAGCCCTTTGAGGTCATCCAGCTCCAGCGACGGCAGCCGGACAATTTCCTGTCGGAGGGCGACGGTCCCGGTGAGTCCTTCGCCGAACTCGTAGGCCAGGTCATCCTTGGCAAGTCCCTCCTTGCCGTGCGTCCGGGCTCGCAGCTGCAGGAGCCCGGTCCGGGGGTCACGTAGGAACAGGCACCCCACCCGCGCCCCAGTGACGGCAGCCGCCAGTTCGAGGAACTCCTCACAATGCTCGTCTCGAATGGCCGTCCCTTCGATCCGGTGGAGAAGGCCCTCGAGCTTGTCCAGGTAACTGACCGTGTAGTAGCGGGCGATGGGCATCGCGTAGGCGTCTACCAGGTGTTCCAGGCGGTGGACGGTCACCTCGTCACAACCCTCGGTGTAGCGCCAATCGACAACGAGCACCCCCAGCACCGTCTGGTTGTTGCGGATCGGGATGGCCACCGTCGAGAGGGTCGGGTCCTCCTTCTCCCCCTCGGGGACGTCGGGATAGTAAGGGGAGCCTTCCTGGCGCGTGTCGTGGACAGCCACGGTCCGGTTGGTGTTGAACGCCGCCACCGCCGTGGAGCGAGTGTCCGTCAGCGCCAGGTGAATGCTGTCGTGTTTCTTCGACCACGGACCCACTCGCTGGTCCAAGCTCAGCTCATTCAGCTGCGGGACGTAGGCGGTGATGGCGGCGCGATAGGCACCCCGAGCCACTTCTTCAAGGGCCCGCTCCGTCAACTGTCGGAACAGTTCGTTGCGGGCATCGATGGGAGAGAGAGCCTGCACGTCCGTGAGAAGATCGCCCGGCGTCCCCAGGTCGGCGAGGCGGCAAGCCTCCTTGGTCAGCGCCCTCAGGGCGAACAGTTCCACCGCGAGGCGGTCCGCCAACGGATCGAGCCGCGCGAGGTCGTCGAGGCTGAACCGGCCGAGGTCGTCGTGGTGAACGGCCAGCACGCCGACCGTGCGGCCGTCGAGAATCAGCGGGTAGCCGGCGCAGCGGCGGCTCCGCTCCAGGGTTCTCAAGAACGCCTCCGTCCTCGGGCGCCCGTAGCGCTCACTCAACTTCTGGAAGCCCCGCTTCCACAGCCGGTGGCGCTTCCCCGGCTCCAGGGTATTGACCACCACGGGTTGGCGACTCTTCAGCAGTCGTTCGACGATGTCGTACTCCGTGGGAATGCGGTCCGGAACCAAGATCCCGCGTCCCGCGCGGCTCTCAACGAGGTGCAGCCAGTCCGGCTCCGCCTCGGAGACGGCGGCCACAAAACCCCACTGACCGCTAGACTCCTCCAGCGCGTTCTCCAGCAGGAGGCGGATGCGCTGTCTTGCGTCCCCTGCCTGGTCCAGCGCGTCCTGGAGGCCGGTGAGGATCGCCGTCCCCCGACGCCGGCGCAGACCCTCAAGGGCTGCCCCAGCAACCCCGGCCAGCGAGAGCATGTCGGAGAGGCACTGCCGCTGGAACAGGGGGCCGTTGGGCGGAAAGTAGGCCAGGGCCAACAAGCGCCCGGCGGCACGGATCGACAACAAGGTCTCTCCCTCGGGGCAAGCCAGTAAAGGCTTCCGGCTCCGGGCGAGGTCCAACGCCTGCCCCTCGGGGAGTTCGACGGGCGGTCCGGCAGGATGAGGCCACTTCTGCTCCAGGGCATCTCCAGCGGGGGAACTGGCGAACAGCGCCGCGCAGCAGCCGCCGGTGACCTGGTTCACGCCGGCTCCGGCCTCCGCCCACAGGCCCGGCAGGTCGTCGGAATTCGCGGCGTCCCAGATCCGCATGATTGCGTCCGCGAGACCTGAGTTGGGCATCTCCATCTCCTGAACCGTCGATGGGTTCGGTGAGTGCGACTTCATGCGTCCATCCCCCAAGAAGGCTCCCAGGGCGTCGTGGCCGTCCCCTCCTCAATGCAGACCGCGTGCCGCCAACCGAACAATTCGAGCCGATGCGTCGTAAGACATTTATGGCCAATCTGTTACGACATGAGAATAGTGGTGAACGGGTTCAACGGCCTCGGCCAGGCGCCCGAGGTTACGGAGCGAAGCCACTCCCGCAGGAGCGGAATCGCTCTCCCGTGGGGCGAGGTGGTGGCCCTGGTAATATTCGCAAAGCTGTCCCAATATTTCGGCAGTGCGCCGGCTGTCGCGGATGCTTTCCCGGCAGTGGCCATGTTTCCCGCGCGCCCCCGACCTCAGGATGACGAGTTCTGAATTAGACTCTGTCAAGCGGGTTTCAACCGACCTCGCCTCCCTCGGGCCGGTTTCGGTATCATCCCCATGGGGATGGAATGAGTTCCTCCCCAAACTTCCCCGGCGTTTTCTCGCCCCATGCGAACCCGGGAAGGTTCGGCTGCGTCTTTCGTTGCCCGCTTTAGAGCGGGGGGTGGAGTGAGTTAGTCATCGCCTTTCACAGGATCGTTTCGGAACGGAGGCCACGGATGGCACGGACCAATGAGGCGCTCTCGGCGACCACGCGGGCTCAGACCGCGCCGGTTGCGGCGGTTGATGTCATGTCTGCGATAAACGAACTTGATTTCCGCAAACTCGATGCCTTGGGGCGGCGCCAGGTGGCGATCGGCAAGGACAACGACAAGGTCGAAGTCTTCATCCAGACCGATCAGCCGCTGTCGCCGGATCAGAAGCAGCAGATCCTGGCGTTGCTGGAACGCCCCCGCACGCTGGAGCAGGCCCTTGCCGGCGTGACGAGCGTCGTGCATCTGAAAGCACTCGTCCGCTTCCCGTTCGTGCGCCGAATCGACGTCGTCAACGCCGTCGCGTGACCTGCGGTCGTCGCGGGGTGGCGACTTGACCACAAACACGTGGGCAACTGGGCAAGTCACTCCCCTAAAGGCGCAACCCGCTGCACCAACTCGAGTTGCGCCGGGGGGCGACTTGCCCACCGACTTGCCCACTGGGCAGGTCGCCCGGCGCCACACCGGCCCGCGCCCCGCGCCGCCCACCCACCACCCCAAAATCCGTGACGAGCAGGAATTCCCCGTCCTTGACGTACCTCTCTCCTCGCTCCGCGGAGCGACTGCCCAACGCACGTCCTCCACCGGACCGGATATCAGCACCCGCGCTGCCGCCGGGAGGGACGTAGCGGGTGGACGGTCTCCTCCTTTTACTCCGGCCGCAACTGCTCCAGCAATCGCCGCAACTCCACATCAAACCCCCTGTCCTCACGAAACGTCTTCGGGCTCTGATGGCCGCTCGGAAACGCCAACCGCTCGGCCAGCTTCTCGAGGGCAGGCGGGGCCGGCCTTCCACCGGCGTTCACCCCCGCACCTGCCGGCATGTCGGCGCGGGCGCGATCGATGGCTCGGAGCGCCAGGTAGAGCTGCGCCGCACCGTCCCACTCGCGCTCCGACAGCTTGCGGTCATCGCCGGCCAGCACCCGGAGCCATCGGCGGACGGACAGACGGTCAAAGCTCTCCCCCTTAACCTTCTTCTGCCAGTCGTCCAGCAGGCGGTCGGCCTCCACAATCAGGGGCGAGAGCAACTTCGCGTCGGCGTACGGTTCCGCCATCATCTGCTCCAGGCGGGCGAGGGCATCATCGGCCGGACGCGCCTTCCCGTCCCTCTCCTCAGCGAGCAGACGCGGCATCGTGAAGTACCAGGTTCCCCAGGGGAGCGACCCGGGGTTCCCTGAGCCGTAGCCGCGACTCCGCCGCCAGCTCGGCTCGCGCAGGTCGTGATGGCAGGCGAAGCAGTCGTACTCGGCGAACTCCGGCCACGGCGTCCGCGCCGCACCTTTGTCGCCGGCGTGCCGGACCCGGTGCCCCAGCAGGGCCAGCGCCGCCCGAGCCGAGATCATCTGCCCGACGGCCCAGGCCCGCGCCTCGAACCCCGACCCCCGCACCACGGCACGCCGCGCCGCGTTCCAGTGCGGCGGCATCGCGTCCAGGTAGCCGGCGAACTCGAAGTTCAGCCGGGGGTGCCCCACCGCCAGGAGGTCGTGGGTGACGTCGCGCAGCGCCACTCCCTCTTCCGGCGGGCTGCCCACGTGGCAGCCGACACAGGCCGACGCCACCACGGACACGTCTGTCAGCGGCGTCATTTTGTAGCAGTTGTATTTGTCTTCCGGCCTCCTGTTCGCCCATTGCGGGCTGGTGTGTTCCACCAGCCACTTCTCGGCGGAGCCGTGACACGCTTCACACCCCACTCCCTCGTGCCGTCGCGGTGGGCGCTCGCCCGGAAGGGCCGGGGACGAATGACAGGCCAGGCAGCGCTTCGACTGGTGGGCCGGCTCCCCGCCCAGGCGCCGGGCCATCTCACGTGAGTCCTCCCTCAGCAGCACTTCATAGGCCCGGGCGTGCCGGTCCTCGCGCACCCACGTGGTATATTCGTTCCTGAGAATCTCTTGTTCGCCGGGGCGGGGCTCGACACGGCCGTGACACGCCTGGGCGGAACAAGAGGCAGACCCGACGGGCCCCGTCATAGGCGACGCCTTCGCAATAGTGGCCG
>Ga0116219_10000894_pt1 | contig 29564 bp, 29 predicted proteins | sample Sb_taG_4_FD_91019 | JGI IMG/M metagenome (GOLD analysis project Ga0116219, IMG submission 91019) | Peat soil microbial communities from Weissenstadt, Germany - Sb_50d_6_BS metaG | ecosystem: Environmental > Terrestrial > Soil > Wetlands > Peat | place: Germany: Weissenstadt | collected 2010-09-21 | reverse complement strand
TGACGAGTCGGGCATGCAGGCGCTCTGCAAGGACTGGACCGAGGGGAACCCACCGGTGTTCGCGGTGGTCGACGGGCTCGGGGCGTGGAACGGTGACGACGAGCTCTGCGTCACCCAGCAGGGGCACACCCCGATGATCGCGGCGTGGACGACGACGTCGCAGTGGACGCAGCTGGGCTCGCCCTACCTGTGGTGGACGGGACCGGACGACGCCGCTGTGTTGGCCGCCGTGGTCCAGTGGGGGCACAGCACCAAGCTCCTGGGCGGCTCGGTCAAGGTGGGCGTGCTCGCCGGGGACCGGATCAGCGACCAGGACGCCCTCAACCAGGACCTGCTGCCGGACCTGAAGAAGATCGGCGTCACGCCGACGGTCGTCACTGTCGCGGCCGGCGACAACGACACGGCCACGACGAACTCGGACGTGCAACTCGCCGTCGAGCGCTTCAAGGCGGCGGGCATCACGTCGGTCATCCCGCTCGTGCCCGAGCCGGCGTTCTTCCCGTACATCGCGGCCGAGACGTCGCAGCAGTACTTCCCCAAGCTGCTCCTGAGCGACTACGAGAGCTCCGTCGAGCTCGCGCTCGGTCTCATCCCTGTCCCTTACGAGACGGCGCTGAATGGCCAGGAGGGGGTCACGACCGAGACGCTCGGCGGTTTTGACGACGCGCGGCCCGAGAGTCAGGGCGGCTACGACCCTGGCGTCCGCGCCTGCTACGACTCGTGGCACAAGGCCTACCCGAACCCGGCGCCGGGGAGCACGAGCTTCTACATTGAGGAGCAGGGGCCCATCGCGACCTGGTGCAGCGCCATCAAGCTGTTCGCCACGGCGGCCACCAACGCCGGGACGGACCTCAACCGGCGCACCTTCGTCACCGCCATGTCCAAGATCACGAACTTCCCGGGGAGCCTCTCACCGGTGTGGAGCTTCGGGCCGGACAAGTTCTACGGGCCCACCGAGTACCAGGTCGTCAGGGTCCACAACAACGTGCCCCCGTCGTCGCAGTGCAAGCTCAAGACGAACGGCAAGCCGCAGGGCACGTGCTGGGTGCCGGTCCAGCCGTTCAAGGCGTTGCCGTCGACATCGGGCTCCTGACCGGCCGGACTATCTCCGGCGAGGGCCGGTCGGCACTCGTGCTACCACGAGGTTGACGCACCTGCTGACCTCATTGGAGCGCGAGCGGCAATCGTGCAGGCTGGAGCCATGGAGCGCGCGGCCACGGCCCCGTCCGCCGGGGGGGGGTGACCGCGGCACGCCTCCCTGGTGGGTCCCCGGGGGGCTCGGCGGCCTTCCAGACCGCCTGGTACAGAACAGTCGCCGGCTGGCGCCGGCAGCGAGCGAGCTATGTGGTGCTCGTCCTCCTCATCGGCCTCGTCGGTGGTGTCGCGCTGGGATCACTGGCGGCGGCCCGTCGGACCGCGTCGTCGTTCTCCATCTTCCTGGCCCATTCGAACCCCTCGGATCTCATGATCGTGCCGGCCGGCGGCGGACCCGGCGTCGGTCAGCCCAATCATGCGCAGCAGCTCGTCGACGCCGTGCGCCGGTACCCGCAGGTCAAGCATGTCGAAAGCTACGAGGCGCTGAGCGCGTCGCTCGTGCGCTCCGGAAGAGTCCAGGCGCGGAGCCTCAATAGCAACGTCGTCCTCGTCGGGAGCGTCGACGGCCTCCTCTTCAACCAGGATCGCTTCGCCGTCACGAGTGGCCGGATGGCGGATCCGGCCCGCGCTGACGAGGTCATGGTCACGCAGAGCGCTGCGGCATCGCTGGGGCTGCATCTCGGTGAGGTGGTCCCCGTCGTGATCTCGTCGTCTTCTGGTTCGGGGCGCGACCGGCACATCGGGCTCAAGGTCGTCGGCATCGGCCTGCTGAACCGGGAGGTGGTGCAGGACCAGATCGCCAAGTACCCCACCTACATGGTGGCCACGCCGGCCCTGACCCGATCGGTGGCCGGCGACGGCAGCATTGTGTACCTCGGGGTGCAGCTGCGAGGCGGCGCGGCTGATGTCGCGGCGGTGGAGCGGCGATGGAACTCGACCGAGCGCTACTTCACCGACTTCCAGGTGGTGTCGCAGGTCCAGTCCGAAGCCGATCAGTCGATACGGCCCATGGCACTGGCACTCGGGACGTTCGGTGCCATCGCCGGGTTGGCGGCCCTGTTGCTCGGGATTCAACTCGTCGCCCGCCGGTTGAGCGCCCGCGAGCATGATCTGGCCGTCATGCGGGCCGTCGGGGCCGATCCGGCGACGACCACCCTCGACGGCCTCGTGGGCACACTCGGGTCGGTCCTGGCGGGAGCCGTCCTCGCCGTCGGGGTGGCGCTGGCCCTCTCGCCCCTCTTCCCGATCGGTCCCGTGCGTCCCGTCTACCCGGACCCCGGCGTGAACGCGGACTGGACCGTGCTCGGTGTCGGATTCGCCGTCCTGGTCGGCGTCATCGGGGGCGGCGCCGTGGTCATCGCGTTCCTCGGCGCACCCCATCGCACACAGCGCCGCTCCCGCTCCTTCGCGCACCGTTCGTCCACCGGGCAACTCATGGCCCGGACCGGGTTGCCGCCATCAGCCGTCGCGGGCGCATCCTTCGCGGTTGACGCGCGGTACGGCAGGACAGCGGGTCCCTACCGATGGGCCCTCGTCGCGGCCGTGATCGCCATGATCGTCGTGACCACGACGTTGACCTTCGGCGCCAGCCTGCAAGCGCTGGTGTCCCACCCGGCCCTGTACGGGTGGAATTGGGACTACGCAGTCCAGAGCTCCGACGGGTACGGGCCCGTTCCGAACAAGGCGGTGGCGACACTTCGGCACGACCCCGAGGTGACGTCGTACTCGGGTGTCTCGTTCGCGACCATGCAGCTGGACGGGGTCGAGGTGCCGACGCTCCTGTCCGACCCCGGCTCCGCCGTCGCACCACCCATCGTGACGGGTCACGGACTGGCCACCTCGCACCAGGTCGTGCTCGGTGCGGCGACGCTCGCACAGCTCCACAAGCGGATCGGCGACACCGTGGATCTGAAGTACGTGCCCGGGTATCCTCGCCACCCCATCCGGCTCACGATCGTCGGCGTCGCCACGATGCCCGCGATCGGGATTGCCGAGGGCCTCCACACCTCCATGGGCGTCGGCGCGGCCGTGCCCACCGACGCCGGGCCCGTCACCGAGGCGCTAGGCCCGCAGGGCTACGGTCCCTCCTGCAACGGTCCCAACATGGTCTTCGTGCGTGTCCGGGGAGGTCTGAGCCCTGCGCAGGGCCAAGCCGCCGCGCAGCGGCTGTCCGACGCCGCCAACCGGATCCTGGCCGTGCAACCGCCGACCTCGGTCTGTGGCGGCAACGTGGCCACCGCCATCGGTGTCCAGCGCCCCGCCCAGATCGTCAACTACCGGTCCATGGGCACCACGCCGGTCTTGCTCGCCGGCGCGCTCGCGCTCGCGGCGGTCGTTGCCCTCGGGTTGGCCCTCGCCGCGTCGGTACGGCGGTGTCGTCGAGACCTCGTACAGCTCAAGGTGCTCGGCTTCGTCCAGCGCCAGCTGTCGGCGGCGGTGGCGTGGCACGCGTCCATCGCGGTCGCGATCGGGATCGTGGTCGGCATCCCGCTCGGCATCGTGCTCGGCCGCTGGCTGTGGATCCTCTTCGCGGAGCAGATCGGAGCGGTACCGGCCCCCACGGTGCCGGTGCTGTCCGTGTTCCTCGCGGCGGCCATCGCCCTGGTGCTGGCGAACGCGGCCGCCGTGCTCCCCGGTCGGCGGGCCGCTCGCACCGCGACTGCGCTCGTCCTCCAAGAGGAATAGGCAAGCTCCCGGGTTGCTGGCGCGCACCCGGGAGAGGAACGCAGCGGAGCCCGCGTCAGGCGATGTTGGTCGGCGACGGCGGCCGGCCCTGCAGGATGTCCTGGGCCCGCGTCTCTATCGCCTCGTTCAGCTCGGGGTGCGTGAGGATGTAGAAGGTGTCGGTGCGGACGGCGTCGATGACGCGATCCGCCACCGCCGCCGGCGGGATCCCGGCGTCCACCATGTTCTGGATGACCCCGCGGAATTCCTCCGCGCCCTCGACGTCGCGCTCGGGGGCCCACGCGGGCCGGTTCCGGTCGGACTCGGCGATGCGCGTCTGGACGAAGCCCGGGCACAGGACCGACACGCCCACCGGCGCGCCGGTCACCTGCAGGTCCTTGTAGAGCGCCTCGGACATGGCGACGACGGCGAATTTCGTCGCGTGGTAGGGGCCCAGGAAGGCCGTGGTGGTGAGGCCGGCGATGGACGCCGTGTTGACCACGTGCCCCTCGCCCTGCTCAATCATGAGCGGCACGAACGTCGAGATGCCGTGGATCACGCCCCACTGGTTGGCGCCGAGGATCCAGCGCCAGTCCTCCTCGGAGACGTCCCAGATCGGGCCGCCCATCCCGACCCCGGCGTTGTTGTGGACGAGGTGCACGGCCCCGAAGCGGTCGAGCGCCCGGTCCCGCAGGGCGCGGACCGACACGCCGTCGGACACGTCGGTCATCACGCCGATCGCCTCGGCGCCCCGGCCGGTGAGCTCAACCTCGGCCTCCTTGAGGGGGCCCTCCTCGATGTCGGCGATGACGATCTTCATGCCCTCGGCGGCGGCACGCTCGGCCACCGCCCGGCCGATGCCGCTGGCGCCACCGGTGATGACCGCCACCTTGCCCTTCAGGTCCTCCATGGGCCCCTCCCTTGCGTCCGGCTGTGTGGTTCCGCAGTCAAGCACGGCGTCGCCGGCAGGGCCACCGTCGCGGGGTCCCGTCCGGGCCGGGCTTCAGCGCACGATGAGGGCGCGGTGCCGGCGCAGGTGCTCCTGCCCGGCGGCCGACACCGCGATCGTCGCGCCGCATCCGGGCTCACGACGGCGCTCGATGAAACCCCGGCTGTTGGCCTCCTCCCACACCGGCAGACGCGGGCACGACGTCCGCCACGCCTCCATCACCTCGGCGTAGGGGCGGGGGTGGGGGCCCACCCACTCGAGGAGGTCCAGGATCAGCGAGTCGACGGCGTCGGGCATAGGGACTTCTCATCATCTCACCGCGGCACGAGCCCCGGCGCGTGTCAGAGAACCTGGTGCTCCTCGGCCAAGAAGATCGGCGACCGGGAATGGTCGATGAACTTCGCCTCGTCGGCTCGCAAGGTGGCGGCAGCCGCCACACCCTCAGGGGTGGCGGCACCCGCCAGGAGGTCGTCCACGCTGTCGTACCACAACTCTGCGACGCCGTCGAAGTGCTCAGGTGCGCCCCGATCGGCGGCGATGGCGTCGCTCAGGGGACCCGATGCCGCATGGACCTGCACGTACTTGCGGAAGCCGAGCACCGGTGCGAACGAGGCGGCCAACGGTCCGTGCACCTCCCGCCAGTATCGGTGGAACTCGGCCTCGTCGACGTCGGATCGCCTGTGGAGACAGAACACGAGCTTGACCACGTCGCGAGGATACCCAGTGGCCTCGGCTATTGAAGAGAAGCCGGGTCCACCCCGGCACCACCCGACGCGCTGCTGGCATATGCGGCGAGGGCGAACCGCAGCACGTCCATGGCCTCGTCGCCGCTCCACAGCACCGGCCCCTCTCCCGTCCGCAGCCAGCGCAGCCAGTGCCGGCCCGAGTCCCGGAAGCTGCTGGCCCAGTCGTCGTCGAGGGCGTGGTACGAGCGCATCACCCCATCGACATAGACCTCAAGGCTCGGCTGCTGAATGCCCCTGCCCGTGCACCGGTTGACTCGTGCATAGCCGGCTCGACCGGTGACCTCCCATCGCTCGTCGTTGGTGTAGTAGTCCGACCGCAGGTACATGTCCGGTGCCAACGTGACGTCCCACACGCCGCGGACGCCGTTGTGGTGCTCCCACACGAAGGTGGTGGGCGCGTCGAGCTCGATACCGGGCACCACCTCGGTGCCGCCCACCCACGCCCGCACCTCCCTGATCGGGCCGAAGAGCCAGAGGGCGGTCGCCATCTTGTGCCAACCGTCGTCGAAGACGAGGATCCCCCGGCCGTTCTGCATCTGACGGAACTGCCACTCGTAGCTGTTCGCCGGCACGTCCCAGCCACCCCGGCCGCTGGCCACCATCTTCATGTGGTACCCGCTGATGTCGCCGAGCCGGCCCGACGCCACGACCTCCTTCAGCCGGATCAGCGGCTCGTAGAAGACGTAGTTCTCCATCACGCGGAGCAGCCGGTCGTTCGCGGCCGCCGCTTCCACCATGCGCCGGGCGCCGGCCAGGTCGTTGCACATGGGCTTCTGCAGGTTGACGTGCCACCCGTAGCCGAGGAGCTCGACCACCGCGTCGTCGTGCAGCGGGGTCGGGAGCAATACCTCCACGGCGTCGACCTCCAGGCCACTGGCCGCCAGCTCGGCCGCCGAGGCAAAGGTCTTCGCGGCCGGCCAGTCTGCGCCGCGTTGGGCCCGGCGCTCATCGATCTGGTCGACGAGCGCCACGATCTCGACGTCAGGGTTGTCGAGATAGGCGCGCACATTGAGGTCGTAGACGCGCCCGAGGCCCACGAAGGCGGCGCGGACGGGCCGGTCGTAGGGTGTGAAGGTCATGTGGTCCCCCCGAATGGAGTCAACGGCCGTCTGGTCCTGACGGCGTGTGGGCAAGCATGGCCCGGAACGCCACATCTTGCCGTGGATCCGTCCGTTGCGCCCAGATCATCGGGGCCAGTGCCCGACGGGGAGTGCCCGACAGGAGCGGATGGAGCACCGGCCGGAGGATCGGACCGTTCGTTAGGATCCGAAGGGTGACGTCGGCCATTGAGCCTGGAGACGGCGCGCCGATCACCGGACTCTCGCACGTGCAGCTCCTGGTATCGGACGTGCTGGCGAGCGCACGGTGGTACAGCACCGCCCTCGGTCTCGGCCCCTTCGCCGAGGATCCCGACATCGGTTACGTCGCGCTGGAGCACCGCGCGGCAAAGGTCGTGGTGGTGCTGACCCAGGGTGCGCGGTCAGGCGATCGGTCGGCCGACAAAGGCCTGGACCATCTCGCGTTCGCCGTGCCCGACGGTGACTCCCTCGGCGCCTGGGCCGAGCACCTCACCGAGGCCGGCATCGACCACGCGGGCGTCGTCCTGGAGAACGGCCACCCCTCACTGCAGTTGCGTGATCCCGATGGCATCGCCATCGAGCTGGTGGCACCCTGATCGTTCCCGTCCTTTCGGTGGAGGTACGCCGGCGGCCGAGGTTCATGCCCTCGAAGATGCTCACAGCAGCGAGAACGTGCCTGCCTCCACCATCACGAGCACGCCGATGCAGCACAGCAGGACGGGCACGGCGACCGTGCCGAGCCGCGTCATGGTGGTCCGCATCTTCGGGTGGCGGCCCCCGGCCAGCACGATGGCCGTCACTGCCACCTCGCCGATCACGAACACGGCCATGATCGCGGCCAGGTTGGTCGTCCCGCCCACCCGGAAGAGGGGGATGTAGGCGGCCAGGTTGTCGCCGCCGGCACCGATGGTCACCAGCGCCGCCGCGGTGAGCGACCGGCCGACCGCACGCCCGGCCGCTTTCGCGGGCCCGCCACCATCCGACCCGGGCGGTCCGCGCCGCAACCCCACCAGGCCCCGTACCCCGATGGCCAGGGGCACGAGTCCGAGGAGGCCCACCACCGCCGGCGAGAACTCGAACAGCACCGCCGCTGCGGCAGCGGCGGCCGCGACCAGGATGGCGAAGCCGATGACCTGGCCGACCGCGATGCGGTGGGACCGCTCGAGCGGCGCGCCCGCCACCATGGCCATGGTCACGAGGGAATTGTCGATGTTGGTCCCGACGAACGCCGCCGCGGCAATGCCGAGGTCGGCCGGCAGGCCGCCCGCCGCCAACGCGACCGTCAGCCCGTCAGCCCGCGGGCAGGGGCATGGCCGGACCGTAGGGCTTGTCACCCCGCAGCGTGACCCGGTGCGCGTAGCGGGCGGCGTCCCCGTAGTCGTCGAGTGCGTAGTGCAGCGTGGCCCGGTTGTCCCAGAACGCGACGGATCCGGCGCGCCAGCGGAAGCGGCAGGTGTACTCCGGCTTGATGCAGTGGTTGTAGAGCATCTCGAGGATCGCGTTGCTCTCGTTGTCCGACAGCCCGAAGATCGTCCGGGTGAACTGTCGGTTGACGAAGAGGCCGTTGCGATCGGTCTCGGGGTGGGTGCGCACGACGGGGTGCAGCGCGGGCAGCAGCTTCTCGCGCCAGGTGCCGTCCCACTCGTAGCCGCCCCGCTCGGCCACGTCCGCCGCGAACCACGGGTCGTGGTGGACGGCGATCAGCTGGTCGCACATGGCACGCACCGGAGCGGCGAGCCCGTCGTAGGCGTCCTGCAGGCTGGCCCACATGGTGTCGCCGCCTACTTCGGGTGCCTCGAGCATGTAGAGGATGGAGCCCATGGCCGGCGTCTCCAGGAAGGTGACGTCGGTGTGCCACCAGCTGGCCCGGTCCACCTTGCCGTCGATGGCCAGCACCTCGGGGCTCTCGTCGATGGAGGGCAGCACCGGGTGCGCCTCGGTGACGGTGCCGAACTGGCGGGCGAAGCCGGTCTGCTGCTCGGCGGTGAGGGACTGGTCCCGGAAGAAGATGACGTGATGCGTGTTCAGCGCGTCCCGGACGGCCGCCACGACCTGGGGGGCGAGCGGGGCCGAGATGTCCACGCCCGAGATCTCGGCCCCGCTCGTCGGGGAGATCGGGTGGACGCTGACGGAGGTGGCGAGGGTCACCGCGCCAGTCTGCCCGACGGCGCGCAGCCTCTCAATCCCTGCCCCGCTCACCTACATTGGCCCACCACCGACTGCTGCGCCGCTGAAAGGGGCCGTCAATGAGCACCGACACGGGGGGCCTCGTCCTGACCCCGCCGGCCCGGAACTACTCGCCCTGGTACCAGTGGATGGCCCGGCTGGCCGCCACCGTCCACGAGGACCCCCTCCCGGAGGGCGACCCGGCCGCACTGCCCGCGTGGGTCGAGCGCTGTCGCCCCCGCCTTGCCGAGCTCCTTGGACCCGAGCCCGAGCCCGTCCCGCTCGACATCGAGACCCTCGAGTCCGTGCGCTGCGATGGCTACCGGCGGGACAAGATCGTGTTCGACACCGAGGACACCATGTCGGTGCCGGCGTACCTGCTCGTGCCCGACGGGCGCGACGGCGGGGCGCCCGGCGCAGCCGTCCTCGCCTGCCACGGCCACGGCCCGGGCAAGTCGCAGGCCGTCGGGCTCGAGCACACCGACATGCCCAACGCCGACTATGCGCTCCAGCTGGCCCGCCGCGGCTACGTCGTGCTGGCGCCGGACCTGCGCTGCTTCGGCGAGCGGCTCGACTGGAACCCCGAGGACCACTACGCGTGCGACACCAATCTGGTCCACGCCGCCATGGCGGGCTGGAACCCACTGGCCCAGAACATCTGGGACCTGCGGCGCTGCCTCGATGTGCTGGAGCAGCACCCGCTCGTCGACCCGGCCCGCATGGGCATGGTCGGCATCTCCTACGGGGGCACCGTCACACTGTTCACGGCCGCCGTCGACTCCCGCGTGTCGGCGTCGGTGGTGAGCGGCTACTTCTCCTCGTGGGCCGAGAGCCACAAGATGCCCTGGAACATGTGCGGCTCGCAGATCATGTTTGGAATGCTGGGCCGGCTCGAGCACGAGGACCTCGGCGCGCTGGTCGCCCCCCGGCCGATGCTGGTCGAGTCGGGCACCGAGGACTTCTTGTTCCCCGTGGCGGCCGCCACCGAGTCCGTGCGCCGTACGCGCCTCGTCTACGGGCAGCAGGGTGCCGCCGAGCGCCTGGTCCACGACGTCTTCGAAGGCGGCCACCAGTGGCACGGCACCGAGGCCCTGGCCTTTCTCGACCGCTGGCTCGGCCACAACGGGACCGACGCCGATTCCTGAGCGCCAAACACCTTTCTCCGGACTGTAAACGGAGTCGTAGATAGTTCTCGGAGACATCCCCCCGAGGGACCTCGACTCCAGTGTGCGCCCTGGTGCCCGCCCCCGCCCGGGCCCCATCTACAAGAAGCCCCGCAATATGGTCGAGAACGCCGACGCCAGGACGACCGTGCCGTGCACGTCCGTGTCGGTCGGGACGGAGACGGGGTGTGCCGTCGGGACGTTCATGAGGGAGAGGACCGCGGACACCGGCGTGCCCGGCCCCAGGAAGATGTGCGAGGCCACCTGCTCGAGCAGCGAGGTGGCGCCCGTCGGGTCCGAGATCATCGACGAGACCGAGAGGTTCCCCGTGGCCAGCTGGCCCAGGCTCGATGAGGGGCTGACCATGTGCAGGTCGACGCCGACGTAGTGGGTCACCGGGATGCCGAGATGGTCGAGCCCGGCGATGATGGTGCTCGGGGCATGCAGGCTGAGCGTGTCGATCGGGACGGTGTGCCCGCTCGGCAGGGGCAGCCCCAGCCCCTTGGGGATCTGCAGGACGTTGGTGTGCCCGCCGACGGCGTGGAAGACGAAGATCTGTTCGCTGTGGTCCGGGCCCTTCACGATGGCCAGCAGGTCGTTCTTGCCCTTGGCGAGCAGGGAGGCCGGGATCCCGACGTGGTGGACGGCGTGGTCGATGCGGTAGAGGCTGAAGCCGATCCAGCCGGCCGCCAGGACGATCAGGGCGAGCAGCGCGGCCCCGGCGGCGATCAGGACACGCTTGAGCCGGCGGTGCCCTCGACGCGGCCCGTTCTCCGAAGCGGCCGGGTCCACTCGCTCCGTAGCGATCGCGATCGTCAAGTCCCCCTCCGTCGGGTGGCCCGGCCCTCGGCCCGGCACCCAGATCTCCGTGCTCGCAAGCTACGGATCCGCCATTGCCCGGTCGTTGCCCCTCGGGTTCCATGTGGTTGCCGTGGCTTCGGAGCGGCCCTCCCGCCGTCCGCGAAACTGGTGGCATGGGCGAGGACCGCAACCATCCGCCGGGCCCCGCCTCGGCGGGCGCACCCCTGTTCCGCTACACCTCGCCCGACGAGGACAGCGCCCGCTGGTGGGACTTCGCCTTCCGCCCGGGCGACATCGTGGTCAGCACCCGGTCCAAGTCGGGCACCACCTGGGTCCAGATGATCTGCCTGCTCCTCGTGTTCGGGACCCCCGACCTGCCCGGCCGACTGAGCGCGCTCTCGCCCTGGCTGGACTGGCTGGTGCAGCCCAAGGAGGAGGTCGGGGCGCTGCTGGAGGCCCAGACCCACCGGCGCGTCATCAAGACCCACACCCCGCTCGACGGCGTGCCCCTCGATGACCGGGCGACATACATCGTCGTGGGCCGTCACCCGCTCGATGTGGCCGTCTCGCTCTACCACCACAGCGACAACATCGACCGGCGCCGCATGGCGGAGCTGACCGGGCAGCCCGTGGCACCGCGCCGCCCCCGCCCGCCGCTGCACGAGTGGCTCCTCGGCTTCATCGACTGGGAGGGGGACACCCGGGCCTGGCTCGACACGCTGCCCGGGGCGATGTTGCACCTGTCCGACGCCTGGGCACGCCGGCACGACCCCAACGTCGTGCTCGTGCACTACGACGACCTCGTCACGGACCTCGACGGTGCCATGCGCCGGCTGTCGGGCGTGCTCGGGATCCCCGTCGACGAGGCACGTTGGCCGGCGCTGGTCCCCGCCGCCACGTTCGACGCCATGCGGGAGAGCGCCGGCGCGTCCGCCGCCGCGGACCTCGGCGTGTTGAAGGACCCCGCGGCGTTCTTCCGCCACGGCGTCTCTGGTGATGGCCGGGCGCTCCTGAGCGCCGACGAGTTGGTCCACTACCGCGACCGCGTCGTCGGCATGGCCCCGGCGGACCTGCTGGCCTGGCTCCACCGCGACGGGATGGACTGAGCATGTCGATCGTGCCCGACGACAAGGACTGGACGTGGGTGCTCGAGCGCGCCTGCCCCGAGTGCGGGTTCGACGCGTCGGCGCTGCCGCCCGAGTCCATCGCACCGCTGCTGCGCGCCAACGCGGCGGCCTGGGAGGACGTGCTGCGCGGGCCGGTGGCGGAGCTGCGTCGCCGTCCGGCCGACGACCGCTGGGCGCCGGTTGAGTACGCCTGTCACGTCCGCGACGTGTGCACCCTGTACCACCACCGCCTCGACCTGATGCTGCGCGAGGACGACCCGCTCTACCCGAACTGGGACCAGGACGCCACGGCCGTCGAGGAGTGCTATCTCGAGCAGGACCCCGCGTCCGTGTCGGCCCAGCTGCGCGACGCCGCCGTGGGCTTGGCGGCGGCCTTCGAGGGTGTGCGAGGCGAGCAGTGGGGGCGGCACGGCCGGCGCAGCGACGGCGCCCGCTTCACTATCGCGGGCTTCGGCCGCTACTTGCTTCACGACCCAGTCCACCACCTTTTCGACGTCACCGGGCGTCGGGGGGCCTGAGACCCCCACGAAAGGGCTCCTCAGTCGGGCAGCAGCCGCGCCGACTCGGGCTCGAGGTGGATGGTGACGTGGGAGATGGTCCGCAGTGCCGAGGCGGGGCACGACGTGGCGATCGGTCCCGTCATCGCATCGCGGACTGGCTGCGCCTTGCGGGCCTCGGGCACGATGGCCAGCACACGGCCGGCCCGCAGGAGTGCCGGGATGGTCACCGTGATGGCGTGCGACGGCACGGCGTCGATTCCGGCGAAGTGGCCCTCGTTCACCTGTTGCCTCCGACAGGCGGCGTCGAGCTCGACCACCTTGACGTCGAGCGGGTCCGCGAAGTCGGCCACCGGTGGGTCGTTGAAGGCGAGATGTCCGTTCTCCCCGATCCCCAGGCAGCACAGGTCGAGCGGATGGGACTGCAGGAGCCCGGCGTAGCGGGAGCACTCGGCCGCGGCATCGCCCAGCCCCTCCAGGTAGTAGGCGGCCTTCGGGTGCGCCGGCTCCACGATGCGTTGGCGGATCCAGCGCTGGAACCCCGCCGGGTGGTCGGGAGCGACCCCGACGTACTCGTCCATGTGGAAGACCACGGTGTCGGCCCAGGGAACCCCGGCTGTCGCCTCGACCAGCGCGCGCACGAAGGCCAGCTGGGAGTTCCCGGTGGCGAACATGACGTGGGCGACGCCCCGGGCGGCCACGGCCGCCTGCATGACGCTCAGGGCCTCGTCGGCCGCCGCCCGGGCCATGGCGTCGGTGTCTACATGGACCTGGACGGTGGCGCCGTCAATGGTCCGGGTCCCGGTCTGCACGGCGCTCAGCATGCCAGGCGCGCCTCGGCCAGACTGGACCCGTGCGCGACGTGGTGGTCCCTGGGCCGGCCCACATGGAGGCTGCGTGGAAGGCGGTTCGCCGCTTCCTGGCGGTGACGCCCACCGTCGGGGCCCCGCAGCTCGGGCTCTCGGTCTCGGTCAAGGTGGAGACCGTCCAGCCCACGGGCTCGTTCAAGGTGCGTGGCGGCCTGGCCGCCGTGTCGGCCACGCTGGAGGAGGATCCCGGCCGCGCCGTCGTCGCCTCTTCCGCCGGCAACCACGGGCTCGGCCTGGCCTACGCGGCATCCAAGCTCGGCGCCCGCGTCACCGTCATCGTGCCCACGGGTGCCTCCGCGGCCAAGGTCTCGGCCCTCCAGCAGTTCGACGTTCGCCTCGTCCTCCACGGCGAGGGTTACCGCGAGGCGGAGACGCACGCGCTCGAGCTGGCGGCGACGGAGGGGAGCCGCTACGTCTCGCCCTACAACGACACCGACGTCATCGCCGGCCAATCGACCCTGGCCCGAGAGCTCGTCGAGCAGGTGCCGAACCTCGGCACCGTCATCGTCCCCTGCGGCGGCGGCGGGCTGCTCTCGGGCATCATCCTCGGCCTGGAGGGAACGGGCGTGCGTGTCGTCGGCATCGAGTCCGAGGCGTCCCCCTCCGTGAGCACGGCGCTGGCGGCGGGCGGCATCGTCCCGATCAACGTCGAGCCGACGGTGGCCGATGGGTTGGCCGGCAACCTCGAGCCCGGTGCCGTGACCGTCAACATCGCGCTCGAGCACGACGTCGCGGTCCTCACGGTGAGCGAGGCCGACATCCGCTCCGCCATGGCGTTCTCCGCCACCAAGATGGGCCTCGTCCTGGAGGGCGCGGGCGCGGTCGGCGTCGCCGCGCTGCGGGCCGGCGCGGTGACGCCCGACGCGAACGGCAAGGAGACCGTGGTCATCCTGACCGGGCGGAACGTGGCGCCGAAGCTGCTTTCGGAGGTGCTCCATTCCTGAGGTCAGCGCCAACGGGGCCACCCTCGACTACGAGGTGACCGGCGACGGGGAGCCGCTGTTGCTCGTGGCGGGCTGTGGCCAGCCCGCCGCGGCCTGGCACCTCTCGCTCGTACCGGCGCTGGCGGCCGCCGGGTACGCGGTCGCCACCTTCGACAACCGGGGGGTGGAGCCGTCCTCCTCGCCGCCCGCCCCCTACAGCGTGGACGTCATGGCCGACGACACCCTCACCCTCCTCGACCACCTCGGGTGGCACGACCCGGTGCGGGTGGCCGGTCACTCCATGGGCGGGTGGATCGCGGAGACGCTCGTGCTGGACCATCCAGAACGCATCCGCGCCGCGGCGCTCATGGGCAGCGCCAACATGCCGACGGCGTGGGAGATCGCCATCACCACGGTCGAGCGGGACCTCGCTCGCCTGGACTACGACCTGCCACCGCTCTACTACGCCACTGAGACCATGCGCTACCTGCCGACGTCCGACATCCAGGACTCCGAGCTGGTAAGCACCTGGCTGTCTCTGCTGGGCGAGGTTCCGGTGTGGCCCAACCCGGGGCGCCTCGGCCAGTACGAGGCGGCACTGGCCTGGTCGACCGACCCCGCCCGCACCACGCGCTGGCCCGAGGTGCGCGTCCCCTGCCTGGTGCTCGCGTTCGAGCACGACGTCGACTCACCTCCCCGTTACGCGCGTCAGGCGGCGGAGACGATCCCTGGGTGTGAGTACCGCGAGGTCGCCGGGGCCGGCCACATCGGCATCCTCACCCACGCCGACGAGACCGCCCGGATCCTCGTCGAGTTCTTCAACCGGTTCTAGACTGCGAGGGGTTGACCCGGGCCCTGCTCGACGACGGGCACCGGCCGCGAGCGCGGCCCGGCGAACAGCCGGTCAGTGGCCCGGAGGCGGGGTTTCCCAGTCGATGACGAGGCCGGTGGCCTCCTCGGGGTGGTCGTGGAGCCAGCGGCCGGCGAAGGGGCACCACGGCACCACGGTCAGATGCTCGGAACGGGCCCGCTGGAGCGCCGCCCGGACGAGGCGGCCCCCGATGCCCCGACCGCCCCACTCGTCGGGAACGCGCGTGTGGATCAGCTCGAGCCGGTCACCTTCGATCCGGTAGATCAGCTCGGCCTCCCCGCCACCGTCCCCCCGGATGACGAAGCGTCCCTCGTCGGTCGCGTCGACGACCTCGGCGTCGCCGGTGGGAGTGGTCATGGCGATACCTCCGGGTCGTCGTGCTCCATCGCCACCCTATGGGTGTTAGAAGGAGGAGCATGAGTGGTCCGGTCGCCACCGACGACGTGCCGCCGGCACCCCGGGTCCGGGCCGGTCCCCCCGGCCCCGTCGTCGAGATGGAGCCGGGGCGGGTGGCGCAGGTGGGCTCCATGCCGGTGCGCCGTGTCCTGCCGCACCGGGCGAGGCGCACGGTCGGTGCCTGGTGCTTCGCCGACCACGTGGGTCCGGTCCCCGTCCGGGGGGCCGGTGCGCTCGGCATCGGGCCACATCCGCACATGGGCCTGCAGACGGTCACGTGGCTCGTCTCCGGCGAGCTGCTGCACCTCGACAGCCTGGGTTCCGAGCAGCTCATCCGGCCCGGCCAGCTGAATCTCATGACCGCCGGCCGCGGCGTGGCGCACGCCGAGGAGGATCCGGGGCACGCGACGGAGCTGCACGCCGTGCAGCTCTGGGTGGCCCAGCCCGAAGCCACCCGCGACAGCGCACCTGCCTTCGAGCACCACGGGGAGCTGCCGCGGCTCGGCCTCGATGCTGGGGAGGCCACCGTGCTCATCGGCGAGTTCGGCGGGCTCACCTCGCCGGCCCGGCGTGACACGGAGCACATGGGGGTGGAGCTGACCCTACGACGGGGTGGCACGGTGGTGCCGCTGCGCGCCGACTACGAGCATGCGCTGCTGGTGCTGGAGGGCAGTGTGCAGGTGGGGGAGCGCGTCGTCGAGCCCGGGGTGCTGGCCTATCTCGGCGCGGGGCGTGACGATGGCAGGCTCGTGGTGCATGCCCCGGCCCGCGCCCTGCTGCTCGGCGGTGTCCCCTTCCCCGAACCCGTCCTCATGTGGTGGAACTTCGTGGCCCGCACCCGCGACGAGGTCTCGGAGGCCCGGCGCCAATGGTCGGACGCCGACGATCGCTTCGGCAGCGTGCGCTCCTCGCTCGAGCGAATTGAGGTGGCGCCGCCGCCCTGGGAGTGACTACCACTCACCCCAGCCGGGCGGGCTGACCGTCCCGGTCACGGTGCGGGGGTCGACGGCCGCGCCGAGCTGGGCGGCCTGGTAGACGCCGAAGCAGAGCCGGAGGACGTCGGCGGCCTCGGCGGCCGTCATGGCCGCCGCCGTCCCGTGCAGCAGCGCGTCGACGAAGTGCTGCGACGAGCGCACGAACCCGGCACCCCAGTCGGCGTCGAGGTCGGTGAACTCGGTCGTCTTGCGCTCGTGCGGGGTGCCCGTGAAGAGCATGACGGGGGCGAGGTCGAGCAGCTCGCCCGTGGCGCGCGTCACCCAGATCTGCCCCTCGTCGCCGGTGATCTCGAAGAACTCGTCGGCGCCGTAGTACTGGGAGCGCATGTAGAAGTTCGGCGAATACTGGACCTCCATCATGCCCAGTACCTCGGGGTCCTCGTATTCGAAGATCACGGCGCAGGGCTCGAAGAAGAGATCGCGCCGCCGCACCACCGCCTGCACCGAGGTGATGTCGAGGTCGAGCAGCCACAGCGCCATGGCGTACTTGTGCACCATGTCGTCGAAGAGGTGACCGCCCGGGCTCCGCTTGTCGAGCCGCCACCCGTACCCCTCGGGACGCAGCGCGGCCTGGAACGCGGAGTCGGTCTGACCGACCAGCGTGCGGATGCGCAGGGACGTCGGTTTGCCGATGGCGCCGTCGGCCACCAGGCGCTTCGCCAACTCGAGTGGCGGGTAGTGGACGAAGCACTCGCTGATGCGCAGGGTGAGACCCGTCCGCTCCGCCACCGCCTGCATCTCCAGCGCGTCCTCGACGGAGTTGGCCACGGGCTTCTGGACCGACACGTGCTTGCCCGCTTCAAGTGCGGCGATGACGTGGTCGTGGTGCAGATGGGTCGGGGTGAGCACCTCCACGGCGTCGATGGAGTCGTCGGCCAGCATCTCCGCCAGGTCCGGGTAGAAGGACTCTGCCCCCCACTCCTTGACGGCCTGGCGGCCAATCTCCTCGTCGCTGTCGCACACGGCGACGACGTCGCAGCGGGGATCCTCGAGGTAGCCCCGTACGTTCATGGCTGCGATGTTGCCGGCGCCCAGCACTCCCAGCCGGACCCTGTCCATCAGACCCTCCCTTTTGCCGGTGACACCGCCTATGCGTCGGCTCCGAATGCCCCCCCGTCGCGGGCGGTAGCGATCCGATTGTCGTCATACCCGAGCACGGAGCGCAAGACGTCCTCCGTGTGCTGCCCGACCGTGGGCGCCTTGGCCGGGTGCGGCAGCTCCTCGCCGACGAAGTGCAGCGGGGTGAAGAGCTGGTCCGCTCCCATGTCCGCCGCCGGGAGGAGGGGGAAGCGATCGGCGAACTGGGGGTCGTCGAGCAGCGTCTTCGGCGTGTTGACCGGCGCGATGGGCGTGTTGATGCGCCCCCCGAATTCCAGCCATTCCTGTGCCGTCTTCGTGCGGAAGATGCCGCGCAGTTCGCGCTGGAGCTCGCGGTTGCCACGTGCGTGGTCGGCGTACTTCGAGCCCGGCCAGCGTTCGAAGAGGTCGATCCGGTCGACGCCCTCGCAGAAGTTCTTCCAGAAGGCCTGCTCCGATGCCATGAACAGCACGTGGCGCTGGTCGGCCGTCTCGTACGCCTGGTAGCGGACGCCCTCCACCATGCCGGCGGTGCCCGGCGCACGCCGCTCGTAGCCGTCAGCCTTGTTGCCGGTGACCTCCGAGGCCGGCCGCTCGTACGCCCGCCAGGTCTCGCTGCGCAGCCAGTCCATGGCGGCCGCGGCGTCGGACTGGGCGATGTCGATGTACGAGCCCTCGCCCGTGGCGCGGGCCCGGATCACCGCAGCCAGGATGCCGAGCGCGCCGAAGAGCGGGCCGGCGTGGATCCCGATGGACGCGTGCTCGGGGATGTAGGTGAACCCCTCCTCGTCCGTGGCGACGTTGACGATGCCGGCCCAGGTGTCGTAGGCCACGCCATGGCTCGGGTAGTCGCGGTAGGGGCCCGTCATGCCGTAGCCCGAGATGGTGCAGAAGACGATCTTCGGGTTCACCGCGCGCAGGTCGTCGAACCCGACGCCCCGGCGGGCCAGCGACCCGGGGCGCATCGCCTCGACGACGGCATCGGCCGTCGCGGCGAGCTCCTTGAGAATGGCGATGCCCGCATCCGTCCGCAGGTCGAGCACCAGCGACCGCTTGCCGCGGTTCAGGTGCAGGTGCATCAGCGACGTGCCCTCGACGATCGGCCAGGTCATGTCGCGGATGTAGTCGCCGGCCGGAGGCTCGACCTTGATCACCTCCGCCCCGAGGTCGACCAGGGGCGTGGTGATCTGCGCCGGCCCCAGTGCCGAGCACTCGATGATCCTGATGCCGTGCAGAGGTGGCGTCGTCGCCATCGGACCTCCTGTCGTCGAAGGCCGGATCGTAGCGGCCACCGGCACGGGCATCGCGGCCCGGACCCCGACATACTGGGACGGTGACGACGGAGGCCCTCGACGACGCCCTGACGGTCTTCGCCGCCACCGCGCCCCGGTACGGGTCGCTCGGCCTGGCCAACCACGGCCCGATGGTGGCGGAGGCGTTGGCACATCTGGGGCGGGACGACGCCATCGCGGGTTGGGTGGAGCGGTACCGACGGCGCCTCGACGAAGCGCCGCCACCGGCCATCCGGCCGCTGACCGAGAAGGAGTGGCCTGCCGCGCTCGGCCAGCCGGATCGCTTCCCCGAATGGCTGGCCCTCTTCGAGCGCGAGGTGGCCGACCGCCCCGTCGCCGCCGTCGTTGGCGAATGGGCCCCGCGGCTGTTGCCGGGCGCGGTCGGGGCGGCCACGCATGGACTGATCCGGACCGGCCATGGCGTCCGAGCGTTGGCCGCGGCGGACACACCGCCGCGGCGCCTGGAGGTCGCGAGCGGACTCGCCTTCTGGGCGTCGAGCTACGTCGAGCTCCCCGGGCCGCCGCTTCTGATCGGGCACGAAGGCGTGTCCGAGGCGCTGGCCGACCTGCCCTACCTCCCAGAGGAGGCGCCACGCCAGGTGCTGATCAGCGACATGGTCGCCGGCATCGCCGCTATCGCCGACGAGTTCGAGCAAGCGGTGGCTTCCCTCGGGTGGACCGGCGGCCCGATGGAGCTGCTCGACCGGCTGGCCGCGGGCGGCGCCTTGGCCTACCTGCGCAACGCGGAGGCCGGCGGCGCGATCGGTCTGCTGCACGCCATCACGTCCCCGCTGGCCTGCGAGCTGCTGCTCCCGTGGCTGGCCGAGGAGGACCGCGACGCCGCACTGGGTTACGTCTGGCAGGCTGCGGCGGCGCTGCACGTCGCCTACGACATCGACCGCCACAGTCCCGTGGTGGAGCAGGACGTCCCCTCCGCCGACACCCTCGTCGAGCGGGCCCTGGCCTCGGGCGACGAGCACGCCATCAAGCTGACCGAGGCGGCGTTGCGCTGCTTCGAGAGGAGCGGCGAGCCCATGCTCGTGTGGGCGGCGGCGGACTCGTGCGCACGCCTCGGGGGCTGAAAGACGGACCGCGCCGCCTTCGGCCACGTCCGTGGGTAGTGTCGGCCCGATGGAGTACCGCACACTCGGCCGCACCGGAATAAAGGTCAGTCCTCTCTGCCTGGGGGCGATGATGTTCGGGGCCTGGGGCACCCAGGACCACGACGAGTCGATCCGCATCATCCACGCCGCCCTCGATGCCGGCATCAACTTCGTGGACACGGCCGACGTCTACTCGTTCGGCGAGTCCGAGGAGATCGTCGGCAAGGCGCTGGCCAAGACCAAGCGCCACAAAGTCGTCCTCGCCACCAAGGTGCACGGGCAGATGGGCCAAGACCCCAACGCGCAGGGCAACTCGCGCCGCTGGATAATGGCCGAGTGCGACAACAGCCTGCGCCGTCTCGGCACCGACTACATCGACCTGTACCAGATCCACCGCCCGTCGCCCGAGACCGACATCGACGACACGCTCGGTGCGCTGACCGACCTGGTGCGGGCCGGCAAGATCCGCTACTTCGGCAGCTCGACATTCCCGGCCCACGAGATCGTGGAGGCCCAGTGGGTGGCCGAGCGCCGCGCCCGGGAGCGCTTCGTCACCGAGCAGCCGCCGTACTCCATCCTCGTGCGCGGGATTGAGAAGGACGTGCTGCCGATGTGCCAGAAGTACGGCATGGGCGTGCTCTCGTGGAGCCCGCTCGCAGGTGGCTGGCTCTCGGGCGCGTTCGGCCCGGGCAAGGAGAACGCGAGCCGCCGATCGGCCATGCTGCCGCACCACTACGACATGGAAGTGCCCGGGAACCAGCAGAAGGTCCAGGCGGTCGGCGAGCTCACGAAGGTGGCCGACGACACCGGGCTCAGCCTGATTCAGCTCGCATTGGGGTTCGTGCTGGAGCACCCTGCCGTCACATCGCCCATCATCGGGCCCCGCACGATGGAGCACCTCGAGTCGCAGCTGCCTGCGCTCGAGCTCCGCCTCGGGACGGACGTGCTCGACCGCATTGACGAGATCGTGCCACCCGGCATCGACCTCAACGACACCGACGTCGGCTGGGTCCCGGCCGCCATCGCGGACAAGGGACTACGCCGGCGCACCCGCTGAGCGTGCCGGCCGCCGTGTGACGACCTTCGTCGGGTCATAGAGTCATCGGCACTTTGCTTCGGGGGGTGAGCGGGGGTATGAAGTCACCACACCACACGATCGCGCCGAGGGCCCGAAAGACCGTCGCCGTGGCCGTCGCGCTCATCGCCATCGTGTCGGTCACCCTGGGCCGGCCGGCGGACGGAGCGTCGTCGGCGTCGAGCTCGAGGACGGCCAACGACGCGATCTACCAGGCTGCGGCGACGCTGACCGGCCCCATCACCGTGGGCCAGGTCATCGAGCCGCTGACGGCCCGACCGCTCGATCTCAAGGCGTACGGCTACGTCCAACAGGAGTTCTTTGCGTCCGGCACGGCGACAGCCTTCAGGGCCGTCACCATGCCCAGCGACGGAAGATGGGCGATCACGCCGACGACCTCTGCCCCCTATGAGACGAGGATCCTGGTGCGCCGGCCCGCAGACCCCGCGCGGTTCAACGGAACAGTGGTGGTGGAGTGGATGAACGAGACCGCGGGGGAGTCGGCGCCCGATTGGGACTACCTCAACCCGATGCTGATGAGCGACGGCTATGCCTATGTCGCAGTGGCGGCACAGTCGGTGGGCGTCGACGGCGGGAAGCCGCTCTTCGGCACACTCGGGGGCAGTACGGGCGGCCTCGTCCATACGGAGCCGTCACGGTACGGATCGCTCCACGTCCCGGGCGACCAGTTCTCGCTGGACATCTACGCCCAGATCGGCAAGGCCCTGCGGGGCCCGGACCGGGCGCTTGGGAGCCTCCATCCGAAGCACATCGTGGCGGTCGGGGAGTCGCAGTCGGCCTTCTACCTGACAACGTTCGCCGATGCCCTGCAGCCGCTGACGGACACCTTCGGCGGCATCTTCATTCACAGCCGCGCTGGGTTCGGGGGCGGCCTGGATGGTTCGCTCGGGGGGGGACCCAACGACCTGCGGATCCGCACCGACCTCGCGGTGCCCGTCTTCATGTTCGAGACCCAGACCGATCTGATCGCGCTCGGGTACGCCGCCGCCCAACAACCGAACACCGACAGGATCCGGACCTGGGAGGTCGCCGGCACCGCCCACGCCGACGCGTACGAGGTCGGAGGTGAGGCCGGCGTTCTCGGCTGCACGGCACCGGTCAACGACGGGCCCCAGCACGAGGTGGTCCAGGCAGCCTTTGCCGCGTTCGAGCAGTGGGTCGTCCATGGCACGGAACCGCCCAGCCCACCCCCCTTTCGCTTGTCCGCCGCCCACCCCGCTTCGCTGGCCCTCGACAGCCACGGCAACGTGATCGGCGGGGTGCGGACGCCGGCGGTCGACGTGCCGGTCTCGACGCTCAGCGGGGCCGCCCCGGCCGGGGCGAGCGAGATCTGCTCGCTCTTCGGGGAGACGACCCCGTTCTCTCCGGCGACAATCGTCGATCTGTATCGGACCAAGAGCCACTACCTGGCGCTCTACAACGCCAGTCTGAACAAGGCGATCGCCGGGGGGTACATCCCGAGCGCTGACCGCGACGGCCTGCTCGCGCAGGCAGAGCAGGTACTGCTGCCCTCCTAGTGGCGCGTTGCGCCTCAGCACCGCACGCAGCACCCCCGTTACCATCAGGGCGGGGAGGGCACATGAGCACGACCAACAACGGCCAGGTCGAGATCTACTACGAGACGTTCGGCGACCCGAGGTCACCGACCCTTCTGCTGGTCAACGGGCTCGGGTCGCAGTGCATCAACTACGCAGAGGAGTGGTGCCGCCTCTTCTGCGAAAGGGGTTTCCAAGTCGTCAGGTTCGACAACCGCGATGTCGGGCTCTCGACGAAGCTCGACGGAGTGGACTACTCGCTGGTCGACATGGCCGATGACGCCATCGCGGTGCTCAATGCGGTGGGTGTGGACAAGGCGCACGTGATGGGTTGCTCAATGGGAGGAATGATCGTCCAGCGGCTCGCCATCGATCACGCCGAACGCCTCCACTCCGTGACGTCAGTGATGTCGCGCCCCGGTGAGCCAGGCTACGGCGACAGCTCCGAGGCGGCCCTCGCCTTTCTGATGGCCCCTCCGGCAGAATCGCGGTCGGCCTACATCGACAACCAGGTTGCTGCGTTGCGGGTGTACGGATCGAAGCCGGAGTGGCTCGACGAGGACGCCACCCGGGCCCGGGCGGCAGCCGCTTACGACCGCTGCTTCTGTCCGGCAGGGATCGGCCGGCAGATGAGGGCGGTCATGCGCGATGGCTCCCGTTCCCAACAGCTGGCCAGGGTCGACCTGTCGGTGCTGGTGATCCACGGCAGCCGGGACACCCTCATCAACCCGAGCGGCGGGCGGCGCACGGCCGAGCTGATCCCCGGCGCCCGCTATGTCGAGATCGACGGTATGGGTCATGACTACCCGCCGCCCGTGTGGCCGGAATGGGTCGCCGTGTGGTCCGACTTCGCCCACGCCAGCGTCGCCGGCTGAAGCCCCGAGCGCCTCATCGGCCGTCGGGCGCGGCGGCCAGAGTCCCCTCCGAAGGGCCGTGCCCGGCCGTGCATCGGCCCTGCCTGGCTCGATGCCCCCGTCCGGAACTCCCCGTACCCAAAGTGGCCACACAGGGCCCTATTCATCGGAATAAAGGATGCAAAGTATCTGTTCTAGCTTGTTGACAGATAGGTACCGAGAGGCCACTGTGACCATCAGACATGGGAAAGAAGATTGCAATGCGTTTGACCCAAGACGATCTGCGGGAACTGGATCTCTTCTCAGGCACCAGCCGCTCCGAGTTGGCTGACGTCGCCCGGCAGCTCACGATGCTGACCGTTCCGGCAGGCAAGGTCCTGGTGCGCGAGGGCGAGCGTGGCGACGAGTTCATGATCATTTCCGAGGGCGAGGCCGAAGTGCGCCAAGGTGGCCGCACTATCGCCAAAATCGGTCGTGGCGGCCTGGTCGGCGAAATGGCTCTGCTGGACGCGGATGGCCGGGGCCGACGCAACGCCACCGTGACGACCGTGACCGACGCGGTGATCTACGTCGGCTCACCAAGGGAGTTTCGCCAGATCATCGAAATTGCCCCTTCGGTCGCCGAGAAGGTGCAGAGGACTGCCGCTGAGCGGACTGCCACTGAGCCGACGCTGACTGCCGCCTGAGGCTGCTTCGCTCCAGCGGTCATCCATGATGGCGGGGTGGAGCCGTGGTGGCCCCGGGCCGTCGCTCCGCTCAGAGGCGTCCGGGCCCGATCTAGCCAGGAGAGGTCTTGACCGCGTACGTGATCTACCAAGGGAACGTCCTCGACGAGGAGCGCTACGAGGAGTACAAGAGGCAGGTGTCTCCGAACATCGCCGCTGCTGGCGGCCGCTATGTCGTTCGGGGAGGCGACGCCACAGCGCTCGAAGGTGAGCTGCCTGCCGGGCGTACCGTCGTTCTGGCCTTCCCGACGAGGCAAGCTGCGCTCGATTGGTACCGCAGCGAGGAGTACACCGAGATTCGGAAGCTCCGCGATGGGGCCGCTGAGGCGATTCTCTACGTTGTGGACGGCATCGACCAATAAGCGGGCCCGTCATCTCCCTCTGCCGAGTCGTCCGTCGCCGTTGGGGCATCGGCAGTGAGGGCACGGCTTTAGGATCCGGTCGTGATATCAGAACGACTGAAGGAACTCGGGATCGTGCTCCCGCAAGCCTTTCCACCCGCCGGGAACTACCTCGCCTCCGTCGTCGACGATGGACTCGTCTACGTGGGTGGGCACGGGCCGATCGATGGGGACCACATCGTTCGCGGAAAGGTCGGTGGAGATCTCTCCCTCGAGGCGGGACGTGCGGCGGCCCGCCTTACAGCGATGTCGATCCTGGCGACCCTCGAGGAGGAGTTGGGTGATCTCGACCGCATCGAGCGGATCGTCAAGGTGTTCGGCATGGTGAATGTTGCGCCGGGGTTCAATCAGACGCCGGCCGTCATCGACGGATGCTCGGACCTGCTCATCGAGGTGTTCGGCGAAGCCGGCCGCCACACTCGCAGCGCCGTCGGCCTGGCCGAGCTGCCCTTCGACATCGCCGTCGAGATCGAGCTCATTGCTCGGCTGAAAGCTGACTGAGGGATCTATTGTGCCGGATGGCCGACCCGGGGCGGCGTAGCGGGAGACAACCTGGGGGACACTGACAGGTGACTTCGGAGGGACCACACGATCCGAGTGGCACGCCGACCGGGGGGTCGGAGCCGTCACACCCGAGTTCCATCGACGCCGGCGAGCATCCGGTCATGTGGCCGAGCCAAGGATCGGGACTCGAGGCCGCTCCGTTCAGCCCGGCGGGCACCGCGCGGCGCGAAGCGATGTTGAATCATCCTGGCCGTTTTCATTGGAGCGATGCTTGCGGCAATCCTCTCCTCGGTCCACCAGCGCCTGACCGGGTGCTCAGGTTCTGGCTCGACGCGGAGCGCAGGACGAGGATCAGACGCTCGTCGTCAGTTCGACTTGAACATGAGCAGAGTGCTTCCGCACTGCCCGCAGTAGACGACATCGATCGTCACGGATTCCCTCTCTGCATCGTCGACATCAGCTGGCACCGAGATCGTGCGGAATCGAGCCTCGTCGGTGACGCTGGAATGGCAGTGCGGACAGCTTGGTCCCGAGGAAGCAGGCGATCGGCCCGTGATGCCAACGTCACCCTTACGAGCGTCAGGCGACTCCCCTGAGGCACCTGCCATCAACTCGATCACTTCATGGCGTACTCGCGTCGGGTTCGCCCCCAGGCTGTTCAGGACGGTGGTGGCGACACCCTCTCCTTCGCGCACGATGCCAAGAAGTATGTGCTCCGTGCCGATGTAGCTGTCGCCCAGCTGCAGCGCTTCTCGCAGTGCGAACTCCAGGACCTTCTTGGCTCGCGGCGTGAACGGAGGAGAACCGCTGGGCACCGCAACGGACGGCCCGATGACCTCCTCGACCCTGTCTCGCGCTGCGCCGTACGACACCCCGAGGTTCTTGAGGGCCGTCCCGCTGACCCCCTCATCCTCGCGAATGAGGCCGAGCAGTATGTGCTCGGTGCCGATGAAGCCGTGGTTCATGAGGCGCGCCTCTTCCTGCGCCAAAGTGAGCACAGTCCGGGCCCGATCAGTGAAGCGTTCGAACACTTCACTCACGATACTGAGAGAAGTGGGCTGCCCAAAAAAATTGAAAATTGGGTGGGGCCTCCAGCCAACGTGTCGGATGGAGCACGGTTGACAGGGCGGCGGCTATGAGATCTTCAGGTCCCCGTGGCGGGATGGATCTGGGCCAGCCATTGCAGGACTTCTTCTCTTCGAGTCAGAGCGATGAAGTGCCCCTCACCCGGGTAGAGAGTGAGGGACGCATCAGATATCCGATCGGCGAGCACCCGACCCCAAGCTTCAGGCACCAGTGTGTCAGCGGTACCTTGATAGATGTTGACCGGCGTCGACAGATCTTCGGGGTCGAATCCCCATGGAGCTACGACGGCCAGATACTCGTCCACGACCCCGCGGCCATTTGCCGCCCCTTCACCAAGGATGGTGGGGAGCCAGCCACCCCGTTCACTGACCGCCTCGGCTTCGGCATGGTTCTGGCCGTGTAATGAGGTCCGCAGGAGCGCTCGCGGACCGTACCTTGAAAGCAGGCGAATACTGCCGGCCATGAAGCGCAGAGCGATCGGAGCCCTTTGAGCAAGAATGGCTAGGGCGTGATCGAGGCGGTTGGACTGCTTGAACGTCATTGGGTCATCCAGCGGTGGACAGCCGGCAATCACGGCGCAACGAGTGACCCGTTCAGCAAGTTCGAATGCTGTGGCGAGCGCGTACTGCCCACCCTCGGACCAGCCCATCACCCCGACCGACCCCACCTCCAGGTGATCGAGGAGCGGCAGGAGATCCGCTCGAACCCAGGGCAGCAAGCCATGACCGGGTAATCGGTCCGTGCGGTGTATGCCGGGCCGGTCAGGAGAGATGACACACAGACCCAGGGCTCGGGCCATCTGGTCGGCAGGGCTCACATCGTGGCCGCTCACCAGTCCGCCGTGGCAATTGACCACCGGTAGGCCGACGGGGTCGCCATAAATGGCATAGCCGAGCGTGCGGCCATCGGGGAGGCTCAAGCTGTGGTCACCAAGCACGCAGCGCACTGACGCAGGCCTCGGCGAGTGGTCAAGGCGCCAGTGGGCACACGGATGTGTACCTGGCCGCAGACCCTGGCATGCAGGCGATTCTACGAGCTTCACGAGAAGTCCAGCGTGCTCATCTCCGGCCGACAACAGGACCGGAACGTCACAACTGCACAACCTCGGTCAGGGATTGGTAGGAACTTCGCCGCCACATGTGCGATCCTTCAGGCGATGACACCAGAGCAGTTCCTCAATCGTTGCAAGGTGGTCTGTCACGTCGGTCCCGTTGGCGTCTGGGATCAAATCGCCAGGCACGGGTTCCGCACGGCCGAGCAGTTGATCTTGGAGGCCGATCTGAACGAGGAGGAGCGCCAAGAGCTGCTGTCGACACCTCGTCGAGAGTCCGTGCGCCTGAGCGTCCACGGCGAAGACGTGATCCTCAGGGACCAGGGCCCGTTATTCGCCCGCAAGGACCTGAGATCCACCCTGGACAACGGACTCGATGTCAGCGATTGGATCCGCCTTTTGAATCAGCGCGTGTACTTCTTCACCGACCAGACGTCCATGCAGAAACTCATGGACAAATACGTCCAGATCGACGGGGCCCAGGACGTGATCTGGCTCTCACCGCTGAAGGTCCTCGAAGCGGCAGGGTTGCGTCTTGAGCTCACGAGCCAGAACACAGGCGCCATCGTCCGTCGAAGTGGACCCCAGAAGACGGCGGACACATACGCGTCACTCTGGCGATTCCCGGATCGAAAGCCGGCTGAAGCGACGATCCTTGGTGGACTCGACGACCTCTCACCAGTATTTCGCGCTGAGCGATGCTTTCAAGATGGTCGTCGCCAACTTCTGACTTAGTGGCACATCGGCACCGCAAACCGGCGTTCTCTGGGACATTCCCACTGCTTCATCGCCAAATCGGCAAGAATGCCCACAATGGCGTTCGGTCAACAGTCAGGCCCACCGGCATCGGCAAAGCAGGTGCGAGAGCTGCTGGCCCTCCTCAAGGACGCCGGACATACCGACTTCCGCGATGCACGCGGCCCAATGGGGTTTACCCAGCGTCAGGCTGCAGGCAAGTTCGCTCGCGATGAAGCGGCGGCGTTCATCGGCCAGCTACAGGACACAGAGCCCGACGGGAGTACTGCAGTCCCTGTGCCAGCATGGCGGCAATCCGCCCAAGAGCAAATGATGAGCTCCATGCCTTCCGAGCAGCTCGCTGGTGAGCTTCGTCGTCGCGGATGGACTGCCATCGAGCCCGAGAGCGGTCGTACGGGGGCAGCTCCGTTGTCGCCCGGCACTCAATAGCGGGAATTACGGTCGTTGACAGGCGACGACGGGGTGACGTAGCTCCCGTCGCCGCCGAGTCTCACGCCGTCTCCTGGCGCGGCATCGACTGGTGCGACGGCACTGGATATTGGGGGAAGTCGTCGTTGGCCTCGACGATGTCGCCCTCGGTACACCCTTCCGCCATGACGTTGGCCGACTGGTCGTCGGCGGTGCTCGGCAGCACCGGGGCCGACACCTCGGCCCGTCCCATGTGCAGCGTCGCCGTCAGGTCGCCGGCGTGGCGGCGGCGCCAGGCCGACAGGTTGGGAGCGTGCACACCGAAGCGCTCCTCGAGGAAGCGCAGCTGCGAGGTGTGGTCGAAGACGCCGGACGCGACGTGCCCCCCCCGGCTGAAGGGCGAGAGCACGAGCATCGGCACCCGGAAGCCCATGCCGATGGGCCCGCGGATCCCCGAGGCGTCGGCGGGCAGGGTCTGTTGGGACAGGAATTCACCGGGCGTGCCGATGGGCGCCGTAGGTGGCGGCACGTGGTCGAAGAACCCGTCGTTCTCGTCGTACATGTGGAACACGACCGTCTTGGACCACACCTCGCGGTTCGACATGAGCGTCGCGAGCAGTTGGCTGGTGAACCACTCGCCCAGCGCCGGCGGTGACGGGGGATGCTCGTCGTAGCCGAGGGGCGGGAGGATCCAGCTCACGGCCGGCAGTGTGTTGCGGGCGACATCGGATACGAAGTCGGCTGGATACTGCGGCAGGAACGCCTTTTGGTACAGCGCGGAGGCGGGGCTCTTGTACTGGGAGAAGTAGGGGAGGATGGCGTCGCCGATCAACAGGCCGTGCTGCTCGAAGAAGGCGGGCGTATAGGCCGCGCCCTGCGGGTTGTAGACCTTCCAGCTGACGCCGGCGTCCTCGAGCACCTCGGGCATGGTGTCCCAGCTGACGCTGTAGATGGCGTCGGAGTCCTCGTTGGTGATGAGCACCGGGCCGCCGGTGTGCCCCGTCGGGTCGATCGTGCCCGAGAGGGCCATGAGGCGGTTGGGATGGGTGGGCCCGAGGACCGAGCAGTGGTAGTTGTCACAGATCGTGAACGCGTCGGCCAGCGCGTAGTAGAAGGGCAGGTCCTTGCGGGCGTAGTAGCCCATGGTGAGCACGCCCTGCTCGGGCCCCTCGAACTCGGACCGCGTGTGGGTCGAGACGAACGCGCCGTTGTCGCCGCTGCCCCGGCTCAGGTGCTCGCCGGTCCAGCTGTGGTCGAGATCGTGCGTGCACTCGCCGATGCCCGAGGTCGTGTCGAGATGGAACGGGAGCAGGCGCTCCCGCGCCCCGCCCGGCC
>Ga0116219_10000889_pt1 | contig 29745 bp, 26 predicted proteins | sample Sb_taG_4_FD_91019 | JGI IMG/M metagenome (GOLD analysis project Ga0116219, IMG submission 91019) | Peat soil microbial communities from Weissenstadt, Germany - Sb_50d_6_BS metaG | ecosystem: Environmental > Terrestrial > Soil > Wetlands > Peat | place: Germany: Weissenstadt | collected 2010-09-21 | reverse complement strand
ACAAGAGTTCCCAATGATCGCTGCGCTTTCAAATCCCTTCGCGCCGGAAATCGTTAGGCGTCGTCTAGCGGTGACCGCCACCACCACTATTGCCGCCTCCGCCACTACTACCGCCGCCGCCGCCGTGGGAGCCGCCGCCTCCGCCACCGCCGCCACCACCGCCGCTGCTGTGGGAAGCTCCGCCGCCTCCGCCACCGCCGCCACCACCACCATGGAAGCCGCCACCCCCACTGGGCGCACTCGGCGCGCCGCCGCCGCGGGAGCCGCCTCCACCAGCCGGCGCAGGTGCCGGAGAGTTATGAACAGGTGGAGGAGAATAACTCCGGCTGGGCGGGGTGTAGGTGCGACTGGGCTCGGGAGCAAAACCGTGATCCTGATTTCCGGAGTTGCGGCTTGCCCCTGGAGCATTCTGATTGCCTTGGTTTCCGGGATTGTATCCATTCCCCGTGGAGGGGCGGATGTAACCCTGCCGTGGAACGGCTGTTTGTCCGGGTGCAGGCCGCGAGCCCTGGTTGCCTGGCTGCTCATGGTTCGACGTAGCAAATCCCGCAGAAGCGTAGCTACGCCGCGATGGCTGAGTTGCGACTGGCAGCACGGATTTTCCCGCGATGGTCACCATCCTCGTCTTGTCTCGCGGCGGAAGCCCTGGATTCAGCGGCTGCGAACCACGCCTCACCACAATTGGCTCAAGCGGCCGTCCGTGCATCGGGTGCCGCGGCATAAGCGGACGCGCAATGGTGCGATAACCCGGGGGCGCATAGCCAATATTCGGACCACCGTAGCGGCCCATTCCCCACCACGGCAAACAGCCTCCCATACCAGGAGCCCAACCCCAGCCGAAGCCGTTATAGAAGTTCCATGCACCGCACTGGAAAGGTAGATAACCCCACGGATAACCGGATGCCCAGACGTAGCCGAAGCCCGGCGTGTACATCCATGACCCATTCCCGTACGGGTCGAAGTCCGCGTTCGCGGCATCATAGGGAGACCACACGTAACCCTGGCCTGGAACGTTGTACCAGTTCCCGTTGGCGTCCAGATCGTTCCACTCGGGATTTTCGCTCGCGCCTACGTCGGCCGGCGCCCCGGTCTGATTGGCTGCTTCGGTCGTCAGCGCCTGGTCACGGTCAGAGTTCCACGCGTCCCACGAGTCCGGTTCAATTGACTCTGCCATGTTGTATTGGCTCGGATCAGAGCCGCTCAGCGTCACGCTTTCGCCACCGTGCAGATCCACCGAAAGCGAGCCGGATGCCGTGCCGTCCGCGCCCTGCAAATGAGCATTCCCCGAAAAAACGGCAAGCTGGCCGGGAGGACTATCCATATCGACGCGAATGACAGTGAATCCGCTGGTGGTCACCAGGTCATCACCAAACTGCACACTCATCTGGCCGGCCTGGCCACCGCCCTGGAATTCGAAGTATGCAAGCCCGCTGTTCACCTGGAGCTTGGCCGTCGCGGAGGAGCCGGATCCATTCAGCACGGTCAGCGTCAATGTGCTGTCGGGGGAGATCCGTGCCACGCTGCCATCTTCAAACTGGATCTCTGCCTTTCCGCTGTCCGCGGTTGTGAGTTGCGCGCCTTCAAACAGCGGCGTATTGGCTGCGGCCTGGTCGGCCACAACCTGGCCGCCTTGCGATAGCGTTACCTGGCCGTCTACATAGCTGAGCCGAATCGCCCGCGCCGGTTGCCCTGATTCAGATGTGGATGGCTGCGCTGATTCAGATGCGTCAGGCGCATCCTGCGCGAACAACGCCGGACCAAAATATGCCACTCCGAGGGCCAGCACCGCCAGCCCCAAAAACTTTCTGCGATTCCCCTTGAGAATCATGGCGCCCCGCCTTTCCCCGCCTTGCGGCGACCCCAACCGTTTGGCGGGAGCCCAACATCAATTTGACACCTGCGACCGGGAAAAAGTCGCTCAAACACAGACATTTATGTGGGACCAAGCGCAAGCAGCGCCTTGGCCCTCTTTCTCACCCGTTCCATGACGTCATCATCTTTTGCCAACCGCAACAGAATATCCCGAATGACGGAAACTTGCTGTGCGCGGCCATCCCCCACCGCCTCAGTCAGGTACTCCATCTCCTGGTCCAGACCAAGCGGGTCGTGCTGCAGAAGCACTTGCAGGCGCGCGCCCTCCAGGATCGTCTGCGCTACCGCCTGCATTGAATCCCCGAGTTGCTGAATGTCTTTGTCTTTTGAGTAGTTGAATGTGCATGTGCCCATACCGCTCCCGCCGGTGTAGCTGAACGTCTTCCATCCCTGAAAGGCCACTTTCAGGTGGCTTTCACATGCTTCGTTGAACCAGTTGTGGTTCCGGGCCGTATTGAAGACGCGGCTGGCAAATTGCGCGCTCACCTGGATGTCGAGGTCGAGATTCGGAGTTTCGATTTCCTTCAGTCCCCCCGGAGGTGTTTTCCCCATCGTCGATCGAAAATGGCCACTACCGTCGGGGTTGAGTGTCAGCGTCCATTGCGGGGGCGACAGCCCGGGATTGGAGAAATCCACCTGCACCACCGGCCGCTGACCCTCCGGCTCCTTTCCAGCAGCGGATTGGCCGTGCGCGGTCAGCGCCATCGCCGCAAGAACCAGCCACGCCGCTTTCATCGTGCCGCCTCCTGCAATGCCAGCGTCTGCGCTGTATGAATATGGCAGATGGCGATCGCCAGTGCGTCGGCGGCGTCCGCAGGCTGAGGTAGCTCCGACAGCCCTAATAGCCGCGCCACCATGAACTGCACCTGCTCCTTCTTCGCCAGGCCATACCCCACCACGCTCGGTTTGATTTTCAATGGAGCATACTCCGCTATGGGAACTCCAAGTCGCGCTGCGGACAGCAGGGCGACACCCCGAACCTGCCCCAGTTTCAGGGCCGACTTGGCATTTACTGAGTAGAAGACCTCTTCGATGGCGACGGCATCCGGGCGCCAGCGCTCGATTTCGGCCGTCAATTCAAGAAAAACCTGCTCCAGCCGCGCCGGCAAGCTCCGAGTCTTCGCCAGCCGAATCGCTCCCATGGCGCAGAACTTGAGTTGAGGCAGCTGCGCGGCGTCATTCGAATCCACGACACCGAAGCCCGTCACCTCGGTCCCGCAATCGATTCCGAACACCCTCATCGGGTCCAAGTTTACCGCAGAAGGGACCAATCCTTCGCACCCACAGCGCAGATGCCGGCAGACGATTCTTCTGCGACCTTTGGGCCATACCCCAAAGAGCTATTCACGATCGCACCACAAAGCATCCAATCTCGTATCAAGTTTGGTTCCTCCACAAAAGTTTCATCGGAGGGAAACCAAACGGTGTTGATGGTGTCGATACCTTTGAGGGGATAACCCAAGTGTTCCATGCGATGACCATGCGCGGGATTCGGGCGGCAGCAAAGCGCTCCGCCGTCCAATGGCTGAGGCAGGGGGTCTCTCCCCGGCGCTTGGCCCTCACTCTCGCGCTTGGGTTTGCCATCGGATGCATTCCGGTAATCGGGATTCCCACTCTTCTCTGTGCTGCCTTGGCTCTCGCGTTGCGCTTGAATCTGCCTGCCATCCAGGCTGCCAATTATGCGGCAATGCCGCTGCAGTTGGCCCTCATTGTGCCCTTTGTGCGGATGGGAGGCTGGATCGTCTCTGCGAAACCCTCGCACCCGATCACTGCGGCCGCCGTCTTCCATCTGCCTGCGCTCCACATGGCCGCACACGTCAGCGGACTGGCTGGGGAAGCGCTGCTGGCTTGGCTGCTGGCCGCCATTCCGGCGGTGGCTCTCATGACGCTGATGCTCACGCGCATGCTTCGCCGCATTCCGGTCATGAATGCTGCCGAAGCCGGCGACTGAGCCGGCAGAGGTCAGGGCTCAGGTTCGGGCAGGCCCTTCGATTATTTCCCCGCGTATGGATCTGGCACAGGTTGTGCGCTGTCGAGCCATGCCGAGTAGATCATGTCGCGCAGCATGCTCGCCCCGGCTGCCAGCCGCTCGGCGGTAAAGTCGCGCGACTCCTGCGTGCCTGCGCCCGCAAATCCACCGGCCTTATCGAGCTGGTAGACCTGTTCGATGTGAGTGGCCGTCTGGCGCAGATAGCCCACGTACGCGTCAAACATGTCGCCGTCGATGGCCTTCACAGGCGTCATTTTCGCTTGCACATCAGGCGGGTGGATGTTCGCGGCCACAAACGGGCTCTCGAACTCGTAGTGGATCTTGTGTTCGACGGTATAGCCGTTGGGGTTCGGTCCCACCCAGCCGTTGTATTTCACGGTCACGTGCAGCGGCTGCGAACCGTCGCCAACGTAGTGACCAAGCCATCCCGCATAAAAGATGATCGCCGCTTCCACGTCCTTGGAATCCTGCCCGGCAGCTTTGATCTCCCGGTACTGGCGCATAGCCGCCTTCAGCCGCTCCCACACTTCATCGGTCTGCCACGGCTGCAGCCCGATCGTCTCCGGCCGCTGGCTCGCCGCAAAGACCTTCGCCTCAAAATCGAGCCGCTTGTGCGGCAGGGGGCCCAGCGCATCGGCAAGCTCCAGGTCGATGAAATGCTCTGGTGCCTGCGCTGCTGCCAGTTCGGGCTCCGCCTTTGATCGCCACCGGTCGGGCTCGGGGCCCAGGTACTCGATCTCGTCGGCGGCTGCGGGCGCCCGCAAAAACGCGGGCACATCTGCGGGAAGCGTTGTGACCGCCAGCCTGTTGATCATGCGATGCCCCTCATTTCCCCACGCGTGAGCGGCTTGAGGAGGCGATACAACGCTGAACAATACGATGATGGGCAGAAGGATGCGGAATCCGCGTAATAGCTCAATTGAACGGAACATTGAGCCAGTATACGGCGTTTGTCCCTTCGGCTCTCATTGCAGCTGGCCGGGTTGCCGCAGATCGCACCGTCGGGCCAGCCATGAACATGTGCCTTCGGTAACTGGAATGCTTCAATTGCCGGCGCGCTTTACCGATTTATCTGGAGAGCCCGGCAAACAGGCTAATATACTTACTGCAATCGCAGGGATGCGGACTTTTTCCATTTTCCCCGCCGCGCGGCACTTTTGTGGTCTGGCGTGTTGTGGCAGAATTTCAAGGCGGGAAAGAGACCCGGGCTGAAGGGGTGTACCGCCAATAGCAATACGGGCTCGTGAGCGACAAGGGCGTTCCAGGGGATAAGAAAGACCCGATGAGCGAGCAGCCGGAGGACAAGGGTATCCGAACGGGGGTGCGGCCTGTGCCAGCGGCACGAGGCGGATCCCCTCAGCTTTGGCTGATTCTGCCGAGCTGCATCCTTGCCCTGTGGGCCGGCGCCGTCCTTGCCCGCCGCCTCCCCTCCTTTCAATGGGAATCGCTGCCTGTCCTCGCAGCGGGTATTGCCACAACCGTATTTGCACTCATTCTGAATCGCGTGCTGCTTCGCCCTGAGGCCGCGCCTGCGCAGGTTCCCATTGGAGAAGGTCTGCGCGAATTGCTCGATTCTGCTGGTCCGGCTGTCATCGCAACCGATCTTCGCGGGCACCTGATCTATTGCAATCCGGCTGCGGAGCGCCTCTTAGGCTACCGTGGCGCAGAATTGCTGGAGCTATGGGGCCAAACGGAACTCCTCGCGCCCGGCGAAAGTGAGCGCCTGGTCACGGAGATGCAGAAGCTCTGCCACGCGGATCCGTCGCTTCCGTCCACACCTGCCGCCCGCATGGCCGCATATCTCGATTGCGTGCGCTCGCTTCCGCCCAGCATGGTGCCCAGTTTTGACGCCCAGGTGCGACGCAAGGATGGTTCGATCTTTCCTGTCACTCTCCACATCTCTGCGCTTCGCGACGCTGCCGGGCAACTCACGGGAGTGGTAGCCGTCGGCGTGGACCAGAGCGCCGTCCTTCACCGCGAGCAGGCGCAGCGCGAGTCGCAGGAGCGATACCGCGATCTCTTTGAGAACTCCAGCGAGATGATCGCCACACTGAGCCCCGCCGGTCAGTTTCTCTACGCCAATCCCGCATGGAAGCGCAGTTTTGGGTTGGATTACGCAGCGTTAATGTCGCTTCATTCCTTCGAGGACGCGTTTTCTTCAACCACACGCGGCGAGGCAGCCGCCCTCTTCCGCCGCGCGCTGGATGGCGAGATGATCGAGCGCGCTCCGCTGCGTCACCATACGCCCGACGGGCGCCTCCTCGAGTTGGAATTGAGCCTGAGCCGGCGCCACAAGGCCGGCATTCCATTGGCGGTGCGCTGCCTGCTCCGCGACGTCACGCAACAGAAGCAGCGCGAAAATCGGTTGGCCCTCCAGCTTGCCGTCAGCCAGATCATTGGGGAACAGGCGTGGGGCGATCCGCCCGGCATGCGCATCCTGGAAGCGTTGTGCATCTCGCAGGGATGGGATGTGGCCGTGCAGTGGATGGTCGACGCCGAGCAGCAACATCTTGAGTTCGGCACCGCATGGGGCACTCCGGACCGGCACGCCGAAACCCTGATCCAGGGAAGCATGGGCATGACCCTGGCAGGCAGCACGGACCTGCCCGAACGGGCCTGGAAAGACGGCCGCACCGTCTGGATCACCGATCTCGCATCAGCGGGCAAAACCCCTCGCATTGAAGCCGCCTTGAACCAGGAAATGGCCTCAGGATGGGCCACGCCCGTGCGTGCCGGCAGCAAGGTCCTGGCCGTGTTGGAATTCTATTGCCGCTTCAGGCTGCGCGAGGATCGCGAAGCAATGGCTGCCATTGAAACCGCAGCCGCGTCGCTGGGCCAGGTGCTCGCGCGAACTCAGGAGCGGGGACAGACCGACGAACTCAAGCGCCAGCAGGAGATTCTCCTCGATTCGGTGACAGACGGAATCTGCGGTATGGATCGCAACGGAGGAGTGAGCTTTGCCAACCAGGCAGCCGCGCGCTTGCTGGGCGCTCCAGCTGACTTCCTTATCGGAAAGCCGGTGCATGAACTGCTGCATGGCTCCGCACCGCCCGACCGGCAATGCGCCCAGGATTGTCCTCTGCGCTCAGCCGAAACCCAGTCCAGCAGCATCAGCGGCGAAGACAACATCTTTCGTGCCGACGGCAGCTTCTTTCCTGCCGAATATTCACTTACGCCGATTCGGGGACAGGGCCGTTTTTCCGGATCGGTGCTCAGCTTCCGCGACATCAGCCAGCGCTACGCTCTTGACCGGCTCAAGGATGAATTCATCTCCACGGTCAGCCACGAGCTGCGCACGCCGCTCACCTCCATTCGCGGCGCGCTGGGCCTGCTCACCTCGGGCATTCTCGGCGATGTGAACGAAAAAGCCACCAATCTGCTGCGCATCGCGCTCACGAATTCTGACCGGTTGGTTCGTCTCATCAACGATATTCTCGACCTCGAGCGAATCCAGAGCGGGCGCGAGCCGCTGGCCTTCCGCACCGTGCAATTGGCCGACATCGTGAAACAGGCCATTGAAGACATGCAGCCGATGGCAGACTCTGCCGGCGTAAGGCTCATCCACGACACCACAACAGCTGAAGTTACGGCCGATCCTGACCGCCTTCTCCAGGTCGTCACCAACCTGCTTTCCAACGCCGTCAAGTTTTCGCCGCCAAACTCTCCCGTGAGTGTCATGCTGCGGCCTGGCGTCACCGGCGTCATTCTCTCCGTGATCGACCACGGACGCGGCATTCCCGCGGACAAACTGGAAACCATATTCGGCCGATTCCAGCAGGTGGATGCCTCCGATTCCCGGCAAAAGGGCGGCACCGGTCTGGGACTGGCGATCTGCCGCACCATCGTCTTGCAGCATTCGGGCCGCGTCTGGGCCGAGCGCAATCCGGTCCGCGGATCCACCTTCCGAATCTTTCTTCCGTACGAACCTGCTCCCCTCGTCTCTTCCGGCCGTCCGATGGAGACCGAGACTGGGCACGGAACTGTGGTGCTGGCTGACGCCGATTCGGAATCACGGCCGCGCATTGCCGCGCAGCTGGCCCGCCACGGCTATTCCGTAGTTCAAACGGCCACGGCGGAACAGACGCTGTCGGCCGCGGGCCAGAACGCCCAGGCCATCCTTCTCGATTCCGCACCCGGCGGCATCAATGGTTGGGAGATTCTGCCGCAACTGCGCCAGCTCGATGCCAGCTCAAAAACCCCCGTCGTTTTGTTGAGCGTGGAGGATTCACAGTCCCTTGACGATTTGTCAGGAGGAGCAGAGAAGCCCGCGGCCAAGCCGCCACAGGAAGAGGCGCTGCTTGCCGAGCTGTCGCGCGCCCTTCGCGGATTGGGTGACAAGGCGCGAATCCTCGTCGTCGAAGATGATCGCGACCTGGCGCAGATCATCAGCGAAGTCTTCACACGAGACAACATCGCCGTTCGCATCGCACATTCGCTCCAGGAAACCGTCGATGCTTGCTCTGCGTTTAATCCCCACCTGATGGTGCTCGATATCGGGCTGCCGGATGGCGACGGATTCAATGTCGTGGATTGGCTGCGCCAGCACGAGGGCCTGGCCCGATTGCCGCTGGTGGTGTACTCCGGCCGCGAGCTCTCGTACGCTGAGCGCAGCCATCTCACCCTCGGACCCACCTATTTCCTTGCCAAGGCCCGCGTCCAGCCGCAGCAACTTGAAGCTCTGGTGTTGACGATGCTCCGTTCCTCCCGGCAAATGGACGAGACTGCGCCCCGGGAGTCCGCCGTACCGAATTCATAACCTAATTGACACCCTCAGCCCATCGACAATCCCGCTACAGCACTCCAAAATAGGTCTGGAGGGCCTGACGCCTTGGCGCACAAAATCCTGATCATCGATGATGAAGATGACATTCGCGAAGTTGCCGCTTTGAGCCTGCAAACCGTGGCGGGCTGGGACGTGATCATGGCGAGTTCGGGTGCGCAGGGCGTGGCCCGCGCCTCGGAACAGCATCCCGATGCCATCCTCCTCGACGTGATGATGCCCGGAATGGACGGGCCCACCACCTTTCGGGAGCTCCGCAAGAACCCGGCCACCGCGGGCATTCCCGTCTTGCTGCTCACCGCCAAAGTCCAGGGCAGTGACCAGCGGCGCTTTGCCGACCTTGGCGTGCAGGCCATTCTCTTCAAGCCGTTTGACCCGCTCACGCTTTCCGCACAGATCTCGAGCGCATTGGGCTGGAGTTGACTCGAAGCGCAAATGAAATCTTCTCTCCAATCCGGCAAGCAGGCGGAGGAGGCACTTTCCCAGGCCATCGACCGCCTCTGGGTGCGGTTCTTTCCGGAGATCCGGGAGCGCGTCGCGGTTCTCGAATCCGCTGCCACGGCCGTTTCCGCGAAGAAACTGTCCGCCGCGCGCCGCGAGAAAGCCCAGGCTGCCGCGCACAAGCTGGCCGGCGTTCTAGGCACCTTCAGCCTCGCGCGCGGCACGGTGCTTGCGCGCGAATTGGAGGTCATCTATTCCCAGGAAACCTCGCCCGGCTCTGACTCCGGCGAGCGGCTTGCCGAAATCGCTGCCGAATTGCGCGCGATCGTGGAGAATCGGCCCTCCACGAGCTAGGACCTGTGAACAGGCCCTCAGGCCTCAAGAATTACACTTTTCACAAGTGACCCGCCACGATTCATCCCCGCAGCACCTGGACGTCACGCCTCAATTGGACCTGAGGTTTGACGAGCCTCGGCCCGCGCGCCACATCTGGCCCGTGCACGAGCTGGTCTCCCAGGTACGTGAGTTGGTAGAACAGGAATTCGGTGACGTTTGGGTCGAAGGCGAGATCTCCAATTTCCGTCCAGCACCCTCTGGCCATGTCTACTTCACCCTCAAGGACGCCGAGGCGCAACTCCCCATCGTATTTTTCCGCCGCAACGTCATGCTTCTCCGCTTTCGGCCTGAAGATGGCCTTCATGTCCTGGTCCGCGGCCGCCTGAGCGTGTATGAGCAGCGCGGTCAGATGCAGCTTGTGGCCGAAACCATGGAGCCGGTCGGCACAGGCTCGTTGCAGCTTGCCTTCGAGCAACTCAAAGAGAAGCTCAAGGCCGAAGGTCTCTTCGATGCCGCCCGCAAACGCCCCCTGCCCCTGTTTCCTCGCACGGTGGGTATCATCACGTCACCGACGGGCGCTGTGATCCGCGATTTTCTCAATATCGTTGGCCGCCGCCACTCCGGCTTGAATGTCCTGCTCTGTCCCGCGTCCGTTCAGGGTGACTCCGCGCCGGCTGAAATTGAATCCGCCCTGTCCGAGCTGAACTCCGGAGGTCTCGTCGATCTCATCGTGCTTGCTCGCGGCGGTGGTTCCCTTGAAGATCTAGCCGCCTTCAACAGCGAGCGCGTGGCCCGGGCAATCGTTGCATCCCACTTGCCGGTGGTTTCGGCCATCGGCCATGAAACCGATTTCACCATCGCCGACTTTGCCGCCGACCTGCGCGCTCCCACGCCTTCAGCCGCAGCAGAGCTTGTGACAGAGGCCCAGTTCAAGATCGCTGAAGTTCTCGCAGCGCTTTCTCATCGCCTGGAACGCGCCGCGGGCTATCGGCTCTTGCAGGCGCGCAACGGTTTTGCCGGAGTGGAAATCAGCCGCGCCGAGTCGCGCATCTCGGCTCTCCTGCATCGCCTCGCCCAACGCCTCGACGAGGCCGTGCTGTGTTTAGACACCGCCATGACAGCTCACCTCCGCGCACGCCGGAATCGAGTGACGGAGCTGGCCGAAGCCATTCTGCATCGCGACCCGCGCCCCCGCCTGGCTCATGCGCGCGAGCACCTCGCCGATTTTCGTGCACGCCTCCAGCGCTCAACCGAGCGCCTCCTGGAATCTTCCGCGGCAAAGCTCGGCGCTCTCGACGCGCGGCTGCAATCGCTTTCACCGTTAGCCGTGCTCGATCGCGGCTATGCGCTGGTTCTCTCGAGCGAAGGAGCGCTCATTCGTTCCACCGTGCAACTGACTCCCGGCGATCCCGTCACCACGCGCCTCGCCGACGGCTCCTTCATCAGCCGCGTGGAGTCGACCGCACCCCACGCTCCGGTCACACCCCGAAAACGAGGCAAGAAATCAGGATCATGAACGCATCCGCAGCACGCAAACTTTTCGGTACTGACGGGATTCGCTCCATCGCAGGTGAGGCTCCGCTCGATCCCTCAACGATCTATGGTTTCGGGCTCGCGCTGGCTCACACGCTGCGGAAGACAACGGCCCGGCCCAGGATCCTTTTTGGCCGCGACACACGCGAGTCCGGCCCCTGGATTGCTGCCACGCTCGCCGAAGGCCTGCGCCAGGCAGGCGCGCAGGTCGAGAGTGCCGGCGTCGTCACCACCCCGGCTGTCGCGTTTCTCACGCGGACCCACGGCTTTGACGCCGGTGTTGTCATCTCCGCATCGCACAATCCCTGGCAGGACAACGGCATCAAGCTCTTCGGCGCCGACGGCTTCAAGCTTCCTGACGCGGTTGAGCTGGCGATGGAAGAGGAGATCTTCTACCACGCCAGCCAGGTGCAGATCTCTGATCCGCGTTGCTTCGCGCCTGTTGTCGATAATCCCGATCTTCAGGCTGACTACATCCAATTCCTCATCGACTGCGTTCCCGGGCTCTCGCTCTCAAGTCTGAAAATTGTTGCCGACTGCGCCAATGGGGCTGCGGCCGCTATCGCGCCCGAGCTTTTCCGGCGTCTCAATCCCGACGGACGCGTCCAGGTGACCCTCCTCAACATCGCGCCTGACGGACGCAACATCAATGCAGGCTGTGGCGCCTTGCACCCCGAGTGCGTGACCAACGAAGTGAAAGCGCGCGCCGCGTCCATCGGGCTCACATTCGACGGCGACGCCGACCGCTGCATGCTTGCGGGCGCGCATGACAACGTGATTAATGGCGACGCCATCATGCTCATGGCTGCTCGCGACCTCAAGACACGCGGCATGCTTACCGGCGACCTGGTCGTCGCCACCACCATGTCCAACATGGGCCTTGAGGCCGCGCTCAAGCGCAGTGGCATTCGCATGGACCGCGCACCCGTTGGCGACCGCTATGTCCTTGAAGAGATGCAGAAACAGAATGCGGCTCTCGGCGGCGAACAATCCGGGCACATTCTCTTCCCTCACCTGGCCACCACCGGCGATGGCCTGCTTACCGCTCTCGTCGTCCTCGACCTGCTTGCCCGCACCGGCAAGTCCATTGAACAACTCACCGCCGATCTCAAGGTCTTTCCGCAGGTCATCGTCAATGTAAAGGTGCGCGAAAAAAAGCCGCTGGACTCCGTTCCCGCCGTGACGCAAGCCATTCGCGCCGCGGAGCTGGAGCTCAACGATGCAGGCCGCGTGGTTGTCCGCTACAGCGGCACCGAGTCACTTGCCCGCGTGATGATCGAAGCCGAAAGCGAAGAGGCGATGCGCCGTCACGCTGACGCCATCGCCGCTGCAATTCGAAATGAGCTCGGAGTGTAGCGAGATCGGGGACCGAAGGGTTCTTTAGGGCGTCTCTCCTTTTGCTGTAGAGCAATCCCACCCTAGCCGCAAGAACAAGAACGCGGCTAGGATGGGGCACCCACACTTTACAGATTTAGGAGAGATGCCCTAGATACTCAAATCGGCGGCGCTCAACTGCGAAATCCTCTGCACGTTGATTCGATGGGCCCGCTTCCGAGTCTGAGCGATGTCATACGCATTCTGCATCCGCATCAGCGTGTCCATCTTCACTCCGAACGCCTTTTCCAGCCGAAGGGCCATCTCGCCCGAAAGATCCGCATTGCCATTGAGCAAGCTCGATAAAGCAGGCCGCGAAACACGAAGCGCTTTGGCAGCTGCCGTAACGGTCAGGCCTGCAGCCTCAACCATCTCAGTGCGGATAAACTCTCCAGGATGCGGCGGGTTCTTCATCGGCATGGCAAATGCTCCTTCGAGTCTAGTGATAATCTTCGAGATTTACGTCGAATATTTCGCGTCTGACCTGGTCCATGTGAAAGGTCAAGCGCCGGTTCGCTGTCACGCTCAGGCTCCACGTTCCTCTGCGATTGCCCGTCAGCACATGCGCCTTCCACGTCGGGAGCGCAAATAGCTCGTCCGGATTCTCCATCTCATCGAGAAACAGGAACATCTTGCGCAGCTTATCCGACAGGGCCGGCCCGACGCCCCTGGCGTCATCGTCCTCGTAAAGCCGTTTGAGCCCTTTGTGAGCGAAGCTCTTGATCCTCACTCATTCAAGTGTAGCCTGTTGCTTAACACTTGTCAACCCTCCGCTCGGCAGCGTGGCCCACCTGAAAGCTGGAAACGCCCGCCTATCACCCTTTACCATCGACCCATGCCCCGCTTCCCTGCCGGCCAAACGCTCCTCATTGACGCCGATGACACGTTATGGGAAAACAACATCTACTTTGAGCGCGCGATCGCCGGGTTCATCAGCTTTCTCGATCACAAAACGCACTCGAACGCCGAGGTGCGCCGCGCCCTCAACGCCGTCGAGCGCGAGACCATCCTGGCGCACGGGTACGGCCTCCCGAGCTTTACCCGTTCGCTGGTGGAATGCTTCGAACGCCTGAGCCCCGCGCCGGTAACAGAGGACAAGCGCGAACAGGTTCGCAGCTTTGCCCGCACCATCTCCGAGCAAGAGATTGAGCTGCTGCCCGGCGTGAAAGAAACTCTGGCCGAGCTCTCCGGCCGCCATCAACTCATCCTGATGACCAAGGGCGACCACGCCGAACAGGCTGACAAGCTCGCCCGATCCGGCCTCGCTCCGTATTTCGCTGCGGTTGAAATCGCCGCTGAAAAAGATCCGCCGACCTATCGCGCCGTGATCGCTCGTCACGAGCTCGCGCCGCATACCAGTTGGATGATCGGCAACAGCCCAAAGAGTGATATCAACCCCGCGCTTGCCGCGGGCCTCCACGCGGTCTTTCTCTTCCACAAAGACACCTGGGTGTTGGAACACGCCACGCTCGATGTCGCGCCCGAAGGGCAGCACCTGATCGAGCTTGACTCCTTCGCCAAGCTGGCGACGCTCTTCTAGATTGCATCTTTCTTTCTTGACTCGCTCTTTACTGGCCGATATCATCGGCTAGCCTTCCCGGGTCATTATCATCCTCTGACGCGCATTTGCTAGATATCCGGCTTCATCGATCCCTCTTGAAGGAGTTCTGCCCGTGACTACTCCTCGCATCGTTGCCTGCTTTGGCCTGCTCGCGCTTTCGCCTCTCACTCAAGCGCAGACCTCGCCGACCTCCTACAGCATCACGGAAAAGGGCAACTCGGCCGACGCCGTAACCACTGTCTATCGCAGCGGTTCAAAGGCTCTCGCCATCGTCAACGAGCCTGCGCAGGGATCTACGCCCGCCACACGGATTTACAGCCTTTACGACATCGCCGCCGGCATCAACTACACCTGGAGCCCCGATACCAACCCGATCCCGTGCAGCTCCGGAACTTTCTCTGGCGACTGGGGCGACCCCTTCGCCATGACCGCCGAGCTCACCAAGGACATTGCCAGCGGCGACGTGAAACCCGCCGGCACAGAGACCATCAACGGAATTCCCACGCTGATCTATGCCGGCTCGAATGCACAGGCAAGCGAAAAAATCTGGTTCGATCAGAAGGATGGCCTCGTGATGCGCGCCCAGGTCACAGGCGCCGGCGCTCCGCTCATGACTCTCGTTGACATCACGAAGGTGTCGTTGGCTCTGCCCGACCCTTCGCTCTTCGTATTGCCGCCTGGGTGCGCAAACCAGAAACCGCCGCGGACACCCGCCCAACTCATGACCGATGAAACAGGCGACGATGCGGCCAATTTTGTGAACGGCAGCTACGGACCCGGCTCGCAGACTTCCTGCAACGTGGTGCTACGCGTGGTGCAGGCCAAGACCATGACGCCCATATCGAACATCCAGGTGGCCATCGACACTACTTATAACCGGGACAACCCTCCCCACTACGAATCCGGCGTGCACAACGACGGTACGGAAACCTTTTCTGGCGGCGGTATCCACGAGATCACCGATCAGGTCCACAACGGCGTAGTGAGCCTGGGAAATCTGCCGTCGTACTTCATGCTCGACGTCAATCTCATCCGGCCAAACCACGGGAGTGGCGCGGGGCTGGTGTACCGCCAGTGCTTTGCGCCGACCACCGTGCTGCTCTACGTCGTGAAAGATTACGGCCAGCCTGACGAGAGCGTCGATGTTCTATGGGTGAAGGCCGGAAGATACGCGGTTCTGCCCGCGCATTAGGGCGCAGAAGGCGCGCCTCAGTGGCCGACCCGCAGATGCAGCACTCCAGCAACTCCCACCGGGTGAGCGCCATAATCCGGCAACAACCGCGGCGGCGTTGCATAAACCGTCGCCTGCGCTCCGAGTTCCAGCGCGCTCCAATCGGAATGCCAGATGCGGTGCGCGTAACCACCGGTGAATGCCTGAACACGACCGACAACAGTCTCCTCCGGCGGCGCCAAAACTCCCAGAAGATCTGTCGAGCGATCGTCGTTTTCGATGCGAGTCCAAACTGATTGCTTCTCACGGAAGCGCGCTTCGGCCTCAATCAGGTAACCGTTGGCGTTCACGTCCGTACCGATAGTGTGATTTCTTCCCCACACGGCTGTCGCATCGAGTTCGGCGTTCGTCCACGCATGGTGCAAGCTCACCGACGCCGTTTGCCGCAGAACATCTTCCGCGGGGTGAAGCGCCTCAGGCGAGTGGAGATGCCCAAGCGAGTACTGCGCGATCCAATCGCGCGCAGGGGCCGCCGTGATCCGCGCTGACCAGGAGTCCACCACGCCCGCCGCAATCGTCCAGCGATTCTCGCCGGGCTCGCGCCCGTGGAATCCTGAGGCCTCAATGTGCGCCGGTCCCCAGGTCACGCCGCCCGTGACCACGTCATAAGCAATGTGCGTCGAGTCCTGCAAATGGTGTGCCAGCGGCGCCAGCGGGTCGCTCTCCGCGCTCATGCGATGCGGAAACGCCACCGGCCCCAGCGCCGGATCGCCCACCGGCGCCGCATAAATCGACGCCAGTCCGCGCTCACCGATCTTCGCGTCGTACATCGCAGCCAGCTCCATAAAAAAATCATGCGGATGCTGCCCATCGACAATCGCCTTCCGGTAGGCGGTCTCGCCTTGCTGAAAAAGCTCCGGATAGTAGCGTCCGGAAATCGTCGCCGGCTCCAAGCTGAGCATGCTGGCGAAGGTCCACTGGCCATGCGCATCCGCTCGCTGCGCCATCCCCATCTCCCAGTTCGCGCTGAACAGCTTGTCGCGTCCACGCGGGCCTGTCTGCTGCTGCTCGGCCACATTCACCTCGCCGTGCAGCATCTCCATCCACTTTCCGCTCGCGCGCATCAGCATCAGTGGCGCACTCGAATCCGGCTCAAGGCTCGTTCCAGACGCGCTGTGCCGCAGTACATTCTCTTTGAGCGTCGCTGCCGGGCCACCCATCTGCATCTGCGCGCTCAGCACCGGCAAAGCGCATAGCAAAAATGCAGTTGTCCACCAGCGATGCATTGCGACCTCCGCAGCTTACACAATGCAATTCTATGAAGCCGCGGGGCTCGCCGCGCGCTGTGAGAAAATGAATTTACAACTGTTCTCCGGCGCGATCTGCTTCGGCGCGCTCGAACCCGCGCATCAATTCAGAATTCCTGGCGGTTCGCCGTTAACGCCCTGCTGCGGCACACGCCCGGCAACCGGAGACACTCGCAGGAAAACGACAACGAATGATCAGCGTAAGCAACATCACCATGCGCTACGGCGCAAAGATCCTCTTTGAGGACGTCTCCACGGCCTTCACTCCCGGCCGCCGCTACGGCCTCACCGGCCCCAACGGCGCCGGCAAAACAACCTTCATGAAAGTGCTCGCCGGCGAATTGGAGCCGCAGAAAGGCACCGTGGTCCGCCCGCGCAAGCTTGGCGTTCTGCGCCAGGATCAGTTCGCCTTCGACGCTTACCGCGTCATCGACACCGTCATCATGGGCAACCGCCCGCTGTGGGCCGCACTTGAAGAGCGCGACCGCATCTACGAAAAGCCCGAGATGACCAACGAAGACGGCATGCGACTCGGCGAGCTCGAAGGCGTCATCGGCGACGAGGACGGCTACACCGCCGAATCCGATGCTGCCGTCCTGCTCGACGGCCTCGACATTCCCGAGCCGCTGCATAGCCGCAAGATGGGCGAGTTGCAGGGCGGCCAAAAGGTTCGCGTCCTGCTGGCGCAGGCTCTCTTCGGCAAACCGCAGGCGCTGCTGCTCGACGAGCCAACCAACTATCTCGATCTCGACTCCATTCACTGGCTGCAGGATTTCCTCACCAATTACGACGGCACGCTGATCTCCATCTCGCACGACCGGCACTTCCTCAACTCCGTCACCACCCACACCGCCGACATCGACTACCAGACGATCATCACGTATACCGGCGGCTACGACGACATGGTGATGGCCAAAACGCAGATTCGCTCGCGCCTGGAATCGGAAATCGCGCAGCGCGAAAAGAAGATCGCGCAGCTCAATGAGTTCATCGCGCGATTTTCGGCGGGCACTCGATCCAGTCAGGTGACCAGCCGGCGCAAGGAAGTGGAGCGGCTGCAGACCAACGACCTGGCGCGCTCGAACATCCAGCGCCCGTACATCCGTTTCGACCAGGAACGGCCCAGCGGAAAGCACATCCTGGAATTAAAGCATTTAACGAAGTATTACAGCGATCTTGCGGTTATTGATGGATTTACAGCAAATCTTCTGCGCGGCGAAAAGATTTGCCTGATGGGTCGCAACGGCGCCGGGAAATCCACCCTGCTCAAATCGCTGCTCGCTAACTATCCGGGCCTCGCCGAGCCAAATTTCACCCTCGACTCAGGCTCGGTCTTCTGGGGTCATGAAGCGCAAGTGGGCTACTTTCCGCAGGACGTGGGCTCAACGATCGAACATGGCCTTACCGTGGCCGAGTGGCTGCATCAGTGGAAGCCCGGCGCGCATATCGAAGACATTCGCGGCATCCTCGGCCAGATGCTCTTCTCCGGCGAAGAGGGCGCCAAACCGACCAAGGCGCTTAGCGGAGGCGAGCAGGCGCGGCTGGCGTTCTGCAAGCTCATCCTCACCAAGCCCAACATCTTGATTCTCGACGAGCCCACAAATCACCTCGACCTCGAAGCCATCAACGCGCTCAATATCGCGCTGCAGCGCTACGAAGGCACGGTGCTGCTGGTCACGCACGATCACGACTTGATCGACGAAGTCGCGACGCGGCTCTGGATCTTCCACGAACGCGAGATCGAGGATTTTCAGGGCCCCTACGCCGAGTGGAAGGGCAAGCACAGCTAGGGCCTGTTAACACTATTGGGGTGGATGGCGTTGCGATCGAAAATCCAGTTAGCCGAGGCGGAGGACAACGGCTGTGGCGGGTCCACAGCCTAGGACGACAACGAAGGATGGCCGGATTTTCGCCGCAACCCGGAGGGACGGGGCTGATTTTCCCGAATTCGTTGTCGCTCGTCGCTAGCAGACACCCGGTATGCGTCGATCCTCGCTCCTAGAATTCGCGAAAATCGGCACCCGTCGCCGCCATCCCAATAGTGTTAGCAGGCCCTAGGCGGGTGCTCGCCGGAACAACGCAACAAGTTCGCGAAAGCTCGATATGTTGTTCGACCATACAAAACCGCTCCGGGCCCCTGACTCGCATCATTCGTGGCTCTCGCCACGCGCAAGATCGCTACTCAGCTACGCAGCAATCGTCGCGCTCATTTCAGCCTCGACGGCAACCATGATGCTCTGCCCTTGCGATTCCGTCAGTATTCACGACCACCATGCGATTTCTCTGGTCGCAGTCGCCGCCGTCTTCGGCATCGCCGCCGCATTCCTGGGCTATAGCCGAATGCGGCGCGATTCCGGAGTCACCGTGTTCTTGAGAGCAGTCGGCGCCATCGCCGTCGTCGGATTTTGCGTCTACGTGGAGCTCTCTGCTGCCATGTACGTCGTTGCCTGGCTGGCGCGCCCGCGGTAGCGTCAACCAAATCTCTCCTGTTCCTTGCCTTCCGGGAACCCGCCGCACCAAGCCCTGTTCATGAAATCCAGATTCCGCCACCCTTCTTCCTGCACGATCAAAGCTCGGGTCTATCGGCCAACCTGCCGCCAACCTACCAAAAACAAAGGCATAGCATCCAACTAAGTGCATGAGTCCTCGTCGGGAATCAAAGGCGAGATCACCATTCGAAAGAAGTTCGAAGACAGGGCCTTTATTTCCGATGGACTTGCGTATTCCTCAGGCCGTTCCGCTCTCAGCGGTGTCCACCAAGGTGGCATCTTCCGGGCCCAAGCCGGTTCGACCTTCTATTCCTGAACCAGCGGCCGAGTCGTCCCCAATGGACGATAACGCGGAGCAAATACGCCTGGCCGCGGCTGCCGGACAGATCGGCACGTGGGAGTGGAATCCGGTGAGCGGTGCGCAAACTCTCTCTTCCGAGCTTCTGCGAATCTTCGGCCTCGAAGCAGCCGACCCCGAAATCTCGCGAAAATGGGCGGCGCGTGTTTGGCCTGATGACTTGCCCAAAGTCCAGTTGCTCATGCACCAAGGCGGCGAAACGGGCCGGATGGAATTCGAATATCGTTACCTGCATCCCGACCTCGGGATGCGCTGGCTCTACTGCAAGGGATGCTGGTTCCAGGACAAATCGCGGATGTTCGGCATTGTGCAGGATGTCAGCTCGCGCAAAGCCGCCGAAGAGGCTTCGCAACGGCTGGCAGCGATTGTCGAATCTTCTGACGATGCCATTATCAGCAAGGATCTCCATGGAGTGATCACAAGTTGGAATTCGGGTGCGGAAAAGATGTTCGGCTTCTCCTCGGACGAGATGATTGGCCGGCCCATTACCACCATCATCCCTCCCGAATTGCGCGACGACGAAACCAGGATTCTGACGACAATTGCGCGCGGAGATCGGATTGAGCACTTTGAAACATTCCGTGTCAGGAAAAGCGGCGATCCCATTGAGGTATCGCTCACCGTTTCGCCGGTAAAGGATGAGTCAGGCAGAATTGTCGGCGCAGCGAAAATCGCGCGCGACATCTCGGAGCGCAAGAGAACCGAACAGACCTTGCTCATCACGGAGAGGCTTGCGGCCGTGGGCCGGCTTGCCGCCACCGTCGCTCACGAGATCAACAACCCGCTTGAAGCTGTCATCAATCTGGTTTATCTGGCAAAAACTGCCAAAGCGCAAGGGCAGGCTCGAAGCTATCTCGAAGCAGCCGAAGAGCAATTGGCGTCCGTTTCGCATCTCACGCGGCAGACTCTTGGCTTCTACCGGGAAACCTCCGGCGCTCGCGCGGTTCGTCCCAGTGAGATCATCGGCTCTCTGCTCTCAGTGTTTTCATCGCGCGCCCGAAACAAGGGAGTTCAGTTCAGCGAGGAGATTCAGGACGATTCGGCGATCTTTGCAGTGCCCGGGGAGATCCGGCAGGTGGTCGCCAATCTGCTAAGCAACAGCATCGATGCTGTACAGGGGGCAGGGAGGGTTCGCATTCGCGTCTCCACCAGCCGGAATTGGCACAAGGATCTTGAGTCCGGGATCCGGATAACGGAGGCTGACACCGGCGCCGGCATTCCACCCGCAGCGCGCCAGCGGATCTTCGAGCCCTTCTACACTACCAAGCGCGACGTGGGAACCGGGCTCGGCCTTTGGGTGTGTAAGAGCGTTGTCGATCATCACCACGGCACGATTCGCGTGCGCAGTTCCGCTACTCCAGGAAAGAGTTGGACCGCGGTCTCGGTCTTTTTCCCCTTCGATTCGCAATCAGAAGCCGCAAAAAGTGCCGACCAGGCATCCGAGCCGCCGCTTCGCATGGCTTCCTGAGCCGGCGCAGAGCTTCACGCCCTCCGCTGCGCCGCCTCCTCGTACAACCGCACATACTCCTTAGCCGGCTCGGCCCAACTGTAGTCCTGCGCCATGCAGTTCAGCATCAAGCGCCTCCAGCCTGTCTTGTCGTTGAAAGCCTCAAGCGCGCGGTCGATCTCCGCCAGCAAATCCTTTGCACCGTAGCCCGCAAATTTGAAGCCCGTGCCCGTTCCCTTCTTCTCGTCCCACTCCTCAATGGTGTCGTCAAGACCTCCGGTCGCGCGCACGATGGGCACCGTCCCGTATTTGAGCGAGTACATCTGGTTCAGTCCCGATGGCTCGTATCGAGACGGCATCAGGAACATGTCTGCGCCGGCCTCGATCTTGTGCGCAAGCACCTCGTCGTAACGAATCTGCACAGCCACTTTGTCGGGATAGCGAAATGCCCATTCGCGAAAAAGGTTTTCATAGTATGGATCGTGCGTTCCCAGCGCAACCACGACTACATCGCGCGTGGCGATCTGTTCGGTGATCTGCGCGACGATGTCAAATCCCTTTTGCGTGGCAAACCGCGACACGATGCCGATGACCGGCGTTGTTTCCGCAACATTCTCCAGGCCAAATGCGTGCAGCAGATCGGCCCGGCAGGCGGCTTTGCCGTCAAGATTCTCCGGCGAGTAGTGCGCTGCCAGGTTGCCGTCGGTCGCCGGATTCCACTGCGTGTAATCCACGCCATTCAAAATCCCGCGCAGATCTTTCGCGCGCTTGTGCAGAATCCCCTCCAGATGCTCGCCGAAATCCGCAGTCTGAATCTCCTCCGCGTACTTGCGGCTCACCGTCGTGAGCAAATCAGAAAACACCACGCCGCCCTTCAGAAAATTGAAGCGGTCGTACTGCTCAACCTTTTCCATGGTGAAAATCTCCCAGGGAAACAACAGATCCTCGGTAGTCCTCGGCGGAAACGTGCCCTGGTACGCCGCGTTGTGAATGGTGAGCACAGTTGCAGCACCGCTTAGAGCCGGGTCCGCAGCGTACGTGTTCCGCAGATACACCGGAATCAGCGCCGCTTGCCAGTCATGTACGTGAAAAATCTGCGGAACGCCAATCTGTTTTGATGCCTCGATGACCGCACGGCAGAACAGCCCGAAGCGCTCGGCATTGTCGGCATATTCGCCGCCGCTCGGACCATAAAGCTCTTTCCGATCAAATAGTTCCGGGCAATCAATAAAGTAGTACTGCACACCATCCAGCAGGCCGCCGTCTAATACGCCCACGAACCGGCTGTAAGACTGGAAGGGTATGGTCAGCGAGCGAATCAAGACCTTCGGCTCGTCCTCAAACTGCTTGCGAATGCGCGCATAGAACGGCAAATAAACTGACAGTTCGTGGCCCAGCTTCACAAGCTCACGAGGCAGCGCACCCACCACGTCGGCCAGGCCTCCGGTCTTGGCGAACGGCGTGCACTCTGAAGCGGCAAATGCGATCTGCATCCGGAAAGTCTCCCCTCGCGAAGTCAAGGCTCAGTCTACTACGCGAATTTGCACAGCCACATCGACGTGCCAATCTGTCGGCCTCTTGTGGCATATGATGAGTGGGGCGTGTGCTCGGTCGCCGGCTGTGCTGCCTGCAACCCCGTCATGAACTCCGAACTTCACCGCCTTGATAGACCGCCGATGAAAATTCCATTGAAGTTGCTCTTCTCCGTTGCCGTCATCGCCCTGTTGGATTCCACTTGCGCATTCGCAGCGGCCGCGCCGTCGAGCGCCGTCGACCGCAGCCCTGACACCGCTTCACACTCCTTCCAGGCGGAGAACGGCAAGTTTCTGCTCGATGGCAAGCCGTTCCAGATCATCTCCGGTGAAATGCATTATCCCCGCATTCCACGCGCCTATTGGCGTGCGCGCTTTCGCATGGCCAAAGCCATGGGCCTCAATACGATCACACCCTACGTGTTCTGGAACGAACACGAGCCGCAGCCCGGCGTCTACGATTTCTCAGGCCAGCGCGACATTGCCGAATTCATCCGTGAAGCGCAGAGCGAAGGTCTCTACGTGATCCTTCGTCCGGGCCCGTATGTTTGCGCTGAATGGGAGTGGGGCGGCTACCCCTCGTGGCTGCTCAAGCAACATGGCATCGTCGTCCGCAGCAGCGATCCGAAGTTCATGCAGCCGGCGCGCCGATGGCTACTCCGTCTCGGAAAGGAGCTGGCGCCGCTTCAGATTGGCAATGGCGGCCCGATCATTGCTGTTCAGGTAGAAAACGAATATGGCTCATTCGGAAACGACCATGAATACATGGACCAGATTCACCGCGACTTGGTCGACGCCGGCTTTACCAAGGCGATGCTCTACACTGCCGATGGCCCGGAGCAGGTGCCCAACGGATCGCTCGCTGAATTGCCTGCTGTCGTCAATTTCGCTCCGGGCAACGCCAAGCACGCCTTCGAAACACTCCACAAGCTGCGCCCCACCGGCCCCATCATGGCAGGCGAGTGGTGGGACGGCTGGTTCGATTTCTGGGGCGGCCCGCACCACACCACCAACGCCAAAGCCGAAGCCGCTGAGCTCTCCTGGATTCTTTCTCAGGGTGCCTCGATCAGCATCTACATGTTTCACGGCGGAACAAACTTCGGCTGGATGAATGGCGCCAATATGGATAACACTCCCTATCGGCCTGACGTCACCAGCTACGACTACGACGCCGCGCTCGATGAGAGCGGCCGGCCCACGCCCAAGTATTTCCTCTTTCGCGACGCGATTACCGAGGCCACGGGAAAGGCGCCGCCGCCCGTGCCTGACGTCGCACCGCCCATCGCAATGCCGCCAGCTCAACTCAACCAATCCGTCTCGTTTTGGACATCGCTGCCTCAGCCGCTCCACTCAGAGCAGGTCCTCACCATGGAGGATCTGGATCAGGCCTACGGCTACATTCTCTATCGCACCTCGATTCCCTCGCCCGTCTCCGGCGACCTGGTCCTCGACGAACTCCACGATTACGCGCTGATCTACTCCGACGGTAAGCTGATCGGTACCCTCGATCGCCGCCTCGAACAAAACACGCTGCACGTCAACCTCACTCAGCCCAACACGCGCCTCGACATCCTCGTTGAGAACACCGGCCGCGTCAACTTCACGAGGGCCATCCGCGGCGAGCGCCAGGGGATCACGCACAAGGTGACCCTTGCCGGCAACCCCCTCACCGGTTGGCAAATCTATTCCTTACCCATGGGCAACCCCGATACGCTTCCCTTCCGCGCGGCCAACTGTACCGGCGCCTGCTTCTATCGCGGCACGTTGCAGGTCGATCACGCCGGAGACACATACCTCGATACCGGCAGCTTCACCAAGGGGTTCGTTTGGGTCAATGGCCATCCATTAGGCAGGATCTGGAACATCGGACCGCAAATGACGCTCTACCTCCCAGGCCCCTGGCTTCACAAGGGAGCCAACGACGTGATCGTTTTTGACCTTGAAGGCGCGCCCGGCCGGACCGTTTCCGGCGTGTCATCGCCGAATCTTGGAGCAGCAACTTCGCAAGCACCGCCAGCCAACTGATCCATTCAGGCAAAGCAGCTTTGGCTATTTCATCGCGGGCGCCTCGGCCGTCCCGGGAACGGCAGGCACCGTCGCGCTTGCCTTCAGGCGTTCGCGCAAGACGAGAAGCGCATAGCAGCCAAGAATCACGAACAGCGGATCAAGCGGGCGCATACGATATGCTTCCGGGTGGACAAAGTAGTACATGAGGGGATAAAGAAAGAGCACTCCGCCGTAGCGGATGACCTCGAGCGGCGCATCGCGCCATGCCGTGAGCAGGCCGAGAAGCATGAGGAGTGTGAGTGTCGTGGCAAACGGAATGTTGGCTGGGTCCATCGGCTCCAGCTTCAGATAATCACGATTAAAGCTCCAGAATCCGGTCCATAAATAAAACGAGCGCCGCACGCACATCCACATATACCACGCTGGATGTTCGCGGATGTACGCCTTGGCTTCCTGCGCTTTGTAGTTCATGTAGGCCAGCTCGCCCATGCTGTTAAACGCGGCCAGTTCCTGTGGATCATGTAGCGGGTTCAGGTCGTTGCTGGTCCAATGCAGGTCATAGCCGTTATTGCCCATCCACATTTCCAACCCCATGCTGTCGCGCATGGGGATGAACCGGTGAAAGACCATCGCGTTGCGAATCAGCCACGGTGAAAGCGCTGCCGCCATCGCCAGTGAAGACACAATGCCGGGCAGCATCCACTGTTTTTTCTCGCGCGCAAGCCGCCAGCATGCCAGCACCAGCAGGAATGGAATTACAACCAGGACAGAGGGCTCAGTGAGCCCTGCGAAGCCGGCGAGAAGGCCGAACCCCGCCCACAAAGCGAGGCGCGGAGACTCCTCCATGTGCTGCGCCAGCACGAGCAGCCAGCAGAGGCACAGCAGCAGCAGGTGCGTCGACCATGCCCATGCCGCGGAGAAGTAGATGCCGTAAGGAAAAATTGCCCATCCCCACGCCGCCCACCAGCCCGCCCGCTCCCCAAAGCTGCGCCGCGCCATCAGGAAGATGGGAATACATGCCAGGGTGTTGATCAGGCAGTCGAATACGTGAACCGCAAGTATTGAAGCCGGCGTGTGAACGCCAAAGAAGTGAAACATTACGGCCACGATCAGCGGGTACACAGGCGGCATGATTGCCGAAGGCTGATTCGACATCAATGCGCTGCCAAAGCCGCGGCCGGCCAGCAACGCCTCCGCCACATTTCCCTGCTCCCATGCATGGATGTGGTCGGCATCCATCAGGTTTTCGAAGTTGGGAAGTGGAAGAACGGCGAGGCGAAGCGCCAGCGCAACAAGCAGAACGACGGCGAGACGGCGGCGCATTCCTGCCCGCCGGTCCTTCGGGGAGGCTGGATCGTTCTCAGTCAAATCTGCTGCTTTCATTCATGAGTTGGCACTTAATTTGACGTGCCGCTCTGCCGGTTGATTACGCTCGAGGGGTTACTTTCGAAATTAGCATTCGGATCGTAATTATTTTGTAAACAGGCGCAAAAAAACGCTCATGCCCTGCCGCCCGCGTCCCGGGCCGCACCTCGCCGGGGCCCAATGGCCCTCCCTTCCTTTCTTGCCGGCGAGTGGAAAAAGGCCCGCCGGAATCCTCTATCCTGTTTCTACATCCTGGAGGTCCACGATGTTTTCCCCCGCCCTTGCCGCACCGGAAGCACTCACCCCTCTCGACGAACTCGCCGCTGCGCTTGATCGCATCGGCCCTATGCATGACTTGCCATTTGACGATCGCCTGTGGCTGGCGAAGCACGGCAAGGAAGTGCGCGCCGGTGCCGGCGACACCCTCTTTGAAGAGGGCGATGCCGCCGAGCACATGGTGCTGATCATCAAAGGCGAGATTCATGTCCGCCGCCAGCGCGGCGGTCCCATGGCCTTGTTCATTGGCCGCACCGGCCAAATGACCGGCGTGCTGCCTTTTTCGCGCATGAAAACCTACGGCGGACAGGGCTTCGCCGTCTCGCCGGTTTGGGCGCTGCTCATTCACCGCTCGCAGTTCCCGGAGATGCTGGCGGCCATCCCCACCATGGCGCAGCGCGTGGTCTCCACGTTGCTTGACCGCGTGCGTGAAGTCACGCGCATCGAGCAGCAGGCGGAAAAGCTTGCCGCGCTTGGCCAACTGGCCGGCAACCTGTCGCACGAGCTGAACAACCCTGCTTCAGCCGCCCAGCGCGCTGCCGCCAGCCTGCTTGCCGCCTTGCGCTCCAACCGCAGCAACCGCTACCGGCTGGTTAATCTCTCGTTGAGCGAAGAACAGGTCCGCGCAGTCGAGGCCTGGGAAGAGAAGATGCTTTGCCGCATTCCGGAGACCCTCAACCCTGTGCAGGAAGGAGATCCCCTCGCCTTTATTGCCGGTGAGGAGTCGCTTCGCGCCTGGCTTGGCGCCATCGGTTGCGGCGATGCCTGGGAGGTTGCGGCTCAATTGGCCGAGCAGGGCGTGACCAGCTCCGATCTCGATGATCTGCGTGCCATATTAGGCGCAGAAGGAGCCTGCACCTCGCTTCAGTTCTTCGCCCGCTATCTGCGCTCCTCTCGCGCCGCGGAAACCATCGTCAATTCCACGGCCCGAATCTTCGACCTCATCGGCGCGGTAAAGGACTACTCCAACATGGACCGGTCGCCGATTCTCGAGGTCGATGTCCCGGCCGGGCTCGACGCCACGTTGCAAATGCTCCATTCGCGCATGGATAACATCGAAATCGAGCGTGATTACCAGCCCGACCTGCCACGCATCAGCGCCTACGCCGGCGAGCTGAACCAAGTATGGACCGCGCTGATTGAAAATGCACTCGACGCCCTCGGTAATCACGGCCGTCTCCGTGTGGCTTGCCGGCTCGAAGCCGACATGCTCCTGGTGGAGATCTGGGATACAGGCCCAGGCATCCCTCCGGAATTGCAGGAGCGCATCTTCGAACCCTTCTTTACCACCAAGGCCCCCGGCAAAGGGCTGGGCCTCGGCCTCGACAATGCCATGCGTATCGTGCGCAAGCACAGCGGCCATCTGAGCGTGAAGTCCGACCCGGGATCGACCTGCTTTCGCGTACGCCTGCCGCTCGATCAGCTCCAGGCATATTAGTGCGATCCGAAGGCTACTGCACCTAAGATTCAACCGCAACGTTGTCATCCTGAGCGACGAGCGCTTTCCCTTCGCGGCGCGAAGGAAAGCGGGAGAGAGTCGAAGGATCTGCGGTTGTTTTTTCAGTCGGGGATCGGTGCACCATCTGCGGAATTGCCCTAACTGTCAGCTCTCAGCCTTCAGCTTTCAGCGTCATCCCGCCCACATCGGCCTGACGAGCCAGACCCGTCAATCAAAAGGCTGAGAGCTGAAAGCCGACCGCTGAAAGCTTTTTCATCGACGCTGCTCACAAGGCACCGCGCCTGGGGTAAACTTAACCCGCAATTCCGCGTCAGTCTGGAGGGCTCTTATGCGAACGTTCATTCGAGCTGATCTCGCCCTCGGTTTCTCCCTTGCCATAGCAGTTCTTTGCGGATGCGGCGGGACCGCGGCGACCAAATGCAACGAAACCGTCGTCATTTCGGTCAACCCAACTACCGCAACGATCAACCACGCTGCCGCACCACCGGCAAACCAGGTGCAATTTGTAGCGAATGCGCAGCCGTTCTCCCATGAGCCTGGTTGCGCCGTGCCCACCTGGATCGCGATTGTATATGGGACCTGGTCGAACCCTGACCCCACCGACATCCAGATCAGCAGCGCCATTGACAACACAAACGGAACCGCCGTGTGCAAGTCCGCAACCAGCGGAGCCGTTACATTGACCGGGACCTTCAACCAGCTTGTGCCGGCTCCCGTTACAAAGACCGTTCAACTCACTTGCAACTGATTCCGCGCACGGGACTCGCCCCGTCCTGAAGAGGCGCCGTCTGAAAGCTCACGGCCGATAGCTGAAAGCTGCTTCTCAAAACGACAAAAATGATGATTGAGTTGGTTCTTGCGGACTCAGCCGGCACCTCAACGGTGGGCTCATCAAGGGCTGCTTTCCGCCACCACAGATTGCCTTGCTCCCTCGCTCCCTCGTTCCCCCGATCCCTAATCCCTGGTTCCCTGGTCCCTGTCACTTCTCCACTTCCACGCCGCGCCAAAAGGCCACATGGCCCTTCACCTTGCGCGCCGTCGGCTTGGGGTCGGGATAGTACCAGGCCGCATCCTGATTGTCTTGCCCATCAATCACGATGCTCATGAACCGCGCCTGGCCCTTCAACGGATGCGTTGAAGTCGTAGAGCTGGGGCGGAAAAACTCGCGCTTGAGGCTGGATTCAGGGAAATAGACATCCCCTTCCAATTCCTCGATTCGATCGCTTTCGGCAATGACTCTGCCGTTCCAGATTGCTCGCGCCATGGATGTTCCGGTCGCTTCTAGTCGATGCGATCCCCCTCAATCGGCGGCACCCAGCCGCCTTTCGGGAGGCGTCGGTACGACACTACCAGAGTTTGCGCGGCGTGACGAGTCCCATTGAGGTTCGCGGCGCCTCGATCCCCTTACTTCGCGGCTTCGATCAAGTCGATATGCATGCTCTTCTGCGCCGAATCCTCGGTCGCCTTCACGGTCACGTGCGCCCCATAAAAATCCTTCACCGCATCCGGATTGTCGATGCTCCAAACGTGCTTCCCGGCATCAACAAACACGGGCTTCATCCCGCCGTCAATGCACTTCTTCACGCATTCAGCGCCGGTTCCCATGTGCTTGGCGCCGCACATCGAATCCGAGATCCAGCCAGTGGCCCTGCTCGAGTCGGCAGCCTGGGCCAACAGCACGCCCATCGCAAAAACCGTAGCCAGCAACGAAAAGCTTCGCTTCATATAAACCTCCGGGGAGTTGAAAATCACTTTTGACCCGTTCCTATCATGCACCGCGAGCCCGATTTCCCACAAGTGGCCTCCGGCCTTACCGGCCCGCCTTCATTTCTTCCCTCGGCTTCCACGCGAGGCTTCCACGCGTTTCACCGTTGCCTCGTAGCGCTGCATTGCCGCGGAAAAGCGGTTCGTCAGCTCCGAAGTCTTCGTGAAAAGGGTAGGCACCTTTTCGCGGATCGCATCGAGGATGGGCGCAAACTTGGCCAGCAAGAAGAACCCCTCGCCGTTGCAGTCCACGAACAGCTCGGCAGAGACCGCGCCATGCAGGACCATGGCCGACGCCATCTCCCAGTAGGTGATCACCTGCCTCAGCCAGGGATTATGCGGATCGCGCGGATTGTCATAAACGGCGAAGAATTCCTCTGCCGTGTTGGGCCAGAACTCCCCGGTAATCCACGCGCGCGCCTGGCGCATCACCTCTTCGGTGCGCAGTTGATAAAGTTTCAAAATGATTTCGGCATCGGCCGGCGTTGCCAGCATTCGTTCCATGATGGGTCTCCGCTGCCCATAGTATAGGGTTCGCCAACGTTGTGTCGTGAAGTTTCGCCGAAGGAAAATGGCTTCAAAACTCTCGTCGCCGCCGGCTTGATGCCCCCAAGCCAAAAGAGCGCGCCAACGAGGCGCGCCCTTTCCCCTAATCCCAATTCCCTGTCTTTCTCACGCCGGTT